>Ga0209288_10000207_pt1 | contig 18738 bp, 19 predicted proteins | sample PPLLaktember2015_4_FD_187261 | JGI IMG/M metagenome (GOLD analysis project Ga0209288, IMG submission 187261) | Freshwater sediment microbial communities from Prairie Pothole Lake near Jamestown, North Dakota, USA - PPLs Lake P8 Core (1) Depth... | ecosystem: Environmental > Aquatic > Freshwater...
CAGAGTAACAGAATCAGGTTTTTCCAAGATGCTCTCCATTAAGAATCACGAGATTCTTTTAAAGGGTATGTTTTTAAGACATAATTCGATATGATATCACTGCCTGAGGAGAAACGTATGGTGAACTGTCCGAAATGCGGGAATGACACCAGTGATGATGCAGCATTTTGTACGAACTGTGGTGTGTCTTTACATTCTGATGCTGGATCTACCATTGAACAACATGCGCAGCGATTTGCACAGAACATGGAACAGATGGGTAAAAAAGTCGGAGATCAGATGGCACAAGCTGCAAAACAGTTCCATGAGAGCACGCAAAAGGAAACACGACATTTAGAACAGCGAATGGATCGGATAGGCAAACGTGCAGAGAATTGGTATGAACGTAGATTTGGTCCATTTGGACCATTGCTTGAAAGCTTCATTTTTCTGATTGTGTTTCGTCTCGTCATCATGGTCATGGAACTTCCAAATGAAGAAACCCCAGAAGTACGCACTGTAGCCGCTATCCTGCTTGTTTATATTTTACCGCTCTTTGCACTAAGCTTGCTTTCGAATTACACACAATATCTTTCAAAAAAATTCTTTCAAATCAAGGTGTTCTCACCTCTCTTCTATGCAATATTTTTTGTTCTTTTCTGTTGGGTTATTTCAAAAATGCTTTACGATGCAAGCACTCATTTTACTATCCCAGATCTTCGGACAGCAGCAGTGTCTCTTGAGAATAGTCTGCCGACCATATTTGTCTTTGTCCTTCTCATTGGATATGTGATTTTAGTAGTGAATCTACCAAGAGATCAAGGGAAAAAACCATAAAAAAGATATAAATAGAATGAATGATTATCGTATGATTGGTTGGAGGCCAAGGTATGGTATATTGTGCGAAATGTGGAACAAAAAATGAAGATGATGCAACTTTTTGTAAAAGCTGTGGTGCGTCGCTTACAGGATCAAGAACAGAACATGATCGACAAAGGGATCAACGATGTGAAGATGAATGTGCTGGCGGAAAAGGCGGTCGTGGATGGGCGATGTTCTGGGGTGTCATTATTGTCCTTATTGGTCTCGTGATTCTGTTTGAAGTAGTCATTAAAGATATGGCGAAACAATATGAATGGCTCTCATGGGCTAATACCGTTCAATGGAACTGGATTTTTGCATTTGTCATAGCGATTTTCATCATCATCTTTGGTCTGCGTGTTCTCTCTAAACGTTAAATCGAGACTGTGAACATTTTGCAGGATTCAACACAATTCCTACAGAGGGATCTATGATGCGATTTCGAAAGTTGTATCCTGGTGTCAAGCCAAAGGAAACACAGCAGTATTGAAAAAAGACCATAGATGAATTCTCCAGTGATTTCTCCAACTGCAATCGTGATAATAAAAAAACAAACAGGCATAAGACTGTTGATAAAAACATGGACGATCGCATGCCTACTCCGATACAGGATTTCGATGTACAAAACAGGAACAATCGATAATCCAAGAACAAGCAAGAGCACAGACGTCATTTTTGTGAGTTGGAAATCAGCTAGTATATAGAGAAGCATTAAGACGATTGATACGCATAACCCCATCAAAAGACCAAGGCATCCTGCACACCAGACTTTCCTATTCCATTGAATTGTATGGTTCTGATATGTGAAACAGTCTGGGTGGTGACCTCGAAAGGATCGTTCTTTCGAAGATCGCGTATTTTTTTCTTCGTTCTTAATCTTTGGAAAAAACCGTCGTATCCAATTAGGGTGGATCGTAAAAGAAATTCCGACAATACAACATAGGATGAATACAGTAGCGATCCATACTTTATCTAAAAACGAGAGAGAAAAGGTTTGAGGCGGAACCATTACTACTAAAAGAGTCAATAGTACTGCTGCAATAAAAGACAACGCAAGATATATAGGAAGCGTTCTTGTCTGATTCAAATTAATCTCCTGAATTTCTCAAGGACGAACTGCCCAGCCATATGCTGGTACATTGTTCGTTTTAGCTTGTTTTTGGCTAGCACTCCTAGGATATTTTTTGTTAGTGATCCATAAAACGTGCGATAACAACGCCAGAGCTCCTCCTGGACTTCCTTTCTTGTTAATGTTTCTGTCGGCATGATCGCATGTGCCATATCGTAATTAGTATAATTTGTATCCTGAATCCAACCGTTTTTCTTCGAAGTCTCATAATAGATAGTTCCCGGAAACGGGGTGAGTGCTGTATAAATCGCAATATCTGGAGTAAGATCGAGAGAGTAAAGTCGGAGTTGTTCGATAGACTCATGGGTGTCTTTTCTTGCCCCAATCACAAACATCGCCTGAGAGAAAACATCATTTTGCTTCAGTATTTTCATGGCTTGATACGCATCTTGTGTTTTGATTCCTTTCTTATATTCCTGTAACATCTCCTCTGAATTCGTTTCCACACCACATAAAATCCAATAGGTGCCAACCTCGCGAAGGTTTCCAATCAGATCAGGATGTTGTGCGATATCATCGATTCTGGCTTGGAAGAAGAGCATGACGTCATCTTTGCATTGTTTCTTTCGGAGCTCTTCATACAGCTGCTTCCCTCGGTGACTCAGTCTCATATGATCATCTGCGAGCCAGAGGAACACACCTCCGTAGGTGTTATGCAGGAATTCAATTTCATCAGCGATCCGTTTCGCTGACTTCGTTCTCCATTTGCTCCCCCAATGTTTCCATTGGGTACAAAAAGAGCATTGGTGTTCGCATCCTCGTGCGCCTTCTAAAATCATGTACCTTGTGTTCCTCCCTGCCATCATCGTAAAATGATATCGTTTCAGGTTCTTTTCTACGAAATGATATGCTGGATAGGGAAGCGTATCAAGGTTTTCAATTAACGGGCGTGTCTGATTGTGAACCACAGTCGTATTTTTTCGATACGAAATCCCTTGTACGTCACTTATCTTTCCTTTTTTCTGTAAAGTCTTGATAAGTTCAACGACTGTTTGTTCACCTTCTCCTCTCACGATATAGTCGATCTCCGGATAGTTTCGCAGTGATTCTTCCGGGGTAAACGAAAAATGAATACCTCCGACGATTGTAACGATATCTTCGCTGACAGTTTTTGCTATCTCGCAGGTCTTTGCACAGGTGTACGCGTTTGTGGTAAAACCCGAGGTAAGAACAATGGATGGATTTGTCGATTCAATGTATTTCTCAAGGCCTTTCCAGTCGAGTCGATCTGCTTGGCAGTCTACGATATCAATGTCTGTTTCTGGGAGCTCTCGTTCTACATAGGCCGCCAGTATTAATAACGAGGATGGCGGGGGTAGGTACTCACCCATCACAAACCAGTAGTTCCGTGGTGGTTCAACAAACAACAGTGAAGATTTCATTTGCCTCGATTAGGAAATATGTATTATATACAAATAAATTATTCTCTAGATAGTACTCTTTTGGATATTACAGAAAAAAAAAAGGAGAGGAGGATTTAAAAGAACTTCCACACCTCGATTTCCTTAGAACCCATGTTTCCTTCCTTATCATACGCTTTTACGGTAAGGGTTTGTCTGAAGAATGCGGGTTGACTCCATAACCAACTAAAGGGGCTGGTGGTATCGTTTCCAAGCAACTGGAGGTTGACGTAGAATTCCACCCGGTCAATACCTGAGTCATCATCTGCTGCGTTTACGTCTACATCAATTTTCCCGATGACCAGGGTTCCACCAGAAAGCGGCATGATTTCTTTATTCATGAAATAGAGTGCATATCCTGGTTTAATAATCTCAACAGTTGGTGGTGTGGTATCAGGGACAGGGCAGACAACGACGGCTTTCTCAACGACCGTATAATGATACCCAGCGTCATAATCGGTAAGCCACCATTGAGTGTTGATATCAGGTTGTGGGGCCTCAACAGAGACGTTGTAGATATCATAGGAGACATACGCTGCATCATTGTGATCGTTTGGTGAAGGGTTAGCGATATCAACTATGGGATCGCTAAATGCAATCCTTAATTCTTCTGAGTTGACCCCTGCGCACGTCACATAGTGTCCTGCTTTTCTCTCAGAATGCGGTGGAGGATTATAGTACTCTGTTTTAAACGCCCAATCTAGTGTAGAAAGTACGTTATCTTTCCATGCTTGACCGGGTGGGTATGGATTACCCACATCGTAACTCCAATAGTAATGCGGGTCTTCGACAAGCTGACGTACATCAAAATAGTAGGTTGCGCCAGGCGTTAGTGTAATGGCGGGATTGAAGTCGAATCGAATCCATGTTTGACCTGGGAGAAATCCTGGGTTGACAGTAGATTTTCCAAGGAGAGTTCCTGGACGGTTATCATAGACATTCACCTCGACATCCGTAGGGGGGAACGTGCTGACGCTTTGAAGGAGGATTTCAATGGCATCAAGCCTTGTCACGGTTGGGATGAAACCTTGAGAATCCCACAACGTGTTGATTTGTAAAACTTTCAGGACAGGACCTAAAGGTTGCAATTGATCTATTATCAAAGGTCCGATGATATAGTCGTAATCTCCAAGTAAGAGAATGACGTTTTGACTACGTTCAATTTCACTTTCGATAAAGCTAAAGGTTGGTCGGTCATAGGTTTGGACCGTGAATTTATCAGTCAGACCTGTGGTGGTTAGCCAAGTAGTGATTGCAGTGTGTATATCATCGACATAGGTGGTTCCTTTCTCTGTTGTGTTCATCGCTCGTGCAAGGTTTTCTATGAGTAAGGGAGTATTGGCTGTCGCGTGGTCATCACCAGCGCCATAATCTTCGACAAGGGTGAAAAGATCCTCCCCGTCACCCGGGGTACCTGCGGGGTCTGCGAATTTTGAGTCGAACCACCAGAAACAATTCGCAACCGCAACTGGGCCACAGAACACCCATTCTTCCACATCATCACCAACGACCGTGCTGTTAAGAGCACAATCAGGACCCGCAGCGATGCAGTTTTCAGTTGGATTGTAGATATCATCTCCTGCGACTGTTGAATCAATCATGTTATTTAGCCCAGGAGCTATTTTTTTCCATTGCTCCTGTTGCTGACTAAAATCAGGGAGTCCCTGCGGCGCATAGTTTGGATACGATGGTTTCCAGTACCATCCTCTGTTTTCCATCGTTTTATCGGTTTTACTAAAAGTGGATATGTCTAGTGCTTGTGCTGTTGAAATTAAAAGACAGAATAACACAATCAGCGAAACAATCACTTTACTATATTTTTTTGTATTCATTTTTTTTCCCTCCAATCCTTATTTTAATTTTTTTTCAACGGGTGACCTAAGAAGTAACGAGTTCGTATCGTATATCGCCTCCCGTTATACTGAATCTTATTTAACTTAAATTCATGTTCTATTATATAAGGCTTATTCCATGAAAAAATATCTTACTATCTGTCATTATTTTATTTCATCTTAAAAAAAATCGCAATAACCTGCATATACAATTTTTTTGCAAGGAATAGTAGGATTCTGAAGTATAATTCTATTATGGACCTTGTTTTGTTCGTCTACCCTGACATGTTCGTGAGGCTATTTTTTTTTCTGTGATGTCCATCTCAATATGTTCCCCGGTGACCATATAATGGATTTTTTCTGCAATCTTACAAGCATGATCTCCACAGCGTTCTAAATATCGAGAGACCATCATATAATGAGCTCCTTGTGTAATGTTTTTATTATCTTCCAGCATGTACGTTAAACATTCACGGAAAATCGAATAGCGAAGCTCATCGACAGTGCTTTCCTTTTCCTCGAGATCCTGGATTGATGTGAGATTCTCGGTTGTAAACGCAGTAAGAACGTTATCAATCATATTACATACAATTTCTGCCATATGTGGGATACTTACCAGTTTTTTCATCCGAGGAACTTCGTGGAGTTCTTCCGTTACCTTTGCAATGTCTTTTCCGTACCGGCCGATTCTTGTGAGGTATGTATTCAACTTAAGACAACATGCAATCGTCCTCATGTCTTTTGCCATTGGTTGGTACAACGCGATTAAACGAAGCGATTTTGCCTCAATATTTCTGTCCATTTGTGCAATTGTACCCTTTTGTGATTGTACCCAGCACGCAAGTTCGATATCATCATTTTTCAGAGAATCGACTGCTTTCCGGAGCATCTCTTTGGCCATTTGTCCCATTTTTGTTATATCGATTTTCAGTTCGTTTAATTCATCATGAAATTTTTGTGTCATAGGTTATTTCACCCTATCCGAATCTTCCTGTGATATATTTCTCAGTTAGCTCCTCATGAGGATCTTCGAAGATTTGCTCGGTTTCACCAAACTCGATAAGCTTTCCTAGGTACATATAAGCTGCGTAGTCGCTGACCCGAGCTGCTTGTTGCATGTTATGGGTAACGATAATGACCGTATATTTCTTTTTTAATTCATCGATGAGGTCCTCAATTTTTGCTGTTGCAATCGGATCTAGGGCAGAGCAAGGTTCATCCATGAGGATTACTTCTGGTTCTATTGCAAGTGCGCGGGCGATACAGAGTCGTTGTTGTTGACCTCCCGATAAACTCATTGCTGATTCATCTAATCGATCGCTGACTTCATCCCAGAGTGCTGCTGCTTTCAAGCTATTTTCGACAAGTTCGTCTAACTTCTTCGTATCGTGTATCCCATGAATTTTCAAACCGTATGCGATGTTTTCGTACACGGATTTTGGGAAGGGATTAGGTTTTTGAAACACCATCCCTATCTTACTGCGGAGTGCAACAGGGTCAATACTTTCATCAAGAATATTAATGTCTTTCCAGAAAATTTTTCCTTCTGTTCTGCAACCTTCTATTTCTTCGTTCATCCGATTTAATGCTCGAAGAAGGGTACTTTTCCCGCATCCACTTGGACCGATGAACGCGGTTACTTTCTTTTCCAATACGTCCATAGACACATCGATAATGGCGTGTTTTTCTGAATAGTACACATTTAATCCTCGCATCGAAATGGTTCCTTTACCTGCATTTTGACCGTGATTATTTGTGCTTTCTTCGTTTTCTGAAAAAATATCTGGATTTTTTGTATCTTTCACATTAGAGTCAGTATTGTGCTTTTTTTTGTTTGATATCATTTACCAATCCCTCCGTGATTGAGATCGCTGCCTTATAATCATGGCCACAATATTCATTGAGAGAAGGATCACTAGTAACACAATGATGGTACTTGCAGCGAGATCATGGAATTGAAGTTTTGGATGTCTCGTCCAATAGAATATGGTAATCGGTAGAGCAAGGAACCCATCAAGAATACCACTTGGCGCTGTTTTGGCAAAAAGACTTCCGATAAATAGAATAGGAGCAGTTTCTCCAATCGCACGCGATAATGATAATATCACACCAGTTAGTGTACCAGGTACGGCGTAAGGGAGCACGTGATGGCGGACTGTTTGCCATTTTGTGGCACCAAGGCCTCTTGACGCCTCTCGGAAAGAATCGGGTACTGATTTTAAGGATTCTTCTGTGGCTACGACAATTACTGGAAGAATCATGATCGCAAGCGTTAGACTGCCAGCTAGAAGACTTGGACCAAAGCCAAACAACCGGGAAAACACTGCGAGCCCGACAAGACCAAACACGATAGAAGGTACGCCAGCAAGATTCTGAATGATTCGTCGGAGAAACCTGGTATATCTATTATCCTTTGCGAATTCGTTTAAATAAATCGCTGCTCCAACACCCATTGGAACTGCAAATAATAAAGTAAGGCCTACAAGGTAGATTGAGCCAAGAATCACCGGATAAATCCCAGCTTTTGATGGTATCGAACTAGGAAATGAAGTAAGAAATGTCCAATTAATTCCTGGAAGCCCTTGTTCTAACATAGATGCTATAAGTAAAACAAGAAAAACTATGGCAATCAAAAGACAGCTTGCAACACTAGTTATCCCAATTTTTCCTTTTAAATATCGACGTTGTAGACTGATTTTTTTGTTATGAGTTCGCCGTAACAGCAGATTCCAAAAAAGGTTCATTTGGGTATAAATTTTTTTTGTATATCGCGTAATCCAACTTTTTTTTCTTGCTGCTACACCGCCTCGTTTAATGCGGAGAACGACTCTCCCTGCAATTAAATTAATAATATATGTGATGACGAAGAGAACGAGTCCGACGGCAAACGCTGCGCTCACCGCAACACCTGGCGGTATATCACCAGTAGCTACTTGAGCTATGTAGGCAGTCATGGTTTGAACTTCTTCAAGTGGGTTGAACGTAAGTCTCGCGATGCTACCTGCAGCTAATACCACAACCATGGTTTCTCCTAATGCTCTTGCGAGCCCTAAGAGGATGGAAGCGATCATTCCACTTGATGCTGCGGGCATAACGACTTTTACTGATGTTTCCCATTTTGTTGCTCCCATGGCTAGACTTGCTTCTCGCAGATGTTTTGGGACTGCTTTCATCGAATCATCAGAAATACTGACAATAATCGGCAAAATCATGATTGCCATTACAATAATTGCACTACCTGCGTTAAAATAACTCGCACCAAAATACTGCTGTAGAATTGGGCTAATCACAAGAAGAGCAAAAAAACCATAGACAATAGACGGTATTCCTGCGAGAACCTCAATAACAGGTTTAGCTACTGATCGTACTTTTTTCCCAGCGAATTCTGAAAGATATAATGCTGCGCCTATACCTAGTGGTGCACCAATGAGAAGAGCACCTCCCGCGACAAGGAGGGTTCCTGAAAGAAGCGGCAAGAGTCCAAAATGTGGATTATTTCCGTTAGGTGCCCATTTACTGCCTGTGAAAAATTCAAGGATATTGACTGCGGGATTAAAAAAGAAACCAAAGGATCCTTCAACAAGTGTATAGATGATGGCTGCGCTTACCACAACTGCTATACTTGCGGTAAGGAACAGCAGCCAAACAATCACCTGTTCTGTAATTCCTTTTTTATGGAAGAATAAATGTTGTTTCCCTGAATTTTTTTTTCCCGTTCGTATCCTCATTAGTTGTATCACAATCCAGATTTTACAATTTTGCTAGTTGACTGGTAATCAGAGTCGGATCAACTAACGCAAGTCTTACATATCCTACTTCTGAGACAATTCCTTGGCCTTCATCACCTAAGACGTACTTAAGATATTGATTCATTGCATTTCCTTTCTCTGTTGATGTATCTGGGATTCCATTTGTGTAAATATGGAGTGGACGAGCCATTGGATAATTTGCAACATTGTCTAAACTTGCTTCAACATATGTTGTAGTCTTAGCGACTTTTACAACTTTGACCTGACCAGGATTTTCCATGATATAGGCAAAACCAAAATAACCGATTGCATACTGATTATCTTTTATTGCATTTAATATCACATTATCATCTGCACTTGGATGATAGACGCCGTCACCTAGATCGAGTCTAGTCTGTATTCGTTGAGTGTCTTTTCCCCAGTCAGGTATGATACTTTCAAAGAAATAATCATATGTCCCACTTGCTTCATCAGGGGCATAGATTTCAATTTTTTCATGAGGTGCTGTTAGTAAGCCAGGGACCTCATCCCAGTAGACCGCGGGTGAGTCATCAGTAAATATCTTTGATAATTGTGTATAATTCAATTGAGTTGCCCAATTATTGTTATTATGGACAACCACAGCAAGAACATCATAAGCAACTACCCATTTGACAGGTAAAATTCCTTTTACCGGTGCGTTTGCAGTCCCATCAGAATTAACGTCCTGCGGGTTTCCTCCGACTTTTTCATAATCAGATGCTTTCAACACTCTGCTTGCATCTCCTAGGTCCGCTTCACCGAGAAGTAATGCATTTAATCCATGGCTTGAGCCACCGCCGGATACTGATATGTCTGCTTTGTCAAATACTTCGGCCCAGGCAACTGCAAGGGGAAGAACTGTACTGGAACCGGTTTGAATGAGATTTGGTATTTCTTCGTTTGATTGCTGGGTACAGCCGCTGAAAATCGTTGCGAATATTACAACTGTCGCGATAATTCCTAGTGCGAACTTGCTTCTTATGTTATTCTTTTTTTGTTGAACTATTTTTATCACCATGGACCGGCAAATGAAATAGAAATATATACTTTATCTACATAATCTATAGAGATAAATATAGTGATATTTTGTCAATATAGTCCTATAGAAAATTTTAAAAAGCAATTCTTTTTCTAGATATCTTGTGAACATCTATGGAGATACGACGAGTACAACTCACTGGAGGATCATCCTATATCATAACTTTACCAAAAGAATGGATTAATTCTTTTCATATTAAAAAAAATGACCCCCTGGGGATACATATTCAATCTGATGGCACGTTATTACTTACCCCAAAAATAACTCAAGAGCAACTTCAGAAAGTTAAAGAATTCGACGTTAGTCGTATATCTAAACCAACCTATCTTCTCCAACAACTTATAGGAGCGTATATAGCTGGATTTACTTCTATAAAAATCACCTCTCCTACGCGACTACCGATTGCTGTTCAAAACGTCATACGATCTTTTACCCAACTTGCGATAGGTCCTGAAGTCATCGAAGAAACAGAAAAATCGGTCGTCTTAAAGGATCTTCTCAACCCAACGGAGATGCCATTCGATCAAACCATCAAACGAATGTACGTCATAGTCAAACGAATGCACGAAGATGTGATGCGTGCATTGCAGGAAAAAGATCAGATGTTAGCTATTGATGTTATTTCACGGGATAATGATGTCGACCGACTGCACTGGTTCGTCGCTCGTCAATACAATATTCTCTTGCAAAATGCTAGTCTTGCAAATAAAATGAACATCACCATAGAAACAGCATCAACTTGTTTTCTCATTAGTAGAATTATCGAACGTATAGGAGACCATATTGTCAGAATAGCGGAAAACATCCCTAATCTTATTAACCATAACCTTGATAAAAAAAGTATTTCAAGAATTATCACTGCTGGAAATCTCTCTTTAGATATCTTTAATAAAAGCATTAGTTCATTCTTTAAGAAGGACATTCATGCCTCCAATGAAAATATCGAATCAGTAATCACCTTGGAATCAGTGTGCGAAGAAATCAATACCCATGCACTGCAACAAAAAGGAATCATTGCATTATCGGTTGGATATGTCGTGGAAAGCATTCGAAGAACCGGTGAATACTCTGAAGATATCTCAGAGACCGTGATCAATTATCTGGTCGGTGCGGAACAAAGTTAATCTATCCTTTTTTTCTCAGTATAATATCTGTTAATGTAACAACCATCAAGAGGATTATATTTCACCATTTTCTCCTGTTTTCCTTTTTCAACATCGATAACGGTCACGATGATCGTATTGTTTTTGAAATCGATGATGTTGAATGTATTCCCAAAATGGGCACGAGTCCGGTTACAGGAAAACGTTCCTGCATTGACGAGTAATGTATTATGAATTTTTACTGCGTAGGGAACATGACGGTGACCCATCAAAACCAATGGAACATTATTACGGAGGATGATATCTAATGTTTCTCCAGCATCCTCAATGATATTATGCTCTCTACCTGAGTTCGGGATGGGGACCAGGTGATGATGAAATCCAATAATCGTCAGATCCTTTTTTTTCTCAATGCCTCGTGTAATCAATCGATGTCTATTTCGCCCGAGACGCCCATCTGCCTTATCCGGCTCACTGGTGGCAAGACCAATCATTGTAAGATTCCCGTCATAGCGAATAAAATCTGTGTTTCCAAAAAACTCTGGAAATAACTTATACCCCAGGTTTTTCTCATCATGATTCCCGGGAACTATAGCTTTTTTTCCCTTAATCATAGCAAGTCTTTCTGAAGCAAATTCATATTCACGAAGTAATCCATCGGTCGTCAGGTCCCCTGAGATAAAGATTAGATCTGCCTCAAATCCATTTAACAACTTCACTGCTTTTTCAAATGTTGTATTATTAAAATCACTTCCGTAATTTGCATGTATATCTGAGATATGTGCGATTCTCATGTTCTGCTCCTATAAATGAATAGGTATTATAATCTTTTATAGATTCTTACCATTTCGAATGATGTTGTGGAAATGTTCTTTGCATCTTCATATGATTCTCGCATTGACTTTCGAGTGGTGCGTATAAAAACAACATTGTCAGCGAATTAATCGCTACCATCACCAGAGTATGACCCATGTTTCCCTTGAGTAGATAGCTCCAGACTAGCACCCTGGCTGTATATGGAGCGACACCAAGAAGGATTATTCTCGCGGTATAACTTTCTGCTGCTATAGGATTAAGGAAATCTACGAAAATGACGCTCATGAACAACCAGGCAAAAAAAACCATGGCGAATGGTTTCACCAACCAGTGTATCACCCGAGTCAAAGCGACAGGTTTTGATGTTTTTCCGGCCTCAATAACTTTTTTAACATCAATTTGAACCATGATGGGATGAATCATAAAGAATAAACAAATCGCAATTGGAAGGGAAATCTGATACAGCTGCCGGATGTTGAGGAATTCAGCTATATCTGAGTTTAATCGTTCGAATAGGATGCCAACAATTATACAAAGAACAACCCCGAAGTGAGATACTTCTCAAAGAATAATAACCTTTTTTCTTTTTCAATCATATTTTTTTACATCATTAGAATGATTATTTCTCAATCCATGGATTTTCTCTTTATTATTATTTCCCATATCGTCCATAGAAAAACCAGTTTTAATTTTACTAATAATTGAACTTTGTAGAATGTAGCATTATCCAAAAGTATCAACCATTCCTTTTCATCAGGTTTTAAGATATATAGGAAAAAAAGGATTGAAAAGAAGCGAAATTCAGCGTGCAATCATCGATCGTAGCCAATCAGAAACGTTCTCCGCATGATCCGCGATATCATCAACCCAGTCTGCTATCTTTAGCAGATGATAGACATCCATCGGGTCAAGTTTCTTTTCTAAATGATAAATCCCTTTGGTCATATCATATTTCTTCTGATCTGCCTTCCATTCAAGATCATGAACTTTATGGATGAACTGTTTTGTTTGCTCTCGTTCACGTTGGACAAAACTCGTCTCGACTAGATCTCTGATACTTTCCACAGCATCTTCCATCGCTGCGACGGTGTTTGAAACTAATTGGGCATGCTCAATAAAAATATTTTGTAACTCTTTTGGAATCTTTGTATGTCGCATATCGAGCATCTGCATTAGATTTTCAGCATGATCTAAAATAGCGTCCTGCTCACGCAACGCCCAGAGGAATTTTCCTTTATCGACTGGCATGAATAACGAATTTGGGAGATGGTTACGAAGATTACCTTTAATGATATCTGCTTCATGTTCAAGAGCGGAAATTTTTTCGGTTAACTCTGGAAAACCCTTGTAATCGCCCTTGTAATAACGAATCAGACCTTCTCCCAATAAGTTGATGCATTCTCGTACTTTTCCCATATGCTCGAGTAGTTGGTCGAATGGGGATTTTCTTCGATACATCTCTGAAACCGGTGCTCTGAAATGTATTTTCTCATTTTTCATCTTCCTTTTCTCCTTTTTTACACTATCTAAAACAATGCATTTAGACCTATAAAAATTATTGCCGAAGTAAACGCGGCAACAGGCAGGGTCAACAACCAAGATATTACGATCTTTTTAATCACCTTTAAATCAATCGCTTCAAGACCTCGGGCAAGTCCAACACCAATAATAGCACCTACTGCTGTATGAGACGTAGAAATCGGCAGTCCAAGTTTTGATGCTATTAGGACTGTTGTTGCCCCACCAAAATCTACAGCAAAACCTCGTGTATTCGTGAGTTTTGTAATGCGGTTCCCCATAGTTTTCATAACTTTATAACCCCAGGTCAGACATCCTATTGCCATTCCAAAACCACCGAGAACCAGGAGATAGATGGGTATCTCTGCAACGGAACCCATGCTTCCAGTGCTTACTAATGGAATTATTGCTGCAATCGGACCAATTGCATTTGCTACATCGTTTGCTCCAATGGAAAAAGCTACATAACAGGAGGTAATAATTTGTAGTCTACGGAAAATTTCCTCAACCATCGTATAGTCATCAACTGATTTTGCTTCTATATTACGCAAAAGAAACATAGACACGAAAATAATTACCACCGATACAACAATCGCAGTAATAATTGTCTGATGGACTTCTGCGACGCCGAGTCTATACCCTAACTGTGTATTCATTAGCAGTGCTATAGACATCACAAAAGCGGTCACACCAATGATTAATGGACCAACAAACCGTGTAGCTCGGACCGGATTCTTTTGTGCAAAAATCAATTTCACGATAACACGAAAAACAATATACGCAAGAAGACAACCACCGACCGGCGACAGCACCCAACTTGCTGCAACCGAGCCAACACACACCCAGTTCACAGATGATAGACCACCAGCAACGATACCAAAACCAACCAGCGCACCAATAATTGAATGCGTGGTAGAAATCGGCATCTCTTTCCAAGTAGCCAGCGTTGACCAGAATGCAGCAGCAAGTAAAGAAGAAACAAAACCTAATAATAAAACATAAGGATCACTGATTACTGAGCTATTGATAATTTTACCCTTAATTGTCTCAGCAACATGAGGTCCAACAAAAACAGCGCCAAAAAAGATTAAAACACCGGCAATTAGAGCTGCTTGCTTGTACGTAATAGCACGAGCCCCTACTGCGGTCGCCATTGCATTTGAGACATCATTTGCTCCAATGCTCCATGCCATGTAAAATGCAAGAGATCCCACTCCACCTAGAATCGCTACTAGTATGTAATCCACAAGGTGCCTCTTTACTACCGTATACACTAAAAATTCATAAGTATTACGAAATAAATTACAGTCTAGAATCTTTTTTTTTTAAAAAATTGCGCTACACCTCAACGTTTGAAAAACTCAAAAATCTTATGGATTCATTTCTCTTTATATCCTAAGGATAACATGTCTTTAATGAGTCTCCTCAGGTCTATATGGATAAAATTCTGGTGACATTTGGGTAAAAGAATAAAAAGAATGCAGGAATTTCTTTTATAGGAATATATCCGGAGGAATATGAACATATGAAAAAAACCATACTCATGTTAGGACTTTGTGCAGTTCTCATTTCGATGCCGACATTATTTGCGTCCCCAACCTTACAAAAACCATCGCTTCTTTTTCCCCCGATGGAAGACTATGATGGGACCTTTGTTGGAGGAATAGGACGTCTCTATAAACAAAACGGTGAATGGCAGTTTGATTACGCTGCCTATATGGCCGGTGTCTACAAGCTTGGAGCTTATAAGAAACTCTATGGGTATATTTATAATTTAGAGGAAGTGCAAATTGGGAGTATTGGTGCATATTTCGGGCATAAAATAATTATTGGGTATATCGAGAATATGCAGGGGCAACGAGCACCAATCATCGGGTTTTTACTCTGGAATGATACGAATTTCGCTGGTCGTATCATGAGCATGTTTGGTCCTGCACCCCATATCATCGGTGAATATACACCGAATGGTGCCTAGATTTTTCCCTTTTTTTTCTTTTTTTCAATTAATCAAAAAAGTATATAAATAAACATCCTGATATAAAAATAGGTTGCCTATCATGCGTGCGGCGAAGCGACTCCTGTGGTGGATACTAGTTGGTTCCGCAGGGGGCTTCAATAGAGCACGCATTCTCCAGGAACTGACGAGCACACCCCGAAACGCTAATGAACTGGCCACTCTTCTGAAACTCGATTATAAGACAACCCGTCATCATCTCGAGGTCTTAGAAAAGAATCGTCTGATCACCACTATGGGTAATAAATATGGAACTCTGTATTTTCCCTCGGAGCTCCTTGAGGAAAACATGCATTTCTTTAAGAAATCTTGGGGTAAAATTGGTAAAAATGAGATAAACAAGAAGCATGAAAATGGTGAGATGAAATGAATGATATCCCGTATACGAAAAAAATAAATCCAAGAACCAAGGCCTTTGTGACAATCATCGGATTGATTTTCATAGGAATTATCATCGGATATCTGATTTCGCTATTTAGCCTTCAAATCATCCGTGCGGAAATCGATGAACTCCCGATACAGATTGATCCGTCACGTGTCACAAGGTCTATCAACTATTACACGGGTGCTCTGATCTTTTTAAGTATTCAGATACTCCTTCTTATCGGTTTGCTTTACGTCTATTATGACTCTTATCGTAAAACGAAATCGCGTTTCCTTATCGGTTTGAATATGTTTATCATCGTTCTTTTCATCCGTTCGATTCTCTCGGTTGTGTCCTTGCATACCATAGCAACTGAATATATTCGTGTCATCCCGTATGTGAGTCGGACGTTTCTCACCCCCGGGTTTAGCGTGTTGAATTATATTTTATACCTCTTTGAAATCCTCGCACTCAGCATCCTCCTTTACCTAAGCATGGAATGACGACCATTGGTCATTCGTTTATCATATAAAAAATATCTGAAATTCTGGTAAAATTCTGGTATAACCTTAAATATTCATGCCTCATTTCTTTCTTTAGAGATTGATTAAAAGGAGGATATATATGAAAAAAATCGCAATCATATGTGTATGCCTGATGTTTTTAGGCGTATCAATGGCAGCTGCAGCACCTGAAATGAGACAACAGCAAACAACAACATTAGATCCAACAGGTACCTTTTGTGCAAATATTACGTACCAACGACCAGGACCAAACGCTACTATAATTGGAACAATAACAGGGGACTATACACTACGAAACCGTGGTGGTCAGTTCAACGGTGAATGGAACACAGTCAACAACACAGGAACTTTTAGAGGCAGATTTGGAAGACATCTGTTTGTCGCTAGAATCAGTATGATGGTAAACGGTACTGAAAGATCACTACCCGTAATAGGGTTCATCGGAGCGAGAGATGGTGTGCTCATTGGACGAGGAATGTCACTCATTGGTCCTGCACTCTATTTTAAGGGGACTTATATCTAAAACAACCCTTTTTTCTTTTTTTCTTACTATTCATTTCTTTTTGGTATAGTAAATATACAGTTTCTTTATTCGATTTATAAACGTAATGGTGCCCGTATGGGAGTGGGAGCATAGGAGAAATATGGTTTGACATAGCTATCCTTGTACTCTTTGCTGTATTGACACTCTCAGCGAGCGTTCTATTATTGAAACGGAAAAAAATAAATCGTATTTTTTGTATACGAATATATAATATATCGGAACCGAACCGTTCGTTTCCGAAACATTTATTAAATGGTCTTTATTTACCCGCCTCATGTCCAATATCCTGAATTTTGAAACTCACAACGGACAACAGAAAGGAATACTCACCATGTACCTCTTGTACTCCCTGCAAAAGAAACCTAAATCTGGATATGAGATCATCTCAGAAATCAAAGAAAAAACCGAGGGAACTTGGATACCAAGCAAAGGAACCATCTATCCTCTTTTAAGGCAACTGGAAAAAGGAGGACTGATTAAGGTAAAAACCACCGAGAAACGCTCAAAAAATATTTTTAAGATAACCCCAAACGGGAAAAAAATCATTCTCAACACAAAGAAACAAGGAGAAAGCATGATGAAAAAATTCATGAAATTTAGAAATTTAATTATCGACATGATTGAAGAAGATAGCGAGGTACTCTCAACAATGATGCAGATACAAAACTCAGTATTTACGTCCGTCTTAGCATTATCTAAAGAAAAACAAAAGGAAGTAATAAAAATACTCAGACGTTGTGCGTCTGATTTGAATAAAGAGGTATGTTAACATGAAAAAAATATGGACAGCAACCATCATCTCATTGCTTTTCGTTTGGATGGGAACAATCACTACTCTTCCCCTCGTACAAGCAAATCCAGCAATGATGATACAACAATATCAAATATCCCCTGAAATCCTCATGCCTGGTGATACTGCGATTCTGACCCTTGTGGTGAGAAATGGAGAGGCCGTAGCGACACAGACGACGACATCAGGTACCGTAGGAGACACGACAACCACAGTGCATACTCTTGGAGCGACACTTGAAGATATCTCGATTCTTCCTGCAATATCCGGTGGGAAACAAATCCGAGCATCAACGCATTATGAAGATCTTGGGTATCTTGCTGCAGGAGCAAGCATCGAGGTGAACTTCAAAATCATCGTCGATGCAAACATAAGCGAAGGAATGTATTTCCCAACTGTTAAAATCGATGTCGGCGGTGGTACCGATGTGCAATATCCTCTGCTGATGAAAGTCAGCAATTCAACTGTTGATTTGCTTCAAAAAAGTGTTCCTTCGAAGATATCTAACGGCGGGGCAACCGACATCATTATTACTGCAGTAAACAAAAGAGAAAACGCGGTCAATGAAGTCATTGTCACACCCCATGGAGATACTGTCGACTTTGTTCCTTCAAGTTATTTCCTAGGTTCACTTGCTGCAAAGACGTCTCAGGATGTAGTTTTTTCGATAAAACCTCTTGAACTCGGAGCACAAAATCTTGCCTTTGATGTAAGCTATAAAAATGGGGATAATCTTCATACGAGTAGTTTACACGTCCCAATTACTGTTATTCAGGTATTGGATGTCGCACCGATCATTACCAATTTTCCAATCAGTATTACTAAAGGTGGTTCCTCGCGGATCAGCATTGAAGTCTACAATGCCAAAACAGAAAAGATCACCGGTGTTTTAATCACACCCATTTGCGATGCAACTGTGATTCCCTCACAATACTTCATAGGATCGATGGATCCTGATGATGTCTTTTCCGCATCTTTTGATATCTATGCTGACACTGTTGATTACGGCACACAGATCATAGGATTTACCGTGTCCTTCAAACAAGGAAACGAGT
>Ga0209288_10000209_pt1 | contig 18703 bp, 30 predicted proteins | sample PPLLaktember2015_4_FD_187261 | JGI IMG/M metagenome (GOLD analysis project Ga0209288, IMG submission 187261) | Freshwater sediment microbial communities from Prairie Pothole Lake near Jamestown, North Dakota, USA - PPLs Lake P8 Core (1) Depth... | ecosystem: Environmental > Aquatic > Freshwater...
ACGCCCCAGGAGCTTGCGGCCGAGCTGGACCGCGCTCCTGACCTCCACCAGCGGCCCGTAGTAGATGGCGTGGACGTGGACGTGTCCGCGCTCAGAGACCTCGATGCAGCGGAGGAGAGCCGCCCCTGGCGCCTTCAGCGAGCTGGCCCAGAGGTCCCTCATCGCGTCCGCGCACGCCTGGGCGCGCGAGTGAAGCCCCTCGATGCTCATGTCCCAGGACCGCCGGTCTGGGTCGTACTGGGGGCTCAGCGTCAAGAGCTGCCACACGTAGCCGTCCACCTCGTCGATGGTCTCGGCCGCGTGCCGCAGAAGCTCTACACGCTCCTGGGCGCGCACCCACGAGCAGTAGGGACACGAGCGCCCGTTGCACGTCCGCTTCACCTCGCGAAACGTCCCGCTCCCGGCGCGAGTCTCCCCACAGCACTCGCACTGCCTCACCGCAATGACCTGCCCACACCGCTCCATCTCCAGGGCGCGAGCTTCCAGCTTCCCCCCACCCTGACGCCTCACCTCCACAGCTACCCTCCCACCATAAGCCCATGAGCCACCAGACCACGCCCCGTATGGCTCAGGCACCGAACCAAACCCATGACCTGCCCAGCCACCAGAGATGTTCCCCTCCCCCTTCATGGGGAAGCAAGATGCCCCCTTGGCAGCGGATCGCGTGGGTTCATATGGTATGGAAGCCGGTTGACAGGCGCAAAATGATGGGGATACTGTCCCAAATGTCATGGAGAGGCACCTCCGTGACGCCAGCCAGGGGCTCCCCACCCGTCCTTCGTTGAATCCGATTGGTCCTCGGTGAACCGACGAAGGGGCTGGTCTGCCCTCTCTCAGGCGCGACCAGCGACAGTAGCCGAGGCCCGGTGACCCGTCAACTTCTACGTCCTCGCGAGCTTGCTGGAGCTATACGCTGGTGTATAGCTCCATGTCTCAAAACGCCGGGCTTTCTGAGATCTTTGTATAGCAAACAGACCTATCGCCGAAGCAATCTCTGTGAGACGTCGAGCACCATGTCGAGGTCTTCTTCGCGAGCCTCGATGCCGCGCTCCTTGGCCCACTGACGAAGGGATTCCTTGCGACGCTCGCGGAGCTTTACATCCATGCGGGCGTTGGCCTTCTCCAGCCATGCGTTCAGCCGTGGCAGGATGGTCACGAAGAGATGCCAGAGCTGGTCCTCTGTCATGGTGACGCGCGTCTTCATCACCCCTCCAGAAGCTCTCGCAGAGCCTCCGCCTCGCTGGTGCAGCCGTTGATGGTCCGCTCCAGCCGGTCGATGCGCTCCATCAGCCACTCCAGCGGGGGCTTGTCCACGATCTCCCAGCCGTACCTGAAGTCGTAGCTCGCAGGTCCCTGGTCCGATGCCCACCGCTCCGCCTCGTGGCGCAGGTAGTCCTCGTCCGTCGTGCCGTGGTTCGTGAGCCGCTGGAACGTGGTCGCGCTGCGCCCACTCCTGAAGCTCCGCCAGAACCGCACCCACCGCGTGTCGTCAGGCCCCACCTCGTTGGGGTCCTTCTCGCGGAGGTCGGCCTCCGACTCCGGGTGATGGTCGACACCCTCCTCCCAGCGCTTGTTGATGTCGGTCTCGACCCCCAGCTCGTCCTTCGCCATGACCTACTCCTTCAGGGCGTCCCGGGCCACCTCGTAGCAGGACGTCAGCGTCATCCTGTCGCCCACGTCGTTCTCCGGGTCGGCCAGCTTCATGATGGTGTCCAGGGCCTCGGCTAGCTTCTCGGCCCGACGCTCGGCCTTGTTGCAGGCAGCCCGCCACTCCCTGACCTCCTCGCGGTACTGCTGCTCGATGTGCTTCTCCAGGTCGCTCATGACCGATCCTCCGGGTGCCTTCGCAGGTGCGCGTCCAAAGTCGTCTCCAGCCCGATGATGACCTTGTTCGAGACCTCGGGCCTGATGACCATGATGCCGTCCGTGACCCGAATCTCGATGTGGCCTGGGTCGCTCTTCGAGACGCAGACCTCGATGTAGTCGCGCCCATCGCCACTCGACAGGTTCAACCGCACACGATCACCTTGTTCGATCTCGAAGTAGGGCGCCGTGCGGTCGCCCATCTTGTGCTCTTTCATGCCACCCTCACAGACGGGACGAACGGCCCGTCAGCCGGTCCCTTGGTGTAGTCCTTGACCCAGCTCACCAGGATGGCGAGCCATTCGCTCGACCGCTTCACAGGGATGCCGCGCTCCAGGAGCATGTGGATGTGCTCCTGGCTCATCGGGTTGATGGTGTAGATGGTGTAGCCGCGCTGCGTCAGGATGTCCTTGGCGTCGGCCGGCATCGGCATCTCGCCCCGACTGATCCTCACGCGGTAGTGGCCCCGCACCTTGAACTGGTGCTGGTACTCAAACTTCCGGCGCGCAGGCATCGCCTTGCGGAAGCCCTGCTGGATGATCTGCGAGGTCAGCTTGACCACGTAGTAGGGCTTGGGGATCGGGGGCCTTACGATGGACCCCACGGTGCCCGTGTGCTCGTTGATCTGATGGGGGCGCCACTCCTTCTCGATGACGAACGTCCTGAAGTCGAGCAGGTGCTTGTGGATGGCGTTCGTGATCCATGGGTTCAAGTCGTAGGGGTGCGCCCAGCCGTTGTGGTCGGGCGACAGGATGGTGGACCAACAGATGCCCACCACGGGTCCAGTGCTGTCGCGGTTGGAGACGAACTCCATGGCCTCGACCATGAGCGGCCCGCGCTCCGTCATCGTCCAGAGCTGGCCGAGCAGCCGCGTCTCTTGCATCCCTGTCCCGACGATGGTCTCCCGCTGAAGCCGTGCTGCCATCTGGAGGTTGTCCAAGGGGACCCCCTCGCCGAAGGAGATCCACATCGACTCGAAGGGCCAACGCTCCGGGTCCGGCGGAGGGGTGTACTTCCCAGCCGCCACGACCTTCTCGTAGTGGTCGCGAGCCTCGGACTGCGAGACCGTCCACTGCGCCTGATGGCCACCCTCTGGCATCTTCTCCCAGGCGTAGCCGGCCACCTCTTCGGTGGTGTAGACGTCAGCCTCGTGGTAGTAGGCTGCGTACTGGGCCGGCTCCATGACGAAGATGTCGGCATCCGGGAACGCCTCGGCGACGGTCCTCGCCAACCATCCGTCCAGCCGCGAGTTGCCGAAGGAGACGGACCCTCCGGTCATCTTGACCTCGAAGCCGTGCTCGTCCTTCACCAGGACGTCGCCGCTCCCATCGGTCGCCCCGTCGAAGTCCTGCTTCATGAGCACGGCAGACTCCTGAGCGGCGAGCCACTTCTTGAGGGCCACGTCGGCGATGCGCTCGTCACGGCGCTTCTTTGCCTTGCGGTCCCTCTTGCTCTTCTTGTTCCGCTTGCTCATGACTCCCTCAACCTAATACCGTGGAATGCGCCTGTCAACATGCTTCTTGCACCGCCCATCACTGTCTGCCTGGACAATAGACGGAACTGGCTGTTGTATTCTGACAGCAGAGCGAACCTCAGTTTCGCTCTTTCACTTCCTTCTATATGCGCCAGCCATCCCCCTGCGCCTTTCTTGTTGACAATCGAATACCAGTGATTAGATTCTGAGCAAGGACGGAGGACACCATGGATACGCTTCAGGTTTGGTCTGCTGCGCTGGCTCTTGCTGAGGTCGAGGCCGACCAGGCCCTCATTGACCCGGCTGACTGGGACCTCGTGGTCTCGTGTCTCTCGTGGAACGGCGCGAACCGCAAGCGCGTCCCCAACGACGTGGCGTGCAAGGCGTGGTCGCTTGCCGATGGCTTCGGCAAGTGCTCCATCGACGAGATCGCCAACAGGCTGGAGTGGGACTGGTCCCACGTCCGGGACTCGTCGTCGAGCGCCGTCAAGGCGATGGCCGCGTGTCTGCGAAGGAGTGGGATACCTGACCAGGAGGTCAAGGTGCCGTGACAACAGACGAAGCAAGATGGGCAGCATTCAGGCTCATCGAGGCGGCTGCATCATTCATCAAGGACACGTCCGATGCGCCGTGGCGCCAACCAATCGAAGGGCGCGTCTCCGACACCACAAGCTGGACCGACGGGGAACTCGTCGAGGAGCACGCGATGAAGATCTACCTGCGAGCCGTCCAGTCGATACCAGGCTGGTCGACCGCCTCGGCCGTCGACAAGACCGAGTTGCGCGAGCTGCCCGAGGTCGCGGCGGCGATACGGGCGTGGGCGCTCGACGTCGCCGAGTGGTGCATCGTGCGGGCGAGAGAGGAGGAGGACACCATGGCACACCAGACCGAGAGCTGCGAGACCTGCGGACGCGAGACCAAGATGGTCTGCGAGTGCTGCGGCGCTTCTTGCTGTGGTCACTGCCAGCGCGAGGGCTCCATGTGCCCTTCCTGCTATGACAAGTCGGGGGAGCGATGACGGTAGACGAGCCGGTAGCACGAGAGAGGACATGGTTCAATGCCTGAGAACCCCAATATCCCCCGCAAAGGGACAGCCGCCTGCAAGATCTACGAGTGCATCGAGCGCTCGACCGAGGGGCTCACGGCCTTCGAGGTCGAGCGTGCCTGTGGCGTGATGCGGAATCAGCAGACCCACATCGCGAAGCTCGCCGACATGGGGCTCATCGAGATCGTCGGCAAGCGCGAGGTCGAGGGTGTCAAGAACCTCGACGTGTGGGCCGTCAAGAACGTCCAACAGCAAGCCAAGCAGAAGCGTCATCGCCCAGGCTCCATCCCGAAGCAAGAGCTGGACCCCTATGAGTGCCCTGCCTGCGGGAAGACCATCCACCTGCTGCTCCCCTATCCAGAGCACGGGAAGGGGTGCATCGAGGTCGAGACGCAACGACGCCTCATCGTCTTCGACGGCCCCTGGGTCAAGCAGGAGTACGTCGATGAGAACGGTGACCCACGAGTTGATCTTCTGCCCAAGGAGCCGCTGACCCTCTACGAGGAGTGGACCGGGAAGCTCGTGTTGGGCCGCGCCGCCACCGAGCGCGAGGTCGAATACTACGCCGAGCACAAGAAGCTGAGGGTGCCCTGGACCATGGGCTTCGAGGGGCACCTGAAGAACTGCAAGGGGTGGAAGCGTTGGGAGAACGGCAAGGCCGAGAAGAAGCGCCGCACCATGGATGTCAGATGGGACAAGGAGAAGAAGCGCTTCGGCTTCTTCAAGCACGAGGAACGTCGCAGGAGCATGATCGACGACTCCAAGAAGGACCCCAAAGAGACGACGGCGCAAGACTATGTGCCACTGACCGAAGATTGACACACGCTTCCCATGTGTTAGATTGCTAAGAGAGAGGGAGCAGCATGACCTTCAACTTCGAGAGCTGGTTGGAAGAGGCCCAGAACGGGTTGGAGACCCTGAAGGCGAAGAGGGAAACCCTAGCCACCGAACAGGAGACCATCAGGATCGCGCTGGAGGACACCGACAAGGAGATCGCGACCCTCGCCGCGATGCTCGACGCCTACATCGGCGTGGCACCCCCGGCGCAGACCGAGGAACCCCGGGAAGCCGCCAAGAAAGTGACGGGCATCAAGAAGGCCGGTCACGCCATCGCCGAGGAGCTGGTCTGCGGAGAGGAGTGGAAGGAGGACCAGCTCGTCACCATGATCCTGGCGCGCGTCCCCGATGCCTCGGATGCGTCCGCCCGCAAGGCCATCCAGGCCCTCGCCCGCGAAGGGGTCCTCATCCCAATCGGTCAGCGAGGCGCGTGGTCCTACTCGACCGCCATCGGGATCATCAAGGGAGCCCAAGAAGAAGCGCCCCAGGAGCCTTCAGGAGCCCCGCAAGCCGAGGCTGCCTCAGAGCCCACGGAGAGCGAGAACATCTCCAAGCCGGCCACGGAGCCCGGTCAGCAAGGCTCTCTGATCCCGCACGAGGTCATCGTGGTCGGGACGGCTGACGTCATCGTCGCCCTGGAGAAGGAGATGAAGAAGCGCAAGTCCTTCGCCATGGACGAGAAGAACATCGGCTGGATCGCCACCGACCTGCACTGCGACCCCAAGCTGGTCCGCGACGCCCTGAAGATCATGGTCGAGGGCAACTACGAGCTGGCCTACGAGGGTGAGCGGAAGGTGCTGCGGCATCGGGCGACCCCGGGCTCCGTGGAGGAGCTGAAGCGGACCCACATCAAGGACCAGCCGCTCTTCCCGGACGCCGACAGACCCCCGCACGCCTGACGCCCAAGGGAGGCAGCGATGAAGGTGTCGGTCGAAAAGGTCGTGACGGAGAAGTACGCCGTCGAGTACCCCCTGGAGGAGATCCGAGAGCTGCTCCACTTCAAGCACAACAGCACGACGATGCGCGTGCCCTACAACGCCGTCCTAAACTACCGGGGCGCGAGCCCAGAGACCGGCGGACCAGTCCTTATCGCGACCTTCGAGCTGGAGATCGATCTGCCAAGCCCGAGCGGCCTGACCCAGAACGAAGTGGACGTCTGGGGGCTGATCCGCAAGGCTGGTGAGGAAGGCATCACCTACCAGAGGATGGAACTCATCATGGATGGCGCGATGTCCATCCAGGTCATCGGCAAGGTGGTGCGCTCCCTGGTGGACCGTCGCCTGGTGGAGGAGTGCCCCGAAAAGCAGCACGCGCCAGGTCGGCCACCACGAAAACTGTGGAGGTCAGTCGAATGAAGCCGAAGCCACAAGAGCACAACCTGGACTACGTCTATGACCCAGACGACTTCGAGGAGGTCGTCTTCTGCACCCGCTGTGGTGCCTATGGCTCCGAGCTGTTGACGTGGTGCCCTGGCGAGAACCTCTCGAAAGAGGCCAGGGACGCTTGCTACGAGGGTGGCAACGTCTTCGACCTGGAGCGCTGGCGCCGAGAACATGGCAAGCCTCCGAGCCCGTTGTTCAGGGCTGGTGAAGACGCGGAGGGATGGGAGTGATGACGACCCGCGTCAACTTCAAGAGCATCGGCAAGTACACCGGCCCGGTCATCTACGGCACCGAGGTCGTCAAGCCACCAAGCGGACCCTTCCACGCCGGGAGAGCTTTCTGGCTCACCGGACAGGTCGAGACGGGCAACCGCCTGGGCTCCGTGATGATGGCCGACGGGACCGGCTTCACCATCGGCATCGACCAGCACATCGCCGTCTACCCGAAGGAGCTGGCCAGCGAGGACTTCAACGCCGCCGACGACCAGGGAGGGGCCTGGGCGCTCCTCGCCGCCCTGGAGGTCGCCAACGCGCCCGTGAAGATGCTCTGGGAGGCGTTCAAGATGAGGGGCTGGTACGTCGCCCCTGACGGCACCCTGCGCTGGATCTCCGGTGGCACCCACAAGGTCCAGAACCGCAAGCTGGAGCACCGTGGCGGAGACCTCGTCCACGGGGCAGTCATCCGAGACGCCATCACCCCCACGAGGGGCAACGTCGTCAAGCCCTGCGAGAAGGAGACCGCCCGGGACTGGGCGCTGATGCTCCACGAGCTGACCAGCGCACCATCGAGCCGCGACGTCCAGGTGTCCTTCGGCGTCAAGCACCTCTGCAACCGTGTCCGCACGCGAAAGCTCCGTGTCGTCGAGCACCATCGCCGTGGCACCTTCCAGCAAGCCGTCTACGGGTCGGCCGACATCGAGACCATCAAGCTGACCGACCTCGGAGATCACCTGGACCTCGCCCTGTGCGTGCTCCACAGCTACACCGTCAACGCCCCAGCCGTGGCCTTCGAGCTGTTGACCGAGGCCCTGAATGAACGCGACATCGAGAAGGAGCCCGAGCGATTCGCCACCGTGCTCCTCGCCAAGATCAAGGCCAAGAAGTACGGCTTCTGGGACAAGCGATGGGAGAGGACCAGGAAGGCTGCGATAGAGGTGGGGTGGTGGGATGGGGCGCTGTTCAAGCGCCCCGCTGGAATCATGACCCCTTAGCGGGCGTCGGGGACGAACCCGAAGGCCGAGGGAGGGGGCGGCACGTAGGCGTTCCGCTCGGTCTCAGCCTTCTCGTAGGCCGCCTCAAGGAGCTGGGTCCGGGCGTACTTCAGGGCCACCTTGCGACCCATCTCCAGGGCCTTGCCACGGAGGAGGTCGCCGTCCGCGCGACCCTGAGCGCGACCCTCGCCGATGACGGTCACGACGAGCCAGGTCCCCGCGTTGGCGTCGGCCTGGCTGAAGCCCCTCTGGTTGTGGTGGTGAGTGGACGCCATGACCTGCTCGTCGCTCGTCTGGCGAGCGAAGAGCAGCTCCAGGGCGCGGGCCACGGCCGCCGCGCTGGAGTTGAGGGCGCGCTCGATGCGCGCCACGATCTCACGCTGGGCAGCCGCCTGCTCCCGGTTGCGGCGGAGCTGGCCGGGACGGAGGACCGCGAGGGCCGCGAGGGCCGCGACGGTGAGGGTGGTGAGGTCGGTGTTGGTGTTGGTGTTGGTGTTCATGGTGTCTCTCCCTTCCTGCCTAGCAATCTAACCACTGGTTTGCGTCTGTCAACAGCTAGGCCCATCCTTTTCTCTCCCCAAGATGTCCACCGGGACGTCCCTTCTATACGTTCTCTTTCTCCTTACATATAGGCGCAGAGTCACAGCTCTTTTTCCGAGCTTTCGGGTGTCAGTCACCCCTCTCCATGTCCGTCTAGTGGACAGGATGGAGAAAGAACAGCACAGCTCGCTTTTCTTTGGATGGCCTGTTGACAGTGCGAAACCATGTGTTAGGTTGAGAGGGAAGGACGGAAACACCATGACCGACACCAACACCATCACCAAGGTCGAACAGCTCCTCGCCGTTGCCCGCGCTGGGTCGGGCGCCAGCGCCCACGAGGCGCACACTGCCGCGACCATCGCGGCGAACCTCGCCCGCAAGAACGGGCTGGGACAGCTCGTCGCTCGCGCGCTCGTCGCGCAGCGCAAGACCGCTTGCCGGCTGGAAAGGGCCGCGTAGTCATGGACGAGAAGATCCACAACCTCCTCCGCCTCGCCACGGACAGTGGCGCCAGCGCCCACGAGGCGCACACCGCCGCGTCCATCGCGGTGACGCTCGCCCGCAAGGCCGGGGCGGGACACCTCGTGGCCAAGGCCCTCGTGGCCCAGAGCAAGGCCGCAAAGCGCATCGAGCGCGAGGAGGTCAAGGTGGTCGAGACCGTCATCACGGGGTTCGTTGCTGTCGTCGCGGGGCTCGTCAACCCCCTCTTCGACCTGTGGACCGAGAGCTGCGGCAAGGGCGGCGGCTGGGCCTTCTCTGACAAGAGCTGGAAGGCTCGCAAGATGGCCGTCTCCCTCTACGCCTGGGCCGTTCCCTCGGAAGATGCCATCCGGGCCATCGTCGAGTGCGGCCCCGTGGTCGAGATCGGCGCCGGGTCCGGGTACTGGGCGAGCCTCATCGCCCAGCTCGGTGGCGACGTGGTGGCCTATGACCAGTACGAGCCGAAGAACAACAAGGACTACCCCTTCGAGCAGGGGTGGTTCCCGGTGCAGAAGGGTGGCCCGGAGAAGGCCGCCGAGCACCCCGACAGGGCGCTCTTCCTGTGCTGGCCGCCCTACAACAGCTCGTTCGCTCTGGAGTGCCTGAAGGCGTACCAGGGCAACACGGTCATCTTCGTGGGCGAGGGCTCCGGGGGCTGCACCGCCGACGACGACTTCTTCCGCGCGATGGGCGAGCACGTCTACTCGTGGGGCGACGACGGCGAGGCCGAGGAGCGTCCCGTGTCCAACGAGTGGGAGAAGGCCAAAGAGATCAACATCCCCCAGTGGGATGGCATCCATGACTACTTGACCATCTACCGCCGCCGCAAGGCGAGCTGAGGGGCATCATGATCAAGCCGAAGAGCGTCTGGATCGTCAGGACCACGGGCGAGGCCATCAGGGTGGAGGACGCCCCCTTCACCATCTACGAGGACACCGGCTGGGAGCTGTCCCTGGAGTGGGCCAAGGAGCAGATGGGCATCACCTCGCCCGTAGACCTCGTGCGCCTGCCCTACGGGGAAATGTGGGTCGACGACGAGGGCCTCTACAAGGAGAACCGCAAGGTCAACGGAATGGCCACGGCCCTCTACCAGGCCAGCCGACGCACGACGCACCCCATCGTGGGCGATGTCGTGCTGGTCCTCACCCCAGGCACCAAGGCCGAGATCCGGCTCAACGTCCTCCTGGAGAACCTGGTAAGAAACTAGACCTCAGCACTGTTGACAATCGCAAACCAGTGCTTAGGTTATGGGCAGGACGGGAGAGACACCATGACCAACTACGACACCCAGGCCCAGCTCGCTGACCTTCAGAACGACGCCGACTTCGAGGAGTGGGCCGACGCCCGCTGCGCGGAGTACGAGGCGGAGGCCGACGCCCGCCACTGCCTGGGCGGCGCGAACGACGCCCGCTCGACCGGCTGGGTGGACTGCACCTCGACCGGCTGGGTGGACTGCACCCCAGCGGAGAACGCCTACTACGCCGAGCTGGAGGCCCGTGAGGAGGCCGACGGCGAGGCCCGCTGGGAGGCCGAAGCCGAGCTGGCCCGGATGAGGTACTACGAGCGCCAGGCCGAGATGGCCACGCTCAACGACCCCTACTACGACGACCCCTGCTGGTAGGGTGTTGACAATCGCAAACCAGTGCTTATGTTACAGGCAGGACGGAGGGACACCATGGACGACTACAACCCGATGACCAAGGCCGCTGCCATCGAGATGTGCGAAGAGCTGGGCATCGACCCCCAGAAGTTCTGGGGCGTCGTCAACAACTTCGCCTGTGACTGCTTCTACGCGGGCCAGCAGGACGTCCGCAAGGAGCTGGCTGGAGGCGCCTGCGAGAACCACGCCCCCAAGTCCGCCGACTGACCCGCCGACTGACCCGCCACCCCGGCGGGAGGGCGCAAGCTCGGATCACAGACCGGGCTCCGTGTCCCCCGTAACATCCGACCCTGAAGTTACGGGACGCTGTTGACAATCGCAAACCAATGCTTATGTTTCAGGCAGGACAGGAGAGACACCATGGACATCGAGACCTACGAACACCCCATCCTCACCACCTTCCGCGCGGCTCACGAGGCCGCCTTCCTCGCCGCCATCGAGGCCGAGATCGTCCCCCTCTGCGGGACCTCGATGTTCGGCGGCTCCTGCCAGTACGCCTGGACCGAAAGTGGCCTCGACCTCAGCGTCTACACTCAGGCCGAGATCGACTACTGGGGAGACCGCGCTGGCTCCTATCCCCCCAGCCACGAGCTGGACGCCGCCGTCAAGGCCCTCGGCGCCCGCTTCGGCTTCGTCGTCTCTGAGTGGGAGGAGGAGGAGAAGGGCTGGGGCCACTACACGCTGAGCATGGCCACCGTGACCTATCACATCTTCGTGGATGGAACCGAGGATCGCCCCTGGCCACGCCACACCATCCACACCGCCCAGGTCGCTGCCCGCCGCGCTCGCGATGCCAACCCCGGCGCCCACGTCAGCCTCTCTCGCCGCTGCTCGCCGGCCGCCTAGCGCCTCCCCCTCTTCTTCGCCACCTTCCGCTTCTGCCGGGCCTTCTGCCTGGTCTCGCCCCCTGGCAGAGCTTTCGGCTTCGCGGCCACCCTGATGGTGCCAGCCGTGACAGCAGTATGGAACCGCTCAGCCGCCTTCTCGGCCCGCTCACGCACCTTCGGCTTCATCCTGTCCAGGAAGGTCTTGCCGTCGAGGTGGTCCATCTCGTGCTGGATGACGCGGCCCAGCATCCCCCCCGTCGGCAGCACGTAGGCGTTGCCGTGTCTGTCCCTCGCCCGCAGGATGGCGTTGTTGGGGCGCTCCACGACCTCGTGGACGCCCGGGAAGCTCAGGCAGCCCTCTGGGTGCCCGACCGTCTGAGAGCCCTCCAGGGCCTCCACGGTGGGGTTGACAGCGACGAGGAGCTGGCTCCGTGGCATCCCCTTTGGTTGCGGCGGAGCGTTGGCGAAGATGTCGCAGATGAAGACCCGCAACGGGACGCCAACCTGCACAGCAGAGAGGCCCATCCCGCCACAGAGGTACATGGTCGTCGCCATGTCGGAGAGGAGCTTGTTGAGCTGGTCGCCCCAGAAGTCCGGTGGGACCTCTTCGCTGACCTGGGTCAGACGCTCGTCAGGGTAGAAGACGATGGCACGGACCTCGCCGCTCGGACAGTCCAGCATCAGATCGACGTCGGGCCGCCTGACCTCCTCGATGATCTCCACGCTCTCCAGGGTCATTGCGGCGTCCTCGTGGTTGGGGCGTTCTGCTTCGCCGACGCCAGCCTCGCCTTCCTGACCGCCTGGTGCTTCGCCTCCATCACGCGAGCCTTGTCGCGATGGACCGGCTGGAGCTTCATCATCTCGATGTCCTGATCGATGACGAAGACGCCCTTGTCGATCCCCTCGGCGTCGAGCATCCTCTGAACGCCCTGAAGGATGGCTTGGTGGTTGACGCCGCCGGGCACCTGGATGACCAGCATGTTGTCGATGGAGCCCCGGATGTAGACGTGGTTCCCCTCGATGTCCTTGACCTCCGCGTCGTCCTTCTTGGAAACCGCCACCACCTCGAACCACAGACCGATCCCGACGCTCATGATGCCCTCACTCCGGGGTTGACCCCTGTCCTCACCAGCAAGAACTTCGTCGCATCTACCGCCGGAAGCTCGCGATAGGCGATGAACGTGTGCCGCTTCTCGTCTGGCAGGACGAGCACCACGTTGATGTTCTTCGGAACCCCGGCGAAGACGTCATACCCAGCGATGGCCATGTCCATCGTGCAGCCGTCGACATCCCGCACGAACCGTGCGCTGGCTCCGACCTTCGACTCGAAAATCGCCAGGGTCCCCCTCGCCTGGGGGCCACGCTCGATCTCCTTGCCTTCAGGCTGGAAGGCCAGCACCCTGAACAGGCGCTCCACCTTCATGATGTCAATATGAACACATAGGAAGGCGTTGTCAATGGCGTGGGACTAGAGGCCGAGCGCCCCCATCGTGACGTAGGACCAGATCTCCTCGGTGACGTCGAAGTGGCCCTTCGAGAGGTCCCTGTCGAGGGAGACGCAGTGGGCCTCCTCGTGGATGAGGATGGTCAGGGTCATGCGGAAGTCCAGCAGGTGGATGCGCCCGACGCGAACCCGCTGATTCTTGGCCGTCCCCTGGACGTCGGAGTCGTTGAAGGTAACGACCTCCAGCCGCTCCATCAGCGGCTTCCTGTCGCTCGTGCCCAGGAGCCTCGCCACGGCACCGTCGATCATCTCGCACGCACGGGTCATGTTGGAGCGCTCGTCCTCGATGAGGTCGTCCCAGGAGAACTGCTCCATGACGTCGCGGCCCTTCTTCGCCTTGACCTCGATGGCAGTCCCCTTCTCTGCCTCGATGATCTCGCGGAGCGGCTTGTCCACGACGATGCCCTTGAAGCCGACGTGGGCCATCTCGCGGCTCTCGGCGATGGAGCTGACGGCCATGGCGTTCTTGCCGTGCTCCGCCTCGAACGCCTCGACGATCTTCCGGCGCACAGAGTCGCTGACGTACATGGAGCCCAGGTAACGCACGTCCTCGCAGCCGTCCTTCAGCAGGCGATAGGTGCGGTCGGCCATCTCCGGTGACCGGGCCACGGCCTCCTGGTACATCTGGGAGGCGTTCCAGGACAGGTCGAAGGTGTCCACGACGCGACGGTCGCGGTCCAGCTTGACGTTGTTCATGTCGTAGCCGTGGGTCACCTTGTCGTTGACGGCGACGAAGATCCCCTTGACGAAGACCATGTGCTTGCGGCGCTCCTCGAAGAGGATGGTGCCGTAGTACGTCTTCACGTACTCGCCTTCCGGCGCCGGGTCCAGGAACAGGAACCTGGGCTTCATCGCGGCCCAGTCCTCTGCCGGGAGGCGGACGGAGACCTCGACCCAGCTCACCTGGGTGGGCATCTTGCGGGTCGAGACGATGAGCACCGTCTCCCCGGCGTACTCCTCCGACGGACCAAGGCGAGGCACCCACCGCTCGGTCTGGGTACGGATCTCCATGTCGAGCCCGGCCCTGGTGAGAGCCAGGCACGCGAGGTCCAGGCCCTCGCCAAACTGGCCACGGGCCTTCTCGACGTTCTTCTTCGTGGTCTTCCCCAGGAGCAGGGCGGCCCGGCTCATGTCGGCCCCGACGCTGCGGACCCTGAGCCACTCGCCGTCATGGGTGACGGACATCTGGTGGCCGTTGAGCGTCTCCTCGTCCACGGCGTTCTGGACCAGCTCGCGGACCCCTTCCCACACGGACCAACTTGAAACATAATCAGACGTTATCGGCAATTCGATCTGCATTGTCCTTCTCCTTCGCCTTCTTCCCGCGAGCGTTCAGCCGCCGCAGCTCCTTCACCATTTCTCGCTCGTCAATCGAGTATTGCTTCGTCCTGTTCATCATCCTCGACTCGCAGTAGGCTGCGAGCACTTCGGCCTGCCTCTTCTTCACACGCAACCGTGGCCCAATGACCTCGCAGAAGGCTCTGACAACTGGAAGCGACCAGATGTCCCATACCACCGTCGTCTTCCACCTGTTCCGTCTTGGCTTGCGACAGAGGCTCCCACCAATCATCCTCTGTAGCTCTGGGGCCATGATCTCGTCCGTCGAACCGACGCTGACCCTCGGGCCATTCGTTCCCTTGCTCTTCCCGGTGCCAATCCATCCCTCGCCGTCTATGATCCCGGCGATCCATGATGCGTCTTCGACCGAGAGACCGCTGAACCTGGCGATGGCATCCTCGTACTCGCCTCGGTTCCTGTTCGACGCCATCCCCTTGACGAGCCCCCAGACCGTTGACTCTGAGCATCCGTAGCTCTTGGCGATGCTATTCGCCTTCTCGCCATCCCCATACCTCTGACGAATTGCATCCTTGTCCTCGTCGGACAACTGCACCCTGAAGCCCTTGCTGTTTGGCATGAAGGCAACATGAGCATCTGGGCGTCATGTGTCAATGCTCCCAGGGACCCCAGTCACTCACGTACTCGTTGGTGATGGGCAGCTCGATCTGCATGGCGGTTGTCCTCCTGCCAGACAACCTATGCGCTGATATGCGTTGTGTCAACAGGCGTCGGCGAAGAATCACTCCCCAAGGGAATCCATCGGGGCGTGGCAGTAGAGCCCTCGCAGTCGAGCCCGGTCGGCATCCGTGATGCGCGCGGCCTGCATCTGGTCCCACATCGTGTCGTCTTCCGTGAAGGGGTAGATGGCGCTGGCCGGGTTGTCCGGGTCATGGGCGAGCCCCAGGCAGTGAAGCAGCTCGTGATGAGCTACAAGGTATTCCCCGCGCAGACTCCCGACGTTCGACCTGACGTGTAGATGACAACGTAGGAATAGCTGACTTCCGCTGTTGGACCTGTCGTGGTGTGCCCACCCCAAGGGCGCTCTCGCGGCTGTTCTGCCTCCCACTCCTCGCGGAAGCACGTCCACCGCCTCTCCAAGGTGAGCCACCATCGCGGCGGATAGGGGGTCAGCGGAAGCTCTGAGGACCGTGCAGCCGAGCTGTTGGTTGATGTCACGAATCGCTGCATCGAGGCCTTCACGCTCAACCGTTCCCGGGGCGAGGACTGTTTCGTCAGCAGCCTTCGTGGCGGCGACGGCGAACGGTAGCTGGCTCTGCGGCCATACCAGTTCTTCAGCCCCCTCACATGCCCCATCGTCCACCTCCGTGCCCTCGACGTAGCGGGCCTCGTTGCCTTCCCAGCACACCTCCATCAAGATTGGCTCCCGATGCGTGGTCACCCCATAGATGATCAGCGTGATGACCACCAGAGCCAGGATGGCGGCCCCGATGGTGATGGCGATGTTGACCGGATTGCGGAACCAACTCATCGTCTCCACTCCTCTCCAGCGTACCAACCAGCCTCCTCCTGCGCCTTCTCCTCGTCAAGCGCATGGTCGTCGCAGACGAAGTAGCGAAAGGCCGGCATCATCCTCTCCTTGCGATGCTTCTGGTGCATGTAGCTGTGGAGCTTGCAGAACCCGTGGACCCCACCCGGAGATGCGCTGCGGTTGATGCAGTTGCCGCAGCACTTCGCGACCCGAAGCCCGATCTCGCGAGCCTTCACCAGCTTCGCCTGGTCGGGCATCGCTACTCGCCCTCTTCGCTCTCCTGAGCGAACCTCAGTTTCGCTCGCTCAGGCTGGAGCTTGGCCTCGATGCGGTTGATGGACGCCTCCAGAAGAGCCGCCATCATCATCGCCTCGTCAGCCTCCCTGGTGAGCAGCTCCACCTTCATCGCCCGCGCCATGTCCCGGAGGGTGTCCATCGCCCGACGCATGTCGGCAACGGCTCCACGCAGCTCGTCCATCGCCTCGACGTGACTGATGGTGTGGATGGTCGTGGCATCGGTCGCATCCGGTCGAAGCTCGTACCTGGGCTTGCCGTCCCAGATGGCTTCATGCCACTCGATGGCGTGTTGCCTCAGCTCCTCCAGACTGATGTCGAGGACCCGCGCGATGGCCTGGAGGGTGTCCATCGTCGCCGGTCGCACCCCGCGCTCGATCTCACCGAGGACCACGTTGGTGAAGTTCTGGTTGCCCAGCGCCTTGGCGATCTCAGCCGTCACCTGGTCCAGGCTCTTCTCCAGGACGTTCCTGCGGCTCCTGATGGTGTGGCCCAGCCGATTCTGGGGGGCGATCTCCTCCATCGGTTTCTCCTTCTTCGGTGTCAGGATCGACAGGTTCGGGACGTCTGGCATAGTGGGCCTCCTTCACCAGCTCCTCGCGCACCTCAGCCTCCATGGCTTCTCTCACCTCGGCCGGGAGCATGATCATCCCTGGCTCAGGCAGCGCCAGCGGGGCGGTCACGGGGCCGTTCATCATCGCAAGACGGACTGCCTCTTGGCAACCTTCAGAGCAGACGTGCAGCCCCGGGACGCCATCTGGGTGCGGCTGGTACAGGAGCTTCCAGCCTGTCGGGATGGTCTTCCCACGACGCGGTAGGCCCAGGCGCCCGCAGCCGTAACATGGGACGAGCCGGTTGAGGTAGGCCCGCCAGTCGATGGACCTCTCGATCACACCAACACCACGCTGACCTGGGGCTTCTTGCGCTGCGTCCAGATCTCGATGTCACGAGGGTCGATGCCGTCCCGCAGGAGAGCTTGCACGCGCTCTCCGACCGCCCCGTACTTCAGCTCCTCCTCGCTGTACTTCGGCCCCTTGTTCATGCCGTCGCCGCGCTCGGAGATCCACCGGAGAAGCACCGGGCTCTCGGGTGACGCTCCTGGGGGCTCAGGGGCTCTCTGAGGGGCCTTGGGTGCGAAGGTCTCGACCATCGCGGCCTCGGCGCTGCCGTCCTCCTGGGGCTCGGCCGGCGCCCTCTTCATGCCCTCCAGCTCCCCCTCGTCGATGACGTCCACGACACCACGGGTCCCATCAATGCTCCGCACGATGGCGTAGAGCATCATGTCGTTGAAGCCACGGCTGATGTCGATGAGCCAGCCCCCACCCTTGTTGTCGACGAAGGAGCTGGTCTTCCCGCTCTCCCAGAGCCGGTTGGTGACCTCGATGAGCCGCGTGTGAACCTGGTCGATGGTGCGACCACGAAGCGCTCCGCCATTCGAGAGCAGGTTGAACAGGGCCTTGCCAGCTCCCTCGGAAACCATCAGACGGTCGTCATCCACCACTCCCACCTCCAGTCTTCCCAATCTATCACCTGACGACAGTCTGTCAAGAATTGCGGGAGGTCATCTTGGCCACGGCGAGGTTGGCCTTTTCGCGCAGCTTGGCCGCCCACTCCTCATCGGTCATCGCCGGCACCTTGCGCTCGATGTCGACCTCCAAGATCCAGATGGAGCGATGGTCCCCCTGGGTCTTCTTGCATTCTCCCAGATCAGCGACGCTCTTGACGTAGTCCGGGTCGATGACCGACCCATAAACACCATCGTGCAGGGTGACGCGCTCCATCAGCATGAAGCTCTTGACGTGGTCCGGGAGCTGGTTGGCGAAGTCGCAGCTCATCCCGCCCTTCATCGAGCCACCCATGACCCACACCCTTCCGCCGCGCTCGATGACGTTGATGGTCCAAGTCTCGTTCACCTTGGTGGGCAGCGGCGGCATGAACTCCCCGCAGGGGTCCTCGCCCGTCTCGGCGACGTGGCGGAGGTACTCAGCGTAGTTGCGCTCCCATGCCTCGAAGCCGTAGGTCTCCATCAGGGCGTTGCCCTCGGGCGTCCCGACGTCGGCCCCCTCCACCACGTCCCAGTTGCCGTCCTGATCACAGCACCAGGCGACCATCTCGACGTGCCCCTGGGTGACCTCGTAGCCGATGGGGTAGCGGTTCGTGTGGAAGGTCTCGCAGTCGTCGCACCACTCGTACCACGCCGCCTCGCCAGCGTGCTCCGGGCGCAGCTCCCAGGACTCGTCGGCCCCCTCCTCGTAGACCTTGCGCGCCTCGTCCCCAAGGTACTCCAGGGCTTCCTCTACCGTCGTGAACATGGCCACCTATCCTCCTTCGTTCTGCCGATGTGCCAGCCACACTCGCTGATGGCTGCGTGCTCCACGATGCCCCGGCGACGCTCGTTGTCAGCGAACGACAGAGCAGCGTGCGCTGCGCTGTCGAACGCCTCGGGGCTGTCCACGGCGTGCTCCAGGATGGCAGGCTCAGCCACCACCTGGAAGACGCTCTCCCCGGGCAGAGCAAGACGGCAGGTGTACTGCCTCTCGCGCTCGTTGTAGACGATGCTGATCTCGATGTCCCCGCTGAATCGGGCCGCCCTGTTCATCTAGTACCTCCCGGTGCCATCGTAGTAGCGGGGGCAGTCGTCGTAGTCGTAGTCGGGCTCGGGCGGGTCGAAGTCGTCGTCCGCCTGGTCACCAGCCGCCTCGTACAGCTCGTCGTCGTCGAGGTTGTCCCACACGTACTGCTCGACCACGGGCAGCTCCC
>Ga0209288_10000210_pt1 | contig 18624 bp, 18 predicted proteins | sample PPLLaktember2015_4_FD_187261 | JGI IMG/M metagenome (GOLD analysis project Ga0209288, IMG submission 187261) | Freshwater sediment microbial communities from Prairie Pothole Lake near Jamestown, North Dakota, USA - PPLs Lake P8 Core (1) Depth... | ecosystem: Environmental > Aquatic > Freshwater...
GACCCAGTTCGGGTCGTCCAGGTGAGCGGCCAGGTCTTCGGTTGAAACGAGGGTGTTGGTGAACATGGTTGTCGAAGCCTGAAGTGAAGCGCGCTGCGCCGAACAGAGCCCCGGCGAACCTGCTGGAAGTTCGCCGGGTCTGGAACGGCTATTTAGTAGCCGCCCTTGCCATAGGGCTTGGTCAGTCCGGCGACGCGGGCCGACTGGCGGGCAGGCTGGTTGGGGAAAAGCTCGTACAGCTTCTTCTTCCAGTCGGTGCCCGGGTGCAGGTCTTCGATCTCGGACAGCATGTTGCGGAAGTTCGGGGTGTGGCCGTCTTCCTTGTACTTGTCGCGCATGAAATTGATGACTGTCCAGTGTTCATCGGTCAGCGTAATTTTTTCAGCCGCTGCGATGACCGGGGGGACGTCGTCGCTAAAGTTGGCTTCCAGCAAAAAGTCTTCTTCGCCGGTTTCGAGCTCTTCGCCATTTACAACATACGACATGTTTTCTCCTTTCGGGTTGGTTGCTAAAGAATTGCCGGAAAAGCCGGCGTCTGGTTTAAAGGATCGCCGGCACCACCGGCGCGATGGATTTATGCGGGATGAAAATTCCGCAGCCCAGCAAACGGTTGCGGCCCAGTCCCTCATCCTGCAGTTGCAGGGATTTGTGCGGAGGAACGTCGTGCAGCATCAGGCTATAGCCATATAGGGTGCCTGAAGTGCTTTGCAAGGTTTGCTGCTTGCCGCAGATAAAGCCGCAGCGCAACTGGAAATGCCCGTCCAGTTCGCGCATGACATCCTGTACGAATTGTTCTTCACCCGCACTGCCGGTGTCAACGAAATGCGCATAGATATTGGCAAAGGCGCTGAACTCGCGGGTTTTGAAGCTGCCTATCTGCAAAGCGTGGCCGGCAAGATCGAGGGTCTGGCCAACGAGCTTCTGCACGTCGTCGACTCGGGCCTTGGGCACCCGCAGGAAGAGCTTGGTGCGGCGGTTGATGTTGAGCGAAGCGTCACCCTTGTTGGTCTCGGCGCCCTTAAGGTGCTGGATGCCGGTGCCGGCATCCTCGCCCAGCCAGGGCAGCAGGCCCTGCAACGCGTCAGACAGCAATTGCGCGTTTTCGGCAGGGATGGTCGTGCCGACCAGATCGAATTGCAGGTCGATCATGTGCGGCGCGTATTCCTCCGGCTTGTTTTCCGGCCAGCTCCAGTTCACGGAGCATCTCCTGCGTGTTCCTTGGCCCAGGCCTGCATCAGGTCGGCCCATTTCTGTGCGCTGACCGGATCGACGTCGAAAATGGTGAAGCGCTTGTTCTCGCGGATACGGATGCGCAGAAATGGAACACCACCCGACTCGTGGGTCAGGTGCTGAAACTCGACTTCCTGGCCGCCGAACGGCAGGCGCATCTTGTCTAATGGGGTGATTTCAGGCATGCAATCTCTATCCGTGTCGCAAGTCGATAAATGGTCAAACCTCGATGCCAGAAAGCGGCATCCGGGCGTACGTGATGTGATGGGGTCATCACGTGCTATTTCAACCCTGCCTCGGCCAGGGACTTGCGTCTGCAACAATATTTTAATACTCTTATGGATTATTGTGGTTGCCCCGTAATGTCTCACCGTTTGTGCCGATGGGGCACTACCATTTTGGGCAAATTGCACTACTCCTTTTGGGTAGGTGATGGCCTACCGCGATGGAGTATCCGTTTTACCCATGAGAATGATGGTGATGCAATCGTCAACTCAATACGATGCTGAAATACCGTTGAGCTGTGAGCTGAGCGGGCATTTCGAAATGTTCTAGGAGAGAAAACTATGGCAAAGAAGATGATTGATACGCCCAATCTGGACGAGCTCGAAAAGGGCCCGTGGCCCAGCTTTGTAACCGGCCTTAAGCGTCTGGCTAAAGATAACGACATGATGGTTGACCTGATGGGTCAGCTGGAAACCTCCTACAAGACCAAGTTCGGCTACTGGAAGGGCGGTACGGTCGGGGTGTTCGGCTATGGCGGCGGCGTGATCCCCCGTTTCACCGAACTGAAAGACGAAAACCACCAGCCGCTGTTCCCCGAGTGTGCTGAATTCCACACCCTGCGTATCCAGCCGCCTGCCGGTATGCATTACAGCTCCGACCTGCTGCGCAAGATGTGCGACGTCTGGTCGGCTACCGGCGGTTCGGGCCTGATCGCGTTCCACGGCCAGTCCGGCGACATCATGTTCCAGGGCATCAAGACTGCTGACGTGCAGCCCGCGTTCGACGCCTTCAACGAAATGGGCTTCGACCTCGGCGGTGCCGGCCCCGCGCTGCGTACCTCCATGTCCTGCGTTGGCGCTGCTCGTTGCGAACATTCCTGCTTCGATGAAGCCAAGGCGCTGCGTACCGTCATCAACAACAACCTGGACGACATGCACCGTCCGTCCCTGCCTTACAAGTTCAAGTTCAAGTTTTCCGGCTGCGGCAACGATTGCGTCAACGCCATCCAGCGTTCCGACATGGCCACCATCGGCACCTGGCGCGACAACATCCGCGTCGACGAGAAGCTGGTGCAGGACTACTACAAGGTTCACGGCATGAATGATCTCGTAAACGACGTGATCAGCAAGTGCCCGACCAAGGCCATCACCCTGGTTTCCACCGACAAGTTCAAGGCAAGCGAGCATGTCTCGGCGGCCAATCTTGGCGACGGCAACACCATGTGCATCGACAACAAGAACTGCGTGCGCTGCATGCACTGCCTGAACGTCATTCCTGGCGGTCTGCGCACTGGCGTGGACAAGGGCGTGACCATTCTGGTGGGCGGCAAGGGCGTGCTGAAGATCGGCGCGACCATGGGCACCGTGGTGATTCCGTTCATGAAGCTTGAGTCCGACGAGGATTTCGAAAAGCTGAACGAGCTGGCTCGCAACATCCTCGACTTCTTCGCTGAAAACGCGCTGGAGCACGAGCGTACCGGCGAGATGATCGAGCGTATCGGCCTGACCAACTTCCTCGAAGGTCTGGATATCCCGGTCGATCCCAACATGATCAAAGAGCCGCGTTCCAACCCCTACTTCCGTTCCGACGACTGGGACGAGCAAGTCGAGAAATGGAACGAGTACAAGCAGTCGACTGCTGCTTAAGTTTCGCTTAACCCCGGGCCCTGGAGTGATCCGGGTCCGGTGCTTTAAATCAGAGTTGGAGATATAAAATGGCAGAACTACGTCCGCCTATCGAGTCCGGTGCACCGGATCCGATGCCCTATATGCACCCCGTCATGGTGAAGAACTATGGCAAGTGGGCTTTCCACAGCCATCCCAAGCCGGGTGTCCTGTATCACCGCGCTGAATCCGGCGACGAAATCTGGACGGTCAAGGCCGGCACCCAGCGTCAGATGGATCACTACACCATCCGCGAGCTGGCCGACATCGCCGACCAGTATGGCGACGGTTTCGTGCGTTTCACCGCGCGCTCCAACATCGAATACATGGTTGCCGACGGTTCCAAGGTCGAGCCGCTGATCAAGGCGCTGAACGACAAGGGCTACCCCATCGGTGGTACCGCCAACTCGGTGTCCATGATTGCGCACACCCAGGGCTGGCTGCACTGCGACATTCCCGGCACCGACGCTTCCGGCGTGGTCAAGGCGCTGATGGACGAGCTGTACGACGACTTCGTCAAGTGCGAGATGCCCAACCGCGTCAAGCTGTCCACCTCCTGCTGCGAAATCAACTGCGGTGGCCAGGCTGACATCGCCATCATCGTTCAGCACACCAAGCCGCCGAAGATCAACCACGATCTGGTTGCCAACGTGTGTGAGCGTCCCTCAGTCGTGGCGCGCTGCCCGGTGGCTGCGATCCGTCCCGCGCTGGTGAACGGCAAGCCCTCGCTGGAAGTCGACGAGAAGAAATGCATCTGCTGTGGTGCTTGCTTCCCGCCCTGCCCGCCGATGCAGATCAACGATCCCGAGCACTCCAAGATTGCGATCTGGGTGGGCGGCAAGAACTCCAACGCCCGTTCCAAGCCGACCTTCCACAAGCTGGTCGCCGCCGGCCTGCCGAACAACGCGCCGCGTTGGCCGGAAGTGGGCGAAGTGGTCAAGAAGATCCTCGCCACCTACAAGGAAGACGGCAAGCCGTGGGAGCGCATGATCGACTGGATCGACCGCATTGGCTGGCCCGCATTCTTCGAGAAGACCGGCCTGCCCTTCACCAAGTATCACATCGATAACTGGCGTGGTGGTCGTGCCAACCTGAACGCTTCTGCTCACATCCGTTTCTAAGATGTGTCGGCCCGCCACGGTTTTGGCCGTGGCGGGAGAAGTGAAAAACAATGAGTGGATTTTTCGGAGTTTGAGCTAGCCATGCAATTCGGCATTCTTGTAAACGAAGGGCCTTACACCCATCAGGCCAGTGACACCGCTTATCTCTTCGCCCGTTCGGCGATCGAGAAGGGCCACACCGTTCCGCGTGTTTTTTTCTACCATGACGGCGTGAATAACTCGACCCGTCTGGCAACGCCCCCGCAGGATGATCGCAACGTCTCCGCACGCTGGTCCAAGCTGGCTGCCGACCATGGCGTCGATCTGGTCGTCTGCGTGGCGGCGGCTCAGCGTCGCGGCATCAACGACGACGTGCTGGCGCCGGGCTTCCGGATTTCCGGTCTGGGTCAGCTGGTGGAAATGGGTATTCAGTACGATCGTCTCGTGACGTTCGGCGATTGAGGAATAACGAGATGAGCGATATGGACGATATGGATGACGGCTCCGGCGTCGTCAAGAAATTCCTGTTCCTGAACCGCAAGGCGCCTCACGGTACCGTGTACGCGCTGGAAGGTCTGGAGGTGGTGCTGATTACGGCTGCTTTCGATCAGGATGTGAGTATGGTGTTCACCGATGATGGCGTCTTCCAGTTGATGAAGGGTATCGACAGCAAGGGTATCGAGGTCAAGGATTTCTCCAAGACCTACCGTGCGCTGGAAGGCTACGATATCGAGAAGTTGTATGTCGATCAGGCGTCGATGGATGCACGCGGTCTGACCGAGGATGACCTGATTGTGGATGTAACGGTGCTCTCAGTCGATGAGATGGCGAATCTCATGGCTGAGCAAGACGTCGTGATCAGCTTCTAAGGGGATAGAGACATGCTGCATATTGTGAACAAATCGGCCGCTGAGCGCAGTTCGCTGGAAAGCTGCCTGCGCATGGCCACCAAAGGTTCTGCCGTATTGCTGATCGAAGACGCGGTTTACGCGGCAACGAACGGCAACGCTGCAGCGGCGAAAATCCAGGCAGCAGCGGCTGACCTCAAGATTTACGCACTCGGTCCTGATCTGGCAGCGCGCGGCATGGCCGGGCGTGTGCTGGACGGAGTCAATGTCGTGGATTACGGCGGTTTTGTGGATCTGGTTGCAGAGCACAGCAACTGTCAGTCTTGGCTGTAATTTTTAATCAAAGGAGTATTGCTATGCCCATGGTGAATATCGCCGGAAAAGAAGTGGAAGTGGACGAAGAAGGTTACCTGGTTGACCTGTCGCAGTGGAATGAAGACATCGCCAAGTACATGGCCGTCGAAGAAAAGGTCGACCTGACTGACAGCCACTGGGAAGTTGTCAACTTCCTGCGTGAGTACTACGCCGAATACCAGATCGCTCCCGCTGTTCGCGTTCTGACCAAGGCTATCGGCAAGAAGCTCGGCCCTGAAAAGGGCAACAACAAGTACCTGTACGAGTTGTTCCCCTACGGCCCCGCCAAGCAGGCTTGTAAGATCGCCGGCCTGCCGAAGCCCACTGGCTGTATCTGAGCGGTTTTGATTTGTCAGGCCGCCCTGGTCAGTCCGACGGGGCGGTTTTGATTCACAAAGCAGGTTGTTTTCAAATCGGAAGCAAGGCTTCCGCGTCATGTCCGATTTGAAAACTGCGTGTTGTTAGGGGATTGGGTTTGTCTACTTTAACGATGATTTATGCCGGGATGTTCTACGCAGCGACCTTGTTGCTGCTGGTGGGGCTGGTCTACAAGATTGTTGACTACTCACGTACCCCCGCACCGCTCAAAATTCCGACCACACCTGCACCGACGACGCAGTCCGGGGTGGCGTATCGCATGGCCAAGGAAGTCGTGCTGTTCGAATCGCTGTTCAAGTCCAACAAGTGGATCTGGGTATTTGGCTGGTTGTTTCATTTTGGCCTGTTCCTGGTGCTGGCGCGTCATCTGCGCTACTTCACCGAGCCCGTCTGGTTCTGGGTCGGCATCATCCAGCCGTTCGGCAAATACGCCAGCATCATGATGGTGGTGGGCCTTGCGGGTCTGCTTGCCCGGCGTTTCTTGGTGGATCGCGTGCGTTACATCTCTACGCCTTCAGATTATCTGATGCTGGTTCTGCTGATTGCGATCGGTCTGTCCGGCATGTTGATGACCTTCGTCGTCCATACCGATATCGTGGCTTTGAAGGCCTTCTTCATGGGGCTGATGTATTTCGATCTCCAGCCGGTGCCGCAGGATCCGATTCTGCTTGCCCACCTGACGATGGTTGCCTTGCTGATGGTGATCTTCCCGATCAGCAAGTTGCTCCACGCACCGGGCGTGTTTTTCAGTCCGACGCGCAACCAGGCCGACAATCCGCGCGAGCATCGCCATGTCGCGGCCTGGGCAGCACGGCTGGATCAAAAATAAGTTCGACGTGTATCGCCGAGACCAATAGCGGATAACGGTAAAAGGAAGAGCAAGTGGCTGCTGCCGAATTTGATATACCTGAACTGAAGGACGACATCGAAATCCCCAAAGTCAAACCGGGATCGATGGCGCATGCCAAGTCCTTTCTCGCGAACCAGGCGGTCCAGGATGCCATGGGTTATCCGCACGAACTGGGCGAAGACTGGCATGAACGTGCGCTCGAGAAGATGGGCGACCTTCTGGGCAAGTACCGATCCTTGAAAGTTTTCCTGGATGCTTGCGTTCACTGCGGTGCCTGTACCGACAAGTGCCACTACTATCTCGGCACGTCCGATCCCAAGAACATGCCGGTTGCGCGTCAGGATCTGATGCGTCAGGTCTATCGTCGTTACTTCACCACGGCTGGCAAGCTGTTCCCCAAACTGGTCGGCGCCAAGGACCTGACCAAGGAAGTGCTGGACGACTGGTACAGCTACTATCACCAGTGTTCGGAATGTCGTCGCTGCTCGGTGTTCTGCCCCTATGGCATCGATACCGCTGAAATCACCATGGCCGGCCGCGAGATCCTCAACCACGTCGGCATGGGTCAGAAGTATTCCAACGAAATCCTGAACAAGGTTCACAGGATCGGCAACAACCTCGGTCTGCCCGGCCCCGCGCTGGAAGACACCCTGGAAGGCTTGGAAGAAGACATCGAGGCCGACACCGGCGTGCCGGTCAAGCTGCCGATCGACGTGAAGGGTGCCGAAGTACTGCTGGTCACGCCTTCCGCCGACTTCTTCTCCGAACCGCATGTCGAATCGCTGATTGGCTACGCTAAGGTTTTCCACGCTGCCGGCATCAACTGGACGCTGTCTTCGCACGCATCGGAAGCCGGCAATTTCGGCCTGTTCAACGGCAACTACGAGAACATGCGCAAGGTCGCCATGCGCATCCGCGATGCCGCGCTCGAGCTCGGCGTCAAGCGCATCGTGGTCGGCGAGTGCGGCCATGCCTGGCGGGTAGCCTATAGCTTCTGGAATACCCTGACCGGCATCGGTTACGGCGGTAACGACCCATTCTCGATCGAACTGCAAAAGCAGCTCGACCCGAACTACCCGCAGCCGCAGCACATCTGCGAGCTGACCAACGATCTGATCAAGTCCGGAAAGATCAAGGTCGACCCGTCGCAGAACGACGATCTGGTGGTGACGTATCACGACTCGTGCAACGTCGCCCGTGCCTCGCGAATGGGTACCGAGCCGGGTGGCCAGTTCACCATTCCGCGCGAACTGATCAAGTCGGTGGCGAACAATTTCCACAATATGGCGGACGACACGATTTATGAGTCGACCTTCTGCTGCGGTGGCGGCGGCGGTCTTTTGACCGACGACCTGATGGAGGTTCGCGTCAAGGGCGCGATGCCGCGCATGACCGCACTCAACAACGTGGTCAAGGAACATCAGGTCAATTTCATGGCCATGATCTGCGCTATCTGCAAGGCGCAGTTCACCAAAGTTTTGCCCAAGTATGGCTTCGATATGAGCATGGTGGGCGGTGTGCATCAACTGGTCAGCAAGGCTATCAAGCTCGACTGATCGTTGATCGTTGTCTGAAAACATTTATTACGTAGGCGTTAGGAGAACCAACATGGCTGTCACGACGAACAAAGCTGCAAAGACCGAAGGAATGACATGGCGTCGCTACAAGGACGGTGAATCCGAAAAGGATATTCGTTCTGCCCAGGACATGATTTTCCAGTCGAGCTGGACCCACAAGTGTCCGGAGTACATGCTCTCCACGCCGCCCTGCCAGGGTTCCTGCCCGGCCGGTGAAGATATCCGTGGTTACCTCAATATCGTTCGTGGCATCGAGAAGCCGCCTGCAGGGGTGACCTGGCAGGAATACGCCTTCCGCCGCATCACCGAAGCCAACCCCTTCCCGGGTGTGATGGGTCGTGTCTGCCCGGCTCCGTGTGAATCCGGTTGCAACCGCAACATGGTCGAAGATCACGTCGGTATCAACGCAGTCGAGCACTTCGTCGGCGATTGGGGTATCGAGAACAACATGAAGTTCCAGTCCACTGCCGCTGAAACAGGCAAGAAAATTGCCGTGATCGGTGCCGGACCTGCCGGTCTGGCCGCAGCCTATCAGCTGCGCCTTCGCGGCCACGGCGTGACCATTTTCGACGAGCACGAAGAGCTCGGCGGCATGATGCGATACGGCATTCCCGGCTTCCGTACCCCGCGTGAAATGCTTGACTCCGAGATCAAGCGCATCATCGACCTTGGCGTGGAAACCCGCCTGAAGACTCGCATCGGATCCGATGTCAGTTTCGAAGAGCTGGACAAGAACTACGATGCCATCTTCATGGCGATGGGTGCACAGGCCGGCCGTCCGCTGCCGGTGCCCGGTGCCGAGGCCCCCAACTGCGTCACTGCCGTTGCCTTCCTGCGCGCCTTCAACGAAGGACGTCTGCAGCACGTCGGCAACCGCGTGGTGGTCATCGGTGGTGGCGATACCTCGATCGACGTGGCAACCGTTGCGCGCCGTCTGGGCAATGTCACCAAGAGCGGCACCGCGGATGAGCGTCCCGAGGCTGTGATCGCCGGCCACATGGCCTCCGACGTTGCCTCCATCTCGGCTCGTGAAGGCGCCGAAGTGGTACTGGTGTCCCGTGCCACCATGGACAAGATGGCCGCCAACAAGCATGAAGTCGAACATGCCCTGCAGGAGGGCATCGAGATCATCGGTGGCGTGACTCCAATCGCCGTGGTGGTCGATGAGCGTGGTCGCGCAACCGCGCTACGCGTTGCAGACTTCGTCATGGAAGGCAAGGAAACCAAGATTGTCGAAGGCACCGAGCGTGACCTGCCGGCCGACCTGATCGTATCCGCGATCGGCCAGGGCGTCGACTTCACCGGTCTCGAGCAGTTCAACAACAACAATGGCCTGATCAAGGCCGACAAGAACTACCGTTTCCCCGGCAACGAGAAGGTCTTCGTTGGCGGCGACGTGATCCGCCCGCACCTGCTGACCACCGCCATCGGCCATGCTTCCATCGCCGTCGACGGCATCGATGCCTTCCTCAACGGCAAGGAACTCGACAAGCGCCCGAAAGTGGACGTCCATCACTTCGACGAAATCCGCAAGTGGCTTGAAACCGGTCACGAGTACAGCGAAGTCAAGGGCCAGATTTGGGGCACCTCGGAGCGCAAGGACATCCTGCACAACTTCGAAGACCGTTCTGCGCGCCACATCATCCCGCACAACGAGTTGTTCCTCGGCCACTTCCCGAACGTCGATCGCAAGATCCGTTCGGTGACCGTGCTCGACAAGGAAGGCGCCCTGGGCAACTTCGAGGAGCGTCTGCATGCCCTGAGCGAGAAGGAAGTCGTGGAAGAAGCCAAGCGCTGCATGTCCTGCGGCCAGTGCTTCGAGTGCGACAACTGTGTGGTGTACTGCCCACAGACCGCGGTGTTCAAGGTCAAGAAGAAGGACAACCCCACCGTGGGCCGTTACGTCGACACCGACTACGGCAAGTGCATCGGTTGTCACATCTGCGCCGATGTCTGCCCGACCGGGTACATCGTCATGGGCATGGGTGACTGAGCGTGATGAGCAAGATGCGAGGCCGCCCAGGCTGGTTGACAGGACTGATGTTGTCGGCAGTCCTGGCCGTGGCAGGTTTGTCGGCGGCCCATGCGGGTGCGCCCAAGCCGGTCATAGAAAAGGCCGTCAAGGGCGAACAGTGCGTGGAAGATACCGACTACATGCGGCGCAACCACATGAAGCTGCTTGACCACCATCGCGACAAGACGGTGATCGAGGGTGTTCGCACCAAGCAGCACAGTCTCAAGGGTTGCATCGATTGTCACGCCAGCGCGAAAACCGGTAGCGTGGCGGCAGCCAAGGAAAACTTCTGCGTCAGCTGCCACACGTACGCCGCGGTCAAGATCGACTGCTTCGACTGTCATTCGACCAAGCCCGAGTCTTCGTCTGCCTTGCATTCCACGACTTCAGATGCTGCCGATTACAGGCACAAACTCGCGGCCCGCACTAAAACCGGGCTCAGTGTGCAGGAACTGGTTGGAGCGCCCCGATGAACGAAAACCAATCGATCGACCAGCAGTCGGTGGCGTCTCCGCAACGCCGCCGCTTCGTCAGTGCTGCCAGCGCGACGGCGGCCGGCCTGGCAATCGCCCCTGGCGTGATGCTTTATGAAGTGGCGCATGGCCGTCCGGAAGACCAACGCGCCAGCAGCGCGGTGCGCTGGGGCATGATGGTCGATGCCACCAAGTGTGCAAGCGGCTGCAACGATTGCGTCACCGCCTGCAGCACCGAGAACGGCTGGACGCCGGTTGCGGAGAGCAAGCATCCCAAGCAGGCGCCGCAGTGGATTCGCAAGCTGGAACTGCAGGACCCGCTGACGCAGAGGGAAACCAATCTGCCGATGATGTGCCAGCACTGCGCCGAACCGCCGTGCGTCGACGTCTGCCCCACCGGGGCTTCGTTCAAGCGCGCTGACGGCATCGTCTTGGTCAACCGCCACACCTGCATCGGCTGCCGCTATTGCATGATGGCCTGCCCCTACAAGGCACGTTCGCTGGTGCACGAGCATCTCAACGATACCCAGAAGCCGGATGTGCCGCGCGGCATCGGCTGCGTCGAATCCTGTACCTTCTGCGTGCAGAAGGTCGACCGCGGCGACGGGACTACGGCGTGCGTCGAGGCCTGTACCGCCGCTGGCCACAATGCCCTGGTGTTCGGCGACCTGAATGACCCCGAAAGTGAGATTTCACAGCGCCTGCGTGAACTGCCGACCAAGCAGGTGCGTGCAGACCTGAATCTCAATCTCGGCGTTCGCTATCACGGAATCTAAATCAACATGGCAAGCATCACCTTCCGCGAAGTAGAAGGCAGCAGCCTGAAGTACTGGCTGCTGTTCGGGGCTCTGGGCCTCTTCGTCCTGTTCGGCGCATTGTCCTGGAACTACATGCACCACCATGGGCATGTCGTCACCGGCATGGACAACCAGATCGTCTGGGGCCTGCCGCACGTCTTTGCCGTGTTCCTGATCGTCGCCGCTTCGGGTGCGCTCAACGTCGCCTCGATCGCCTCGGTGTTCAACAAGCCGATGTACAAGCCGCTGGCGCCGCTGTCGGCGATCCTCGCGCTGGCGCTGATGCTGGGTGGCTTGCTGGTGCTGGTACTCGACCTTGGGCGCTCCGACCGCCTGATCGTGGCGATGACGCACTTCAACTTCAAGTCGATGTTCACCTGGAACGTGTTCCTCTATTCCGGCTTTTTCGGCCTGGTGGGCGTGTACCTGTGGACGATGCTGGATCGCAACGTCAAGTCCTACTCCAAGGCGGCTGGCACCGCGGCCTTCATCTGGCGCCTGGTACTGACCACCGGTACCGGGTCCCTGTTTGGCTTCCTGATTGCACGTGAACTGTACGGTACGGCCATGCTCGCGCCAATGTTCATCGTCATGTCCTTCGCCTACGGTCTGGCGATCTACCTGATGGTGCTGGCTGCCGCCTATGCCTGGACCGGCCGCCCGCTTGGTGATGCCGTGATGCTGCGGCTGAAGAGCCTGCTGGCAGTCTTCGTCGCAGCGGTGCTGTACTTCGTCGTGGTCTACCACATGACCAACCTTTATTTCACCAAGCTGCACAGTGTCCAGGCGTTCGTCCTGCGTGATGGCGGCATCTTCACCAACCTGTTCTGGGTGGGGCAGATCCTCATCGGCTGCGTGATCCCGCTGGTGATCCTGCTGACCGGTCTCGGCAGGCAGCGCAGCTGGATCATGATCGCCTGCGCCCTGATCATCCTCGGCGGCATGGCCCAGATGTACGTCACCATCATCGGCGCCCAGGCCTATCCGCTGGACATGTTCCCCGGCCTGATGGAGAAGAGCAGCTTCTTCGACGGCGAGGTCCACAGCTATACACCCAGCATGCCCGAGCTCTTCCTCGGCCTTGGCGGGGTGGCCGTCGCACTGCTGATGACCACCTTCGCGATCAAGGTGCTGCGTCTGTTGCCGGCCAGCCTCGACGACGCAACGGTCGCCAAGCTGGAGCATTGATTCGCAGGGGGCTGTCAGGCTGAATGCCTGGCAGCAAACGGCCAGGCATGAACCAGCAAGCCATCTCGAACCAGCAAACAACACGCGGGGCTTCTATGCCCCGCGTGTTCATTTCGGCCGCGCATAAATCTTCCGGAAAGACCACGCTGACCCTGGGCCTGTGTGCTGCGCTGCATGCGCGCGGCCACTCGGTCCAGCCGTTCAAGAAGGGCCCTGACTATATCGATCCGCTGTGGCTGGGCATGGCGGCGCAGCGCTCCTGCTACAACCTCGACTTCCACATGATGCAGCCTGACGAGATCGAACGGCAGTTCGCTCGCAGCGCTGCCGATGCCCGTATCAGCCTGATCGAGGGCAACAAGGGGCTGTACGACGGCCTCGATCTCGACGGCAGCAACAGCAATGCCGCGCTCGCCAAGTTGCTGGATGCGCCCGTGGTACTGGTGATCGATGCCCGCGGCATGACCCGCGGCGTGGCGCCGCTGGTCCTCGGCTATCAGGCGTTCGATCGCGACATTCGCATCGCCGGCGTGATCCTCAACAACCTCGGCGGCAGTCGCCATGAATCCAAGCTACGGGCGGTGATCGAGCATTACACCGACGTCGAGGTGATCGGCGCGGTGCAGCACGACGCGTCGATGCAGATCGCCGAGCGCCACCTCGGTCTGGTTCCTGCCAATGAGCAGCAGGCGGCGCTGGATCGGATCCGGCATGTCGGCGAACGGGTCGCCGCGCAGGTCGATCTCGAGCGCCTGCTGGCGATTGCCGACAGCGCCGCCGCTCGTGAAACGCCGGCTTCACCGCCTGCCCGCAACAAGGCGGAGCGCGTCCGGGTGGCGATCGCACACGATCAGGCCTTCGGCTTCTACTACACCGAAGACCTTGACGCCCTGCGTGCGGCCGACGTCGAACTGGTCGAAGTCGACACGTTGCATGCTGAATCATTGCCTGACGTCGATGGCTTGATCATCGGCGGCGGCTTTCCGGAGATGTTCATGGCCGAGTTGGAGGCCAACGCGAGCTTGCGCGCCGAGATCCGTCGTGTCATCGAAGCCGGACTGCCGACCTATGCCGAATGCGGCGGGCTGATGTATCTGTCGCAAAGTCTCAGCTGGCAGGAGCAGACCCGGCAGATGGTCGGGGTGGTGCCCGGGGACACGGTGATGCACGAGCGCCCAGTCGGGCGCGGATACGTCAGACTGCAGCCAACCGGCGAGGACCGCTGGCAGGAAAGCGAAAACATTCCCGCGCACGAATTTCATTATTCGAGTCTGGAAAATCTGCCGAAAGACTCCATCTATGCCTACAAGGTCACCCGTGGCCATGGCATCGACGGGCAGCACGATGGCTACCAGCGTTACAACCTGCTTGCCGCTTATGCACATCGCCGGGGGGCAGGCGAGCAGGGCTGGATTACCCCCTTCCTGAACCAGGTGCGTGCGCATAAATCGCGCGCAGCCGCTTAATTTTCAGAGGAAACCCATGATCAAGATCACCGACGCCGCCGCCGAACAGATCCGCGCCGCCAACAACAACCCCGACATGTTCGAGATGATCCTGCGCGTCGCCGCCTACCAGGAGGATGACGGCAGCGTGAACTACGGCATGGGCTTCGATACCGAGCGCGAGGCTGACGAACACCTCATCGTCAACGGCATCCAGCTTCTGATCGCGCCATCGAGCACCCCCTACCTGCAGGGCGTGACCCTCGACTTCGTCGAAATGAGCCCGGGTGACATGCGCTTCATTTTCATCCCTCCCTTTTCCGCCGAATCGGCGGATGAAGCTGCTCCCGCCGAGTGAAACCATGAATTTCCTGCCGATCTTCCTCGATATCCGTGACCGCCGTTGCCTGCTGGTAGGGGGCTCAGAGACTGCCGCGCGCAAGGCCGAATTGCTGTTGCGTGCCGGCGCCCTGGTCGATGTCGCCGCGCCCGCGCTGCACGAAGGGTTTGCCCGCCTGCCGCATGCCGAACACCTGCGGCGCGTGGCCGACGCCTTCAGCCCGGACCTGCTCGATGGCAAGGACCTGGTGATCGCCGTCGAGGATGATGCGGAGGCTGCCAGGCGCGTCGTCGACGCAGCGCGCGCACGCCATGTTCCCGTCAACGTTGCGGACAAGCCCGAACTGTGCAGCTTCATCCTGCCCTCGATCATCGATCGTTCGCCGATCATGGTCGCGGTCTCCAGCGGCGGAGAATCGCCGGTGCTGGCGCGCATGCTGCGAGCCCGGCTGGAGACCCTGATTCCCGCCGCCTACGGCCGCCTGAGCGCGCTGGCCTCGCGTTACAAGGATCGCGTGCGTGACGTGATCAAGCCGGCTCAGCGCCGTGCATTCTGGGAAAAGGTATTCCTCTCGCCAGTCGCGGAAATGGTCTTTTCCGGGCGCGACGTGGAGGCCGAAAAGCAACTCGAGGAGATGATCCGCGATGGCGCCGAGCATGACATCAGCCGCGGCGAGGTCTACCTCGTCGGCGCCGGTCCGGGCAACCCCGATCTGCTGACTTTCCGCGCCCTGCGTCTGATGCAGCAGGCCGATGTCATCGTCCACGACCGTCTGGTATCGCAGCCCATCCTCGACATGTGCCGGCGCGATGCCGAGCGCATCTATGTCGGCAAGGAGCGCGACGACCATGCCGTGCCGCAGGAGGAGATCAACATGATGCTGGTGCGCCTGGCCAAGGAAGGCAAGCGCACCCTGCGCCTGAAGGGCGGCGATCCCTTCATCTTCGGCCGCGGCGGCGAGGAGATCGAAACCCTGGTCGAGCACGGCGTGCCGTTCCAGGTGGTGCCCGGCATCACCGCCGCCGCCGGCGTGGCGTCGTACGCGGGCATCCCGCTGACCCACCGCGACTACGCGCAGTCGGTCGCCTTCGTCACCGGCCACCTGCGCGACAACACTTTCAACCTCAACTGGGAAGGCATCGCCCGCCACGACCAGACCATCGTCATCTACATGGGCCTGAAGGGCCTGCCGCTATTGTGCGAGGCATTGATCAAACATGGTCTGGATGCCACCACCCCGGCCGCCATCGTCCAGCAGGGCACCCTGCCGACGCAGCGCGTCATCACCGGCGACCTCAATACCCTGCCTGAACTGGCGGAAAAAGCCGGGCTCAAGGCGCCGACGCTGATCATCGTCGGCAACGTCGTCAAGCTGCGCGAGAAGCTCGGCTGGTATCAGCCCGAACTGCATGCCGAGCAGGGTCACCGTACCCCGCTGGAAATGGCGGACCACCTGCGCTGAGCGAGAACGGGCCGTGCAGGATGCTGCCGGCCCAAACCGATCCGCCCCAGGCACCTGCTGGCCGCGCGTTTCGAACTTCAGTTGTTCGCATTTCTGCTGTCCGGCCTGATTTCGTTGCTGGTTGCGCCGCTGGTGCGCAGGATCTTTGCGCGTCTGATTCATTGGCAGCACTGATCAGGCACAACCGCCGGGCAAAGTCAGGCTGTTCCAAATTCCTCTCATGGCTACAATAAAGGACGGAGTTGTCCTGAAAGAGGCTGCCATGACCGCCACGCTCTATCCGCAAGAGGTAGGCCAGAGTTCCAAAGACGCTGTCCCGAGGGATGCACCTTCGGATAATGCGCCAACAACCACGCTCCACCCGCAAGGGGCAGGCCGTGGTTGTACAGCCGACGAGTCGGCACCAACCACGCTCACCCTGGACGGCAACGAGGCCGTTGCCCGCGTCGCCTACCTCGGCAACGAGGTGATCGCCATTTATCCCATCACCCCGGCGTCCAGCATGGGCGAGTGGGCGGACGAATGGGCCTCGCAGGGCCGGCCCAACCTGTGGGGTGCGGTACCGACCATCATCGAGATGCAGTCGGAGGGCGGCGCAGCCGGTACGCTGCACGGCGCGCTCACCTCCGGCGCGCTGGCGACCAGCTTCACCGCCAGCCAGGGCCTGCTGCTGATGATCCCCAATCTCTACAAGATCGCCGGCGAGTTGACGCCCTTCGTGCTGCACGTGGCGGCGCGCGCGGTGGCGACCCACGCGCTGTCGATCTTTGGCGACCAGTCCGACGTCATGGCCTGTCGCGCCACCGGCTGCGCGCTGCTCGCCGCCAACTCGCCGCAGGAGGCGCAGGACTTTGCCCTGATCGCGCAGGCGGCGACACTCGCCGGGCGCGTCCCGGTGATCCATTTCTTCGACGGTTTCCGAACTTCCCATGAGGTGTCGAAGATCGTCGCAGTGGAGACGGAAACCGTGCGCGCCATGCTCGATGCCGATCTCATCGCGGCCCACCGTGAGCGAGCCTTGTCTCCGGAGCACCCGGTGCTGCGAGGCAGTTCGCAAAATCCCGACGTGTTCTTCCAGTCGCGCGAACGCACCAATCCCTACTACGACGCCTTTCCGCAGATCGTGCAGGATGCGATGGATCGCTTCGGCGAGTTCACCGGTCGCCACTATCGACTCTTCGACTATGTCGGTGCAGCTGACGCCGAGCGCGTCATCATGCTCATGGGCTCGGGTGCCGAGACCGCGCACGAGACGGTCGAACACCTGACGGCCCACGGCGAGAAGGTCGGCGTGCTGAAGGTGCGGCTGTACCGGCCGTTTTCACCCGCCGCCATGCTGGATGCGCTTCCGGCCAGTGCCAAGGCGATCGCCGTGCTCGACCGCTGCAAGGAGCCGGGTGCCGACGGCGAGCCGCTTTACAAGGACGTGGTGACGGCACTGGCGCAGGCGGCTGCGGATGGTACGCGCGCCATGCCGAAAATCATCGGCGGCCGCTACGGTCTCGCGAGCAAGGAATTCACTCCCGGCATGGTCAAGGCGGTGTTCGACGAACTGGCGCAGGCGTCGCCGAGGCGGCAGTTCACTATCGGCATCCACGACGATGTGACCCAGCTGTCGCTGCCATGGGATGAAGGGCTTCGCACCGATGCGTCGCGGCAATTGCAGCACGCGGTTTTCTGGGGGCTGGGCTCGGACGGCACGGTGTCCGCCAACAAGAATTCGATCAAGATCCTCGGCGAGGAGACGAACCTGCAGGCGCAGGGCTACTTCGTCTACGATTCGAAAAAGTCCGGGGCGGTGACGGTTTCTCACCTGCGCTTCGGCCCGGCGCCGATCCGCTCGACCTATCTGGTGGAAGCGGGCATGGCCGGTTTCGTCGCCTGTCACCAGCCGATGTTCGTCGAGCGTTACGACCTGCTCGAGCATGCTGCAGCCGACGGCGTCTTCCTCCTCAATACCGCGGAACCGCCGGATCGGGTGTGGGACACCCTGCCGCCGAAGCTGCGTGCGCAGATCCTCGAGAAGCGCCTGCAGCTGTGGGTGATCGACGCCTACGCCGTCGCCGCCGAAGCCGGCATGGGGCGGCGCATCAACACCATCATGCAGACCTGCTTCTTCGCCATCTCCGGCATCCTGCCGAAGGACGAAGCCATCGCGGCGATCAAGCACGCGGTCGACAAGACCTACGGCCGCAAGAGCAAGCGCCTGGTCGAACTGAATTACAGGGCGATCGACACGACGCTGGCGAACCTGCATCGGGTTGTCATCCCGGAGCAGTCAGGAAGACTGGAAGCGCAATCCGCACCAATCGTGACCGCCGAGGTTCCGGATTTCGTCCGCGACCTCACCCTGCCGGTCTACCAGGGCAAGGGCGATCGCCTGCCGGTATCGGTGTTTCCGGTGGATGGAACCTATCCGCTCGGCACCGCGCAATACGAGAAGCGCAACATCGCGCTGGAAATCCCGGTGTGGGAGCCTGATCTCTGCACCCAGTGCGGCAAGTGCGTGTTCGTCTGTCCGCATAGCGCGATTCGCTCGCGCCTGTTCAGTGCCGAGGCCGCGGCCAAGGCGCCGCCGAGCTTCAAGCACGTGCCGGCGAAGAGCAAGGATTACCCTGCCGGCACCCACATAAGCTATCAGGTGGCGGCGGAGGACTGTACCGGCTGCGGCGATTGCGT
>Ga0209288_10000212_pt1 | contig 18553 bp, 17 predicted proteins | sample PPLLaktember2015_4_FD_187261 | JGI IMG/M metagenome (GOLD analysis project Ga0209288, IMG submission 187261) | Freshwater sediment microbial communities from Prairie Pothole Lake near Jamestown, North Dakota, USA - PPLs Lake P8 Core (1) Depth... | ecosystem: Environmental > Aquatic > Freshwater...
CATCATCCTCAGCCGGAATGTCGAACCGGGGGAGGTGGTCACCCCCAATCAAGAAGTGCTTTCGATTGCAGACCTGTCCACGGTCGACTTGAAGGTGTTCGTGTCCGAAACCGAGATCGGCCGGATCGCACCCGGCCAGCCGGTCGCAGTGAAGATCGACACCTTCCCCGAAAAGACTTACACCGGCCGGGTGGGCTACATCTCGCCCCAGGCCGAGTTTACGCCCAAGATCATCCAGACCCACAAGGAGCGGGTGAAGCTCGTCTATCTGGTGAAGGTTTCCGTTCCCAACCCCCATTTCGAGCTCAAATCCGGGATGCCCGCCGATGCCTGGTTCCGCTGACCGCCGCCCGTCCGTTGCCGGCCCTGCCGATGCGGAAATGGTTCGGGTGCAGGACGTCAGCCGGCGATTCGGGGCGCTCACGGCGGTCCGTGATGTTTCCTTCAGCCTGCCGGCCGGCCGCATCGTCGGACTGGTGGGCTCCGACGGGGCCGGCAAGACCACTCTGCTGCGCATGGTCGCGGGCATGATCGCCCCCGGATCCGGCACCGTGACGGTGGCCGGCCGCGACACGGTCGCCGAGCGTGCTGCCGTCAAAGAGCTGATCGGTTATATGCCCCAGCGTTTCGGGCTATACTCCGATCTCAGCGTCGCCGAAAACCTCGATTTCGTCATGGACATCTACGGGATCGCCGGCGCCGAGCGCGCGCAGCGCCGGGAACGGTATCTCGGGTTTTCCAACCTGCTGCCCTTCATGGAGCGCCGGGCCGGTGATCTTTCGGGCGGCATGAAGCAGAAACTCGGGCTGGCCTGTGTGCTGGTGCACGAGCCCCGGGTTCTCATTCTCGACGAGCCTACCAACGGGGTGGACCCGGTGTCCCGGCAGGAGTTCTGGCAGATCCTGGCGGAAATGAAGCAGGCGGGCATGACGCTGATGGTGTCCACCGCCTACCTGGACGAAGGCGAGCGCTGCGAGCGGCTGCTGCTGATGCACAACGCCCGGGTGATCGCCGATGCGGTCCCGGCCGAGGTGCGGGCGGGATTTTCCAGTCTGGAGGAAGCCATCATCCAGCGCATTCAGGCCGTGGATGCGACGCTCACGGAGGACGCCTTTGGCCGCTGACGCCGTTGCCGTGACCGATCTCGTGAAGCGCTTCGGGCGATTCACCGCCGTAGACCGCATCACGTTTTCCGTGCGCACGGGCGAAATCTTCGGCTTTCTGGGGCCGAACGGCGCCGGCAAATCCACCACCATCCGCATGCTCTGCGGCATCATCACGCCTACGAGCGGCGCCGGGCATGTGGCCGGTTTCGACCTTTTCACCGGCGCCGAGCGCATCAAGCAGGCCATCGGTTACATGTCCCAGAAGTTTTCGCTTTATCCCGACCTGACCCCTTTTGAAAATATCCGCTTCTATCTCGGGATCTATAACGTGCCGCCGGCGGAATGGCCGGAGCGCATCGAGTGGGTCTTCGCGGTGACGCGGCTTACCGCGGTGCGCGACCGGCCGACCCGCGAACTGCCGCCGGGCTGGCGCCAGCGCCTGGCCCTGGGCTGCGCGCTGCTGCACCGGCCGCGGCTGCTCTTTCTGGACGAGCCCACCTCGGGCGTCGATCCCATCACGCGGCGGCATTTCTGGGAGTTCATCCGGCAGCTCACCGTTCAAGGGGTGACGGTGTTCGTCACCACCCACTACATGGACGAGGCGCGCCACTGCGATCGCGTGATCATGATCAACGCAGGCCGAATCGTGGCGGGCGGTCCGCCGGCGGAGATCGTAGCCGCCGTGCTGCCGGGCCAGCCGGAGGCGGACCTGGGCGATGCCTTCGTGGCCTTGATGCGGCGGGAGGCCCCGTGAACGCGCGCCGGATCCAGGCCATCGCCCGCAAAGAGTACTACCACCTCATCCGGGATTTCCGCAGCCTCTATCTGGCGTTCATCATCCCGCTGCTGCTGATTCTGCTCTTCGGCTACGCCCTCAGCCTGGACGTGGAGCACATCCCCTCGGCGGTGGTCGATTTCGACCGGACTCCGGAAAGCCGCGATTTCATCCGCCGGCTGGATGCCAGCGTCTATTTCGATGTCGTGGCCCACCCGCCTTCCAGCGCCGCGCTGACCGAGCTGCTCGACCGCAACCGCGTCATCCTCGGCATCGTTATCCCGCCCGGCTGGAGCGCCGAACTCAAGGCCGACCGCGCGAGCCCGCTGCAGGTCGTGATCGACGGCAGCGATCCCAACACCGCCGGCAACACCCGGGCCTTTGTCACGGCCTTCATCGCCCAGGCCAACGAAAGAAACCTGCTGGATTTTCTGAACCGGCAGGGCCGCGAGCGGATCCGGCCGCCGGTGGAAGGGCGCATCCGCGTCTGGTTCAACGAGGATCTGGAAAGCCGGAACTTCATCGTTCCGGGCATCATCGCCGTCATCATCATGATCGTGGGGGCTCTGTTGACCTCCATGGTCATCGCCCGCGAATACGAGAGCGGCACCATGGAGACCATCCGCTCCCTGCCGGTGCAGGCAGCCGAGTTTTTTCTGGGCAAAGCGATCCCTTATTTTTTAATCACCCTCGCCGACGTGCTCGTGGCGATTCTTATGGGGCAGATGCTCTTCGGGGTCGTCATGAAGGCGAGTTTCTGGCTGATGATTCTCGCTTCCACCGTCTATATCCTGGTGGCGCTGGGCATCGGTCTGCTCATTTCGGTCAAGACCCAGTCCCAGCTCGTAGCGAACCAGCTGGCAGTGCTGGTCACCTATCTGCCCTCTTTGCTCCTGTCGGACTTCGTCTTCCCCCAGCAGAACATGCCGGCCCCGCTCCAGGCCGTCTCCAAGCTCGTGCCGGCCACTTACTATATCGATATTCTGAACGGGCTTTACCTGAGAGACCTCTCATTCGGGCAACTCTGGCCGAGCTTTCTCATGCTGGCCCTGATGGCCATCCTGATCGGAGGCCTCAACATCCGGGCGTTGAAACGGGAAGGGCTCTGACATGACGTGGCTGCGGGTGCGCGAGCTGGTGCGCAAGGAGTTCATCCAACTGTTCCGGGACCGCAAGAACCGGCCGATGCTGGTGATCGCACCCCTGATCCAGATGATCCTGTTCGGCTATGTGGTCACCACCGACGTGCGCGACATCCGCCTCGCCGTCATCGACCTGGCGCGCACCCCGGACAGCCGCCGGCTGATCGATGCCTTCGACGGCAACGCCACCTTCCGCGTCACTCAGGTCCTGCAAGATCCCCGGGAGCTGGACCGGATGCTGCTGCAGCGCCGGGTGGACCTCGGGCTGCAGGTCCCGCCGGACTTCAGTGCACGCCTGCGCGATGGCCGGACGGCCGATGTGCAGATCCTGGTCGACGGCAGCATGAGCAACATGGCGGCCGTGCGCATCGCCTACAGCGCCAGCGTGCTCGATTCTTTCAACTCGCAGCTGCTGCGGGAGCTCAACCGCCGGCGCATCGACTTCGGCGAGATCGACGCCCGCGTGCGCACCTGGTACAACCCCAACCTGGACAGCCAGCATTACTTCGTGCCAGGGATCGTCGCCTTCTTGGTCATGCTGCTCTCGCTGCTCTTCACTTCCATGGCCGTGGTGCGCGAGAAGGAAGCCGGCACCATGGAACAGTTGATCGTCACTCCGCTCAAAGCCACCGAGTTCATCCTCGGCAAGACCATCCCCTTCATCTTTATCGCCCAGGCCCAGATGGTGATGGTGATCCTCTTCGCCCGCCTGTGGTTTCGGATCCCCATGGCCGGCAACGCCTTGGTCCTGCTGGCCGCCAGCTCCATCTTTCTGCTGAGCACCCTCGGAATCGGCCTGCTGATCTCCACCGTATCGCGCACCCAGCAGCAGGCCATGATGACCAATTTCTTCTTCATTCTGCCCTTTTTCATGCTGAGCGGATTCGTATTCCCCATCGCCAACATGCCGGCAGTGGTGCAATGGCTGGCGCACCTCAACCCTTTGAGCCATTTTTTGGTCATCATCCGCGGCGTTTTTCTCAAGGGAATTGGGTTCGCCATTCTTTGGCCGCAGTTCCTGGAGTTAGCTGTGCTCGGCGGGCTGGTCTTTGCCGTCGCGGCCGGCCGCTTCCGGAAACGATTGGATTAGGTTTGGGCGTATGTCCAATTTCAGGCGCATGTGTTATACAAATACGCTGGTGGTGGCTGCTCACGTAGAGAAGGGTTCAGGGTTCAGGGTTCGGGGTTCGGGAGAAAATCAGTTGCCGGGGGCTGATCGACAGCGGCCTGATTTGCCCATGCGGGAGGAGGCCGGGAAGTGTGGCGCCTTTGCTCGCGGATTTTCTGAATCCTGAACCCCGAACCCTGATCCATGGACGGATACCATCGGTTAAACATTTCAGGTGAGAGCAGATCGTCGTGGCCGACCTGGAACTTGAAAAACTTCGCATCGAAAAACGTGCGCGGCAGCCGAGGACCAAGAATAGAAAACGGCTGATGTGGACGGCTTTGACGGTGGTGCTGGCCGGAGCGCTCGGCGCGCTTTTCCGGGCGGGGTTGCTCACCCCCGCCGTGGAAGTCCAATCGGCGGTCGTCCAGGACGTCTATCCATCCCAGGGCTTGACGCTCTTGAATGCGAGCGGTTATGTGGTGGCCGACCGCAAGTCGGCGGTGGCTTCAAAGGTGACTGGCCGTCTGATCTATCTCGGCGTCGAGGAGGGCAGCCGCGTGAAAGAGGGTCAGGTCATCGCCCGTCTGGAAAACCGCGACGCCGCCGCCGCGCGCGACCGGGCGCTGCAGAACGTCGCCGTCGCCCGGCATAACCTGGAGCAGGCGCGTGCCGAGCTGGACAACGCCGTCCTGGACTACGATCGCAAGCAGGCCCTCGTTGCAAAGGGCACCATCGCGCGCTCGGCCTTCGACACAGCTGAAGCGCGTTACCGGACCGCCAAGGCCTCTGTCGAAGCGCTGGCCGCAGCTTTGCGGGCGGCCCAAGCGGCTTGGGAGGAGGCGAGCGCGCTGTTCGACTACAGCAATATCCGCGCGCCCTTCGACGCCGTGGTGCTCACCAAGAATGCCGACATCGGAGACATCGTCACTCCGTTGGCGGCCACGGCCGAAGCCAAGGCCGCCGTGGTCACCATTGCCGACATGGACTCGCTGCGCGTTGAGGTGGACGTGTCGGAGTCGAACATCGCCCAGGTGCGGGTGGGGCAGCCTTGCGAGATCCGGCTGGATGCATTTTCGGAGACGCGCTTCCCCGGCCGCGTCCACATGATCCTGCCGACCGCCGACCGCAGCAAGGCGTCGATTACGGTCAAGGTGGCCTTTCTCGATCGCGACCCGCGCGTGCTGCCGGAAATGAGCGCCAAGGTGGCGTTCCTGTCGCGGCCGGTCGGTGCCGACGAACAGGTGCCGGTGCGGGCGATACCGGCGTCCGCCGTCGGCATGCGCGAGGGGCAAGCGGTGGTTTTTCTGATCCAGGGCGACCAGGTCCGGGAAGCGCCGGTGCAGCTCGGCCGGCGTTTGGCCGAGATGGTCGAACTGCGCGAGGGGCCCGCCATCGGCAGCCTCATAGCGGCGGCCCCGGTGGAGAAATTAACGGATGGGAGCCGCGTAGCGGTTCCGAAACAGTGATTGATGAGCAACGAACGTCCGGTCATTGTCGATATCCGTGGCCTCAGCAAGTCCTACCGCCGGGGGAACCAGATCATCCCGGTTTTGGCGGACCTTTCCCTGACCATCGCCGAGTCGGAGTTTATGGCGCTCATGGGGCCTTCGGGATCGGGCAAGAGCACGCTGCTCAACCTGATCGCGGGCCTGGATCGGGCCGACTCCGGCACGATCCGCGTGGGGGGGGTCGACATCACCGATCTGTCCGAAAGCCAGCTGGCCGCTTGGCGCGCCACCCATGTCGGGTTCATCTTCCAATTCTACAACCTCATTCCGGTGCTGACGGCTTTTGAGAACGTCGAACTTCCGCTGGTGCTGACCGATCTGTCCCGCCGGGAGCGCCGCGAGCATGCCCACACGGTGCTGCGCCTGGTCAACCTGGAGGACCGCTTGGGCCACTACCCGCGTCAGCTTTCCGGCGGCCAGCAGCAGCGGGTGGCGATTGCCCGCGCCCTGGTGACCGATCCGACCCTGGTGGTGGCCGACGAGCCCACGGGCGATCTGGATCGGACCTCGGCCGAGGATGTATTGGTTCTCCTGGAGCGTCTGAGCCGGGACCTGGGCAAGACCGTCATCCTGGTGACCCATGACCCGCGGGCTGCCCGCCGGGCCTCCACCGTCAAACAGCTCGACAAGGGCGTTCTCGCCAATGCTGTGGAAACTGTTGTTCCGTAATGCGTTCAGGCACAAGCTGCGCGCTCTGCTGACGATCTTCGGGGTGGCGGTGGCCGTGCTCGCTTTCGGGCTGCTGCGCACCGTGGTGGACGCCTGGTATGCCGGCGTGTCCGCGGCGGCCGCCAATCGTCTCATCATCCGCAACGCCATATCGCTCACTTTTTTCCTTCCGATCGCTTACATGGAGAAAATCCGGGCCATCGACGGCGTCAAGGCGGTTTCCCATATGACCTGGTTCGGCGGCATCTACATCGACCGCAAGAATTTTTTCGCGAACTTCGCCGTCGAGGGCAAGCCCTATCTCGACCTCTACCCGGAGTTCATCCTGCCGGAGGAACAGAAGGATGCGTTCGGCAAGGACCGCAAGGGCTGCGTGGTCGGCCGCGGGCTCGCCCGGCGCTTCGGCTGGAAGGAGGGCGACAGCATCACCCTGCAGGGCACGATCTTCCGCGGCGACTGGCCGATGACGGTCCGGGGCATCTACACCGGCCGGGACCGGAATGTCGATGAGAACCAGCTGTTTTTCCACTGGGACTACCTCAACGAGCGCCTCAAAGCCGCGGCCCAGCGCCGGGCCAACCAGGCCGGCATCTTCATCATCGAAATCGCGGAGGCCAGTTCGGCTTCGGCGATCGCCGGGTCGATCGATGCGGCCTTCAAGAACTCGCTCGCCGAAACCCTGACAGAGACGGAGCGGGCGTTTCAGATGGGGTTCGTTTCGATGAGTGCGGCCATCCTCATGGCCATCCGGCTGGTTTCCTTCCTGATCATCGGGATCATCATGGCCGTGGCGGCCAACACGATGATCATGTCCGTGCGCGAACGCATGCACGAGTTTGCCGTGTTCAAGACCCTCGGCTTCGGCGCCGCCCGGATGGGCGGCCTGATCCTGGGGGAAGCAGCGGTGATATGCGCCGCGGGCGGAGCCCTCGGAATTGCGGGAACCTTTCCCGCCCTGCGGATTCTGGCCGGCTACGTGAGCAACGTTTTTCCGGTGCTCGACATCACCACCGCCACCCTGTGCTATGACGTCCTGGCGGTGGCGGCTGTAGCCATGGTCGCCGCGGTCTTCCCCATCCGGCGGGTGATCACGGTGCCGATCGTGGAAGCACTGGGGCGGGCTGGATGATGAAGCTTCTGCTGGCTTACAGCCTTCGCAACCTCCTGGCTCGGCGCTTGACGACTCTGCTCACGGCGGGCGGCATGGCGCTGGTGGTTTTTGCATTCGCGGCCATCGTCATGCTGGCCGAGGGGCTTGAGACCACCCTGGTCGACTCCGGCTCCTTTCAGAACGCCATCGCGATCCGCAAATCCGCCAACTCGGAGGTGCAAAGCGGCGTTTCGCGCGTCGAGGCGGCCATCGTCGAAACCCAGCCGGAAATCGCCCGCGACGCTCACGGGCAGCCGCTGGTCGCGAAGGAAGTGGTGGTCCTGATCAATCTGCGCAAGCGGGGTTCGAACGGCACCTCGAACGTCACCATTCGCGGGATCTCGGGAGCCTCCCTGGCGCTCCGGCCTCAGCTGAAAATGATGGCCGGCCGGATGCCGCGACCCGGGGCCGCGGAGATCGCGGTCGGGGATGGTATCGCCCGTCGGTTTCAGGGCGGGGGCCTGAACGATAGCCTCGCGTTCGCCCAAAACGACTGGAAAGTGGTCGGCATTTTCGATGCCGGCAACACCGGCTTCAGCTCCGAGATCTGGGGCGACGCGGATCAGCTCATGCAGGCCTTCCGACGGCAGGCCTATTCCTCGGTCATTTTTCGATTGCGGGACCCGGACTGGCTGGAAACGGTCAAACGGCGCGTCGAAGGCGACCCGCGCCTGACCTTGGACCTCAAGCGCGAGGTAGACTACTACCGGGAGCAGTCCGAGATGACCGCCACCTTTCTCAGGATCCTCGGAACCGCCCTGACCATTATTTTTTCGATCGGCGCCGTGGTCGGCGCCATGGTCACGATGTACGCCGCCGTGGCGAACCGCACGGCGGAGATCGGCACGCTGCGGGCGGTCGGCTTCCAGCGATCGGCGATTCTGGCGGCCTTCCTGGCAGAATCCCTGCTGCTGGGCATGGCGGGAGGGTTCGGGGGGCTCTCCTTAGCCTCTTTCCTGCAATTCTTCACCGTGTCCACCACCAACTTCCAGACGTTCGCCGAGCTGGCCTTCCAGTTTCGGCTCAGCCCCCAGATCGTGATGGAAGGGTTGGGGTTCGCGGCGCTCATGGGGCTGGCCGGCGGGCTGCTGCCGGCCTTCCGGGCTGCGCGAATGAACATCGTCGAAGCGCTGCGGGAAGCTTAAAGCCGGCGGGTGCCGCCCAATGCGTGTCGCCCCACCCTTCGAGATATTATCTACACTTTACTGGGTTTCTCTGTGTTTTAGATTACCTGCCAACACCATCAAGGTTTCAATAATTCTCAGAGATTCGATTCATCGTCGCAGGCGAAACCTCAGCATTTGCGGCTGCTGAAGATCGGATGAGCGATTTCTTAGGTATGGCTCGACATATCTGTAACGTTTGGAAAATATAGTGGGTGCGACTCCGCTGTCACTGTGCAGCTTTCTTGGGAGGCGAGTTTTCTCTGATATTTGTGAACGCTCAGCGTGAGGATCCGGTTCGGCCAGCGCCGATATCCTCTTTTTCGCAATCATCTCATGCTATTTTTAAGGAGGCAGGTGGATTTCGCTGAGCGACTTGCGCCGGTCTATCGAGTACGCCATCGGCGAACCGTGCGACCCGCTGCCTGATGAATGGATTTTACATGCCGCCGACGGCTGGGGCCAGGCCGACTTGGTCTCCGTTATGCAACACCGTGTCCAGAGCGGCCTTCTGCCCGTTGACGAAAATCAATTTCACGTCTTTCTCGGGTATCGCTTCCTGGGAAAGCAGCTTTCGAATTGTCGATCCGTTCGGAAGCGTCTTCGGGGTGCTGTTCTTGTAATCGCACTTGTCTGCTTCGGCCAGGGTGGCGAAACATTTCATACCGATTTTCATTATTGCTTTCTCCTTATGGTGGATTGAATTCAAATTCTCACGTGCAGTAATTTAGTCACATTCTGCTGATAGTCAATTTACGGTCCTTCATAATCTGTGGTTCACGTCGATCGAGAATTGAATTCAACTTTACCTTAAAAACTGCTACAAATACCACAGGCAGGCAAACTCAAAGATCGACGGTGTACTATGATGCCCCACCCCCCATTTACAGTTCTTTTTGTAATTGAAGATGACTGCTCTCGGCTTAAGTCATTTATGGCTTATCTGCAATCAATGCCCCACCTCAAATTCTCAGTTGCACGTCAACTGCCTGTGGAAATGGCCCATTACGATGTGGTGGTAACCCGAAACCTCCAAAATGAAGGAGCAGGAGCTGAGCATCTTAGACAATTTGTGGAAAATGGGGGCAGTTGGCTGATCCTGGTGCATTTATCTGAAAAACCGCTACCGATAATTTTTGGGGCCCAACCGGAACCGTTGGGACCCCCTGCAGAATTGCGCATACTATTTGAAAACAAAAACCATTCCTTGGCGGTGCGTCTACCGGAGGCTATCTATTTACCAGGACGTTACCATGCATTAAAAAAAATAGATGAGGCCTGTGAAACCATCCTTTATGCGGACTGGCACTACAACCACAAACCGGTGCTGACTCACCGTTTGGTCGGCAAGGGGCACGTAGCCTGCACGACTTTGCAGGCATATGAAAATCCGATGTTCCAGCAGATTCTTTACCGCCTGATGCAACGGCTTGCCGGATATATCGAACAGAATCGTGAACTGGGTGTGGGATTGCTGGGCTATTCGCCGGCCGTGGGCCAGAGCCACGGGCTCGGGGTTCAGCACACAACCGGTTTATCCCTGCGTGCGGTGTGTGACCTGAACCCGCAACGACTGAGCCAGGCAAGACGAGACTTTCCCCAGGTGAAGACGTATGAAACCTCCGAGTCCTTCAGCGGCGACAAGGACGTCAATGTCGTCATTGTTACAACCCCTCCCAACACCCATGCCGAAATGTGCATTCAAATGATGGAAACCGGCAAGCATGTTGTGTGTGAAAAACCGCTCGTGCTCACACGGGAGGAGGCAAGCACGCTGGTAGAAATGGCGGACAGGCAAAACGTTCATTTAAGCTGTCATCAAAATCGGCGCTGGGATGCTGATTTTCTGGCTATCAAACAGGCGGTTTCAGAGGGTTTGATCGGCGACCTGTTTTACTTGGAAACATTTGTCGGAGGATTCGCTCACCCCTGCGGCTATTGGCATTCCCATGCCGCCGTTTCCGGCGGTACCAGCTATGATTGGGGCGCCCATTATCTCGATTGGGTGGTGAGTTTGATTCCGGATCCGGTGAAAACCGTTGTCGGCACCCGTCACAAACGGGTATGGCATGACGTTACCAATGCCGATCAGGAACGCATACACGTCCGGTTTTCCAGGGGGCAAGAGGCGGAATTTATGCACTCCGATGTGGCCGCTGTGCGCAAGCCGAAGTGGTATCTCCTCGGAACCGAAGGAGCGATCGTGGGGCATTGGCAGGATGTATGTGCTTTTGAAATCGATCCGATTCTGTACTTCCATCGGCACGATATACCGGCAACTGAAATGCAGCCGGACTTAACGCTATACCGTCGTCATCATACCGGCCAGATCTTGTCGCAGAAAATGGCCATGCCGATCAGAGCGCAATATCCCTTTCATCTGAATTTGGCGAATCATTTGCTGACCGGTGAGCCCCTCGCAGCGCCTTTGGAGGATTCCGTCAAAGTCGTTGAAATACTGGAAGCCGCCGCACAATCCATGTCAAAGGGCGGAACCGTGGAGGTGCTCCATGACGGCTAAAATTCGATGGGGAGTGTTGGGCAACGCCACCGTTGCACGCAAATGCGTGATTCCGGCCATTCAAAAATCAGGAAACGGCCGCGTGCATGCGTTGGCTACCCAGCGCCCGGCCAACGCCGCCCTCGTCGCGGCCGAAAATCAAATCGAGCGGATTTACGATTGTTATGAGGCGCTGCTGGAAGATCCGGCCGTCGATGCCGTTTATATTCCGCTGCCCAACCATCTCCATCGGCCCTGGACGCTGAAAGCGCTGTTTGCCGGAAAACATGTATTGTGTGAAAAACCGATTGCATGTACCGCGCGAGAAGCCCACGAAATGGCTGCTGCGGCCGGCACGGGCCACCTGCTTTTGATGGAGGCCTTCATGTATCGGTTCCATCCCCGTAGCCGGGAGATCAAACGGCTGGTCAGTGCAGGCCGGATCGGAAAACCGTGTTTGGTGCGTTCGGCGTTTTGTTTTCATATGCCCGAAGAGACTTTGGCATCCGGAGACAACGTGCGTTTAAAGACAGACACGGGCGGTGGTGCGCTGCTGGATGTCGGCTGCTACAGTGTAAGTGTCGCCCGGTGGATGATGGGGGCGGAGCCTACCCAGGTGCAGGCCCAGGCAATCTACCATAATACGGGGGTTGATGTGCATGTTGTCGGAACTCTGCAATTCCCTGGTGGCGGCTTGGCGACGATGGAGGCCAGCTTCGTTTCGGCCTTGCAGCAGACCTTTACCGTTGTCGGTACCGCGGGGGCGATTGATTTGCCGCATGATGCGTTTATCCCTTGGAAAAAGAATGCCGAGTACATTCTGCGTGGCCAGGATCAGGAAACCGGATGCAAACATGTCGTCCCGGGAGCTGATGAATATCAGTTGATGGTGGAACATTTTAGCGATGCGGTGTTGGGAAATTCCAAATTGAATTTTTTGTTCGAGGACAGCATTGCCAACATGCAGGTTCTGGACGCGTTGGCGCAGGCGGCTCTAACGGGAAATACGGTGAAGCTCTAAATCCGATCCCAAAATCCTGTTCTATAAGACTGGCCGGATAAAGCCCACGATGGTTGCCCATCGAATCAGAGAAGATAATGGCATTGAATAATAAAAAGCTACGGATCGCGATGCTGAGCGCTCATTCCAGTCCACTTGGAAAGCTCGGATCGAAAGATACGGGAGGGATGAGCGTTTATGTTCGTGAGCTTTCCCGGGAACTGGGTCGTCGCGGCCACATGGTCGACATATACACGCGCCATAACCGAAGCGCACACAACAGGGTTGTTGAGCTCCATAAAAACGTTCGGCTGATTCATCTGCGGTTGGGAGAAAACCAATACATCTCTAAAGCGGAAATGTATCCGCATTTAGAGGGCTTTTTCCGCCAACTGGAGCAATTCAGATCGGCCAACCATCAGGAATATGATCTTATTCACAGCCACTACTGGTTGTCCGGAGTGCTCGGCATTTGGGCGCAGGAAACCTGGAAACGTCCGCACGTAGCCATGTTCCACTCGCTTGGCGCTGTGAAGAACCATACGGGAATTGGTGGCTCGGAACCTGAGATTCGCATCGCCACTGAGAATGCCGTCATTAAAACGTGCAACCGCATTTTCGCCCCTACCCAGCGGGAAAAAGAACGCTTAATCAATTTTTATGGCGCCTCTCCCGGCAAAATTGGCGTGGTGCCGTGTGGCGTCGACTTGGAGCTCTTTTGCCCGATGAATCAGGCCGCTGCGCGCCGCCAACTCGGATTCAACCCTGACGATACATTAGCGTTGTTTGTGGGTAGATTCGATTCCATGAAGGGTCTGGATCGACTGATAGAGGCCATGCGGTATCTCAAACACCGGCGGCATTTGTGCCTCATTGTTGTCGGCGGCGACGGCATTCATACCCCTGAAGGGCAAAGATTGCTCGGCTTGGCTCGCTCTTTCGGAGTCGAAGATTCGATCGCGTTTATTGGGAGAATCGAACAGAAAGATTTGCCGGCATATTACAATGCCGCCGACGTAAAGGTGATGCCTTCGCACTACGAGAGCTTTGGGCTCGTGAGTTTAGAGGCGTTAGCGTGCGGCATACCGGTGGTTGCAACCCCAGTGGGAGTGATGGATACCATCATCAAAGAAGGACAGAACGGCCAACTGGTGGGGAATGGCGATGCAAAATTGATAGCAAAGGCTATAGACAAAGTGACTTCACTGTCACCGGCACCATCAGCTGATGTGATTCGGCAGACAGTACAGGTGTTTGGTTGGCCGAATATCGCCTCTGCAATCATCAATGAATACGAAGAGACTCTGGCCTTGGGGAATCTGAAGTGAAATAACTATTGCTGCGGGAACAGCCAGGCGTCTGATCAGTTTGAAGAAGGGGCGTGGGGCACGCGGCGAATTTTTTCTGATCCGTAGCCTTGCTCCTCAAGGAAGGTAACCAGCCGCTCATAATCTTCCTCCAGTATCGACGGCTTCCGCGCCATAATCCATACATAGTCACGCTTGGTTCGACCGATTATGGTTTGCTCATAATCATCGGACAGGTAGATGATGCGGTATTCAGCCTTAAATGGCCATATGAACTGCATACCCCAGACAGCGTTGGACTGTTTGTCCTCAACAAACCCCCGCGGTGTGTAGGTTTTGAGCGGCCCTTGAAACCCACCCTTGTTGAACCGGAAGGTGGTTTCAATGGTGCCATCTTCAGCCAGATTGTAGGACTCAACCGCATTATAGGCATCGGTCTCGATGAAGGTGGGAATGCTGGCAATCACGTACCAGTCGCCCATGAAACGCTTTAGATCGACGGATTCGACCGTGTGAATCGGCTGCATGGTCTGACAGCCCCATACCGATAGAATTAAGAATAGAGAACCGATTGCTTTAAGCGCGCCCATACTCACCTCATTTTGTAAATACACATAAAGGCCTGCTCAAGCACGCATGTGAGTAAATAAAAAGAGCTCAGAGAAATCCTCCAAGCCCTTTTTTAGATGATTCACAAAATTCAGCCCGCAATCGACACTGGTGAATATTTTCCGATATATTCCATGGTTTCTTCGTATTTGCCGCGCATATCGCCGGAGCCCTTGTCGATATCCTTCTTCTGGGGGGTCCACTCGGTGGGACACTCGTTTTTCAGCTGTTCGATACGAGATGACATTTCAGTGATGAGAATGTTCAGGTCTTGGATGTTGGGAAAAACTTTTTCTCTTTCTTTCGATCCAAGGCTTTCGACCTTTCGGGCCAGATCAAACATTTTGGCCTTCCATGCGATCAATTCCATCTCCATGCCTTTGCAATAGTCAACGACGTTCATGATAGAATTCCTTTTTCAGTTTTGGATTTGTTTCTGCCTGCTGTCGAACAATTTTTTTTGGAGTGAAAGTGCGGCACACTTGGAAGTCTGTCAAGTAACATCAATCACAGACATCCAAAACATTAACCCGTTGAGATGCAAACTGAGATGCGGGTGGTTGACAATTGCAAAGATGCTGAGTTAATGATTGTTGACTCATGGTGGTCACCTATTAGGCAAGGGCGCATCGATTTGGGTAATACGATCCGATCAAAATTTTTCATGTCCATCCTTCGGTGGGTGGACTCGGAGGCGGGGCTTGACGCCATGCCTCCCAACACCGGCAGACGGGTGGAGTGGCTGCGGATTGCGCCCTTCGTTATTCTGCACGGCATGTGTTTGGGGGTGATATGGGTGGGATGGAGCTGGGTTGCGGTGGCGACCGCGTCGGTGCTCTATTTCGTGCGCATGTTTGCGATCACGGGCTTCTACCACCGCTATTTTTCCCACAAGACCTACCGGACGAACCGCTTCTGGCAGTTCATCTTCGCCGTTCTCGGAAATTCCGCGGTTCAGCGCGGGCCCCTGTGGTGGGCGTCCCACCACCGGCACCATCACCGCTTTGCGGATACCGATGAGGACCCGCATTCGCCCAACCGCCACGGCTTCTGGTGGAGCCACATCGGCTGGCTGACGTCGGCCACGCATTTTCCGACTCGGACGAAATATGTCAAGGACTGGGCGCGCTACCCGGAGCTGGTCTGGCTCAACCGCTTCGACACCCTGGTGCCGTTCTTGCTGGCGCTGAAGCTTTACGCGTTGGGTTACCTGTTGGAAGTCTATGCCCCCCAATTGGGGACCAGCGGCCCGCAGATGCTGATCTGGGGCTTCTTTATTTCCTCCACGGTCCTATTTCATGCGACGGTGACCATCAACTCGCTGGATCACATGATCGGAAGCCGGCGTTACGACACGCCGGACACCAGCCGCAACAACTGGGTCCTGGCGCTCATTACGCTGGGCGAGGGCTGGCACAACAACCACCACCACTACGCCATCTCCGCCCGCCAGGGGTTTTTCTGGTGGGAGATCGATGTCACCTATTATCTTCTCAAGCTGATGTCCTGGCTTGGAATCGTGAGGGATCTGCGGCCGGTGCCGGAGCATGTACGGAATCCCCCGGATGTCCTTGACCCCTCGAAGAAAAAGAAAACCATATGAAAATCGCCATCATCGGTAGCGGGATCTCAGGTCTCACGGCTGCTTACCTCTTGAGCGACGAGCACGAGGTGGTCGTGTTCGAAGCCGAGGACTACATCGGCGGCCACACCCACACCATAGATGTGAACTGGGGCGAAAATACCTATGCGGTGAACACCGGTTTCATCGTCTTCAATGCGGCGACCTACCCGAACTTCATCAAGCTGATGAAACGTCTCGGGGTGGCTTGGCAGCCGTCCTTGATGAGCTTCAGCGTTAAATGCGAAAAAACCGGCCTGGAATTCAGCCCCAGCACGCTGAACTCGCTCTTCATTCAACGCCGCAACCTGTTGAACCCCTCTTTTTACCGCATGCTGCTGGATGTCTTCCGCTTCAAGCGCGACTCCGAAGAGTTGCTTCAGACGGAAGATTACAGCCTCACTCTCGAACACTATTTGAAGCTCAAAGGATACTCCCGTTCGTTTATCGATCACTTCATCATTCCCATGGGTGAGGCCATCTGGTCGGCCGACCCGAAGCAGTTTGACCGTTTTCCGGCCCATCATTTTGCCCAGTTTTTCAAAAACCACGGATTCCTGAACGTGCGCAACCAGCCGCTTTGGCTCACGATTCGAGGCGGTTCCCGAAGTTATGTGGAGCCGATCACCCGTCCCTTTAAACACAGCCTGCGCGTCAACTGCCCGGTAGAATCCCTCCGCCGGCAGCCCGACCATGTCGAAGTGACCGCTGCCGGTGCGCCGCCCGAAAGGTTCGACACAGCGGTCGTCGCCACCCACAGCGACCAGGCCTTAGCGCTTCTATCGGACCCTTCGGAAAGCGAGCGAAACGTTCTCGGAGCCATCCGCTACCAGGAAAACCACACCGTGCTGCACACCGACGTCTCGGTTTTGCCCAGCAAGAAAGCGGCCTGGGCCAGCTGGAATTATCATATCCCAAAAAAGGAACTGGGGCGCGTCGCCGTGACCTATGACATGAACATCCTCCAGGGCATCCGGGCACCGGTCGAATTCTGCGTGTCCCTGAACCTGGAGGCCCACCTGGAACCGTCCAAGATCATCCGAAAGATGATTTACAGCCATCCGGTTTACTGCCCCGAAAGCCTCGCCGCGCGCCGGCGCCTGAAGGAGATCAACGGCGTCAACCGCACCTATTTCGCCGGGGCCTACTGGGGCTATGGGTTCCACGAGGATGGTGTCAACAGCGCCTTGGAGGTGTGCCGGCATTTCGGGAAGAGGTTATAGTGAGAAGCTGCATTTACGAGGGCACCATCCGGCACCGCCGGTTTGCACCCGTGGAGAACGAGTTCCGCTACCGACTCTTCCTGATGTACCTGGACCTCTCCGAGCTCAAGCCGGTTTTCGCCTTGCACCCGCTATGGTCTTACGACCGGCCCAACATCGCCTGGTTCCGCCGGCAAGATCATTTCGGGAACCCGCGGGTTCCTCTCGATCAGGCGGTACGCGATCTGGTTCAGTACAGAACCGGCAGGAGACCTGACGGCCCTATCCGCATGCTCTGCCACATGCGCTATTTCGGCCACTGCTTCAACCCCGCGAGTTTCTACTATTGCTGGGACGCTTCCGACAACGGGGTGGAGACCATCGTCGTGGAGATCCACAACACCCCTTGGGGTGAATCCCACTGCTATGTAATGGGGTCGCAGGACAATGAACACCCGCTTGCGGACTGGCGTCGCCACCAATTCGCTAAAGCGTTCCACGTGTCGCCCTTCATCGACATGGACATCCGCTACGATTGGCGTTTCCGTGTGCCGGGCGATGTCTTGAATGTCCACATGATCGACTATCAGCACGGCCAGAAGATCTTCGATGCCAGTCTGGACGTCCGGCGCCGCGAGATCAGCCGCCGGAGCCTGGGGCAGGTACTGGCCCGATACCCGCTGATGACGGTCAAGGTGGTGGCTATGATCTACTGGCAGGCCGCCCGCCTGAAATTTAAGGGCGCGCACTTCTACCCTCATCCTCGAAAACACCCCCCTGCCGCGGAAAGGCAATCGCCATGACGGAGCACATCATCCCTGCGGATGCCCCTGCACCGGAAACCCTGAACGTCCGTTCGCTGGACCGTTTTTCGCGCAGACTTCTGTTCAAGCTCCTGCAGGGGCTCGAACGCGGCCGGCTGCATCTCGTCGACGGGGCCGAGCGCCACACGTTCGGCCGGACATCCGACCGGTTCCCGCTCGAGGCGACTCTGACAGTCCATCATCAGCGCTTTTACGGCGACTGTCTTTTCGGGGGGACGATCGGAGCCGGTGAAGCCTACATGTCCGGGTTTTGGTCCACCAACGACCTCACCGCCGTGATCCGCATCTTCGCCCTGCACCCCGAGCTCTTCAGCGGCATGGACAAGGGGTTCGCCCGAATCTTGAGCCCTCTTTACAAGTATTTCCATGCCTCGAAGAAAAACACCCGGGAGGGCAGCCGACGCAATATCATCGCCCACTACGACCTGGGAAACGATTTTTACCAGCTGGTTTTAGATGACACGATGACCTACTCCTGCGGCATCTTCGATCACGCGGACAGCAGCCTGCGGGAGGCCTCCATCGCCAAGTATGACCGCATCTGCCGCAAGCTTGAGCTGTCGGCGACCGATCACGTGCTTGAGATCGGAACGGGCTGGGGCGGTTTTGCCATCCACGCTGCAACGCACTACGGCTGCCGGGTGACCACCACGACCATCTCAGACCAGCAGCACGAGATGGCGCAGCAGCGTTTTGCCGCCGCCGGGCTCAACGACCGCATCACCCTGCTCAAGCAGGATTACCGCGACCTCACCGGAACCTTCGACAAGCTGGTCTCGATCGAGATGATCGAAGCCGTGGGGCATCAGTTCCTGGACGAATTTTTCCGGGTCTGCAGCGAACGCCTGAAGCCCGATGGCATGCTG
>Ga0209288_10000214_pt1 | contig 18533 bp, 39 predicted proteins | sample PPLLaktember2015_4_FD_187261 | JGI IMG/M metagenome (GOLD analysis project Ga0209288, IMG submission 187261) | Freshwater sediment microbial communities from Prairie Pothole Lake near Jamestown, North Dakota, USA - PPLs Lake P8 Core (1) Depth... | ecosystem: Environmental > Aquatic > Freshwater...
GGATACCCCTCATCATTCAACTCACGTATCAGATTTACTATAGGAGGAGTATCGGGGAGATACTTGACTCTTACGAAAGCTACCAGGTCTTTTCTTACTTTGTATAGAGCCTCTATCTCGCTTTCTCGTACTGTCAGGTTTGGGTTGACGGTGATGACTGCTTTATAAGAGTGCTTATTAAGGTCAGGGAGTTTCTTGGTGTTTACGTTGCAGTTTACAAAGAATAGTTTGTCAGGGAAAGCCATAGAGTATCCGTCAACCTGTCTGAATTCAGCGGCAGTGCAATTGAAATTGTTATTGACGGCGACGCGTACTACTTCTTTGTAGTTGACAGATGCAGGATGCATTATTGTTTTCATAGTAGATCCCTTCATTGCATTGACATGTGTATATACGTTATATCAAGGTATGAGCACGAACGCAGGTAGCTCAGGGTCTTCTGCAGGGAAGTATTCATCGAGACAGATTGACAAGAGTCGTAGTGGATCTATCTTATTGTGATCGAGGATGTCTTTAGCCCAGACGCTGTGGTACTCATCAGTACTGTTAATTTTTAGAGGTGCCCCCTTTACGTTTTTTATCTCTTTAATAAACGCTCTAACATTTTTCATATTCGTTCTTATGTCGCTGAGGGCGATCAGTACTTCGCCTGCATTGTTAGCGCAGCGTGTCGTAGGCTCTAGCATACCTGGTATCCAGTAGGATACTTCGGCTTCGTTACTGTCGGTAGACTCAGACTCTCTTTTATAGGAGAGCCTGTATTTTTGGCAGGCACTTTCCAGACACATGAATATACCTGCGTTGAGTTGTCTAGATGAGAACTCTAGGCAGTCATCAGAGATATAGTTTATTAGATCGTCAATTTTAGTGATCTGTTCTCCTTCGTCGTAGTCTGCATTGATGGCGGTCAGGAATGGGATAGCAAAGTTTCGACTGAGCTGCCCTCCTATACGGATCTTTCCATACCCAAGATCAGACATATATGTACTCCAGTCTATGTTAGTCTATGATACAGAAGTCAGGCAGGGGACCGCTTATGGGATCGTACTCATCGATCTTCACAGTCATGAGCGTGACTATATCGATTTTGTTAGTAGCGAGGATCTGGCGGGCCCATGCGGCGTGGGTCTTATTCTTACTATTTATCTTGAGCGGGGCGTCTTCTACTGTTTTTACTTTCTTTAGGAATGTTTTAAGTTCAACGAGCCATGAACGCAGTAGGCTACATTCCAGAGTAGCGTCCCCATCGTCATTTGCAGGAGTTACGGCAGGCTCAAGCATTCCAGGGGACCATGTGACACGCTCTGATGTGTACTCTCCATAGTGTTCTGAGGAGCGGTGGTAGGGTAGGTCATGTGCGCGGCAGAACTCTTCTATGTTGGCGTATTGACCGTGACGGGCATTAGTGCTAGAGAGCTCTAATGTGCCGGACGTGTGTGCAAGGAGCTCTTTCTCGTTATTTACCTCTTCATCACTGTAGTCATGTTTGACGCAGTCCAGGAAGTCTGGGAGGTCCGCCCGTTTGAGCGTTCCTCCGACGCTGATTTTACCGTAGAAATAATCTGCCATAGAGCCTCCTTATAAATTGTTCTCTAGGCGCCATTTGGCGATCGTGACGGACACGATGTCCTCGTCGTTAATGTGCAGCGGCATTTCTTCCAGAGGCTCTTCCAAAGAGCTTCCGTAGTGTACAGCGTACTCCTCCAGGATGTCTGCTAACAGTAGAGGGTTGTACTCGATTACATCTAACTGTCTGGAGAGCTTTCTCATTTGGTGTACATAGTCTACCGTCTCCTCATCTGTGTGGGAGGGGACGATAGGAGCAGGAGGGGCAGCTTCCTGCTCTTTTTCAAGCTGGCCTGCTTTCTCTCTTAAGTGGTTAGCGAGGGCTTCTATGCTACTTTCATCAAACATTTTTCACGCTCCTGTAAGAATGTGTTTATGTACTCGATCTCGTTCTTTTGCCCTGACCAAGTATGCTTATCTCTTCTTTTGTCTGCCGGTCCATTTGCTACAACTCTCCCGTCTTCTAGGTACATGATTGAGGTATCTGTATCATAGAGCAGGTCGTAGTCAAAGTAGTTAGCATTTTCCAGTATGAAAACACTCATTTCTTTGGTAAGCCATTTCTTCTGTAGGTCGTCGTCTCTGAAATGTCTAGGTCTAACCTCATCGCCTTCAAACGAGATGTTGAGCGGCGCGTTTTCTAAGAGCTGGCGCATTGTATCGCAGCGCATTTCTTTTACGATAGCGGCGTGTCCTCCGTGTTCTTTAATGATGGAGTCAATTTTGTGGAAGTTACTTATTAGAGCCTCAAAGTAATTCCGGTAGTGTTCGTACTCAGCCAGAAAACCTTCTGTTCCATAGTACTTCTCACTGGTGAAGTGAGCTGAGCGTGCACAGAAATTTCTTATGCTCACATCAAATGTGTCTTCTCGTTTGAGGGAGTCGGCGGGGAGTCCGAGGTAGTGTTCCATCTTGCTCCCGAAATCGTCATTGAAATGATTCTCAATGATCGCATGTAGTATGGCTTTGATACGGATTTCTCTAAGAGCCTTAGGATAGACTGTCGGACCGTACTCACCCGAGGAAAAATCATATTCATCTTGGTGCCAGTAGATATAGATCGCTTCTGAGTTGGAGATTTCTACAGTCCGTAGGTATCCTACGTCTTGAGTCTTTGGAGAATATACAGAACTGAATATCTCATCATGGAGCTCCTGCCATGTCGAATAGAACTTTGGAGCCTCACCATATTGAGCACTGGCAGTATCGAAATCAGTTATTTGATAGAATAGTTCTTGTTTAGGTTTCATATAGGAGTAAGATGGCTGTACTTGTACAGTACGTGCGGTACATTTACCGAGAGTACTTCCTAGGAGGCGGAGAGCTTTATCTTGGCGACCCTTATGACTTTCGATTCTAAGTAAGTTAAGCTCATGTACAGCTTTGCGGTCTTTTAGTAGTTCTTTAGCGAGTGAGCCGTATACGGTTCTTTTCAGCTCGATAGTACGGTCGAGATCTTCTTTTGCACTCATGTGTAAACTCCTTGTGATGGATAGTCTCTTAGATAGAGCCTGCCCCCTCGCACCAGGCGTAGGGCAGAGCGGGTCACCAGTCGAACGTGGGCAGGTCGTATACTGCGCCGTCCCTGTCGAAGCGCACATAGTCGCAGGACTTGGCGCGGGCTACTTTACATACTTTAATGAAGGCATCCGAGAACCCGTATTTTTTGGCACTGCTCATCTCTATCTCAAAATCTCCAGGGCTATTGGTAAGGTGTACCAGATGTCCATAGGCATCGTCTTTAGGACCGTAGGGGTACCCAGATACTGGGCAGTCATTTTGTTCAAGCAACTCGGTATCTTTCTGGGTGATGTGACCGGTGCTGATGTCTAGGACTGATAGTAGTAGGGGGGATTCAAGGTCATAGATTTTAATTTCTGGGCAATTCATAGAGCCTCCTGATAGACGGCGTGCGAGCGTAGTAGTACTTGCTCTTACGCGGTCTTAGAGAATTGTTTCAGATAATATCCGTGCTGCCATTCGGTAGCGATCCGCGCCGTGTCTGCACCTTCCATTAGTAGGGAGCAGAGCTGGCGAGTCTCATCGTCTTCATCGTTGATATGGAGCGGGGCGTTCTCTTTAAAATAGTCTAGAGCTTTTTGATAGGACTCCTCCTTGAAATTTAGGTCCGGTGAGGCTGCGACCTTCATGCGCAGGTTCTGGAGATCTTCGCAGGCTTTAACAAAGAAGCTAGCTGCCTCGGTAGCCCTTATGATTCGTTCATCCAGGTTTTCTACGGTGATCTTTTCTGAGTTAGAGAAGCGAGTGATGTCCTCGAAGCGTTCACGTTCATTGTTTAGGCTCTTGATTTCCAGATCAAAGAATATGCGTGAGGAGAGCTTGAGGTTGCTCTTTAGGAAACTAGCCATCTTTGTATGGCATACAGTAGTGCGTAGATCTGCTACCATATCTTTCTGGTATACCTTTAGTTCAGACTCTTCTACGGTAGTCCTTGGAAAGTACACGGTGCGGCCTCGTTTATAGGATGTAGTCCCTCCACGTTCTACTATTTTAATAAATTTCCGTATGTCATATATTTCTGGGTGGAGGTATACATAAAAAAACTCTCTTCTCTTTAAAGACGTGACATCTATATAGGCTTCATCTGGTGTAGCTGCGATCCTGTGAGAGGAGATCTGTGAGTACCTCTCTAAATCGAACTGATGTGCTATGGCATACTGCGTAGCCACCGCCACCAGGTTCTCATGGATAGGCTGTTGGGAGTCTCTATCAAAGAGCTTCCGTGTTGCCAGGTAGTCGTAGCAGAGGTTTGCGCTACGCTGGTACGCGCAGGCTTTTGAAGGATCTAGGTTATCATGGTATCGATAGTATTTAGGTTCGTAGTCATGAGCCTCGCAGAACTCTTTAATGAGATGGGCGTAAGCATAGTTGATTTCCCATGTCTCTTGTCGGCATCCTACTCCTAGCTCTTCTATCTCGTAGGTCTCTTGATTGCTTTTGGAGCGTGACATATCATTTTCCTTTGACGATTGTGAATTGAGGGCATCTAGGGTCTATGTGTCCGACGCGTTTTGTGACAAGCTCTTTGAAAATCTCAGCCAGATTTTTACCCGCTAGGCTACCTATCGCATAGCTCTTAGCTATATCATTGATAGCATTGAGATGCAGAGGACTTTCTTCTACAGGTATAGTGCAGTGGGCATGCCACAATCTATTAACCATATTGATTACATCTGATGCACCTACTACAGGGAGCCCATTACCGTTAGTATGTATTGAAACAAAGCTAGCCATACCTGGTTCCCAAAATTTTATAAATTCGCTGTAGTGCTCTCCTGAATGGTCTACCCATGGCGGTATGAGTTTACTGATAGTAAGGTTATGTTCCATACAGAAGTCATCGAGTTCTAGATCTGTGTAGAGGGCTCCATCCATGTCCTCTTCCTTAGTGAAATCAAACTGGATAGAGTTGGGGAGTGAAAAAGATAGCAGTTGTTTATCAGTATCGAGTTCGGGTTCTTCGCCGTCTACGAGTTTTACGCTGTCATCCTGAAGGATTATACGCAGCTCTGGGAGGAGACTCGCAGGCAGACTGCCCCCTACGTTTACTTTCATGTTCATAGAGCCTCCTGTGTTAGGTAAAAGAAAGGGGAGGCTCTTAGTTAGAGTCTCCCCCTCGGTCTCAGGCATCATCAGGGTCGTCTATAGCAATCGCAGCTCTTGAGGGCTGTGGTACGCCCTTCGGCGTGATCCAGACACACTCGCCCCACGGGACCGGAGGTTTACAGCTCGGGTCGGTGAGTACCCACAGGATATCCTGTATCGTAGCAGGTTTCTTGGGAGCCTCGGCACAACCATCAGTGAGTATGATGAGTGATTGGTAGCCGTTCTTTTCAGCGAGGTCAAAGAGAGGTTGGAAGCATGTACCGCCTCGCCCCTTGATCTCGACTTTAGGTTTGTGATCATCGAAGGGCATGATCGGTGAAGCGATCTGACAGTCGAACATTACCATATCTACAGGCTGGATCTCAGAGAGTGTGTTGCACTCTGCCAAGAAATGAGCCAGATCATCGTCACCTACTGAGCCTGACGTATCCCATCCCACGAGTTTTCTATCTGTGTAAGCTCTCTTCACGCCTCTGAAAGGCAACCCGTAACGCTTGTTGATGCGTTTACAGGAGCGTATCTTGTTGGCGCTGAGGAGAGTACCCAGATGTTCTCTGAGATAGCGATACCAAGGGACTGAGCCTTTCTGTGCAGCGAGTATGATTGCTTGGACATCGCTAGGGACGCTGCCCCATACGGATTCTTTCTTAGCGACCTGTTGGATCTTGTTCTTGATGATCTGATCGACCACGCACTTATCGGTATCTGACCAACCGCCATGGTCATCAAAGCCATCGTAGTTATCACCAGTCTCACCTTTCTCTTTGAGGAGTAGGACATACTGTTCCATAGAGAGCTTCTCTTTAAACTCGTAGTCCTTTGGCAGGACTCCCATGTGCCCTGCGACTACCTTACCGTCTTTGTCACGTTTCTTGGGCATGTGTCGTGAGGGAGACTCAGGTATCAGACTATTGATAGCGAGGTCTCCGGCGATGTTATATAACTGGTGGTCCTCTTTACGTTTAGGCATACGGTGAGTTACATGGTGGAGTACGGTATGATATATTTCGTGAGTCACTACATAGCGTAGTTCAGGGTCGGTGAGCATGTTCGCAAAGTCGAGATTATAGTGGAGGTTGAGTCTACCTTCTTTAACAAACACACCCATAGTAGGGACAGCCGTACTAGGGCTCTTGGTCATGAGCAGGAGTATTTCGTGTACGAATTTATCTTCCAGTACCATGAATGCGATGATCCATTTCCAGCGATCCTCGAAGTTCTTGTACTTTTCTGGCAGAGTAAGATCATTGAATGGCATAGAGACTCCTTGAAAAATGTTGGGGTGGGCTCAGTAAGAGCCTCCCCCTTTACTCCAGGGCAGAGGCTCTATCTTAAGCGCGGGATACAGCAGCCTGCGCATCCATTTTCTTTTTCGCATCGGGGTTGACCAGGGCATCAAGAATGAGCTTGCAGTTTTTGGTTGTTCCATCGAGAGAGCTGAGGTGGTACCATTTTTCGGAGAGCGCCTTGTTCGTCTTGTTCCACTTTGTCCAGATGTCGCTGCGTAGCTCATGCGGGACAATCTGGATGTACCTTGCAAGGTTTCTGGCTTGGTTGCCTTGGAAATCTTTAGGTACGTTCTTCTCAAGGTAGTCCAGTACCAGATCATTGTAGGCAGCGAGTTCTGGGATACGTCCGGCCTCTACGATTATTTCAAGTTTCTCTGCGATCTCATCTGTCATTTTGTTAATGATGATGTTCGCATCGAGAGCCTGATAATCGGTCTCCAGAAAATCTTTGAACTTCGCTTGAGCTGTTGGGCCTACGAAACCACCAGCGAGCTGGAACATCCAGTTGACTGCTTTAGGTTGCTTGGAGAGAGGATCTTCGGTGATCATGATTGCTTTAGGCTTCTTGGAGAGAGGGTCTACGGGGAGTTTGGATGCTTCAAAATCATCAACGCTCTTGGTGATGACTTCCGAGAACTTATGCCATGATCGACGGTCATTTACTTTCTGGATACCGGCGAGCTTGGCGGATTCCATTTCCTCTTTAGTAGCATCAAGGAACATATCATTCTTACGAATGAACTCCGTGATTACAGGGTGTATGTTTGGATGCTTGGTGACTGGATTATATTCGTCTGCCCATCGGAGCCACTCTTCATAGGTTGGCTTGAACTCTATCACAAAGAACCTAGAGAGCATTGCAGGCTCCATCTTTGTGGTAGTGTAGATGTCGCTGTCACCATTGATAGCAGACACGACACGCCATCCGTCGGGGAGCTTGTGTCCATGGAGGCGGCGATCATGTATCAATTCAAACACAGCCTGCTGTACGTCACGGGGCGCACGGTTGAGTTCATCAAGGAAGAGTACGCCCTCATCGCCATACGCACCGCTTGCGACGGCGGAGGTATGTCCGATGACTTGTTTGAGGGTGAGTTCGTCTTCCTCACGCATCGGGAACCACCATGGTTTGGCATTGTTAGAGCGTCCATTGGCGATGTAGGGCATACCGATAAGATCGGAAGCCTCTACCTGACTGAGTCTGAAGTCGATGCAGGGGCGTTTGTGTTTTTCGGCATGTTGAATGACTGTCTGAGACTTACCTAGCCCGTGATCTCCTACGATGAGGATAGAGATATTATTAGGGAAGGTGTCTAAGCAGTACTGAGTCTGAGTAATGTTCATGGAAACCATAGAGGACTCCTTTGAGAATGTATTATGTTATTTGGATCTTTCATTCATACTATGCAGAGATCAGGAGCTATAAATCATTTTTCAGATACCTGATAATATACGATGAGACACTGAGGAGCTAAACTATTTGGTCACACGCTTTATGCTAGAGCCTCCGTTCAGGTGAGTTTGGGGAGATCTTTCAGAGAGATGCCGTCTGTGTTGTACGTAATATTAGTGTGCTTGAGGCTACCTTTGTAAATGAGGTCGTTGTTGCTTACTTGAAGCGTTTGACAATCCACACTTTCTTCGTACGCGTTCATGAGTGAACGTAATTCTTGGAGAGTCTCTTGACTGTGTACGCTATAGCCTGCGAGTCGTTGTTTGACTAGGATCTTTACTATCTCATTCTCATGATTAACGAGGAGTCCTAATTTCTTGAGAGGGGTTTTATCGGTTACAACTTTCCAAGGGTTTTCCTCACTAAAAATGTGTTCTACAAAATCTATCTCGCTGGTCATTAGTTCAGCGGAGCAGTCCCAATCTTCTATGTAAGCTATCTTGAGTTTCTTGGCTGCTGTGGCGAGCTTGTGGATACGTTTTATTTGGGATGCATCAAGATTAATGATAGCATACTCAGGCCCGTCTGCATTGTCGTCATTGACGTATACTGGGACTATTTTCCAAAAGATCTTATCCATAGAGCCTCCTTATTAAGCTGTGTGTGCTCCTGTTTTTCAGCCCATTGAACCCACTCTTCAAAAGTAGGGCGGCACTCGATCACCGTGACATGATGGTCAAGGCCTGCTTTGTTTTTTGTGCAGTCCATAGAGCCTCCTTATTAAGCTGTGATACTCTCTCTCCAGGGGCAGTCTTTACTCCAGGAGCACACGCCGTGCACATCAATGTACTTGCACTTATCGTTACAGGTGCAGTAGCATGCGATCATGTCTGGGTGTTTTTTAAGGATATTGAGTCCGGTCTTTTGCCAGAGATCTCTTATGTCGATGGTCTTGTGCATTCTTAGTTGGAAGTTCTTACGCGTCTTCTCTATCTCTTTTGCTATCTCTTCTTTAGTTAGCCCTAGGCAGGACTCGAAGTATCCTTCTAGGGACTGTCGTGATTTCCAGTGATATATTGTCTTTCGTTTCTCGGACATAGAGCCTCCTGGTTAATTATTTAGCATCTGCTAAACGTCGGCGACATCCAGAATATAAATCATCCTGGATGCGGCATCATTGATAACTGACATGGCAACTTTAGTGTCTTCCGGTGATGTAGTGGAGCATGCCATGAACTTTACAGCGGAACGGGCTTGTTCGGCAAGGGTCTCGATAGTCTTCTTAGCGATCTCGGCATTGATACTCATAGGGGACTCCTTCTATTCAGGTAAAGCGTACGTGATCGAACAGATCTCTTCACGAGTCATCTCTCTAAATCCTATAGGCTCTATCACGAGGTGCTTAGAGCCTGGGTCTCCAGGACTGCCTTCGACTAACATATCTCCTACTGAGGTAGAGCGTACACTTACATTTTTATACTCTTCTACGACGTGTACTTCAGAGTACGTAGTCCAGAGGCTCTGTAAACTGTTAGTGAGCATATAGGCTCTCTCAGGATCTACTGTATTGATTAAAGCGACACGGCGCATTGTAGCCCCTATTAAAGAGGATCTATCCAGCATGTACTGATAGAAGCGGTCACTGTGGAATACTTGCATCATGTGTACCTCCTAATAGATTTGAATACTTCTGCTTAGAAAGGCAGGGTCGATTGTCCATGTGATGTCTGGTACTGTATCTGGGCTAATGAGGAAAAGAGCCTTTCTTGACGAGTTATGTAGTTCCTTGTAGCATATTATGCTATTGAAATATGGCGGTAATGTATCAAAGTTTTCATAGATTACCATATCACACTGACTAGGAATAGGAATGTCAACCACATCAAGGAAATTACCACCCAGTTGCTTACACAGGACTCTAAAGACATTCATACCAGATTTTTTAAGAAGTTCTATAATGTTATCAGTACTCGTTTCAGGTTGCGTAGTTATTATCTTGGTACCCTCAGGAACTGCGATAATAAGTTTTAGTTTATCCGCTATGTTCATGACCGGTCTCCTTCCCAAGCGAGGCGTAGAGCCTCAATAAATTCGTTATTGAGCGGCGGGGCGTAGCGTACCCCCATGTGCAGCTTTCCGGTATTGAGGATCTCTTGGATCTTTTTATCCAGAGTCAAGATACTTTCGGTATCTATCAAGTGTTCCAGAAGATCTACTGCATTACCTGTCAGGTAGTATGATGGAGATAGTATACTCAAATGGCTTGAGATTGTTGAGTAAGAGACCGTCCCGCAGCAAGCAGTACCGGTCAGGCAGGAGACCTCAGAGGATGCTTTGGGGAGGCTCTTAACTAGAGCCTTGAGCCGTGCCCGCATCTCCTGGGTCTTCCTGGTGAGATCCTGCTGGATGGCTATTACAGTATCTCTGGGAGAGAGCGTGGCGTAGTTGTCCTTGCTCGTAGTCATAGAGCCTCCTAGTTGATTGTTACCAGAGATGTGCTCCGCCTGCTTTGATGGAGCGTACTTCATCTACAGTGTTCCAGTAGTGATCCTTGCAGTTGTCTTTGCCCTTGTTCCGGCAGAAGACTTTCTGATAGGTCTCTTTGAAATGTCGCTGCCCACACCCAGGGCAGCGGATCTCAGAGTTGAGAGCTGCTGCCTTGGCTATATCATAGAGGCTCTTCATTTTTTGTCGAGTCTCCGCCGCTACCGAGCGCATGTCCTCTATGTCTTCCTCATAGTCACCTCTACTTTCGAGGTACTCTGCCTCAGTACCTTCGTCTTCGTTCATAGTTTTACTCCTATATGTTTGGCGAGACGCTCAGTGATACGTATCATGTCATCAAAGCCCTTACGCCCCTCATCAGTAGAGCAGTCCCAGTCTCCTGTGCTGCCCTCTACGCATGAGTCGTGTAGAGCTTTCAAATCGCTTTCAGCATCTTTGTCGGTGTATTTTTTAGTAGCCATTAGAGGTACTCCTTCATAGAGGTGAGAATGTTTTCTGTAGTCCATCCACAAGTATCCATTAAGAAATTTATCTGTCCTTCCAGCCCGTCGTTGTTAGCACTGGAAGCTAACTCGGATGCTGTTGTATGGCAGGTCTCATCGAGGTGGCTCGACTCTACTCCGTGGTCTACCAGATGCTTTTGAAGTTCTTTCTTTGTCATAGAGCCTCCTTATTTTATAAGTAATACTAGCCCAGCATATCCAGGGAAAGTTTGCTCGATAATATCTTTGACCTTGTAACCTTTAGGGATGTATTCTATTTCGAGTAGCAGAGTGCCGTCTCCTGACATTTCATAGTTGACTGCGTTTTCTATTGTATCAAGTACTTCGGAACCGACCCCATCTACGGTTACTAATTCGAGTTTCTGTACTTTCATAGAGCCTCCTTAGTAAGTGACTTTGGCAGGGGATGTGTGAATGATATTCCAGCCTTTTCTTTTCATGGCTACGATTATCTCAGCGACATTATACACAGGATTATTATAAAGGACTTTGTCTTTAGCAATCTGCCAATCATACTCAAACTGTTCCCTGGTTTTGTTCTCGTTCTCTACAAAGTAAACCTCAACAATTTCGTCATCGTCATCGGGACGGGATAGTGCTGCAAACATAGAGCCTCCTTATGTTATGCGACGCTGTAGTCGCTTGGGTTTACCGATCCTTGGATCACGGGGTTTGCTTCCCATGCTTCTTCGGGAGTCTCATACCCTAACTGGATGTGATTCCCATAGGTACTGCAATACGCTATAAATTCTGATAGAGAACTGTATACCTTACGCAGACGGGCCTGCCATCCCTTGAGTCCCGATTTACATGTTACTCGCTTCATGGTAGAGCCTCTTTCTTTATTGGCGTGAAATTTGATGTGCCGTCGCAGGATGTACACCCTCTTTTATAAAAGGATGTACTCTCTAGGCACTGTTCACAGTTGAGGTAATCTTCATCAAGGTCATACGTTATTGTATCCTGTGTAGCAGTCCCACTCATGCGCACTCCTCCTCTTTATCTTCATAGACGGTGACGTAGTGGTCTTTGCTCGCATAGACCCTGATAGGTGGCGTGAGCGTGTCGCAGGTGGAGTACTCTTTAATCTTCTCCAGGAGATCCCAGAACACTGTCTCGTCCGCCGCCTGCCCTTTCTCTAGGCTCTTACCTAGAACCTCATGTACCATTGTCCTGAACTGTCCAGGGCGATACTTTTCCGTAGATACTAGAGCCTGCATCACACACTGAGGAGTGAGCGTGGCAGGGTAGAGATTACAGAGATCATCGCCGCCGATTTCGCCGTCGGGCTCTCCGGTGAAGAACTCCTCGCTGAATGATAGTTCATAAGACATGACCGACCTCCTATTGTAGACGTAAGTACACTACATCATTTATTGCAACTATATGAGCGCTAGTTAAACTACTGCCAGTATAGTCTACGAGTATGTTCCCGTACTGCTCTCTCATGCACTGTAAGTAGTACACGAGCTCGTCTATCGTGCAGTCGAGATTTTCTTTTTCAATACGTAAACTCATAGAGCCTCCCTAGAAAGTGATGAGCTGTTTTACTTGGGCAAAAAAGGGCACCTCATCTAAACCCCCGTTATTTGGGCTACTGTGTACAATAATCTGTGTTTTCTTTAACAGCGCTTTGGACACATTTGGTGGAGCAAATAATCCGTCAGTTATGATGATCAGGTTTGAGTATGTCGCTTTGTTCTTTTTGAAGTAATCATACAGACAAGTCACGTCTGTCGGGCCTCGGGTCTCCGGAAGTTTTGCTTTGTCTAGCGTTTTTGTAACACATGTTATTTCAGAATCAAAGAACACGAATACTGATTTTGGTATGAGCATCTTTATTACCTTTGCAATGCTCATACTCAAAATTGTTTCTTCTGAGGATATTGATCCGGAGTGATCTATCGCTATCAACGTTTTCATAGAGCCTCCTAAGTTACACGTACCTCGATCTCACGTCCTCGGTAGATAACTTTCTGCACGGCGTCAATATTAACGCGGCGGAACATCCCCCAGCGCTTCGTGACAGGGTCTTGCCGATTTACGGCATAGACCGTGAGTACTCCACTGTTAGAGTCTTCCGCTCGGCGATCCCTCGTACCTGCGGCTACGTAATCTTCGGGCTTGGTGGTACAGTGTAAATCGTATAGGTCGCCTTCGTCAGGCCCGCCTGGCTTAGAGGCTGGGCCCTTGCGCTTGCAGCGCACCACGATGACTTCCTTTTCTCGTTCTGCTGTGCGGATCATGGCGGTCACTTGAATAGGATTTAAATAGATGCCTTGCATATTTAGACTCCTAGAAAATGATGATCGTATCTCTTGCTCGTTGTGTATGCACGCTTTCTTAGGGGAGCGGGAGCCTGCGTCATATGTGTCTTAAAACGAGGCGTACTCTCGAAGACTCTCTTTCGGAGTGGCGGTACTACACTGATAAAGGCTATGGTATGCACGTATCCAAAGACAAGGGCGAAAGCAATCAGAACGCATGCTGAAAACATAAGTACCTCCTAATGAAAGAGCCTGCCCAGTAATTTACCAGGCAGGCTCGTGGGTGAGTGTGACGCTATATCGTAGAGCCTAAGCGATCGCTAACTCCTGCTGGACTCCAGCTTTTTCTTCCTGCTTGACAAGGTAGTCTATAAAATTTTCTGCTGCTTCGAGGAGCCCGTTATCCTTGTGGTCTGATCCGTAGTACCCCCAGCAAGAATGAGCCCCGGTACCATCAGGAAGAAGAACGGTATACCCATAAGTACTACCGGTGAGGTAGTCATCGAAGCAGGCTATCTCGGAGCGTAGAGACTCCTTTATAGACTCGACACGTTTATTATCAACTTTATTACAAGAGAACTCCTCTCGTATTTTCTTCTTGGATACGTAGATGAACCCAACCTGACCGCTGTCCCATGAGCAGGAGAATGGCGTAGTCTTAATCGTGATCCCACTGTGGTCGTACATATAGATTGGGAGCCAGACTATACCGCCCTCTACCTTATCTACGTGAGCTATCATTTCATTCCAGCCTTTATAGTCATGGGAGTCAAGGATAGTCCCGTCAGAGAGTTCTTTTTTATCGCTTAGAGAATGACGCTTATGGAAGGCTACTATAGTACCTAAATGATTGTCGAAGTCGTCTCCACGAGGATTTAGAGGATCTGGATCTGATTCGATCTTGATCGTGTGCCCTTTGTACTGGACTAGTTTGCTCATAGAGCCTCCTCATTAAAGTTTTAAGGTAGTCTGCGTACCGCATCGGAGAACTTTTAAACAGTTCTTACATGTCACGTACTGTAAGTTTATGGCATGGAGTAACCCGCTTGCCATGCCCATATTCTTATTACATGCTAGCGTGTATCCATCAGGAATGACCCCGTGTACTATGCGTTCTTTTTGATAGTTTCCTGTACGTAGAGCTTTGTCTACAATAGCCTTGGCGTCTTTCAAAAGAGGCCCAGTAGGGATAGACCACTTATTGTCGAGAGTCTCTCTACAGAGCGTTGTACCTGATACGAGGTCGATTATCAGATACCGTGAGGGGCATTGAGTAGTGAGCGTGATCTTGGTAGTCTTATCATACTTGATAAGTTTGTTACCGGTGATACTCGTGTTATAGTTCATAGAGCCTCCTTAATTTCTTCACTCCTGATAGGCTCTATCTCTGCGTGGCAGTGCGGGCAGTGGTCGTTGCACATACTATCCCACTCGTCCTCCCATTCAGCAGCACACTCGGAACATTTATAGAAATTCCGGTATTTCTTTGGCACATCTTTAGATAGAGCCTGGGCACTCATAGCTTTCTCCTTCTCTTGGAATAGTCCAGTGATTAGGTCTAGCACAGTCTTCTGTTGCTCCTGATAGAGCGCTTTCATATTGCAAAGCTCTTGCGTTTTTACCGATAGCATAGAGCCTCTCTCATATGTGAGCCTCTCGTGTATCTGATCTATTAGGCCTATACGATAGGTGACACTCCCATAGTATGCAAAAGCCCCCGTGAGAGTGGTCATAGAAAGCTTGTTAGCACTAATCGGATCAGAAGAGAGTACGCGGCGTAGTAGTCTTGCTACATCCTTTTTGACCTGCTCGCCTGCCTGATCCAGTGCGCAGGCTAAAGAGCGATGCTGATTCATAGAGCCTCCTGATTTAGTAGAGGTAGAAGAATGAGACGCTCCGCCCCGTGCATCTCCCAAATAACCAGACAGCGTCTGACGTATTGAGCTTTACCAGAATGGAAGCTGGCGTCCCATAACTTGCTAGGACGCCTTTGATAGAGATCTTTTCGTTGAGAGTTAAAGTGCGCATGGTATAGAGCCTCCTCGTTAGTATGTAGTCTCGTCCAGTACTTCTTGGAGCACGTGTCCTTCGAAGCTTCTGTCTCGTTCGATAGCAGGCACGCCTCGCCATCGAGCGTTCTGGAGCTCACTGAGCATGCTGTACCCGAACTCTGGATACCCGTTACCTGTCGTGTATGTATACAACTCATAATCGCCGTTGTCCTGTTTAGCGCCCTCTAAAACATAGTAGCGCTGTTGTGAGGCGATAGAGAAGAACTTGCATATTATCTTGCGTTCATTGGCAGGCTTGCCGTCAGTGCTCCGTAATGCGGGGAGCTTCTTTATTAGAGCCTGTGTCATTAACTGCATAGAGCCTCCTTAAAGATTGTATTCTTTTACCAACTCGTTAAGACGTTCGACTGCGCCCTCTAGTCCTGATGCGCATCCAAATACGTAGTCGAAAGCGATCGAACCTATTCGTGACCGTGGTTCTGCTGTTTTACGCCAGTAGGAAAAATCATCACTCTCAGGAGCCCCTGTCGTGTACTTGCCGTCCTTCGTAGAGAAGCATAGAGCCTTAGCTGGTGAGTAGCGATACTCCGATACCGGGCGTCCTAATTCCACATTAGCAGGCCACCACTCTCGGCGTTCGTACTCGACCTCGGTAGTTACTATGTCGTCTGCTGTATACTCAGCCATAGAGCCTCCTAGTTATCAGTGGTATGTGGGAAAGACCGGTTCGATCTTAGGACAGATATCGTCCCAGTCGATGAGCCTATGTGTATCAAAGTGCTCCTTGAACTCGGCACTATCTACAAACGTATTAAACCATGCCTCGTTGCCTTCGCAGGTCTTGAAACCTGCTAGCTGCAATGTATGTCGATCCTTTATTTTATTAGGCGATACAAACCCATGGCTCTTTTTAAACGATACTTCTCGTGTAGCTAACTGTGCCGTGGCAGCGATACGTTCGAATTCAAACATAGAGCCTCCCTTAATCTTTATTGATTGAGCGATAGAACTTGAGCAACCGGTTCAGCTCTTTCTTTAGAGCCTCTGCATCAGATCTCTTCTTGAAGTCGGCTATTGCCATCTCATATCCTTCAGCCATAATACCGTAGAGCGTATAGTAGTGAGGTCGTTGACCCCTTGATACTTTCTCTACTATGAACCCCGTATGATAAGGGATCTCCCGTACACCATGAACGATGTACTGGACATACAGCAAAGGTTTCTCAGCCATAGAGCCTCCCTTAAGTGGTTGCGTTGCATACAGGACACTCGTCCGTTAAATCGACTCCTACAGGGGCAGGAGCTTCTAGCTTCATGTGCTCTCGTACTGCCTTCGCCATGCTGCTCTCTGCCTTGAGAGCTCCTTCGCTACCGCATTTAGTACATATCCAGTAGACTCCACCTAGTCGTACTGTCTCGTCGACCGCAGATATGGCGGCTAGGCAGTCATCACATAAGCCTGTAGAAGGGATGAGGTTCTTACCGAATTCTTTATATCCGTCCTTAGAGCCTAGCTTGCCGCCGGTCTTTTCATATACCTCACGCATCACCGAGTCTGCTTTATTACCGAGCAGAGCGATCTCGCTAGTATCTTTACCGCACTGCCTGCACACAGTCATGGCAGGTGCTAGCCCGTGTTTTTTATGTAATACTGTTGAGCTCATAGAGCCTCCTTTACGGTAACGTTTTTCCATCCATTTGCACGTGTCAATCGTGCGTACTCGTAGGCAACCAGCTCGTCCTGGGTCTCATAAAAGATAGAGCCTGATACCAGTACTTGGTACTTCATAGAGCCTCCTGATAATGTTAGAGCCTGTGATGTGAAGGGCGGAGGCGGCGTAGTTGTCTTTGCTAGCCGCCCCGCATAGTTAGATCTGTGCGAGTAGTTCCTCGACAGTGTTGGCGTTCTCCAGAGCGATACGTAGGTTGAGGAGATCGTCGTCGTTGATGACAGTCTTACGCTGCGTAGCCTCTAACATCACCATACTCTTGGTGATGGCAGGCTCTTTGACTGCGTACTCGTATCGTGAGCAGGTTTTCTCACTGGTCACATAGATCCGGATGATGTTGGGCATGAACTCATTGAGCCCGTTAGCGAGCTCCTCAGATTGTTTCTTAGTGATATCGCCTCGTACACCGATGCACACTTGTAACTCGTCTGTGTGCACCATCACGTCAGGGATACCAAGGCGTTTACGTAGCGCATCAAACTTCTTATTAGCCTCATCGATATCGAAGGTCTCCATGTCAGGCGTTATGTTCTTGGTAGTCACAAAGACAGGCGTGAGGCCCATCTTGTTACTGATAGCAAGAATCTTATTCTTGACTATGACCGGCATATCTGGGTGATAGATGATCAGCTCAGGAGTCTTGGCAGGGACTATTGATAGTTGACCTCCGTCTTCGTGGAACTGATCTAGACCGCCCTCATAGATCGCTTGCATCATACTCAGAAAGAACTGGAAGATTTCCATGATGATCTCCTTATTTACCGGGTTGTACTGCGGACTTGGTTACTTCTGGGAGCAGTGCACATATTAGTTTCTGTACACTCTTCTTGGCTACATCGGGGATCTTCTCAAGAGCTTCTATGAAACCCTTCTTGAAACTGACCTCCGGAGTCTTGATCACGCTACCTGGATAAGCCTCGGCATATTGCTTAAGGTTATCTGGTGTACGCCGTACTGCTACCGTCACATAATCTGAATGCTGCTCGATCATGTGCATCATCTGTGCTGTAGTGAGAGGTCTCAGGACTATAGAGAACATCTCTGGATGCTCTTTAGCTTGTGCACGGAGAGTCTCATCTATGGAGGTGAGCTCTATCTCTTCTGTGATCTCGAATAGATCATCCGTACACTCATGGAACTTATTCCGGAGTACTTCGGCTGCTGACTTGCCACTGATGAGCTTTGGAGCACTCCCTGTGATCTTGAAGTTTACCGATACTTTACCATCGGGAGTCAGGTAATCGTGGTTGCCTATTACCTCGGGGATCTCTTTGTGTAGGTCGGCTAGGAATATTCCCATAGAGATCTCGGAGAGACGCTTCTTATTAGATTCAAACCCGCTTTGGAGTTCAGCGAGCTGTTTGTTTTGCTCTTTGATGAGAGTAGCTAGTGTCATTGCTTCAGTGGCTACAGCCTGTGCTACTGTTGTTGCATCGATTGTTTTGGACTTTGCTGCCATGATACTGCCTCCATTAAAATTAGATGATGGAACTAGTAAGGAGCGAGCTGGTTAACTCGCCCCCGATATCAGAACGTAAACGTATAGTTCTCTTCTTCTTCCTCCTGAACAGGCACTCTTACAGGTAGCCCTACTAAGTCGGGAGTGACTGTGCGAGGTAGTCGCAACGTAATAGACTCTGC
>Ga0209288_10000215_pt1 | contig 18530 bp, 14 predicted proteins | sample PPLLaktember2015_4_FD_187261 | JGI IMG/M metagenome (GOLD analysis project Ga0209288, IMG submission 187261) | Freshwater sediment microbial communities from Prairie Pothole Lake near Jamestown, North Dakota, USA - PPLs Lake P8 Core (1) Depth... | ecosystem: Environmental > Aquatic > Freshwater...
CTTCGGCCGTCTCGAATGCCGGTGGCATGGGCATCATCGAGACCTCGTCCGGCGACCTCGACGCGATCCGCGGCGAGATCCGCCGGATGCGCGAGCTGACCGACCGGCCTTTCGGCGTGAACATCGCGCTCGCCTACGTGCGCGACCCGGACATCGTGAAGTTCGTGGTGGACCAGGGCGTGCGCTTCGTGACCACGTCGGCGGGCGATCCGTCGCGCTACTGCGCCGAACTCAAGGAGGCGGGGCTGACGGTGTTCCACGTCGTGCCGACGCTCAAGGGCGCGCTCAAGGCGGTGGAGGCCGGCGTCGACGGGCTGATCGTCGAGGGGGGCGAGGGCGGCGGCTTCAAGAACCAGCGCGACGTCGCCTCGATGGTGCTGCTGCCGCTGGTGTGCTCGAAGGTCGACGTGCCGGTGATCGCGGCCGGCGGCTTCTGCGACGGGCCGTCGATGGCGGCCGCGTTCGCGCTCGGCGCCGAGGGCATCCAGATGGGCACGCGGATGCTGTCGGCCGCCGAGTCGCCGGTGCACGACAACTGGAAGCGCGCGATCGTGGGCGCCGCCGAGACCGACACCGTGTTCCTGAATCGGGGCGGGCAGGGGCCGGCGCTGCGCGCGCTGCGCACGGCGCGCACCACGCGCCTGGAGGCGACGATCCCGGAGAGCGTGCGCGCGGAGTTCGCCGGCGTGCAGGACCTGTACTTCGGTGGCGACATGGAGGCCGCGGTGCCGCTGACGGGGCAGGTCTGCGGCCGCATCGAGTCGGTGGAGACGGTCGCGCAGATCGTCGACACGACGATCGCCGGCTTCCACGAGCGCGTCGCGGCGCTCGCCGGGCGCTACGCCTGACGGCCTGCGGCGGGCGCCCGCCGCGGCGCGCTGCGGGTCGACGCGGGGACGGCGCCGCGGGCCTCGGCGCCTGCTCCCCGGCGCCGCGCAGTCAGCGTCCCGTCCGCTTCGACGCGCGCGCCATCCCGACCCGAGCCGTCTTCGATCGCGTGCCGGCGGCCTGCGGGCGGGCTCGGCCCGTGCGGCCCGTGCCTGCGGCGGGCGCCGGCTTCGGCGCCGCTCTGCGGGCCTGCCCCGCCCGGGCGGCACCTCCGGCGGTCCCGCTGCCCGGCGTGCGGCCGGCGTCGCGGGCGACCGCCTCGGCCGCATCCGCCGCATCGGCCACCTGCGAGACCGCCCGCGTCAGGCCGTCGGTCGCGCTGCGCGTCACGACATCGGTCACGCTCACCGTCGCGGTCTCGGCGAGCCGCCCGAGCGCCGCCATGCCGCGGCTCATCGCGGTCTGTGCGGCCCCGGCGGCATCCGCGGTGCAGCGTGCCGCGTCGTTCCGCGCGATCCGGGACAGTGACGCGACCTCGGCCTCGGCGCCGCGCATCTGTGCGGTCAGCAGCGTCGCGACCGAGGTCGCGGCGGACTGTCCGATGCCGGCCATGCCCATCGCATAGCGCCACACCGGCTCCATCGACGACGTGGCGAGCATCGCGTCGCGCAGCGCGCCGCGCGGATCCGACAGCGCGTGCCGGGACTGCTCGAGGCCGACGCCGACCAGCTGGTCGACGAGCTGCGCGTGCAGCGACATCGAGCGCTGGCAGGCGGCGACGACGATGTCGGTGACGGCGGAGGCGGCCGGCATCGGGAACGACGCGGGCATCTGGAACGCAGCGGGCAGCGGAAACGAGGCGGGGAGGGAACGCAGATCGAACGAAGGCGTCATGGCGGTCTCGCGCGAGGAGGGACGAGTGATCCGGGCGGGCCGTGGCCGGCGCCCGGTGCGTCCGGTCCGGCAGGCAAGGCGGATGCCCGTTCGAGGCGCGTCGGCCGTCCGTCCGCGGCGCGTCAGCGCGCCGGTCGTCCCACGCCGGGCGCGCGCCGGAACGGCAGCGTCGACAGGTCCGCCGCCGCCGGCCCCGGGCAGTCGACGTCGACGATCGCACCGAGCAGCGGCGCGAACGCCGCCCGGAAGTGGTTCTTCGCCTTCACCGCCAGCAGCCTCAGGCCTGCCGGGTCGATGCCGTGCAGCGCGAGGAAGCCCGGATCGTTGGCCGCGCCGACCGCGCTGGTCACGACCACCAGGATGCCCTCGACGTCGAGCACGACGCTCGGACCGACGTCGACGACCGAGCCGCGCTCCATCGGCCCGGTGTTCGCGAAGCGGCCTTCGGTCGCGCGGACGACCCGTGCGTGCACCGGCACCGACGCACCGAACGCGGCGCCATGCCGCGCGCCGAGCGTGGCCTCGAGCATCGCGCCCGGCCCCGCCGCACGGGCCCGGGCGACCAGACCGGCGTCGGCGAAATAGGCGAACGCGATGCGCCCGGCGGGCAGCACGGCGAGCGGCCCGCCGGCTTCGCGGCGCATCGCCAGCACGGTCTCGAACAGCGCGGGCGTGTCGGCGCCGCCGCCGGACAGCGGGTTGTCGGCGGGGTCGGTGACCGCCACCGGCCCGGCCGCGGCGGCGAGCGCGTGCAGGATGCCCTCGCGTGCCGACAGCAGCCGCGGCTCGAACTCGGCGGCCCGTGCAACCATCGCGTCGGCGAGACGGTGCGCGACGCGCGAGGCGGTCGCGCCGTCGTCGGCCCAGGCCATCACCGATGCCCCGGTGACCGCGGTGTCGGCATACGGAAAGCCGCCGAAGAGCGAGACGTCGTGCACGCCCGGCTCGCGCTCGGCGGCGCGGGCGAGGGCCTCGAGCGCATGCATCGGTCCGGCCTCGGTCCGCATGTTGAAGCTCGGCAGCACGCGTCCGAGCGGCACGACCGCGCCCGCGCCGCGGGGCGCCCCGCCCAGTCGGCGCTCGAGCGCGGCGAGCGCGCGCGTCGCCGTCTCGTGCATGTCCACGTGGGGGTAGGTGCGGTAGACGGTGCCGAAGTCGAGCGGCGCCGCGATCCCGGGGTCGAGGTTGCCGTGCAGGTCGAAGCTCGCGACCACCGGCACCGCGTCGCCGACGGCCGCGCGCACCGCGCGCAGCGCATCGAGCTCGGGCGTGTCGCGCGCGGTGGTGATGGCCGCGCCGTGCAGCGACAGGTAGACGCCGTCGGGTGCGACGCGGCGCAGGCCGGCGAGGACCTCGTCGAGCCAGCGCCCGAACACCGCTTCCTCGATCGGGCCGCCCGGGTCGGCCGACGCGCAGCGCAGCGCCTGCACGGACCAGCCGGGGCGCGACGCCGCCACGTCGACGACCGCGCCGAGTTCGGTCGCGGTGCCCCGCCCGGCAGCGAGGGCCGCCTCGCCGACCCGCCACTCGCGGCGCGCGAACTCCGCCTCGCCGGTGAGCGTCGGCGAGAACGCGTTGCCCTCGAACCAGAGCCGCGCGACCGCGATGCGGGTCATCGCCCGCGTCGCCGGTACGCGCGCGCGCCGTGCGCCGGCCGCACCGCGCGGATCACGCCGGCGCGGGCGCGGAGACCGCGAACCCGACCAGCGCCGCGCCTTCGGCCACCTGGTCGCCGACGCGGTAGAGCAGCGTCTCGACGACGCCGTCGGCGGGCGCCGCGATGGTGTGCTCCATCTTCATCGCCTCCATCACCAGCAGCGGCTGGCCGCGCCGCACGCTCGCACCGGCCTCGACCATCAGCGCGATCACCTTGCCCGGCATCGGCGCGGCCAGGCTGCCGCCGGTGTCGTCGGCGTCGCCGGCATGCGCCAGCGGCGGCGCGTAGCCGAGCTGCCAGTGGCCGTCGGCGCCGAACAGGTGCAGCGTCTCGCCGGCGTACACCGCACTGGCGTCGAAGCGCGATTCGCCGGCGATGCCGCTCACGCGAACGCCGTCGCGGCGCAGCGCCGCCAGGCACAGCACGGTGTCGCCGATGCGCACCGCATGCCCGCCGCGGCCGTACGCCACGACCGCCTCGTGGCGCGACTCGCCGTGGGTGAAGACCAGCGTGCGCGCGAGCGGCGCGCCGATCCGGAAGCCGTCGGCGACCGACCACGGATCGGACGCCGCGCCGCGCGGCGTCTCGGCGGTGAGCACCGCGGCGGCGGCGGCGGCGAGCACGGCGGGCGGCGGCGCGGCCGTGCGGGGGGCCAGGGCCTCGCGCTCGCGTTCGATCAGGGCGGTGTCGAGGTCGGCCTCGGCGAACGCGCGGCAGCGCATCAGCCGGCCCAGGAAGTCCACGTTGGTCGACGGTCCCACCGCCTCGAAGCGCGCGAGCGCCTCGCGCATCCGTGCGATGGCCTGCGCGCGGTCCTCGCCCCAGACGATCAGCTTGGCGATCATCGGGTCGTAGAACGGCGTGATCGCATCGCCCTCGCCGATGCCGCTGTCGATGCGCACCGCCGCGGGCCGTCCGCTCGCGTCCGCGCCGACCGTGAACTGCACGGCCGCCGGCGTGCGCAGGTGCACGAGCGTGCCGGTCGAGGGCAGGAAGCCGCGGTCGGGGTTCTCGGCGTAGACGCGCGCCTCGATCGCATGGCCGTTCACGCGCAGGTCCGACTGCGCGAGCGGCAGCGGCTCGCCGCAGGCCACGCGCAGCTGCCACTCGACGAGGTCGAGCCCGGTGATCATCTCGGTGACCGGGTGCTCGACCTGCAGCCGCGTGTTCATCTCCATGAAGTAGAACGCGCCCGAGGCGTCGAGGATGAACTCCACGGTGCCCGCGCCGACATAGCCGACCGCGCGCGCCGCGGCCACCGCCGCCTCGCCCATCGCGCGCCGCGTGGCCTCGGGCAGGCCCGGGGCGGGCGCCTCCTCGATGACCTTCTGGTGGCGGCGCTGCACCGAACAGTCGCGCTCGAACAGGTAGAGCGCGTGGCCGTGCGCGTCGGCGAACACCTGGATCTCGACGTGCCGCGGCTTGGTCGCGTAGCGCTCGACGAGCACCGCGTCGTTGCCGAAGGAGGCGGCCGCCTCGCGCTTGCACGAGGCGAGCGCTGCCGCGAACTCGCCGGCCTCGCGCACGATCCGCATGCCCTTGCCGCCGCCCCCCGCGCTCGCCTTGATGAGCACCGGGAAGCCGATCTTCGCGGCCTCGCGCGCGAGCAGCGCCGGGTCCTGGTCCTCGCCGTGGTAGCCGGGCACCAGCGGCACGCCGGCCGCGGCCATCAGCCGCTTGGACTCGGCCTTCAGGCCCATCGCCGAGATCGCCGACGGCGGCGGGCCGATGAAGACCACGCCCGCGTCGGCGCAGGCCTGCGCGAAGCCCTCGTTCTCGGACAGGAAGCCGTAGCCCGGGTGGATCGCCTGCGCGCCGCAGCGCTTCGCGATCTCCAGGATCGCGTCGCCGCGCAGGTACGACTCCCGCGCCGGGGCGGGCCCGAGGCGCCAGGCCTCGTCGCAGGCGCGCACGTGGCGGGCGTCGGCGTCGGCGTCGGAATAGACGGCGACGGTGCGCACGCCGAGCCGGCGCGCGGTGGCGGCGACGCGGCAGGCGATCTCGCCGCGGTTGGCGATCAGGATCGTGTCGAACATGCGGTCTGTGCACCTTGACGGCACCGGGCCGCGGCGCGAGGCGCGCGGGCGGTGGAGCGAACGGCGGACTCGGACGAATCCCCGAGCGCAGGCTACCAGCGGCCCCGGAGGGCGGCAATTCGACGGACCGGGTTCCGCCTGCCGCGCCGGCGGCGCGCGCCGCGGTCGGCGCGGCCTTCGCGCAGGCCATCCCGCGCGACCGCGCCCGAAGACCCGACGCGCCGAGTTTGTTCCATTGACAGGACAAGCGATGCCGACCTACCGTCCGTCCCCATGGTCCGCGATCTGCCCCTCCCCAAGTACCACCAGGTCTACCTGGTGCTGCGCGAGCAGCTGATGGAGGGGCAATGGGCCGATGGACTGCCGAGCGAACCTCGGCTCGCCGCCGACTTCGGCGTGGCCCGGGTGACGGTGCGCCGCGCGCTCGAGTCGCTCGCCGCCGAGGGGCTGATCGAGCGCACGCCCGGGCGCGGCACGGTGCCGGTCCGCCGCGCCGACGAGGAGGCCGAACCCCGCGCGCCGCTCGAGGGCCTGCTCGAGAACATCGTGACGATGGGCCGCCGGACCTCCGTCCGGGTCGTCGCCTGCGAGACGGTCGCCGCGACCGAGGCGGTGGCGCGCGCGCTGCACCTGGGCGCGGGCGCCGCGGTGCAGAAGGCGGTGCGGGTGCGGGCCACCCGCGACGGCCCGATCTCGCACATCACCACCTGGGTGCCGGCGCGGCTCGGCGCGCGCTTCGGCCGCCGCGAGCTCGCGCGCACGCCGATCCTGGTGCTGCTCGAGGAGGCCGGCGTGCGGATCGGCCGCGCGACGCAGACGATCAGCGCGCGGCTCGCCGACGCCACCGTGGCCACGCACCTGGACGTCGCGGTCGGCTCGGCGCTGCTCGCGGTGAACCGGCTGGTGCTGGACGCCGACGAACGTCCGGTGCAGTGGCTGCACGGGCTGTACCGACCGGACCGCTATCGGTACGAGATGGAGCTCTCGCGCATCGGCGGCGTCGATGCGCGGGTCTGGGTCAGCAAGGAATCGCCGGTGCCGAGCCCTGTCGGGCGGCCGGTCCGTCAACCCGCCCGCACGAACCGGGCGCCGCACGAGGAGCACACATGAGCACGCGTCGCACGTTCCTGAAGCAGTCGGCCGTCGCCGGATCGGCCACGGCCTTCCCCCTGGTCGGCGGCGCGCAGCCGCGCCCCGTCAAGATCGGCGTGCTGCACCCGGTCACCGGGGCGCTCGCGTACTCGGGCCAGCAGTGCCGGGAGGGCGCGATGATGGCGCTCGAGGACGTCAACAAGGCCGGCGGCATCAAGTCGCTCGGGGGCGCGAAGCTCGAGGCGCTGCTCGGCGACGCGCAGTCCACGCCGCAGGCCGGTGCGGCCGAGGTCGAGAAGATGAACGAGGCGGGCGTCTCGGCGGTGCTGGGTGCGTTCGCCTCGGCGATCTGCCTGGCGACCACGCAGGCCGCGGCCCGCCACGGCCTGCCGCACGTGGTCGACGTCGGCGTGGCCGACCAGATCGTCGAGCGCGGCCTGAAGAACACCTTCCGCTTCGGCCCGGGCTACCGCACCTGCGCCCAGGTCGCGGTCGCCAACCTGCACGTGCTCAACACCGCCGCCGGCAAGCCCGCGAAGACGGTGATGATCATCCACGAGGAGTCGCTGTTCGGCACCGGCACGGCGAACCTGCTGTCGCGCGAGCTGCCCGGCTACGGCTACGAGGTGAAGGAGGTCGTCAAGCACGCGAACCCGACGCGCGACTTCAACAACATCGTGCTGCGGATGAAGTCGGTGAACCCGGACATCGTGATCCCGGCGAACTACTACAACGAGTACGCGCTGCTGGTGCGCACGATGCAGCAGCAGAAGGTGCAGCCCAAGGCGATCTACTCGGTGCTGGGCGGCGCGGCCTCGAGCTACAAGTTCCTCAAGGAGTTCCCGGACGCCTCGAACGGCATCATCGACTGCAACCACTGGTTCAACCCGCGCGACAAGCGCAGCCTGGAGCTGAGGAAGCGAGTCGAGGCCAAGGGCCTGTTCTTCAGCTACGAGGTGTTCATGGCCTACACCGCCATGCGCCTGCTGGCCGACGCGATCGAGCGCGCGAAGTCGACCGACCGTGCGGCGATCATCGAGGCGCTCGCCAAGAGCACCTTCTCCGACCACATCATGCCGTACGGTCCGACGAAGTTCGTCGACGGTCAGAACCAGGGCGCGCAGCCGCTGATGACGCAGGTCATCAAGGGCGACATCCGGGTGATCATCCCGCGCGAGTACCGGGAGGCGGAGCCGGTCTTCCCGCTGAAGGCCTGAGGTCCGCGGGCGCGCCGTGCTGTCGTTCGACGTCCTCTTCCCGTCGGTCCTCAACGGCCTGACGACCGGCGCGGTCTACGCGCTGGTCGCGCTCGGGCTGACGCTGATCTACGGGGTGCTGCACATCGTCAACTTCGCGCACGGCGCGGCGCTGATGGTCGCGCTCTACGCGGTCTGGCTGCTGAAGACGCACCTCGGCATCGACCCGTACCTGGCGCTGCCGATCGTCGTGCCCGGGATGTTCGCGCTCGGCTACCTGCTGCAGCGCGTCGTCATCAACCGCGCCAGCCACGGCAAGGACGAGAACATCCTGCTGGTGACGCTCGGCCTGTCGATCGTGATGGAGAACCTCGCGCTGATGGCGTTCAAGTCGGACACCCGCACCATCGACACGCCGTACACGCTGACCACCGTCGCGATCGGCCCGGCGATGATCGCGCTGCCCAAGCTGATCGCCTTCGCGGGCGCGCTGGTCGCCTCCGCCGTGCTGCTGTGGACCGTGCGGCGCACCGACCTCGGCCGGGCGATCCGCGCGGTCGCCAAGGAGAAGCAGGGCGCCCGGCTGATGGGCATCGACGTCGACCACGTCTACGCGATGAGCTTCGGCATCGGACTGGCCTGCCTGGGCGCGGCCGCCTGCTTCCTGCTGCCGGCCTACTACGTGAACCCGCAGGTCGGCGGGGGCTTCGTGCTGGTCGCCTTCACGATCGTCGTGCTCGGCGGCATGGGCAGCTTCGCGGGGGCGCTGGTGGGCGGGCTGCTGATCGGCGTGGTCGAGTCGCTCGGGGGGCTGTTCCTGGGCGAGTCGCTCGGGCAGATCGGCATCTTCGCGATCTTCATCGCCGTGCTGCTGTTCCGGCCGCAGGGCCTGTTCGGGGCGCGGGCCTGAGATGCGCGACGCCGCCGCGATCCTCGCCTTCGCGCTCGCCGTGCTCGGGCTGGCCTTCACCACCGACTCGGGCGTGGCGCTCACCTTTCTCACGATGACGCTGTACGCGGCGCTGCTGGCGCAGGCGTGGAACGTGCTCGGCGGCTTCGGCGGGCAGTTCTCGTTCGGGCATGCCCTCTTCTTCGGCACCGGGGCCTACGTGCAGGCGATCGCGCAGCTCACCTTCGGCCTGAACGCGTGGCTGGCGCTCGCGCTGGCGGTGGCCGCGGCGGCGATGGTCGGCGCGCTGGTGGGCGCCCTGACGTTCCGCTACGGGCTGCGCGGCTCGTACTTCGCGCTGGTCACGCTCGCCTTCGCCGAGGTGTTCCGCATCCTCGCGGTGTCGGTCGACTTCACCGGCGGCGGCGTGGGCCTGATGGTGCCGCTGCGCGAGTCGGCGGCGAACATGCAGTTCGGCTCGCGCCGCGGCTACCTGATGCTGGCGCTCGGGTTCGTGGTCGTCGCGCTCGCCCTCACCGCATGGCTGCGCCATTCGCGGTTCGGCGCGCGGCTGCAGGCGGTGCGCGACAACGAGGACGCGGCGCGCGCGGTGGGCGTGGACCCCTTCGGGATCAAGCTCGGCGCCATCGTGCTGTCGGGCGGGCTGATGGGCGCGGGCGGCGCGTTCTACGTGCAGGTGTTCCAGTACATCGATCCGGGCATCGCGTTCGGACCGGCGACCTCGGTCGAGGCGCTGGTCGCCGCGATCGTCGGCGGCATGGGCACGCTGTGGGGGCCGGTGCTGGGCGCGCTGGTGCTGCACGTGCTGGCGGAGACCACCCGCAACCTGTTCGGGCAGCTGCCCGGGCTGAACATGGTGATCTACGGCACGGTGCTGGTGCTGATCGTGACCTTCCTGCCGCGCGGGCTCTCGGGTGCGGGCCGCTCCGTGCGCGACGTCTTCGGCAAGCGCACCGCCGCCTCCGCCTCGACCACCGGCATCGCCCCGGGGCGCCGCGATGACTGAGCCGCTGCTGTCGCTGCGCGGCGTGTCGCGCGCCTTCGGCGGCCTGCGCGCGGTGCAGGACGTCAGCCTCGACGTCGCGCCCGGCACGCTGACGGCGCTGATCGGACCCAACGGCGCCGGCAAGACGACGCTGTTCGCGCTGATGTCGGGCTTCCTGCGGCCGGACAGCGGCAGCGTGCGCTTCGACGGCCGCGACGTGACCGGGCTGGCGCCGCACCTCGCGGCTCGCGCCGGCATGACGCGCACCTTCCAGATCGTGCAGCCGTTCGCCGCGCAGACGGTGCGCGAGAACATCGCGGTCGGCGCGCACCTGCACGAGGCTCGCCGCGCCGCCGCGCTGGCGGCGGCGACCGAGGTGGCCGAGCGGGTGGGCCTCGGCGGGCAGCTCGACCGGCCCGCCGGCGATCTGACGGTCGCCGGCCGCAAGCGGCTGGAGCTGGCCCGTGCGCTCGCGACCCGGCCGAAGCTGCTGCTGCTCGACGAGGTGCTGGCCGGGCTCAATCCGCAGGAGATCGCCGACATGATCCCGGTGGTCCGCGGGATCGCGGCCGGCGGGGTGACCGTGCTGATGATCGAGCACGTGATGCAGGCGGTGATGAACCTCGCGGGCCACGTCTGGGTGCTCGCCCAGGGGCGGCTGATCGCGCAGGGCGCGCCGGCGCAGGTCACCGCCGACCCGGCGGTCATCGAGGCCTACCTGGGCCACGGCACCGCCGCGCGGCTGCGGGCGGCGGTCCCCGGCGGGGCGCCGGCCGCCGCGGATGCGCCCGGAGCGGCCTCGTGAGCGCCCTCCTGGAGGTCGCCGGCCTGCGGGGCGGCTACGGTCGCACCGAGGTGCTGCGCGGCGTCGACCTCGAGGTGGCCGACGGGGAGGTCGTTGCACTGCTCGGCAGCAACGGTGCGGGCAAGTCGACGCTCAACAACACCGTCTGCGGCATCGTGCCCGCATGGTCGGGCCGGGTGCGCTTCGACGGTCGCGACCTGAGCGGCGCCCACTACCGCGACGTCGTGCGCGCCGGGCTGATCCAGGTGCCCGAGGGACGCCGGGTGTTCCCCGACCTCGACGTGCGCGAGAACCTCGAGCTCGGCTCGTTCGCGCGCGGCCGCGAGCGACGTGCCGCCAACCTCGAGCGCGTGCTCGCGATCTTCCCTCGGCTGGCCGAGCGGCTCGCGCAGAAGGCCGGGACGATGAGCGGCGGCGAGCAGCAGATGCTGGCGATCGGCCGCGGGCTGATGGCCGAGCCGCGGCTGCTGATCCTGGACGAGCCCTCGCTCGGGCTGTCGCCGCTGCTGGTCGAGGAACTGTTCGCGCTGATCCGCCGACTGCACGGCGACGGGCTGTCCGTGCTGCTGGTCGAGCAGAACGTCGCGCAGTCCCTCGAGATCGCGGACCGGGCGTACGTGCTCGAGAACGGCGAGGTCCGCTTCCAGGGCCGGCCCGCCGAACTGCTGGCGAGCGACGCGCTGCGCCGCGCCTACCTGGGGCTGTGATGCGTGCCGCGCCCGCCACCCTCGCCGAGAAGCTGATCGCGCGCGCCGCCGGGCGCCAGACCGTGCGCCCCGGCGAGTACGTCGACTGCGAGGTCGACCTGGCGATGTTCCACGACTCCAGCGGACCGCGTCGCCTCGCGCCGATGCTCGAGGCGCTGGGCGCGCGGGTGCGCGACCCGTCGAAGCTCGTGCTGGTGATGGACCACTACGTGCCCGAGCAGGACGACGAGTCGCGCCGCATCGTGCGGATCGCGCGGGACTGGGCGGCCGAGGCGGGGCTGACCCGCGTGCACGACTCGATCGGCATCTGTCACGTCGTGCTCCCGCAGCAGGGGCACCTGCGCCCGGGGATGTTCTGCGTCGGCGGCGACTCGCACTCGCCCACGGGCGGCGCGTTCGGCGCGTACATGTTCGGCATCGGTGCCACCGAGATGCTGGGCGTCACCGTCACCGGGCGGATCTGGCTGCGGGTGCCCGAGACGCTGCGGGTGCGCCTCGACGGGCGGCTCGCCGACGGCGTCTCGGCCAAGGACGTGATGCTGGCGCTGATCGGGAGGCTGGGGATGAACGGCGGTGCGTACCGCGCGGTCGAGTTCGACGGCGATGGCGTCGCCGCGATGGGCATGGCCGAGCGCATGACCCTGTGCAACATGACGGCCGAGCTGGGCGCGCAGGTCGGGCTGGTGGCACCCGACGCGGTCACGGTCGCGTGGCTGGCCGAGCACGGCGTCACCGATGTCGAGGTCGGCCCCTGGCACACCGACCGCGGCGCACCGGTCGACGAGGAGCAGGTGCTCGACGCCGCCGCACTCGCGCCTCAGGTGGCGCTGCCCCACAGCCCCGCGAACGCGCGACCGGTCGGCGAGTCGGCGGGCACGCCGATCCAGGTCGCCTACGTCGGCGCCTGCACCGGCGCCAAGCTCGAGGACCTGCAGGCCGCTGCACGGGTGCTGCGCGGCGCGCGGATCGCCGCGGGCGTGGACCTGATGGTCGCGCCGGCCAGCCTCGCCGACGCCGCCGCCGCCGAGCGCGACGGCACGATGCGCGCGCTGCGCGAGGCCGGGGCGCGGCTGCTGCCCACCGGCTGCGGCGCCTGCGCCGGCTACGGCGGGCAGATTCCCGCCGGGTCCACCGTCATCTCCAGCACGGCGCGCAATTTCCGCGGCCGGATGGGCGCGGACGACGCGCGGGTCTTCCTCGGCTCGCCCTACACGGTGGCCGCATCCGCGCTGCGCGGTGCGATCACCGATCCGCGCGAGGTGATGTCCTGACCATGAAGCGCCATCGCGTCTGGACGCTGCCCGCCGACGTCGACACCGACCAGCTCGCGCCCGGGCACACCATGAAGTCCGGCATCGAGGTGACCGCGCGCCACTGCCTCGGCGTGCTGCGGCCGGACTTCGCCGCCGGCGTGCGCGCCGGTGACGTGATCGTCGCGGGGCCGGGCTTCGGCATCGGCTCCTCGCGCGAACAGGCCGCCTCGGTGCTGGTCCACCTGGGCGTGGCCGCGGTGATCGCGCCGTCCTTCGGCGGGCTGTACCTGCGCAACGCGTTCAACGTCGGCCTGCTGCCGCTGACCTGCGCCGAGGCGCAGCGGCTGCACGACGGCGATCGCATCGACTTCGACGCCGCGGCCGGCACCGTCACCGCCGCGGACGGCACGGTGCTGCGCTGCGAGCCCATCCCCGGATTCCTGCTCGACATGGTGGCCGCGGGCGGCCTCTTCGAGCAGCTCAAGCGCCGACTCGCGCAGGAACGCACCCATGGCTGACGCCACCCCGACGCCGACGCGCACGATCGATCCGGTCACGCTCGCCGTGCTGAAAGGCCGGCTCGAGCAGATCGCCGACGAGATGGACGCGACGCTCTACCGCAGCGCGTTCAACCCGATCATCGCCGAGGCCCACGACGCCTGCCACGGCCTGTACGACGCGGCCACCGGCGACACCCTGGTGCAGGGCACGGCGGGCCTGCCGGTGTTCGTCGGCGCGATGGCCTTCGCGGTGCGCGCCGCCATCGCCACGGCCGCCACCCGCGGCGGCCTGCGCGACGGCGACGTCTGGCTGTTCAACGACCCGTACGAGGGCGGCACCCACGCCAACGACTTCAAGCTGGTGCGCCCGCTCTTCCATCGCGGGCGCCTGGTCTGTCACCTCGCGTCGGCCGCGCACTGGCACGACGTCGGCGGCGCGGTGCCGGGCAACTACAACCCGGCGGCCACCGAGTGCTGGCAGGAGGCGGTGCAGATCCCGCCGGTGCGCATCCTGCGTGGCGGCGAACTGCAGGACGACGTGCTGGCGATCCTCAAGGCCAACACCCGGCTGCCCGACAGCCTGCGCGGCGACCTCGCCGGCCAGCTCGCCGCGCTGGAGCTGGGCGCGCGGCGCACGGCGGCGCTGCTCGACGAGCATGGCGCCGACACGGTGCTGGAGGCGATGCGCCTGCTGCGCGTGCGTGCCCTGCGGCTGATGCGCGAGCACGTGGCGGCGCTGCCGGACGGCCGCTGGCGCTTCGACGACGTGCTCGACAACGACGGCATCGTCGACGCGCCGCTCGCCATCGCGCTCGACCTCTCGGTCGACGGCGATCGGATGACGCTCGATTTCTCGCGCTCGGCACCGGCCTGCGCGGGGCCGGTCAACATCTCGCGGGCGACCGCGGTGGCGGCCTGCTACGTCGCGCTCAAGCACCTGTTCCCCGACGTGCCGGCCAACGCCGGCGTGCTCGACGCGGTCGAGATCGTGATCCCCGACGGGCTGGTGATCTCGGCCACCCGCCCGCGTCCGGTCGGCGGCTACACCGAGACGATCCTGCGGATGATCGACGTGGTGTTCGGCGCCGCCGCGCTCGCCGAGCCCGCGCGCGCGGTCGGCCATGCGTACGGCACGATCAACGCGCTGTCGATCGCCGGCCACCGCAGCGACGCGGCGCGCCGCGGCCAGCGCTGGGTGATGTTCAGCTTCTTCGGCGGCGGCCATGGCGCGCATTCGGACGGCGACGGCCTGAACCACGGCAACGCGCCGATCTCGATGGCGACCATCCCGCCGCTGGAGATCCTCGAGGCCGCCTATCCGGTGCGCTTCACGCAGTGGGCGCTGCGCCCGGGCTCGGGCGGCGACGGCACGCATCGCGGCGGGCTGGGCGCGGTCTACGAGATCGAGCTGATGGAGGACTCGGCCGAGGGCTTCCTCTTCGGCGAGCGTGCGCGCTCGGGTCCGAAGGGCGTGGCGGGCGGCGGGGAGGCCGCGGCCAACCGCTTCTCCTGGCATCACGAGGGCCGCTGGCACGTGCCGCCGATGGGCTCGAAGATGGTCGGCATCCGGCTGGTCCGCGGCGACCGTCTGCGGCTGGAGACGCCCGGCGGCGGCGGCTGGGGGCCGCCCGAGGCGAGGCCCGCGGTGCTGCGCGAGGCGGACGATGCGCTCGGATATCGGGTCGACGGCGCGACCGGCGCGGGGGTGCCGCGATGAGCGCCGCCGTGCGCCGCACCGTCGTCGGCGTCGACGTCGGAGGCACCTTCACCGACCTGTTCGTGCTCGACGAGGCGAGCGGCACCGCGCGCATCGTCAAGGTGCCGTCCACGCGCGGCGACGAGGCCCGCGGCTTCATGGACGGGATCGTGCGCTCCGGCGCCGCGCCCGCGGCGATCGCGACCATCGTCCACGGCACGACCGTCGCCACCAACGCGCTGCTCGAGCGCAAGGTGGCGCGCACCGGGCTCATCACCACCCGGGGCTTTCGCGACGTCCTCGAGATGCGCCGGCGCGACCGGCCGCGCACCTGGGGCCTGCGCGGCGCCTTCGTGCCGGTGGTGCCGCGCGACCTGCGGCTCGAGGTCGACGAGCGGGTGCTGGCCTCGGGCGAGGTGCTGCTGCCGGTCGACCTGGCTCAGGTCCGCGAGGCCGCTGCTGCGCTGCGTGCGGCAGGCTGCGACGCGGTGTGCGTGTTCTTCGTCAACGCCTACGCCAACGGCGCCAACGAGCGCGCCGCAGCCGCCGCGGTGCGGGCGCTGTGGCCGAACCCGTTCGTCACCGCCGCCGCGGACGTGCTGCCCGAGATCCGCGAGTTCGAGCGCTGCTCGACCGCGGTCCTGAACACCGCGCTGCAGCCGGTCGTCGGCGGCTACCTCGGCCGGCTCGATGCCGACCTGCGGGCCGGCGGGTTCGCGGGCGAACTGCTCGTCGTGCAGAGCAACGGCGGCACGATGTCGCTCGCCACCGCCTGCGAGCGGCCGGTGACCACCGCGCTGTCGGGCCCGGCGGCCGGCGTCATCGCGTGTGCGGCGATCGCGCGCGCGGCGGGCTTCCCGGACGTGATCACCGGCGACATGGGCGGCACCTCGTTCGACGTGTCGCTGGTCGCCGGCGGGCGGCCCGCGCTCGCCGAGCAGACCGCGATCGAGTTCGGCATGGTGGTGCGCGCGCCGATGATCCGGATCGAGACGATCGGTGCCGGCGGCGGCTCGATCGCCAGCGTCGACTCGGGCGGGCTGCTGCAGGTCGGCCCCGAGTCGGCCGGCAGCGTGCCGGGGCCGGCCTGCTACGGCCGGGGCAACGACCGGCCGACGGTGACCGACGCGAACGTGCTGCTCGGGCGCATCGCGGCCGAGCGGCCGCTGGGCGGCGGTCTGCTCGCGGCGCTCGACGCGGGGCTCGCCCGCGAGGCCATCCGGATCCACGTCGCCGAGCCGCTCGGGCTCGACGTGCTCGCCGCCGCCGAGGCCGTGCTGACGGTCGCGGACGCCCGCATGGCGGGCGCGGTGCGCGTGGTGTCGATCGAGCGCGGCCATGATCCGCGCCGCTTCGCCTACATGCCGTTCGGCGGCGGCGGCGCGCTGCACGTGTGCGCGATGATGCGCGCGATCGGCGTCGAGACCGGCCTGGTGCCGCGCTATCCCGGCGTCACCTCGGCGCTCGGCTGCGTGATCGCCGACCTGCGCCACGACGACGTGCGCACCGTCTCGCGAGCGCTCGCCGACGTCGACTTCGCCGCGCTCGGCGCGCAGCTCGACGCGATGGCCGCCGCCGCGCAGACCCGGCTCGAGTCGGCCGGGGTCGCGCTCGCCGGCGTGCGCGAGGTGATCGAGCTCGACATGCTCTACACCGGGCAGACCCATACCGTGCGCGTGGGACTGACGCGCGACGCGCTCGACGCCGAGGGCGTGGCGCGGGCCTTCGCCGCCGCCTACCGCGACGCCTTCGGCGCGACGCTCGACGGCATCGCGGCGCGCGTCGTCAACCTGCGCTACGCGCGGATCGGCGAGCGCCCGCACTTCGACCTCGCCGTCCTCGGACCGGCCGCCACCGCGATGCCCGCGCCGCTGGGCACGCAGCGCGTGCACCACGCCGGCCGCTGGTGGGAGGCGAGCCGGTACGCGCGGCTCGAACTGCCCGCCGGTGCGCGCATCGAAGGTCCCGCGATCCTGGAGCAGCCCGACACCACGACCTGGATCGAGCCCGGCTTCGCGGCCGCGGTCGACGCGCTGGGCAACCTGGTGATCCGAGCGGTCGGCGCCGCGCCCGCACCGTCCTCGGAGTCCGCATGAGCGCCGCCCATCCGTTCGACCCGCGGCGCACCGCGCTGCTGGCCGTCGACCTGCAGAACGACTTCCTCGCGCCCGACGGCGCCTACGCCCGCGGCGGCGCCGCCAGCGAGGCGGCGCGCGCGCTGCCGGCGCGCGTGGCGCCCCTCGCACGGGCGCTGAAGGCCGCCGGCGGCCTCGTCGTGGCCAGCCGCTTCACGCTGTGGCCGGACGCCGCCGGCGAGCCGATGGTCTCCGCCCACCTGCGCGCGCTGCGTCCGTTCCTCGCGCGGGGCGACTTCGCGCCCGGCAGCCGCGGGCAGGCGGTGGTGGACGCGATCGCGCCGTACGTGGACGTCGCGGTCGACAAGGTCGCCTATTCCGCCTTCCACATGACGCAGCTCGACTGGGTGCTGCGGCACGCCGGGATCGAGACGGTCGTGGTCTGCGGCATCGTGACCAACGGCGGCGTGGCCAGCACGGCCCGCGACGCCCACGTGCGCGAATACGCGGTGCAGGTGCTGGGCGACGGCTGCGCCGCCTTCCGCGAATCGGTCCACGCGACCAGCCTCGCCGACCTCGCGACGGTCGGCGAGGTGCTCGACTGCGCCGACTGGGCCGCGCGGCTGGTTGCGGGCTCGCCGCCGTGAGCGGCGCGGCCGGGGGCCCGCCCCGCGAACCGACGGTCGTCCGCGCGGCGTCGATGCCGGCGGGGACGCCCGCGGTGCCGGTCGCGATCGTCGGGGCCGGCGCCTGCGGACAGGTCGCCGCGATCGCGCTGCGCGATGCCGGCATCGACTGCGTGCTGCTCGAACGCGACGACATCCCGCGCGGCTCGACCGCGCTGTCCTCCGGCTTCGTGCCGGCCGCCGGCACCGCGGTGCAGCGCGCCGCGGGCGTGCACGACGACGCCGCCGGCTTCGCGCGCGACATCCGTCGAAAGGCGCACGACACCGCATCGGACGTGCTGGTCGACGCCTATGCCGCCGCGATCGGCCCGGCGATCGACCGCCTCGGTCGCGATCACGGCCTGCGCTTCGAACTGCTCGACGGATTCCTCTATCCGGGTCATTCGGTGAGACGGATGCATGCGCTGGCCGAACGGACCGGCGCGGCGCTGGTCGCCGCGCTCGATGCCGCCGCGCAGCGGGCCGGTGCGGTGCTGCTGACCCGCGCGCGCGTGGTCGAGCTGTGGTGCGACGCCGCGCGGCGCGTGATCGGCGTCGGCTACGAGCGTCCCGACGGGCGCCTCGAGCACCTCGGCTGCGACGCGCTGGTGCTGGCCTGCAACGGTTTCGGCGGCAACCCGGCGATGGTGCGCGAATGGCTGCCCGAGATGCGCGACGCCACGTTCGGCGGCCACGTCGGCAACGACGGCAGTGCGATCTCATGGGGCCGGCTGCTCGGCGCCCGGCTCGCCGACCTCGGCGGCTACCAGGGGCACGGCTCCTGGGCGGTGCCGCAGGGCGTGCTGGTCACCTGGGCGCTGATGACCGAGGGCGGCGTGCAGGTCAACGCGCTCGGCGAGCGGTTCCACGACGAGACCGAAGGCTATTCCGAGGCCGCCGTGCGCGTGCTCGCGCAGCCCGGCGGCATCGCCTGGAACGTGTTCGATGCACCGCTCCTCGCGCTGGCCCGCGGCTTCCCCGATTTCCGCGACGCCGAGGCCGCGGGTGCGGTCCGCGAGGCGTCCGGCGTGCCCGCGCTGGCGGCTCTGATCGGGTGCGACGCGGCGGTGCTCGCGCGCACGCTGGCGGCGGCCGCACCGTCGGCCGATGCGCCGTCGGTCGATGCGCCGGACATGGCGCCCGCCGTGCGCCCGCAGGGCCGGACGTTCACCCGCCGCCTGGAGCCGCCGTTCTTCGCGGTGAAGGTGACCGGGGCGCTCTTCCACACCCA
>Ga0209288_10000218_pt1 | contig 18450 bp, 10 predicted proteins | sample PPLLaktember2015_4_FD_187261 | JGI IMG/M metagenome (GOLD analysis project Ga0209288, IMG submission 187261) | Freshwater sediment microbial communities from Prairie Pothole Lake near Jamestown, North Dakota, USA - PPLs Lake P8 Core (1) Depth... | ecosystem: Environmental > Aquatic > Freshwater...
TTACTGAAGTGAGTAGCACGAATTATTAATTCTTGTTACCATAATTTTTATATATCGTTGATTGTATTAAGGTGAACAAACTTAAAAAATTCTTACGAGGCATAAGACATGTGGTTTATCACAACACTTATTGCAGCGATCGGTGCAACAATTCTTTGGTATGTTGCACCTAAGATATATAAATTAGATCTGCTTAGCCTAATGCTCTGGGGCGCATCATTAATGATACTTGTTGATCATATTTTAGGATATGATGGGGGATCATTCGTTGAAATGGAAACGGAAGGTCTCATTAATAATAGCATTCTACTCGGCATCGTTATGTTAATACCCGTGTTCCTTATTTGGATAGCAATAATAATCATTAAAAAACCAAAACAAAATATTGAAAGGAGGTAAAAAAATGGCATGTTTTATAGCACCAATGGCAACAGGAATCATCACAACTATATTTCGGAAAAAAATCCCAGCAGCCCTTAAAATAGGCTGGTTGAATATCATGCTATGGGGTGGAGTAGCAATGCTTGCAATCGAACATATCGCACATGGTGAAGTTGTGTTCTATCCACCATTCCTGACTGCGATGCAGAACCCTGCTGATATCCCAGTTATGCTACAAGAGTTGGCAACGGTGGGCGGAACAATGACAATTGCCATTGTTCTCATATGGGCTATCTTAGTTGTAATCTCAACAAGAATACCACAACAATCAAAGCAAGTTGAATAAAATAATCACTCAACCTTATCTTTTTCTTTTTTTATATTATGGCCTGAGGATAACCGTATAGAAAATCAGATAAATTTTTTTCCTCCTTATCAAATCTATGTAAATAATTATTAATAGCGGATAGTAAATCCATAGTAACTCACGGGTCCTACCTATCAGTAGTAAAAATTAAGGTTTTTCCTCCTGATATAACAAATAAAAAGAAGCGAAAATCATGGAAGACAACGCTCCACAACAAAGTATATTGCGAAGAATTTCAACAAAAATTATTGGTCGCCCCCGCAATATCAACGACCCTTCGATTTTTCATAAATTATCCTTAATCGCATTACTTTCATGGATCGGTCTTGGGGCGGACGGTCTTTCATCCTCCTCATACGGTCCTGAAGAAGCCTTTAAAGCAATAGCAGGGCACACCTATCTAGCAATTTTTTTAGCGATTGCTACTGCGGTTACTGTTTTTGTGATATCGTATACCTACTCAAAAATCATCGAACAGTTTCCGCATGGTGGCGGAGGATACATCGTTGCAACCCACACAATAGGAAAAAGTGCAGGAGTTGTTTCAGGATCAGCTTTACTTATCGATTATGTCCTTACAATCACCGTCTCCATCGCTGCGTGCGGAGACGCTATCTTTAGCTTTTTACCAATAGAATATCATCAATATAGTATCGTATTTAAAATAGCTTTGATTTTTATTTTAATTCTACTTAACCTTCGAGGGATAAAAGAATCAGTTGCCATTCTTACTCCAATCTTTATCCTTTTTATTGTTACGCATATCTTACTTCTTGGTTATGGAATTTTTAGTAAAGCATCGACAATTGGTACCCATGTCAATCAATTTTCAACGGGATTAACCGGGGATCTTCAAGTGATAGGGATTCTTGGCATTCTTGCGATTTTTCTCAGAGCGTTCTCATTAGGAGGTGGAACATATACCGGAATAGAAGCGGTCTCCAATGGTCTCCCCGTAATGAGAGAACCGAAAGTAAAAACCGGAAAACGCACCATGATGTATATGGCTGTGTCGCTTTCTCTTGTAGCCGGTGCTCTTTTTTTCTGTTATTATCTCATTGACATTCAACCTGTGACGGGTCAGACGTTAAATGCTGTTCTTGCAACAAATCTTTTTAGCGGATGGCCCGCAGGAATCGTAATTGCAGCCGTTATTATTTTCTCTGAAGGTTTGCTGTTATTTGTCGCTGCACAGACCGGTTTTATTGGTGGACCACGAGTCATGGCAAATATGGCAGTCGACTCATGGTTTCCAAAAAAATTCTCCGCGTTATCAGAACGACTGACGATGCGAAACGGTGTGCTAGTGATGGGATTAGCTGCTCTGCTGTTGATGATTGGAACTAATGGTTCCATATCTTTTCTGGTTATTATGTACGCCATTAATGTGTTTCTGACATTTTCGCTCTCACAAATAGGGATGGCGAAATTCACAATAAAAAATAGAAAAAAGAAAGAGCATTGGTTACGATACCTCTTCATCTTCACAATTGGTTTTATTCTCTGTTTTACCATTCTGATGGTCACTATATACGAAAAGTTAGGGGAAGGTGGTTGGCTTACATTAATCATTACGTTAGCTGTCATTATTATTTGTTATTTGATCCGGGGCCATTATCATAAGATCAAAAAAGCTATGAAGAAATTCGATGAAGTTTTACTCCTATCGAGCATCCATCTTGTTGGACATCCAAATACAAAACCAGTCAACCCAAAGCATATGACTGCGGTTATACTCGTCACAGGATATAGTGGCTATGGAGTCAACACCTTTTTATCATTAATCCGGAGTTTTCCTGGATTATATAAAAACATTATTTTTGTCTCAATTGCAGAGATTGACTCAGGATCCTTTAAAGGAGCTGAGGAAGTCGAAGCACTCAAGACCTCAGTCCAAAGCTCATTACTGAAATACGTCATTCTTGCCCAACGACTAGGATTTTCTGCTGACTATCGCATGGATGTTGGTACTGATGTTGTCGAGGCAGCAACTCATCTCTGTGAGTCTATCGCAGAGGAGTTTCCGAAAGTCATGTTTTTTACTGCAAAACTTGTGTTCCGACATGAGACGATATTTCATAAGATTCTTCACAATGAAACCGCGTTTTCAGTACAGCGGCGACTGCAATGGAAAGGCTTACCGGTCGTAATTTTGCCTGTGCGTATCGACATCTAAAAAAAATAATTGGAAAAAACTTGATTCATTTTTTTTAAAAAAAAAGAACAAAACCTTTTTAATCATCTACGTGATATGAATTCTTAAAATACAAAAAGGAGGAGAGATGGCAATGCCGGCAAAAAAAACCAAGAAAAAAACCGTCAAGAAAAAAACCACCAAGAAGAAGAAATAAGATTAGTTAGAGCTAATTATTTTTTTGTCTTTTACTAATAATTAATGTTTCTTCTTCAATTATTTTTTTTTTATCACACCTTTTTTTTAGATTTGCTAGACACAGTCATACTGTCAAGTAGTACGAAAACTTTATCGATTCATTACCTAGTGAAAAATTGCCAATCACGAATCAACGTGTGATCAAATCTCTGTAAAATCTTATGAAACATCTTCCTAAATTTTTTTACCGGGCAGTTCAATCTAATTGATATTCGTTCTTTGGTCTGCTTCTGCACTGGTAACAAATTTGTAATGCAGATTTTTCTACAGACAAATCCAGTCTAGTAGTTTGACTGAGACAGATATTTCGTAGATTATGGCGATCTTTATGGTGGAATTAGGATGATATCAAGGAGTTTAGTAAATGTACATTGACCAATAATAATTCCTTTGTATACAAGCTGAATTGTCCATTGATCTCCTCTTGTAAATTTTCCTAAATTACTAAATGTAATCTGATCTGAAATTCCAAGTACTGTTGGGTTATTATCCCTGTCCGTAAGAGCTGCTCCAACCAGAGATGTTTGATTTACTCCACTCGTCGTGTTTGTTGCAATTATGGAACACGATGTTTGCTGTAATGGTCCATTGATAATTCCAATAATTGTTACGTTTGATTTAGATTGTATCATACGTACTATCGGCGTATCATAGGGGCCTTTGGGATTTCTAAAAATACATTGACCAATGATGTCACCTCTGTACATAAGTTGTATATTCCATAGTTCTTTAACTGGAAAATCTGATAGGTTTTGAAACGTAATTATGTCTCCATTTCCTAGATTGGTTGGGTTACCGTCACCTTCGTTGATAGTTGGTCCAAGTGCAGATGTTTGGTTTTCTGTAGTGGTTATGTTATTTGCGATAACATATACTTGAGATTGAATTATGTGAGCATTTTTTATTGCAGTAATCTCGATATAAAATTCAGATTGAATCATACTTACATTGGGTTTTTCTAATGGTTGATTCACAGTAATCGATGTTGTTGCGATAACTGTTGTTGAGGATTTTGCAGTAAGCGTATAAGTTGTTGTTTGCGTTGGTGTGATGGTTCGATTTCCGGAGATGTTTACTGCACCAATGCTGTTATCGATGGTCACCAAAGTTGCCTCTGAAACATTCCAATATATTGTAGCAGTTTCTCCTAATTCGATTTGATTTGGTATTATTTCAAAGGACGAAATAATAGGTTTTTTTTGCTCATTGCATCCGCTAAGAACAATGGTGCTAAGAAGAATGGTCACTCCAATGATTGCTAATAGTTTTTTCATTTCGTTAAAACCTCCAAAATTTATTCTCATAACAGCTTCTGCTATAATAAGATAACGAAGGAATAAAAATTCTCAAATTTATTTGATATTGTATTTCTCATCCGGTAAATATGGATATATAAAAGAATATTCATTTGTATATATAATGTATTGTCTAGATGATGCGAAAAGAGTTGATACTCTGATCGACAACCGAAATATACGTATCATACGTATTCACCAACGAGATATAAGTAACAGAAAAAACTCTATTATCCTTTTTAAAAAGGACTTGTTTATGCTGAAGCATATAGGGTTGCTGACCTTCCGAATACACAAGTTCGTATGCAGAAAGACCATTGATTGTTCTCTGATTGTTTGAAATCAGTGTAAAATTTTTAAAAAATGACTCCGAATATAGTTCTATTAACTGTTGACTAAGACTGCCTAACGTCTCGTTCGACATGATTGGTTCTTTTACAGCGAGATTGATTTGATAAACGTTTTCATCTGGACAAAAAAATTTCACCAGATCTATGGTATTTTCATTGATTATCCAATCAACAGGTGGTATAATTTCAAATCCATAGTTTTGATTTATGTAACGGGAATCATCTTCATTCTCTTGCGTACAACCACTAAAAATAATCACGAATAGAACGAATATGAGTCCCACGTGTTTTTTCTTTTGCATTGTGATTCAACCGATGAAATATCGCGTTTTAGCTATGTCATAGATAATAAAAATAAAGTAAAGAGATGAGGTCTACTACCCCATGAGCTGTCGCAGAATCGGGAATAGGCGTGGGAACATCTCGAAGAGGTGCTGGAGGAACGTCTGGAACGAGAATCGATACTCAAACGGCATTGCAATCTCCATGGTACCCCAGTCGCTTTCATCACCTGCGATATCTTTAGCTTTGACCTTGACGGTGTATGTTCCTTGTTCGCTCCAACTATGGGTCGTTGTAGCTTCTATCCCAGAATTAAACGGACCGATCCACTCAGTCGCGGTGCTATCTCCCCAGTCAATGTAGTAATACACATTGTCTCCATCGGCGTCTGTTGTTTGCATCTTGAACAAGTATATTTTCCCTGGTACCCCTGTCGCTGGACCTTTAATCGTTGGAGTGTCTGGTGCATCATTGAGAACAATTGTTATTGTAAGAGGTTGTGACCAGTCACTTGTCGCACCGTTACTATCTTTCGCTTTCACTTTGACAGAATAATTTCCAATAGCAGACCAAGAATAAGATGCAGAAATCGTAAGCCCGGATGAATATGGCCCAAGCCATGCACTCGATGTCCCATCGCCCCAATTGAACTGATAGTAGATTTGATCGTTGTTCGGGTCGGTACTGACACTTGAAAACGTATACTGTCTGTCTATTGTTCCATGAGTAGGTCCATTTGGCTTAGATGGTGTAATTGGTGGATCACTTGTGGTAACCGGACCCATGGTTAGATCAGGATTGCCGAAGAGTGATCCCCATTCGAACATTTCCATATAGGTCCCGGCAGTCCACAGGTCGTTGACATACATCTGTCGCAAAGACCATTGATGAGCCTGCCCTTGCGTATAATTCCCAGAAGTACAACACGTGGTGAAGAAGTAATCAAGTGACTGACTAGACCCATCCATTGGATCATTCCAGCCAGGTTGCCCATAAGCGACTTTATTAGACCCAAGGAATCCGATAGCACCTTGTTTCAGCATCGCCTGACCGATGTTCAGATAATCGGTATCTGAATTACTGCAGGAATCTGCGAAGATAATTGATGGGAATTCGTCATTTAAAGAAAGACATGTGGTTTCATCAACAAAAGGCTGCGATGGATAATACTCATATGTCGCTTCAGGTGATCCATGTCCTGCCCAATCGACAAACGCATAACTTCCCGAGGACCAAACTGATAAAACATTACTATACGTCAGATCGTAATCGCAGGGATACGATGATTGTATATCCTCATACATCCGAGTCATCGTCCAATCCGTCATCCATTCCTGATCGACTTTAGCTTCCATAAGAACTGCGTTATCAGTATCCGACCAGAAGAACGCACCCAGGAGTAGGATGTTTTTCTTAAATGAATCATCAGTGTTCTGTTCGTAGGCAACGGATTTTTCACAGATGCTTTGAACCGTGTCAGGGTCACTCCAGGGGATACGTCCTACGTTTACTTCAGTCTCAAAATCGATGGGATCGGAATTTTCTCCGTACTGATGATCTCCATCCGTATCCCACGATTGAGAATCAGGTAGAGAAAGCTCAGCATAGTAGTAATCAGTTTCAGGTTCTTGCCAAGTGGTTCGCATTGGTACGTCATCGACATCACCAACGAGACATACATTTAGAATACCCCAATCGTCTGAGGCGTATTTATCCATGAGAAACGCTCTCATTTTTGCGGAAAGATCCCACCCTTCATAATTACTAGCAATCCAATCCGTTGTAACCACATTAACGCTATGTCCTTTCGCGCTTTCCCAGTCTGCAAGTGATGTCACCGATGAAGTCAATGCATCAGTCGTAATAATGACATAATCATATTGTTCCCTGTTCGCTGGTTTTTCTGGGTACCAGTTCTTTGCTTGGTCATAGTTGAGGATTATTTCTTTTGCATTTTGTTCAGCACTCGGAATGTTATCGATCATGATGTCTTTTGAGGAAAATTCCTTTGGGACGGTATACTGTATGGTCACTGTAATATCTGGATGATGGAGTAATTTACCAGATAAAGGATAGTAAATAATCGGGGTGATCCTCACGTCAACAAGGTTATATTTACGATATCCACCAGTTCCGATAACCTCTCCGATTGATTGCGGGTATGGATTGTCTTGTCCATACACTGATTTATAGTTCTGTTCATAGTGTTGCTGGTCACGTGTGCTCATAGCGGAATTTTCAGGACCGATCACTCGTGGTAGAGTATTAGGTGCTATCTTGTATTCTCCAGGTAGGATGATGGTGTTGTCGGTTTCAAATATGACATCTTTTACTATTGCCCCTGGTGGTATGGCAATAGAGAATATCTTTGAAGGTAGGTTTGGTTTTCCTGGGATGAGTAAACGACCGAAATTATCGATAGATACTCCTAAACCTTGTTTTTCTTCAACAAACTGATAGGATCCTACCGGTATCGTAACAGTGATTACCCCGGAATCTGTAGTAAAATCTTTTTTATCTTGCAGTAAATTAGTTGCACTAGCGAGCACACCGCTTATCATCAGCATACTTACAAAAATTCCTATTATTTTCTTCATCATAAATTGATACCTCGTCCGATAATAATAAAAGTAATACAGGAGGAAGTAGTATTTAAAGCTTCATATAAATTTTAAATAATTGACAACAAAACGCAATATAAAAAAAAGAAAAATGAGTGGGTATTAACTACCCAATGAGATGTCGTAGGATGGGAAACATATGTGGGAACATCTCGAAGAGGTGCTGGAGGAACGTCTGGAATGAGAATCGATACTCAAACGGCATTGCAATCTCCATCGTACCCCAGTCGCTTTCATCACCTGCGATATCTTTAGCTTTGACCTTGACGGTGTATGTTCCTTGTTCGCTCCAACTGTGGGTCGTTGTAGCTTCTGCTCCGGAATTAAACGGACCGATCCACTCAGTCGTGGTGCTATCCCCCCAGTCAATGTAGTAATACACATTGTCTCCATCATTGTCTGTTGTTTGCATCTTGAACAGATAGGCTTTCCCTGGTGCCCCTGTCGCTGGGCCTTTCATGGTTGGAGTGTCCGGTGCTTCATTGAGGGTAATTGTTATCGTAAGAGGTTGTGACCAATCACTTGTCGCACCGTTGCTATCTTTCGCTTTGACTACTACATCATAAGCTCCAATGTCCGACCAGGAGTGAGGTGCAGAAACCGTTGATCCTGAGGTATATGGCCCAAGCCACGTACTTGAACTCCCATCATCCCAGTTGAACATGAAGTAGATTTGGTCCCCATCTGGATCTGAGGTGCTGCTAGAAAAGACGTAGTTAACGTTTCGTACACCATGTGTTGGTCCTGAGGGTAACGTGGGTGTATCTGGTGGATTACTTGTTGATACTGAGCCCATGGAAAGATCTGGATTTCCCCAGAGTGCTCCCCATTCGAACATTTCATAGTAATTGTAGTACCATAAACCGTTTGTATACATCTCCCGTAATGACCATTGATGAGCTGCACCTTGGGTGTATTCTCCAGAGGTCACGCATGTCGTGAAGAAACAATCCAAGGATTGACTCGACCCATCATAGGGATCATTCCAGGCTCCCATGCCATAGGCGACCTTTGTTGCACCAAGGAAACCAACGCCACCCCGCTTCAGCATCGCCTGACCAATATTCAGATCATCGGTATCCGAGTTACTACAGGCATCAGCAAAGATAATCGCTGGGTAGTCATCATTTAAAAGAAGACAAGAGCCTTCATCAACGAAAGCTTGAGACGGATACATTTCATAACAAGCATCAGGATTTCCATGACCTGCCCAATCGACGAACGCATATGTTCCAGAGGACCAGACGGACTCGACATTGTTTTTTGACAAATCAAAATCGCAGGGATACGATGATTGAGTATCCTCATACAAACGGGTCTTCGTCCAGTCAGACATCCACGGATAGTTCGCTGGGTTTGTCTTATATTCCATCAACACTGCATTATCGGTATCCGACCAGAAGAACGCACCAAGAAGGAGGATGTTTTTCTTAAAGGAATCATCAGTGTTCTGTTCATAGGCAGCGGATTTTTCACAGATGCTCTGAACCGTGTCAGGGTCACTCCATGGGATACGCCCAACGTTGATTTCAGCTTGAAAATCAATAGAATCAGAATCCTCTCCGAATTGATGATTCCCATTATCATCCCATGATTGACTATCCGGAAGCGATAACTCAGCATAATAGTAATCTGTTTCAGGTTCTCCATATCCGACATCCTGAGCGGTCCGTCGCATCGGAACATCATCATACCCCCCTATGAGACAGACATCCATGATACCCCAGGCCTCAGATGGATATTTTTCAAGTAAAAAAGCTCTCATTTTTGCAGCAAGGTCATATCCCGCATAATTCGTACTAATCCAAGAAGTGGTGACGATGTTTACATTTCGTCCTTTCGCACTTTCCCAGTCTGCAAGGGCTGAGACTGATGAAGTCAACGAGTCAAGAGTGATGATCACATAGTCATACTGGTCTCTTCCCCCAGGAGCATTCGGGTACCAGTTCTTTGCTTGATCATAGTTCAGAATTATTTCTTTTGCAGTCTGTTCAGCACTTGGAATGTTATCGATCATGATGTCCTTTGAGGAAAATCCCTTTGGGAAGGTATACTGTATGGTCACTGTAATATCTGGATGATAGAGTAATTTACCAGATAAAGGATAGTAAATAATAGGCGAAACTCTGACATCTACTAGGTTATATTTTCGATATCCACCGGTCCCCATGACCTCCCCGACTGATTGAGGATAAGGGTTATCTTGTCCGTATACCGACTTAAAGTTCTGATTATACAGTTGCTGATCACGTGCATTCGCAACAGAACTCTCAGGACCGATCACACGTGGTAGAGTGCATGGCTCTATCTTATATTTTCCAGGTATGACATAGCTGTTTTTTGCTTCAAAGGTTACCTCTTGAACTTCTGCACCTGGTGGAATAGCTATTGAGAATATCTTTGAAGGTAGGTTTGGTTTTCCTGGGATGAGTAAACGACCGAAATTATCCATTCTCACTTCATAGCCTTGTTTTTCTTCAACAAACTGATATGATCCTGTCGGTATCGTAACAGTGATTGTCCCAGAATCTGTTTTTAAAACTTTTTTGTCTTGCAGTAAGTCCGTAGCACTAACCAGTGCACCACTTATCATCAGCATACATACAAAAATACCTATTATTTTCTTCATCATAAATTGATACCTCGTCCGATAATAATAAAAGTAATACAGGGAGACGTAGTATATAAAACTTCATATAAATTATAAATAAAAGGCAACACAACCCAATTAAAAAAAGGAAAATGATTTATCATCATGAAATCATACACCACACCAAAATACTTGAAAATCGATCAGGATAAAAGTAGAATTTTTCAGAACATATTTCTTATTTTGGAATTAAAGCTTTAAACCTATTGTTTCTTTACTATTCAACAAGTAAATTAAATTCTAAAGAAAGTGAAAGACTTTTTCTTAAATATGTTTAAATACGGCTGAGGTATAGACAAATACAATACGGGGGACCCATATGAGGAAGAAGAACAATATCTTTGTGAAAATATTGGTTAGCCTACTGTTTTTTATATTCATGACCACCTCGGCAGCACAAATTTTACTCGATGCCAACACAGACAACAAGTACTATTCGTTTGGGAACAAGAACGGAGGCGGTTCGTTTTCAACAATGACCTGGGAAGATCTTTTCGATAACGGAACAAAAATAGACACAACCCCACCAGGGTCAGGGCAATCAGATAATTATCTGGTTTCGAATGGTCAGGTTTCCATGGTAAACACCTATCCCGCATGGACCGATCCTGCATGGACGAAAATGAAACCAATTACGATTACGAATACCGCAGGTCAAACACTCACCAACACTATCATCTATTTCGTTATCACTCATGAACCTGGGATGCAGTCCGAGTACCAAGATATACGTTTTAAACATCAAAACAATCCTACCACTTGGTTGAATTATTGGATAGAGCGATATAACACCACGACCGCTCATGTGTGGGTAAAAGTACCAACAGTACCCCTGGGAACAAGTTCGATGTATCTCTTCTATGGGAATCCCTCAGCCACTAGTCAAAGTAGTTATCCAAGTGTTTTTAGCTGGTCAGCTTTTTGGACCGATGATGAAAAAACCACCAATCATGCAAATAATGAAGGGACATGGGACCCTGATGTTGCGTATGGGAACAACGAGTTCCTTGTTGCTTGGGAAGAAGGTCAACCCTATTATCTACCATACACTTTAGGGTTCAAACAAGAAATCAGAGCATCAATCTATGATACAAATGGAAACAAGTTAGTAAATGACAAACAAGTCTTCAATGATGGAACCACTTATTATAGGAATGAGAATCCATCGATTGACTATGGTGGTGGAAAATATTTTGTCGCCTGGGAACATTATGAACCGGTGATCGGAAACCCAAGTATAACCACTGAGGATATTAAGGCAAGAACCGTCGTGAGAAATGGCGATCAATTGCAACTCGGTTCAGTGATTGATGTCTGTAGTGCAATGAATTGCCAAGCAGATGCAAACGTTCAATATGATTCAATAAACAATCGTTTCTGTGTCGCCTGGGAAGACGCCCGAAATGGTCAGACCAACTATAACATCTATGGAAGATTCTATGATACGAACGGCAACCCTGTCGGTGGTGAGAAAAGTATTGCCACAGCAACCAATAGTCAATGTGAAGTATCGGTTGCTTTTGATCCGATTCACGAGAAATACATGATCATATGGGAAGAAGGGATCACCCCGGACAACGGTCCTTTCAGTATAAAAGGAGGAATCTTTGATGAAAACCTCACTTTGATTGGAAGTACAATCACAATTGCTACAGGTAGCGAAACTGTTGATTATAACTTCCCAAGTGTCGAGTTTAGTACGCAAACCCAGCGTTTCCTTGTGACCTGGAATAACGATGATATTAGTACCGGTGATTGGTGGGGGAATATCTGGGGTAAGATATTTGATTCATCAGGGAATGTGGTTGTCAATACATTTCAAATTAAATCAGGAGAATTTTCTCGTACTGATATTGTTCCGTATTTTTCTTCCTCATTCTTCGTTTCATTTAATAGCAAAGGGACGAGTGGTTCTGGACTGATCTGGGCAAAGATACTTTCATCAAATGGGGAGTTCATCGGTAGTGATATTCAATTATCGACGAGTGCTTCAGCACTTGCGGATTGGGCAAATATCGCTGTCGGAAACAATAACGTGTTTGTATGCTGGGAGGACATTCGGATTACCTATCCTTCTCCTTGGGATGACATGCCGGATGTGTATAGTAATCTGTGGTTTTCCTCAATAGCAGGATCTGGTGTGACCTCTTCAATAGGTACTGAGAAGCAGCTTGTGCTATCCGCTCATGTAACCTCTGTTCGAATCACTCCAACAAACTTCCATCACTGGGATATATTCAACGCAACATATATGGATGGTACTATCACTTTTGATATACTTAATGGGATAACCGGAGCACTGCTCCTCCAAAATGTCCTACCTGGTTCGAATCTTTTTACCCAGGGTGTTCTTGCTCCAACCATTCGGCTGAAAGCGACATTGACAAGACCAAATCCTTCGACTACACCAAAGCTGGATAAATGGAGCGTGAAATGGCAAACGAATGAACCACCATCGACTCCCAGCAACCCCATCCCCGCTAATGGTACCACTGATGTACCTGTCACAACCGATCTCAGCTGGGCTGGAGGTGATCCCAACGGAGATCCGGTCACCTATGATGTCTATTTTGGAACAATAAACCCACCTGTGAAAATTATGAGCAATCAAACAAGTACCTCATATGATACAGGAACAATGAACTATGGGGCGACGTATTATTGGAAGATTGTTTCTTGGGATAACCATGGTGCTTCAACGGTTGGTCCTCTCTGGCACTTCACTACCCATAATGACCCGCCGAATTCTCCAAATAATCCGAACCCCTCAAATGGTGCAACAGGTGTTCTTATCAACGCTGATCTCAGCTGGACCGGTGGGGATCCAAACCCTGGTGATACGGTCATCTACGATGTGTTTTTCGGTACGACAACTCCACCGACGATAAAGGTTTCTGCCAATCAATCCAGCCTCTTCTACGATCCTGGTCCGATGATGTATAACACTCATTATTACTGGAAGATTGTGTCATGGGACAACCATGGTGCTTCAACCTCTGGTGTTATTTGGAGTTTCTTGACGGAAAATAGAGCGCCTTACGAGCCGAGTTCACCGTCTCCACCTCAGGGAGCAACCGGTATCGGTATCACTGTGGATTTGAGCTGGGCTGGTGGGGATCCTGATGGTGATCCTGTCACATATGATGTATATTTTGGGATAAGTAGCTCACCACCAAAAATAATAGGGAATCAATCTGCGACCACCTACGATTTACCGGTATTGAGTTATGGAACCACCTACTATTGGAAGATTGTGTCCTGGGATTCTCATGGAGCATTCACAGGAGGTCCTGTATGGAACTTCATGACAAACTCCTTACCATATGAGCCAGGGAACCCAACTCCCCAGAACCATGCGACAAGTGTTGATATCAACGCTGATCTTGGTTGGACTGGTGGGGATCCTGACCCGGGAGATGCTGTTCTGTATGACGTCTACTTTGGAACGAGTAATCCACCACCAAAGGTTGTAAGTAACCAGTCTGGGACCACCTACAATCCAGGGACGATGAACTATCTAGTCACGTATCATTGGAAGATTGTGGCATGGGATTCTCATGGTGCATCAAAAACAGGTCCCGTATGGGATTTCACCACCACCTATGTTCCAAATAATCCACCGAATATCCCAAGTAATCCAAACCCACAAAACAATTCAAACAACATCAATATCAATAGTGATCTGAGCTGGACTGGTGGGGATCCCGACCCTGGTGATACCGTCACCTACGATGTCTATTTTGGGACGACTAACCCACCATCACTCATGGCTTTAGGTCATACCACCACAACGTATGATCCTGGGTCTTTAAGTTATTCAACGACGTATTATTGGAAGATTGTATCGTGGGATAACCGCGGTGCATCAACCCAAGGTCCCCTCTGGGTGTTTACCACAATGTCAATACCGAACAATCCACCATACATTCCAAGCTCACCGTCCCCGTTGAACCATGCCGTCGGGGTAAACATCAATACAAATCTCGGTTGGAGCGGAGGTGATCCCGACCCAGGGGACACTGTGCTGTACGATATTTATTTCGGAACCATGAGCCCGCCACCAAAACTCGTTAGCAATCAATCGAGCATCTCCTTTGATCCTGGTCCTATGAATTATGACACAACCTATTATTGGAAGATTGTTTCTTGGGATAACCATGGATCATCTTCATCTGGTCCAATTTGGGACTTTAGCACAGAAAATGAAGTGAATACCCCGCCATATCTTCCCTCGGACCCTCAGCCCGATAATCATGCGGCCAATGTTGATGTTACTATGGATCTGAGCTGGAATGGTGGCGACCCTGACCCAGGAGATACCGTCAGCTACGATGTATGCTTTGGTACGACCAGCCCACCACCAAAAGTAGTAAGTAATCAATCAGCGACGACGTATAATCCGGGTATGATGAATTATCAGACCATTTATTATTGGAAGATTATCGCCTGGGATAACCATGATGCATCAACGCAGGGTTCCCTCTGGGATTTTACAACAATGGACGAGCCGAATAACCCACCATACCCACCATCAAACCCCTCTCCATCTGATGGAGCAACAAACATAGATATCATCATAGAGCTGAGTTGGATCGGTGGGGATCCTGATGAGGACGATGTCACTTATGATATTTACTTTGGAACGACCTCGACTCCACCAAAAGTAGTCGCAAATCAATCAACCTCGTCATATGATCCAGGAATATTAGAGTATCTGACCACGTATTATTGGAAGATCGTTTCTTGGGATAGTCATGGTCTTTCAGCCTCGGGGGATGTTTGGCAATTTATCACAAGGACAAAGCCAAATACTCCACCATATGTTCCTTCTGATCCCTCACCGACAGATGGTGCGATCGCTGTCGCTGTCGATTCACTACTGAGCTGGAATGGGGGCGATCCGGATGAGGGCGATACGGTCACCTATGATATTTACTTTGGAACAGAATCGGCTCCTCCAAAACTCGTCAGCAACCATACAAGTTCGTCGTACCAACCTGCGACGCTTCAAGGAAACACTACGTATTATTGGAACATCATCGCTTGGGATAACCATGGTACGTCTGCCTCAGGTCAGATTTGGAGTTTTACGACTGAGATTCTTGGTGATACGACACCACCAACAGTTCAAATAACGAAACCTGAGAAAGCAATTTACATCCGAAATGATAAGGTTCTCCCGTTTATCACAGCACTTGTGTTCTTTGCCATTGATGTACAGGTTACTGCTTCAGACAACGAATCAGGTATCAGTCTTGTGGAATTTTACATAGATGATGAGTTAAAGGCAAATGATACGACGGCGCCATATAGCTGGACATGGAGTGAAAAAAGCTTGTTCTTGTATACTCTGAAGGTTATCGTCTATGATAACGCTGGGCATCATACTAGCAAGGAGATAACCGTCTGGAAGTTCTTCTGAGAATGAAGACGGTGGGAATGCTTCTGCAGTGTTCATTCGAAAGGCAGCCTATATTGTAAGAATAAAACAATTGAGAATTTCAGTAATTTACACTACGTCAACCGATTTTTCTATCCGCTCGATTGTCTTTTGAATGAACAGTTCATCAGTAATCGTGACATGTATAGCATGCTGTGGACAGAGGTCAGCACACCGTCCACACCCTTTACAATCGTCCCCGATGATCGCATGTTGATTTTGAATATGTATCGCTTGAACGAAGCAATGCTCTGTGCAGATTCCACATCCTGTACATTTCTCCGTGACTTTGACTTCGACTCCGGGCATTCGTTTTACTTTAGAGCTTATCTTAGGGTCAAGGTCAGAAAGAATCTTCCAAAGACAGCAGCAACTGCAACAATTACAGATAGTCAACAGTTTTCCATCGGAGCCTACACCAAGCCAGGTCTCATCGATTTTATCCCGTCCAATTAAATGAATAAGGCCATCAGCACGACATTGTTGTACATATGCCAATGCTTCATCAATGGTTGCTTCTCTGCCAAACTCAGGATTGATGTTTCGTACTGCGTCGCCTAGGAAGAGACATCCGAATTCAATCGGATGGTTTTTGCATTGCATCGCCTCACGACACAAACAAAACTTCATGATAAAACGATGGTTCGATTTTCTTATAAAATATTCAACCACCTGTGATGGAAGCACTATGTTCTCCGGAGGTTTTATCGATTTTTCCAGTTTGATTTCAATAAGTGATTCTTTAGGTAGCACCGTCAGGTTTGTTTTATCAAAAAGCATTTTATTAATAATCTCCCTCATCAGAGGAACTCGACTCATCTTTGCGACAAGTATTCGATACGGGTACATTTTTTCAAGAAAAAGGACGAATTTCCGTGTTGATATCATACCAGGACTCAATGATGGAATAAACCATAATAAGTTTATCTATCACCTCTAATTTTATTATTTCATCGATGAGGTATGTTTTTAAAGGAGTAATTTGTTACAAAAATATGATTTGGGGCGTGAAAGGGTTTGGTTAAATGTAAATTTCTGGAACGGTATCGTGTTCCTACTATGAGGCTTAATGGAGATGATTACATTGAAAGCGAACGGTGTCGCTTGGGTAATGAGATACCGTTGGGTGGTTGTTTAGAGAATTGTCCTGATTTTGAACTAGGAAAATAAAATTGATTATTTATAACGAAACTTTATCTCATAATTACAACTAAAATATACTTATTACATACTGCAGGAAATAGAATAAAATGATGTCACTGAATATTACTGTGGTGTCCAGACTAGTGCGACAAAACGAACTACAATATTTGTCTTTGAAGGCGTAATCAGAATAGTTTCTAAGTTCTCCATTGTTGGATTGATTTTATCATCAAAGTTGTTTACTTCCATTTGGAATTGTGATTCAAGACGCTGCTTTTCTTCTAGCAGAGATTGTCGATTTTCTTTTGCGTATTCGCTCTCTCTTTTTTTCTTTATACTTCTGCCCATATCTCGAGTAGTTGTTCTGACACCACCAAGTGTTCTTCTTCCAAGGAAACCGCCTAAAAGTGTAGTGCCTAATGAAATCGCGGTTTGATATTTTTGATCTCTAATTTGGGCTTCATGCTCTTGCACATCCATTTCTGCGCGTCTTAGTCGCTCATCAATTTTCGCATATTTCTGAGTATATTTCTGCCGTAGTGTATTGACCTCTTCATCACGTTTTTCTCTTGCAATTTGCTGAAGACGTATTCTGAAATCTCGATCGGTTTCGCCTATCATCGACGATGTGTTGAGGTTTTCACTTCTCAGTAGCTCGAGTTTCTGTGTTTTAAACAACCAGTTCGCGAAGTCTGTCTGCCACATTGTATAGTTTTTTGCTTTCAATGCCGCAGTGGGCAAACCCGCATATAAAACGCTATCTAGAGGTGTTTTTTGCAGATCTGAAATATTGATATTTGTTTGCTGTGAGCTATCCCAATTAACTGGTATCGGATCATCAGTCACCGGTGTGACGAAGACAACATCTTTCGTTTGATCGATTCTGGTTTTAGCATTTGTAAAACGTACTTGTGCTGCTCCGATAATATACGGGTGATATACGCTTGGTTGGTTCTCTGATTGATTCGGTGTTGTTTGTAAAAAATACTGAGGGACATCCGGTGGCACAGCTGGTAACTGAGCTATTCCTTTTATGGACATGGAAGAGACCGTAGGCGTCACAGATGAAGCGAGTTCAGGTTGAAGTAGAGATACTTCTTTCTGATGGTTTTTCAATGGTTCAACAAGCACCTTGATTTGTTCTCTTGTCAAAGGACCTCGAAGATAGGAAAGTGCCCATCTTGTCTCAAAGAATGCAGGGGAATCATCGTGAACGTTGTTCATGAGGAATATGCGATTTCCTAACGCTGAAAGCATTTGTTCCATGTGTTTGCGGTCAAATTGCTTTTGTCCTGAAAGTGACGCTCCTTCTAATCCATCCATGACGCGTGCCTTATCACGTTCGGTTTGCAGGCGACCAAGGAACCATGTGCCCGCGTTCGATATTGCCTTGTAATCTAAATCGACAGGGTTTTGTGTCGCAAGAACGATACCCAGACCAAATGCACGGGCTTGCTTCAACAATGTCAGCAATGGTGTCTTTGATGGGGGATTGGCGAGCGGCGGTAAATAACCGAATACTTCATCGA
>Ga0209288_10000226_pt1 | contig 17992 bp, 11 predicted proteins | sample PPLLaktember2015_4_FD_187261 | JGI IMG/M metagenome (GOLD analysis project Ga0209288, IMG submission 187261) | Freshwater sediment microbial communities from Prairie Pothole Lake near Jamestown, North Dakota, USA - PPLs Lake P8 Core (1) Depth... | ecosystem: Environmental > Aquatic > Freshwater...
GCCAAGGCACACACCTCGATGCTGTCTGTTACATCACAGGCGAAACCTGTTAGTAAAGAGGGCGAAAAAACCCCAACATAGTAGGAGGAACAAGCTATGGAGTATGTATATAGTGCGATGCTTCTGCATTCCGCAGGCCAACCCATTAACGAAGAGAATGTAAAGAAAGTTCTCACTGCAGCTGGTGTAAAAACTGATGCCGCACGAGTAAAAGCGTTAGTCGCTTCACTTGATGGTGTCAACATTGACGAGGCGATAAAAGCAGCCGCCGTCCCAGTCGCAGCACCTGCCGCAGCCGCAGCACCTGCTGAAAAGAAAGAGAAAAAGAAAGAAGAAAAGAAAGAAGAAGTTTCTCAAGACGAAGCAGCAGCTGGACTCAGCGCGTTATTCGACTAAGAATGCAGTGGTTGTCAACATACAACCCTCTTCTTTTTGTTTTTTTTTTAAATTTATTTTTTTTTTATAGAGTATTCTTTACAGTTTCATTGATGTCGACATTCTTTATTTGAGTTTCAAAAAACATGGAAAGGTGGGGGACGGGATGCATTGGATGGGAGGAAAACGCCTTTAGTGGAAAGCAGATACCTAAAGCAGCCTCCCCAATGTTTATAGTGTCCCCCAAAAACAAATAAACTCGGAAAATAAATAGTTTTCCCCCTCTGTTCCTTCTCCAGTTGACTTGCAGTATACCTGGAGAGATTGAGGAAGCTTCTTCGAGAGAGAAAAACCAGGTTCACTTCACCTGTTTATTGGTAGCCCCCGGTCATCAGACTTGGATCACCTAGGAGGATAAACTCCTCAATGGTGAAATAATCTGGTCCGACGTGTTGGATATACTCATTTTGTGAGCACGTCAGCATTTCACCAACGGTGATTCCTTCCTCATAAGAATCGAAAAATTGCACATCCAAGTAGCCAGCACCACCGTAGACGCCATTAGAATCAACCCAGGTGTACGCGGTACGGGTCGACCCGATGGTCGCAATCGCTCCTCCGTCTTCTTTTGCTAGAAAACTCCAGCCGAAACATTGGTAAAAATCAGAGGGGTCCGAGGACAAACCTAGGATTCTGACTAAGAGATTTGCAAACCGGGGGTAGTAGTTCTGAAGGTCGGTGACGTTAAAATCAAGCTTCGCGGTCAGGCATGCATCAAAGAAGATGATGGGCAGTTTATTGTCGTTTTTCAATCCGTTTACAAACGGGGTATAATACACAATTTTTAGTTTTGTCACTGCGTTAGGTCTGGAAGTCCCCCAGCCGTGTTCGAACCCATGGCCTGCGTAGCTGACAAACCCAGCACCTTTATTGATCGCCCTGTTGAAACTGCCTGGATGCAGATTCCCTTTTGAGGTCCAAAGGAACGTCTGTTCGAAATCAGACATGGTCTGAGCCACCTTGATGTTCGTGATCTCTCCTTCATAGACAAACGGTGGTGCGCCCATGCTGACTGGGAAGGTGTCTCCCCCTGCGAGAATGAGGCGTTTGAACCAGATCTGATTATAGGTTTCCTGTTCATAGGTGATGATCTTGTTGACGACCGTTGAAACCTCTGTGGCATCTCTGCAGGCAAGCCTTCCGACATGCACATCAGCGTATAAATCGACGCCATCGAGATCATTTCCATCATGGTCGATTTCACCAAACCGATCGTTCCTATTTTCATCCCAGCTGCAAAAATCTGCATTGGCATCATAAATATCTGCATAGTACAGATCGGAGAGGAGGTCTCGTTCCCACCAGGATGCAAACGTGACTCGGATCGGTAGCTTCTTCATATCACCGACTAACAAGACATACTGAGTATCCCAGTCTTCGACTGCGTGCTGGATGAAGTATTTTATCCGTTCAGCATCATCTCGTCCATAATACGAACTGTAAATCTCATCTATCGGAACAAGGACTGTTGTGACACCATAGTTGTTTTTATGATCAACGAGAGGCTGGAGGCTTTCAGAAAACTCGGCAGGTGCGATGATCACTAACGAATACATCTCTGAGGATGTCTGCGCAGGTGCTGCTTCTGTAAATGCCATGTTGATAGTGAAATGAGTGCTGTAGACGAGGGATTGTGACTTTGGAACATAACGGACTGGATTGATACGGACCGTGACAAAGAGGGTGTGTTCATTGTCGGTGTTTAACCCAGCCCCGGAGCTGATTGTGTACCATGATGCAGGATACAGATCAGAACTCGCATAGATGTCTTCATTGACTATCCCTTCGACAGGTACTAATTGATCACCGATCATTTGTTTTGTCGGGACTGGCCTGATCTGTTTTTCTGTATACATGGTTTGGACTGTCGATGGCTGAACCTCAACAGACACGATATTAGTACCAAGCGGGAACTCAAACGTCTTTGAAAACACAGGAAGCATGGGACAGCCTTCCACGGACAGAACCCCGTTTGCCTCATTGACTATAATTTTACTTCCATCGGTGTTCTCTTTAAGAATTGGGGTTGAAAAATCAACACTTTCCGTAATCGTCGCAAGAATCATTGTATCTTTTTGGGCAACAGCAGGCATGATGCCAGCGGCCAGAAAAAGGATAAGTATTCCACCTACAATGAATTTTTTTATCAGCGTTTTCTTCATATGATATCCCCTTGAAAGAATCGAATCAAATACCCCTATATTAATGTTGATTCCACTATCATTTATATGATGCCATATTATTTAAGGTTTTTTATAAAAAATTTAAACAAATGACAAGAGATTCTTTCCTTACAAACCATCTGTTGCTTGAGAGAGAATTTAAATATTAAAAGCTGTATACTGCCTCACTTCTACCAGATAAAACAGGTGAACTATGGGTAAAGGAATAAACGCCGCGCGCCAACTAAAGAAAGCGCGAAAGAACCAGTTGTGGAACGATCGATACTACAAAAAACGAATCTTACATTTAAAAGAAAAATCAGATCCACTCGGAGGCGTACCCCAAGCACGAGGCATCGTTATCGAAAAAGTCGGTATCGAGGCAAAACAGCCGAACTCAGCGATCAGGAAATGCGTAAAAATCCAGCTTATTAAGAACGGTCGGCAAATCACCGCATTTGCTCCAGGGAACCATGCGATTGGGTTCATCGATGAACACGATGAAGTCGTCGTCGAAGGCATCGGCGGTCGTATGGGGCGGAGTTATGGTGATATTCCTGGTGTCCGTTTTAAAGTCATCAAGGTAAATGATGTATCTTTAGATCAACTGGTAAAAGGAAAAACTGAGAAACCAATGAGACGATAAATATGAGTGAAAAGAAAGACCCACAACCCAGTTCAGCATTCTTCCCAATGTTCTCAAAATACGATATCAACACCGTAAAAATCGAAGACCTAGGGTTACAACGCTACATCAACCTCGAAAACAAGGATTTCTTCCTAGGGGCACCGCATGCGAATAAAATGTTCGGGAAAGCAAATGTACCGATTATCGAACGGCTCATCAACATCCTGATGAAAACCGAGATGTACACCGGACAGAAGACCAAGGCATACACCGCGGTCCGCAAAGCTTTTGAAATCATCGATAAACGCACTAAGACAAACCCTGTCCAAGTCCTTGTTGATGCATTACAAAACGCAGCACCAAAAGAAGAAACAACCAGGTTACGATTTGGTGGCATCATGGTTCCAAAAGCAGTGGATATCTCACCACAACGCAGACTTGACATCGCATTACGGAATATTTGCTCCGGTGCAATGAACGCGAGTCATAAAAACAAGAAACGAATCGAGGCATGTCTTGCTGATGAGCTCCTCAAGGCTAGCAAGAATGATCCTGCATCTTTCTCAGTTGCAAAGAAAAACGATCTTGAGAGAGTCGCCAAAGCAGCTCGATAAAAAAAATAAGATATGAACTTTTGAAGGTGTATAACATATGGGGCGAAAAGAAGATAATATTCAGAAAGCAACAGCGCTGATGAATAAATTAGATCATATTCGAAACATTGGGATAGCTGCTCATATTGATCATGGAAAAACCACGTTTTCTGATAACCTGCTTGCAGGTTGCGGTATGATGAGCGAAGACCTCGCAGGAAAACAACTGGTACTAGACTACGATGAGCAAGAACAAGCACGAGGGATTACGATTAACGCAGCATCAGCATCTATGGTTCATAATGTTGAAGGACAAGATTATCTGATTAACTTAATTGATACACCAGGACATGTTGACTTCGGTGGCGATGTCACCCGTGCGATGCGAGCAGTTGACGGATGTATCATTGTCGTCTGCGCTGTTGAAGGCGCGATGCCACAAACCGAGACGGTGATTCGTCAAGCGATCCGTGAAAAAGTCAAACCCGTATTATTCATCAACAAAGTAGATCGACTCATAAATGAGCTTCGAGTCACACCGGAAGAAATGCAAAATCGATTCATTAAAATCATTAATAAATTCAATGAATTACTTGATCGAGTGGTCGCTGACGATTTCAAAGGAAAATGGAACGTGAAAGTCGAAGACGGAAGTGTCGCATTTGGTTCCGCATTCCATAACTGGGCTGTCTCCCTTCCACGCATGAAAAAAACCAACTTAGGATTCAAAGATGTGTACAACTACTGTAAAGACAATGATCAGAAAGCCTTAGCGAAACGATCCCCTATCCATGAAGTTGTCTTAGACATGGTTATTGGTCATCTTCCACCCCCCAATGTTGCACAGAAATATAGGATTCCTCATATCTGGAGAGGAGATCTTACAACTCCGCTTGCGAAAAACATGGTTGAATGTAACGAAAACGGGCCACTCGCGATGATGGTTGTAAAAATTATCCTTGATCCCCATGCGGGGGAAGTAGCGATTGGACGAATGTTCAGCGGAAAGATCCAACGAGGTCAGGAACTCTACGTTATTGGAATGCCTAACAAGAATCGTGTACAACAAACCAATGTCATGGTCGGACCTGATCGTATCCCTATTGACTATGTGAGTGCAGGAAATATTGTTGCTGCAACAGGTATCCGTGATGCCATCGCAGGAAGCACGGTGACCGATGACCCTGAGGCAGAACCCTTTGAACGTATCGTTCACGTCTCAGAACCCGTCGTCACGGTTGCAGTCGAAGCAAAAAACACAAAAGACCTCCCTAAACTCGTAGAGGTGCTCCGATTAATCTCCAAAGCTGATCCTAGCATCCAAGTGCAAATCAACCAGGAGACCGGAGAGAACCTGATGTCCGGTATGGGCGAATTACATCTAGAGATTACGGAATATCGTATCCGCAATGACCATAAAATGGAAATTGTCTGCTCTGAACCTATTGTTGTCTATCGTGAGACTGTCAGCAAACCAAGTCCCCATAAATTCGAAGGAAAATCACCGAATAAACATAACAGATTCTACATCGAGGTAGAACCTCTCCCAGAAAACATCGTCAAAGCGATTTACAATAATGAATTACCAGAGAACGTGAAGAAATACAAAAAAGAAACAGCAAAAATCCTTCAGGACCTCGGGATGGACAAAGATGTCGCCAAAGGCGTCTTTGGCGTACATGGTCTGAACATTATCACCGATACCACCAAAGGTATCCAGCATCTCTTCGAGACAAGAGATCTAATTATGGAAGCCTTTGACGAGGTGATGAAAAGCGGACCTACTGTCTCAGAACCCTGCCAAGGTGTCTTAGTAAAACTAGTCGATGCAAAACTCCATGAGGACGCAATCCACCGAGGACCCGCACAGGTGATTCCCGCAGCCAGAAACGCTATCTATGGTGCGATTACCATTTCCGAGCCTACCTTACTTGAGCCAATGCAGAAAGTATTCATCAGCACCCCTCAGGAAATCATGGGTGATGCATCACGGGAACTGAATTCCAGACGCTCCGAAGTCAAAGACATAAAAACCGTTGGAGACTCCGTGGAAATCGAAGCAAAAGCACCTGTTGCTGAGATGTTCGGATTTGCATCAGCGATACGATCTGCAACTGGTGGACGAGTCTTATGGAATACAGAGAACATGGGTTTTGAACCCTTACCGCGACAGCTGAAAGATCCCGTGATTAAAAAGATCCGTGAGCGCAAAGGCCTCAAACCAGAGCCCTACCCAGCTGATTACTACATGGGATAAAACCATTGGTAGGAATATTTCCAAATTCTTAAAAACCATGTGTGAATACAGTGGCGACTATGCAACGAGGAATCATCCCGATCAACCAGTTTTTCGAGTTGGAATACCGGTACTATGAGAAGGATCTAACCTATAAATATTTCAACAGACGTTTCGAAATCTACCTCATCGGAAAAAAAGGGATGCAAAAGATCTACATCTTGCATATGGACAACTGCGATCGACGACCCGGCAGATGGGCTCCTCACATCCACCGTGCATCACAAGTCGCAAAGAAACTCTATTTTGGGGTCTCCACACTCAACTGGAACGAAATAAAGGAAAACTTCCTCTCAGCCATCATCGGAGAAATCGGTGATACTTACAAAGCAGATGCAAAGAAAGCGGTCGTAAATTTGCTCTCACCGAAACTATAATAAAAGAAAAGAAAAAAGGATTTTCTAAAAATTTTTTCGTTAGGTGATACCGTATTTCCCTTGCGGTGTTTTATATATCTGTCCGTCTCTGCTTAATCTATCCAATGCTTCCTCTACCTTACGTGATTCGATTCCTTTGATCTCTGCTTCACTAATAATATCTGCTCTGTTAGCACTTTTATCCTCAGATTCAGCACAGAGTCCTTGTATGATATCAAGCAATAACCGCATCCGTTCATGTTGACTATGGCTAAATCCTGTCGCGATGATGTCAATATCAAATCGTCCGGTCTCCCGATCAGTTCCTACCCGTCGGAGATACTGATCGATAATCGAGATTGCCCGTTTCGCGTCATCAACCGTTGCCTCCTGACTGAGCCGTATCCGAGCACTTGCTTCAGCAAGTCGCACAAACGCCTCAAGCTGCCGTGGGGTAAACGGCACCGAATCCTTCGATGAGCTACGGAAATCGACGTAGTAATTCTGCAGAATATCTAAGGCATCATCTGTCATCACTGGGAAAACATTCCGTTTCGCATATGCGACGTACTTCCGAAGGAACTCAGGTTCAAACACCGGGAGTACATGTTTCATGAATTTTGATTCCTGCTCCTTCGAATACAGCTCATCAGAGGTTTTATTGAGATGCTCATGGATCTCTCCTCCTTTGTGGGATTGCAGGATATGCGTCGCAAGATCTGTATCTGTCTTCCGATTTGGTTTATCAAGAATGGAAAAGATAAGGTCAAAACGCGACAACAAAGCTGGCGGCATGTTGATCTGCTCATGCATCGGGATAAACTCATCAAAACGCCCCAGTTTGGGGTTAGCAGCAGCCAAGACCGCACAACGTGACTTCAGGGTCGCATTGATTCCTGCCTTCGCAACGGAGATCTCCTGCTGCTCCATCGCCTGATGCAAACTGCTCCTGTCTGTTTCCTCCATCTTGTCGATCTCATCGATACACGCAAGACCTTTATCAGCAAGCACAAGCGCACCAGCCTCAAGAGTCCATTGCCCCTCACCGAACTCGTCACGGACCGCAGCAGCAGTTAAACCAGCTGCAGAGGATGCCTTCCCTGACGCATACACGCTTCGAGGAGCAAGCTTCGACATATACGACAACATCTGTGATTTTGCAGTACCGGGGTCTCCTACCAGCAAGGCATGGATATCCCCACGTGTTCTGGTCCCATCAGGCATTTCTTTCGCTATCCCTCCAAAGAGTTGAAGGACGAGTGCGTCTTTTTCGATTTCAAGACCATAGATAGTCGGTGCGATACTCTGCCGCATCTTATCATAAATCAACGAGTCCTTACTGATGGTAAGGATCTTTTCTTCATCTTCCTCAGTCACCACAATTTCTTCAAATGCATACTCCTGGCTTTCAATACTGATCGCATCCATTGTTTTATCAAACGAGGTAAGACGGAACGTTCCCCGATGACGTGCCATTGAATGAAGAATGCCATTCACAATCACACGATCCCCTGGAGCAACGCCTCCTACAAGATCATCCTCAAGATACACGCTGATACGCTCTGGCTGCGCACCACCACGCAACCCCTCCGGGTTCTCCTGAATCTCAATCTTCTGAGAGTCAATAAATGTCGAAAGCGTCGTTGACAGTTTAAAGGACGACACCCGCCCACACCCACCTTGGTCCTCATAACACTCAGACGGCTCCTTCAGGATATCCTCATCCTGGTCAATCCGCATCACCGCACCACACTTTTGACACTGAAACGCGGCGATCTGCAGCTTCGGTCGCACCTCCGTGATTTTCTTCACAAGCCCTTCGACTGCGATAAACGTCCCTAGACGGTTCGCCCGAATCTTCCGAATCAGCACCTTCTGAGACTCAGGAATATTCTTTACACGAAAATGCAGCTGCATCTTCTGCTCTGCAGCAACATCAATAAGCTTCAAGGCTTCTTCAGCATTGAAAAGTGCTTTAAACGGCTGACGAAGCAATATCTCCGCAAGCTTTGGATCCGCTTTATCCACATCCCAATAATCAAGAAGCAAACTCCGCCGCTCTGGATACTCTGTTGCCACTGTCTCGATTTCTGCTTTGTAATTATCCTCAAAGAACCCCTGCCAGGATGCCGTGAGACTCTCGTCTTTCACCAATCGAACCATAGGAAAACCTCCCGTACTTGTTAAACATCATGGATATTTAAAATTTTGGCGGGTGTAGACGCCTCTTGAGTGGGTGTGCGTGATATACAGGTGACTGCCCGTCTGGATTCTCAACCCCGTTAACCCTCTGAGCATCGGCAGTCTGTGGTAAGGCTGCTCACTTCCGTGCCTCACCCGGTTTCCACAGCGAAGATAGACACATGACCCTCCGGTCATATGTGATTATCACCTCTGATCCCAAAGGACAAGGCGTCATAGGCAACAAACGGATCACGAGATACTCGTTACACCGCCTCGTAAGATCGACCCCAGCGTATCGGCGATTTCTGGTTGCAGGGAACGCCTAGCTCCCCGGTCTATTCTACACCTTTCGCCACTGTTACCAGGAACGACGGCTAAGCTGTCGGTAGTAGTTAAACATTTGCACGAATAAAATAACCAACCCTACCGCTAAAAACGCAACATCACGCATAACCGCGATCAATGCGTTTGTAAGTTCATAATTGTCACCATAGACTTTCCCTGCATTGAGCGCATCAAGAAAAAGAAGATAAATGAACACAGCGATAATAATGAAAATAATTACGTTTATGTAAAACGACCATTTGTTCCAAGTTTTTTTATCAACCGGAAGAATTGGGTTCACACTCATACACACCGACCTACAACAAGCATGAGTAAATGGATATAAGAATATTATGATTCTGTCAGCTGTTAGAAAAAATCAGTTAATTTCGTGTTTTTCACCTTATCACTCATAAACGTAGAGTCTATGGATTTCTCCACAAGAGCGATACGTTGTTTCGCGTACAACGGAAGGTTGTATTTCTCAGCGATCTCTTTTGAGATATTTAGATATTTCTTCACGGACATCTCATGGACCGTCAGGGTGAGCTTCCCGTTGCATTTCGTACACACGCCCTGAAGAGGGATTCTGCGATAGGTCGTGTTACATAAGGGACAACGCACAGACTGTTTGCTAAACGCGCGAAGATTCCCCAGAATATCTGGGAGGAAATGTCGTTCGATGACCTTGTAGGCAACATCTGCTTCATCGACTGCCCGGATTTTCGCAGCCAGACTGAGCTGCACATTCATTTTCTCCATCATAGTCTTCAACGTCTTATACAACGATTCCTTTGGCCCTTCTGAGATATTATCGGTATCATGGGTAAATCCGAACTGCTCGTATTGAAGCTCGGTGCCGAGCCGTGATGCGACCAACCCCATCTTTGACTCTAGGTTCTTTGAATGTTCATGTCGTAAGGTCGCTTCGTAGAACTCCAGAGGATATCGCGAGAGGGTATCGAGGTTATGTGCTTCTTTATCGACCTCGGATGGATCGAGTCGCGTGGTTAAAATCAAGGGTAGATCCATTTTTCCTCCCCGTTTATCTGGGATATAGGCATGGGAGAAATTCAGCAACGCATCCATGAGCAGCATGAGGCCATCTTCGTCGCCATCACAATTTTTTGATAAAATTCCATTATTAATGAGGAAGTTATGTAATCCTTCGACTTCGATATCATAGAGAAAATCTGAATCAGAAATTACAGGAGTAATGTCTTTGATATTATCAAGGATAAAATCTCCGAATGTATCTGCTTTTGGTCTTTCCTTCAAATGTGTTGTTCTGGATATCAGCAGAAAATCATGAGGAGTAACCTCAATGATTTTCTTAGTTGTAAGTTGATTGTTTTGCCATACTACTATTCTATGGGCTGGTGATGAAGTAAAATTTCTACCTGATTTCAAGGTTACTTTTACAAGGTGTCGTGGAGCAGGTGTTTTTAAAACAGTAAGTACCCTTCGAATTTCTGTTCTGCCGGAAAGAGGATTACAGGAGAACGTATGGGTATTCTTCACTTGTTTTTGTGTTGTCCCAAATGAATCGACGATCGTTTCCTTGGTTACTGTGCGGTCGTATAATTCTTCAAGAGACGTCTCCACTGCTCCTGAGGTGTCTGCAAGATAAAGAGATGTCTCTGGTACAAGACAATTTCTTCGTTTCGTCGCATGGAAAAATGGATGCATAAAGCAAACCTGAGCTGATGTAAATCCGATGATGCGTCCAAGTGCCCCTGCTGAGGTATGCGGTGCGAGTCCGACGACCAGGTGCCCTGTCAAATCCTGAGTTTTTTTGATTTTATAGAATCGAGCAACATTATAAAATTTGGTGAGTAGATCATCGATAAATTTTGAGACTTGCACAAAGTATTCAGCACATGAATCGGCAATAATGATATCCTGGACTTTCAGTTCGCAGATCTGCTCTTCGCTGAGAAGCTCGTTTCCTAAGTAATCTTTTATGTATCCAAGATCCTTGAGTCGATTCAGCGGAACACCGATTTCTTTTGGTTTGAAATGGGTGAGTGGTGCATCGGTCATATCGAATCGGATGGTCCCGTCTTTGAACACGTACACATTATGTTTTGCTCGAAGGATCCCTTTCTCCAAGGGCTCTGGGGTTTTATGTTTTGAAATCGTTCCTATAACACCTTTAATGGTCTCTGGGAGTAAGTGTTCTTTGACGTTCTTCTGTGCACGCTCAAGTTCCTCGGACAGGTTAATTATCTGTTTCTCTAGTTTTCCTTCGATGACTTCCGTATGAGCACCGCAGGCACATATCAAGTGGAACGTGACCGCGTCGCATTTCGGGCATCGCCGTTTTCCTACTTCTACTTCGATGGTGACGTTCTCTGCAGCGTTTTTCACGAGACGTTGATTTCCCCCGTAATCCCCAAGTGGGAAAAGGACGTGTGGTGGTGGTCGCATTTTCCGTGGGCTTGCTTTTTCTGGTCTGCCCATCCGTGTGCCGATCCGGAACGGTGCACGAGGTCGGATTGGTACTCCAGCAAGTGCTGAAACGAAGGAAAGTGTCGTCTCTCTCTCTAATGGGTTCCTCCATCGATCTGTGGCGATAATGGTTCCTTCTTTAAGTTCAAAGCCGCAGCAGCGGATTAAGGGGATGGTATACTGGTCGATTCGCATTGTTCCTTCTCGTTGGGTATGCAGTACCCCTAGTTCGATGAGGATGTTTTTTATTTCTTGGTTATTCGGTAAAATGAGTGTTACTTCTTCGTCGATGAGAATTTTTCCTTGTTCTTTAATAGAGGTCATGAGTTTTACATGATCGGTGATTGGCAGGTCATGCCAGAAGAGGTTACAATTTGGATGGAGCGGGACATGGTATCGTTCTGACAGAAGAAAAGCATCAGTTGGTGTGGGATTTTTAATATCGAGATGTCTACCAAAATCTTCATCGATTTTTTGTTGAAGTATTTGATCTGCAGTGGTGATATCAGAGATGATACCAGTTTTTGGAAGACAACCAACTGAGGTTTGAAGCTCTTGTACCCACCATTCATAGACATAGGATGCATCAGGAAGATAGGAGTTGTTTTCGATGAACTCCCCGAAGGGAATAAGAATTTCTCCTAAATCAATGATTTTTTTTACGTCGCTACGGATGTTCTTGACGTCGTTGATCTGGATGAGGTCGCCGTTCTGCAGTAATACGATAGGGCCTTCGATTTGGTCGCAAGGGGTGCCGATGGTTCCTTTGCCTGGTCGTTCGGTTTTCATCTGGGTGCCGACCGTGATGAAGCTGTCCAGCAGGAACATGGTGGCGGGATTGATCGCTGTTGAGGCAAGTCCAGCAGTGCGTGCCCGTCCATATCGGAGGCGGAATCCTCCTTTCCGGGAGGGATGGGACAGCACTGGTCTGCCTGCGATGACCTCGCCGATGTATTTGTATGACGGAGGGATCATTGGGATTTCGCCGCTTTCTTTGGTGGGTTCCACTCCTTTGTTGACGAAGGGTTCGAGGAACTCCCATCCGGGGAGCTTCATTTTTTTGATGTGTTTGTTGATTTTTGGTGCTTTGAGGCAGAGGCCTTCTGCGATAACAAGACATGCGCCTCCACGCAAACGGTTGGTTCCGACCCTTGGGAGGTCGCGGTATCCTGCGACTTCTTCATCTTCGGTTCCTTCACCGTTGATGCAGATCGGACAGTGTTTCATGATCAGGTCGATTTCATCAACCGAGGGGAGGTATTGCAGGTGTTGAACTCTTTTATATAAAGGGATTTCTTCTTTAAGCCGCTCAATTTCTCCTTGTGTGGCGATGTAGCGGCCGATACCTAGGTCGCGACGTACTACATCTGCGATCAGAACACTCATAGCTTGACCAGTTCCTCCCGCGCTTCGTATGGGCCCTGAGAAGTACAGGTCGACGTAGTTGGTGCCGTCGTTGTTTCGTCCGACTCGTACCTCTGCGATTCCTTCGAGTGGGGCGACCAGGACTCCTTCGGTGAGGATGGCTAGACCTGTTCGGATTGCTTGGTCCAATGCTTGTTCTATAGTGTCGAAGTGGTAGGTTTTCCGGTCCGCGATCATCCGTGCGATCTCAAGTGAGACAAGCTCTCTGTTACCGATTTTTTGGGTTGCTTGTCTGATTTTCGGTGCGATTCCTTCTGGTCCGACGAGTTGTTCCACACGGGCAGCAAGATCGAGTGCCTGGGGGATTTCAACAGTAAGCTCAGGGTCGCATCCTTTTTTACGTGCAGAGTTCGCCAGTAGATAGCATGTGTCGATATCCTGCTGAAGCTGTTGAAAATATGCACGCATAGCTGGACTTGCAGCGATATCTCTGGACGTCTCCCCATCCATAATTCTCATGCTCGGAAAATAAACAGTTTCTACATAGCAGGTTCTCACTTAAATGTTTGTGTTCTTGTGGAAAAAAAAGAGATAGTGTTTTTTCTTTTTAGTTAAGTAGATGTTTTACTGAAATCCATGGCAGTCGCGTTCCCGGTTTTAAGGTCGACAATGGGGAGTTTTGCTGAATCAGGGACGAAATTCATCATCTTCTGGTAGGAGGTCTGTGACTGCCAGCTGGAGGCGTTAATGAGTATGACGCCTCGATAGTTGTCGATAGATGAGGTGTGGACATGGCCGGTGACGAAGATATCTGGGACTTGGTTGATGAGCATGTAATCCTCATGTTCTGGGGCTAGTGGGGTGTATCCCCCGTAGGTTGGCGCGAGGTGTCGTTTCTTCAGCATAATTTTCATGACCTCGGTTGGTTCGTTGTAGTTCAGGGATTGAATGCTTGTCGAGTAATCAAGCAGGCTTTGTCCATGGTAGGACAGGATGTTTACTCCATGCAGTGAGAAGTAAGATGGGTTCCCGATGAAAATGAATTCTTTTCCTGAGAAAAGGTCCCGTATTTCTTTTTCAAACGCGGGTTGTGGCTCTGCGGGTCGTACTGCATCATGGTTCCCGGGTTGGAGAAGAATCGTGATATGGTCAGGGATGTATTCGAACTGCTTCGCAAGAGCCTGGTATTGGTCGTAGATATTGCTGATGGAGAGTTCTTTTTCCTGATTTGGGTAGATGCCGATACCATCCACGAGATCACCGGGGAGTACGAGGTATTTCAGTTTGCTTGCGACATCTCTTTGCCGGGAGTTCCCTAGGTCTCCATTGATCCAGCGGAGGAACGCGTTCCATTCAGTTTCCATGAACATCTTACTGCCGATGTGGACGTCGGAGAGGAATGCAACGCAGAGGGGGGATTCTATTCGTTTTCTTTCTTGATGCATTTTTATGTCGGGGTAGATGATGTTTTGAACAATGATGAGGTCTTTATTTTTACTGATTTTTCCGACCACCCCGATGACTTCATCAAGCATCACTTCGTTTGCCAGCTGCATTATCTCTGTGTTACTTTTTAGTGCCATGAGTGTGGCTGAACCGGTGTCGTCTTCGATTTCGATGAGCCGATGACCGTTATGTGTGTTTTTCACGTTTTTTACGATCCCGATGAGCTGTACATCGACCATGGTTTTTTTTATACGGTTGATAGGGATGAACTGAGAGATTTCTCGTCTCTGGGTGGTTAGAATCTTTCGTATCGTTTGGTAGCGTTCTCTGAAGAGGCTGACGAAATCCTGGGTGGTGCCCTCACTGGTTCTTTTTCCTGTGATATCATTGAGGATGCGTACTTCGGAATCGTAGTCCCTCGCGAGTGGTTTCCAGCTTTTGACTGTTTTTATATCAAGGGGTTGGAGTGGTTTTTTCTCTTCTGGTTGTGTTTCTTCTTCGGTGTCCTCTTCGTCTTCTTCTTCGTTGATTTCTTTTGGGAAGCTTGGTTTGTTGTATATTTTTGAAAGCATCTTTTTTTGGAATTCCTTTTCAATGGTTTTTTCAACAGGAGGTAAGGGTGGTGCTGGTGTTTGTGGGGGTGGTATGGTTAGTGGTGTTTCGATGAGTTGCTGGGTTGATGCTTCTATGTCCTTGATGGTGTCAAGTGCGAGGAATAAAGGATATTCTCTAAGGTTTTTGACGAGGAATGCAGCAAAATCATCTGGATGTTCTTTTGAGAAGATATACGTGAGCGCGTCAGGAAGGACGAACGTCCCATGATCTGAGAAGAGTTTGAGGATAGATTGCATTGTCTCGCCCACAAAAATATTTCAAGAGTCTGTATATGTCATGTTGTTTTTAGTGTTATGGTTGCCTTGTGGTTTTTGTTTGCATTTTTACCTCTTGTTGTCGATCATTCATTGAATTGAAAGCTTTAATATCTTGAAGTTATTAGGTGTTTGGTATGACGCAGATTTCTGTAGCTAAACAAGGGAAGACTACTGCGCAGATGAAGCAGGTTGCGAAGTCTGAGAAGATCACCGGAGAGTTGGTCAGGAGAGGGATTGCTGCTGGTCGTATCGTACTTCCGTCTAATCCGATTCATGCTCCGTCCTGCCTTGGCATCGGAAAAGGATTGCGCGTCAAGGTGAATGCGAACATTGGGACGTCCCGTGAATATTGCAATTTGAAAGAAGAGGTGGAGAAGGCAAAGGTCGCAGTTGCTGCTGGTGCGCATGCGGTGATGGACTTATCCACGGGTGGGGATCTTGATGCGATTCGTCGGAGGTTGCTTAAAACCGTGCCTGTCCCTTTTGGGACGGTCCCTATCTATCAGGCGGGGATTGAGGCGATTGAGAGACGTGGTTCGATTGTTGATATGACTGCGGATGATATGTTCTCGATGGTAGAACATCAGGCGAAACAGGGTGTTGATTTCACAGTCGTCCATGTTGGTATCACAAAGGTAAGTGTGGAGCGTCTTTGCAAACAAAAACGGCTTATTCCTATGGTTTCTCGAGGTGGGTCGTTTCATATGGCCTGGATTCTCCATCATGATCAGGAAAATCCTTTTTACAAAGACTTTGAGTATCTGCTCGAGATCGCGAAACGCTATGATGTGACCCTTTCACTTGGTGATGGGATGCGTTCGGGGGCGTTAGCAGATTCGAATGATCGAGCGAAGTTCCAGGAGCTGCTTCTGATTGGTGAGCTGGTTGAAAAGGCACGGAAGGCTGGTGTGCAGACCATGGTGGAAGGCCCAGGTCATATGCCCTTGTCCGATATCCAGGCAAACATCCAGGTGATGAAGACAGTGACTAGCGAAGCACCATATTTTGTTCTTGGCCCCTTGGTGACTGATATTGCCCCGGGGTATGATCATTTTGTCGGTGGTATTGGTGGGGCGTTTGCTGGGTTTTGTGGTGCTGATTTTCTGTGTTATGTGACGCCAGCGGAGCATCTGTGTCTGCCTGATAAACAGGATGTCCGTGATGGGGTGATTGCCACAAGGATTGCTGCGCATGCTGCTGATCTCGCCCGAGGACTTGACAGGGATGTTGATGCGTCATTTAGTGCCGCGCGTGAGAACCTTGACTGGGAGAAGATGTTCAAACTCTGTATCGATCCTACGAGAGCAAAGGAGTATCGGGCGAAACGGTCGCCTTCCGAGGATACTAAAGCATGTTCCATGTGCGGGAACCTCTGTGCACTGGAGATGGTGAAAAAATATTTGAAAAATAAGTGAACAATAAGTTTGCGTTGTGGTATTATCTATAATGTATTGTATTTTTTTTTCAAAAACAAGGATTTTATAAAAAAATAAAAAAAAAGAAGGGGAAAAGTAGTCGTCCTGGGCGTGTGTTGGATTTATGTTTCTGGGACAACGAAGACTAGTGGTCCGATCTTAAATCCTTTAAAAGATTTGATGAGACCCGGTTGGTTTTCTGGATACGCTGACACTGATATATGGATAAAGCCAAATCCGAAGAAGTATAGTTTACTTTGAATCGTCGCTGATGTCCCTATCCCTATATTCTCTATGGTACCATTTGCAACAGTTTTTTCGTGTTGTAATATACCCCAGGTGATATTGATCGTCCAGTTTACGTAGGTAGCATTGTATTCTCCGATATTATTGATAGCGGCTTTTATCCCAAATGAAATCATTCGAGCAGTGATATTTATTGCTGGTGGTTTGAGTAAGAATAATGTTAGTGTTGTGTGGGAGACATTAATGCGAGCTGGTGAAAACGTATTATCTTTTGCCGTTAAGGTCACGTTGAAAATCCCAATCTCGTTATAAAAATGTATTGGATTTGCATTAAACGGAGTGATGGTGGTATTACCGTCACCGAAATCCCAAAGAAATTGTGTGAAAATTGTTCCGTTGGTAACATTCCCATGGAATCGAACACCATTTGGGTAATATTCGTATTGCATAGGCCACCACCAACTATAAGGACCTCCTGCATTGCAAGTGAAATTTTTTCCTGGAGCTCTGGCAATAACGTTGATATCGTCGATACTGAACTCTTGTTGTCCTGCTGATGCTGTCGTGTTGCTATAGTATTGGAAAGCAATCAGCACATCGTTTTCTCCTATGAACGCAGATAAATCAATGGGATTTTGATCAAGATAATTTGACTTATACCATTTCCAATCTGTAAAAGGATTTGGGGGCATGCCAACGTCCATGTCATCAAAACTCCAGATATTCGTCCAGTTCGCTCCTCCATTTGTTGAGACACTGATATTGAGTTCGACATAGCGCTTGTATATTGTCGTATAATAACAAGTGTACCAATGGAAATCTAGCGAGATACTTTGTAAATTACCATCACCAATGAAATTGAGGCTTGGGGTGATGAGCCATTCTTCTTGGAGAGATTGGCTTTCTTCACGATGGATTGTGCCGCAGTATGGTTTGGTGTAAGGGACCGTGGAGTCGATATACCACGTTTCACCAGGGTTTGTTTGTTGTAGCGTCCAATCCCCTGAATCGCCTTCCGGAGGCATGTTTCCATCAGTAAAATTTTCGTCCAATAGGAGAAATTCGGCAGATGACGATGATTGATAACCACTGCATTTAGATAAGGTTGTATCAGGGTTATTATTCTGCTTTGCCGTACCAATTGCAGTAATGTTTAATGCAGAAAAACTACAACAGATGAGAACGAAGACAATCACCAGCGTGCTTATATTTTTCAAAA
>Ga0209288_10000227_pt1 | contig 17987 bp, 17 predicted proteins | sample PPLLaktember2015_4_FD_187261 | JGI IMG/M metagenome (GOLD analysis project Ga0209288, IMG submission 187261) | Freshwater sediment microbial communities from Prairie Pothole Lake near Jamestown, North Dakota, USA - PPLs Lake P8 Core (1) Depth... | ecosystem: Environmental > Aquatic > Freshwater...
TCCGCTGAGGATGAGGCAAGGCCCAGGCTTCCTGGCTGGTGAGCACGGCGCCGAACTGGCGAGTGAAATCACTGCCGTAAATCTTTATCGAAGAAGGCTCGGTGGTCACCAGTATGCTATTGGATGCTGCACAGGCCAGGATCTCACTGCCGGAACTCTTGGGCTTTCCTGCTTCCGGCGGGATGTCGTCGTACACCACCAACCAGTCATATTCCCTGGCGTCACGTTGAAAGAGAAACTCGCATCGGTCCCAGCGGTTGCTGCCATGGGGTAGCTGATGCAACCAATGCGCGGGCGGGAAGCGGCTGATCAATTTGACCCGGATCATCTGTTCCGTATTTTTGGATGCAATGTTGGGCACGAATATCCTGTTGTGAAGTGGTCGACCATGATCAAACCGACGGGTTATTCCCGCCAATATTCATTGATCCAGGTTGCAGGCAAGATGTGTTTATAAAGTTTCTTATACCATTTCTTTACAGGCCAGATTCCGCGTGCCGCATCTGGGGGGTTAGGGTCGCCAGGGAAAGCAATGACGCGTGCGCTTTCCGGTCTGGACGGCACTTTCCACCATCTTTGCGGCATCGGCGGGACGCAATGCGTCTTGAACAGGACGCACCACTTATCGGGCCAAAAAGCTATCTCGGTAACGGTACGGGAAATATAGGTTTGTTCGATTTTGTATTGGTCGAGTATCGAGTCGAATTCGGGCACCAGACGATCATAGATGTAGGGATGTCGACCGACCCTGAAGCGGAAAACCGACGTGTTTCCGATTCCTTTTCCAGGCTGTGTCCAGTTCTGCATGACCACGAATGTTTTCTCCGGGGCGTAATCGAAGAAGTCATCCAGGCTGCCTGTTACAACCACGTCGAGATCGAGAAACAGCCAATCACCTTCCATACCTGGCAATTCGCTGGCCCAGAGGGATATCTTGCGCCATCCTGTATTGTTGTACGGGGGGCGCAGAGATACCGTCGGGCAAGGCAGGCACTCGATTTCCTCGCGCACGCCGGCGGGGTCGTCAGTCAGGCATACGAAGCGAATGGGGCCCTGGATGTTCCTTCGAACCATGCCGTACAACTTGTTGGCATACTCGGCCGGGTAAAGAGGCCCCCATTTCATGCAGACGATTTGTTTCATAGGTTTTGAAGTGGAATAAAGTGTGCGAAGTGACGTGGCGCGATGTCAGTCGATACAAATCAATCTTGTTTTTTACTTCATCGCTGTTGCCCACTTGATAGAACCTGGTCAGCTGTTTCGCCAGAATCATCGGCCTTGGCCAGCGTCGGGTTGCCTACGAATTGTTTGAGTTGAAGACAAGAGAGAAAAGTGTGCCAAGTGTACTCTGGTGGGGGCGTTTCGATCCCGCCTACTCCCGCAACCGCATTCTGCGCAAGCAGTTCGCCGATCTGGGATGGCAGGTCAGGGACTTTCAACCCAAATTCGCTCGAGTGGGCGATTGGGAAGCCACTCTGTGTTGTCTGCCCAGACCGGATCTGGTCTGGGTGCCCTGCTTCAGGCAGCGCGACCTCCTGGCGGCGAGCCGCTGGGCGGGGCGACAAGGCGTGCCCTTGGTCTTCGATCCGCTCATCTCGGCCTATGACAAGCAGGTCGACGAGCGCGGCAAGCTCAACCCGGCAAGTTACCGTGCGCAGCGTTTGCTGGCTTGGGAACGTTCACTGTTCAAGCGTGCTGACCGGGTGATTGCCGATACGGCTGCCCATGCGGACTATTTCGTTCAGGTTTTGGGGATGGATGCCAGCAAGGTCGACGTCATCTACGTTGGCGCCGAGGAGGCGCTGTTCCGGTCCAGACCGCTCGCGGTGAAAAGCCCGGACTCACCAATGGAAGTGCTTTTTTACGGCAGCTTCATCCAGCTGCAAGGGCCACAGGTCGTGGTCGAGGCCGCCAGCCTTTACCAGGGGCCATCGGTAAAATGGGTCCTTCTTGGGCTGGGGCCGCTGCGCAGCGTGTGCGAGGAACGTGCCAGGGGAATGGAAACCATAAGCTTCGAGGACTGGCTTCCGTACGAGAGGCTGCCCGAGCGCATCCGTCGGGCGGACGTTCTTCTGGGAGTGTTCGGCACGACGCCCAAGGCTGGCCGGGTCATCCCGAACAAGGTATTCCAGTCGCTCGCCAGCGGCCGGGTGGTGGTCACACGGTCGGCGGCATCCTATCCTGAGCCCTTGCTTGCCATGGAAAACAGCGGTCTCGAATGGGTGCCTGCAGGCGATGCCCAGGCGTTGGCTGACAAAGTGGCAGCACTGGCGAGTGACCCGGCCAGGCTAGGCCAGCTCGGTGAGGCCGCGGCGGCGACAAGCCGTCAATACTTCTCCGAGGACGCGGTTCGGCGCCAGCTTGAACATGCGCTCGGCGGACTGGTCGCCTGAACGACATATGGAAATACGAAACAGAAAGTCGGAATGAATCGATGAGAATCCTGCATGTCTCGCACCAGCAACTGAAATACCTGGGCGCCCGCAACTATCTATTCCCGGTTAGGATCAACAACGGCTTCATCCGCAACAACCACGAGGTCTACTGGTTCAGTGACCGCGATGTCGCACGCTGTTCGAACATGTTCGGCAGCCGCAAGATGGGCGTGAAAGCCAGCAATCGCAAGCTGCTCGAGGTGTGTCGCAACTTTCAACCCGATGTGATTGCGCTGAGTTCCGCGGACATCATCCAGGCTGAGACCCTTGCGGAAGCCCGCAAACTGCTGCCGAATGTGGCGATCTTCCAGTACTACATCGACCCGCTGTTTTACGAATCCAACTTGCGCAACGCCGGCAGCAAGGCCGACGTGGTGGACTGGAGCTTCGTCACGACAGCCGGCCCGATCCTGTCGCGTATCGCTGGCGCCCATTCCAGGGTGGCGTTCATCCCCAACCCCGTCGATCCCAGCATCGATACTCACCGTTGCCATGAGCGTAGCGATCAACCTTACGACGTGTTCTTTGCGGGCCACCTGGACAAGCGGCTGGATCCGGACGACCTGCGCGGGCGCGCACCCGACCTCATCCACGAGCGTCTACCTAAAGTGCATTGCGCCTTTTACGGCCACGGTCAACACAGGTCCCTGTTCGGGGCGGAATTCATGCGGGCGCTCGGTGAGGCGAAGATCGGCCTGAATTTCAGCCAGCGTGTTCCGGGTACCAAGCCCGGCCCCGGCGGCGAGTTGTATCTCTATTCGTCCGACCGCGTCGGCCTCTATCAGGGTAATGGCCTGCTGGTGTTCTCGACATGTGCGGCCAACTTGGCCGAACTGTATGGACAAGATACGATCATCGAGGTGGAGGGCGCAGACGACTTCATCGACAAGTTGCGCTTTTATGTGGAGAACGATGCCGAACGGCAGCGCATCGCCCGCAACGGCTACGAGATGGGGCACCGCGAGTTCAACGAGCGGCTGGTGTCCCAATACATGGTGGAGTCCACATTGGGAATGGCCCATAGCCACCGGTATGCGTGGCCAACCACGACATATTCCAAGTAAGCCTTGGAGTCCTCAATGACATGCCCTATCTGCGATCGAGGAATGAAACCAGTCTTCAGTGCCCAGGTTCTGGGGAAATACTCCGCGGAATTTGAGTGGTGTATGAATTGCGGCTTTCTCAGAATCGCCAATCCACACTGGCTGGAGGAGGCCTATTCCAGTGCCATTGCTGCCACGGACACGGGCCTCGTGATGAGAAATATCGATGTTGCCCGAAAGCTGGCAGTGTTTCTGTACTTCGTGTTGCCTGGTCGCGGGGCTGGCCGCTACCTCGATGCGGCGGGTGGCTATGGCATGTTGACCCGGTTGATGCGGGACTACGGATTTGACTTCTTTTGGTCGGACAAATACTGCAGCAATCTGCTAGCGCGCGGTTTTGAATTTGATGCCGGCAAGGCTCCCTGTCAGGCAGTGACCGCAATCGAGGTCATGGAACACCTGATCGATCCTGTCGAGTTTGTCGTGGACGCGCTGAAAATGGCGCAGAGCGAGACCTTCATATTCACAACGGAGTTACTCCAGGGCAAACCCCCGCAGCCCGAGCAATGGAGCTATTACTCTCTGAGTACCGGGCAACATATTTCATTTTTCACCAAGAAAGCATTGACGGTCTTGTCTGAGAGATTGGAGATGAACTATCACTATCTGGCCGGAATGCACGTCTTCACCCGACAGGAGATTCCTCCGATGAGACTCAAGCTTTTCTCGAAAAAAGCCATGCCTCTGATGCTGAAGATTCTTTCCGGAAAAATGAAAAGCAGATGTTTGGAGGACCATGACCATATCGTCGCCAAGCTATCGAGAAACGATAGTGCTGAAACATGATGAGGATTGCTTTTGATTACCAGGTTTTCCTATTTCAGGAATACGGCGGCATTTCGAGGTATTACAGCAAGCTGGCCAGCTCGCTGAATAGTCTGGAAGGGGTCGAGGCCAGGATATTCGCTCCAATGCATTTAAACGCCTATCTCGCAGACTTGCCTGCCGGAATCGTCAAGGGTAAAGACGTGAGGCATTGGCGCAAGTCAAAAAAACTGTTTCGCGCGATCAATGTCGCCGGTTCACGGATTCAACTCGGCCTTTACCGTCCGAGCATCGTGCATGAGACCTATTATTCCCAGAAGTCAGTTGCGCCCCAGGCGGTTCCGTTGGTTGTGACGGTTTATGACATGATCCATGAGCGGTTTTCGGACAGGTTCCCGCAGAAGGACCGTACTTCTCTGCTCAAGCGGGTCGCCGTCGAAAGGGCGGATCACGTTATTTGCATATCCAACAGCACCCGGAATGATCTGGTGGAGTACTTCCAAATTCCTGATGAAAAAGTCTCTGTCGTCCACATTGGTTTTGAGGCTTTCCGCGCTCAAGAAGAACGTGGGGGCCTGCAAATGGACGGCAAGCCCTATTTTCTCTATGTCGGGCAGCGCTCGGTTTACAAGAATTTTCAGAATTTCATACGGGCCTTTGCCGTGTCACCCGAACTGCAGCGAAATTACAATGTGGTCTGCTTTGGCGGTGGCGGGTTCAATGAAGAAGAAAGGGCAATTTTTGCTGCACTGAAACTTGCCGAGTCCCAGATGATCCAGATCGGTGGCGATGATGACGCCTTGGCCGAATGCTATAAAAATGCCTTCGCCTTTGTATATCCGTCGCTGTACGAAGGCTTTGGCATACCACCGCTCGAAGCCATGTCTCTCGACTGCCCGGTGATTTGCAGTCATACAAGCTCGATTCCTGAAGTGGCCGGGCAGGCAGCCGAATATTTCGATCCTTCAAGTATCGACTCTATTCGCGAAGGGCTGGAACGTGTTGCCACCTCACCCGCACGCAGGAATGAACTAGTAAGCTTGGGTCGTGAACGCCATCTGCTGTTTACCTGGCCACGTTGTGCCAAGGAAACGCTCGCCATCTATGAAAAACTTGTCTGAATGAGAAAGACGCTTATATGTGGTGTCGGCGGCCAGGATGGCGCCTACCTGGCCAAATTTTTGACAGACAAGGGATACGAGGTATGGGGTACTTCGAGAGATGCCCAAATGGCCAGCTTCCAGAGCCTGCGCGGCCTGGGTCTTTTGCCGCGGGTCAAATTGCTGTCGATGGCGCCAAACGATTTCCGCAGTGTCCTGACGGCACTTAACCGTGCCGACCCTGACGAGGTCTATTTCCTCGCCGGACAAAGCTCGGTGGGCTTGTCTTTCGAGCAGCCGGCAGAAACCCTGGAAAGCGTAATCAACGGAGTATTGAATCTGCTGGAGGCGGTTCGCTTTCTTGGCAAGCCGATCAAGGTCTATCACGCCAGTTCCAGCGAATGTTTCGGCGACCTCGGGGGGCAGGCGGCCAACGAGGCGACGCCGTTCCGGCCGCGTAGCCCCTATGCGGTCGCGAAGGCATCGGCCCACTGGCTCGTGGCGAACTACCGTGACGCCTATGGATTGTTCGCATGCAACGGCATCCTTTTCAATCATGAATCACCGCTGCGTCCGGCACGCTTCGTGACGCAGAAGATCGTGTCTGCGGCTGTGAGGATAGCGGGTGGAGCGCAGGAGAAGCTGACGCTGGGTCGGCTCGATATCGTTCGTGACTGGGGCTGGGCACCTGAGTACGTCGAAGCCATGTGGTTGATGCTCCAGCAGGAGATGGCCGATGATTTCATCATCGCCACGGGGAAAGCCTTTTCGCTGGAGGACTTCGTGGCCTCTGTGTTTGCTGAGCTATCGCTCGACTGGCGCGATCATGTCGAAGTCGATCCCCATCTGTATCGCCCAACTGACATCCCATGGAGCCAGGGCAATCCTCGCAAGGCCGAAGAGGTACTGGGATGGAAGGCACGACATGCCATGCCTGAAGTGGTAAAAATGATGGTTTCCGCGGAGTTGAAAAAGAGCCAGGGTGGCGGCGCCGTATATGCATAGGGTGAAAATTTCTGTCGTGACCGTGGTGTTGAATGCCGCCGGCAGCATCGAGAAGTGCGTTGCGTCCGTGCTCGGTCAGACCTACGACAACATCGAGTATCTGGTAATCGATGGAGGCTCGACCGACGGGACGCTGGATATCCTCGCCCGTTACCGTGACAGAGTTGATTACCTCGTGAGCGAGCCGGATCGTGGCCTTTACCATGCCATGAACAAAGGCATTCAGGCCGCAACCGGTGATTTTGTCTACTTTCTCAACAGCGACGACACTTTCTGTGATGAGAAGGTGGTCGCCGATGTGGCGGCGGCGATTGATCAAAATCCGTCGGTAGAGCTGGTCTACGGCGATGTGTTGATGGGCAGCGGCAACCAGTTGATAAAAAGGCCTCAGGTGCCGGTGCTGAGCCGGGAGTCACTATGCCGGAAAGGATTCTGCCATCAATCGCTATTCGCTCGGCGAGAGCTACTGTTGCGCACTGGTGGTTTCTCCGAGGAATACCGCATCGTGGCCGACGGTGATTGGCTGGCGCGCGCATTGGCGGCAGGAGCGACCAGCCTGCATCTCGATCGTGACATAGCCGTCTTTGCGTTGGACGGAGTGAGTGGAACCAGTAAATGGCACGCGGAAAAGCATCGTAGCCTACGGGCAAACTTTACCCGCTGGGAGTTGTTGCGGTGGCGCAAGTTGCCCGGGATCCTTGGGCGGAAGTAGAACTCGACAAACGTGATAGAAGCACGCCCCTTCCTTTTGCATCAGGGCCCACCCCGTAAACAAGGTCTTGTGCTTAACCATAGCCAAAACCCTCAATGTATAAGGACATAAGCCCTTCTGCCGATCGACCTGCCGAACTTGTAGCGCCTGCTGGACGATGCTGCTGATAATAATATGCGAGCCAACCTCTGCTGCGTCTGGTCCAACAAAGGCCTCTGATTTCAAATGCCGATCGCATAACAAACGATGGAACTGCAAGACAGTCGTTGCCACCTCAGCGTGAACTGCAGTGCCGGGTCGCGGGGCCGAATGCGGATGGGCTGTGTCGCGGACAGCTTTTGCCTTGGTCGCCGAATACGGAACGATATTGAGTCTGCTATGGATATCTGCTCTCCGCTTTGCGGGCTGTTCCGTCAAAGCTGCTGAACAAGCACGAGGATATGACGCTTCGCTGCAAGTCGGGCTGATCTATTGGTTCCGTGAGGGTGTGTCCAAATGCTTGACTGTTACGCTGACATCTTTGACGCGCGCGGCCACGCCTACCATTTGGCGATGACCCGCTATCCGCATGCCCGGGACCAGGAATTTGCCCATCTGCTGCGTCATGTCGATTTCCGCGATTGTGAAGTTCTCGTCGACGCGCCATCCGGAGGCGGCTATTTGCGCCGTCATCTGCCAGTCGAGGTGCCGTTGGTCGTCTCTCTCGAAGCCAGCTACCAGTTCTGCCATTGCGGGAAGCATGACGGCGAGGGTGCGCTGGTGTCGGGCTTGCCCGCGTTTGCGCTGTCGGACCATGCCGCTGACGTGCTGGTCAGCCTCGCCGGCTTGCATCATATGCCCAATCGCGCGGCCTTCTACCGCGAAGCAAAGCGCGTGCTGCGCCCAAATGGCAGGATCGTGGTGGCCGACGTGCTGAAGGGAAGCGCGGCCGACTCCTTTCTGAATGGATTCGTCAATGAGGCGAATTCCATGGGGCACCGCGGGATTTTCCTCGATGAAGGCGATATCCGCGCGATGGAAGATTCCGGTCTTCGGGTTCTGCGGGTGGAGCATGAGACCTACCACTGGCGTTTCGACTCGAGGTACGAGATGGCCGACTTTTGCAAACTGCTCTTCGGCATCGACCGTGCCGACCACGCTTCAATCGCAAGTTCGATCGACGACCATGTCGGCGTTGTCGAGGTTGAGGACAGCGTGCTGATGAACTGGTCGCTCCAGTTCATCACGGCCGATCGCTGACGGCCCGCACACGTGAAAACGCTCAAGCGTCTTGCGGGACTGTTGAGACCTCTGCGGCCTGGCCCATTCCGACTGGAGACACGCGACGGCAGCCAGCGTGTGTCGCTGACAGTCGACGGGGAGGAACTCTGGTATGAGTGCAGCGGAGAGATCCTGCAGCCTGTGCCGGAGGCGTTCGTCTGTGCGCTCCTCATGATTTCCCTGCAGTGTCATCGCCGAATCGGCATGAATGATGCCGTCGAGGCTGCGTTCCTGGGGAATCTGGAGGAACTGCTGGCAGTCTGGGAGGTTTGGTGGGGAACGCCGCGGCTGCGGCCCGGTGCGCCGCTTTCCGCGGTTGTGGATGTAAAAGATTACCGGCGGAAGGGCAAGGCCGTGTTCTTCAGCGGCGGGGTGGATTCCTTCTATTCCCTGTTGCGGGAGGGTGAAGAGTTCAGCCATCTGATATTCGTCCATGGTTTCGATATCCCCATCGAAGACGGGGTGCGCTTCGGTGCGTTCGAGCCGGCGCTGCACCGGGTCGCGCGCGAGTGCGGCGTAACCCCGGTCGTCGTGCGGACGAATCTGCGTAGCCACCATCTGACGCGGGGAATGGATTGGGAACGCGGCCATGGTGCGGCACTTGCGTCGGTCGCCCATCTGCTCTCCGATCAGATCGGAGTCGCGGTCATCCCCTCGTCCTATACTTATGGAAACTTCCATCCATGGGGAACCAGTTGGTATACCGATCACCTGTTCTCCTCGAATCGGGTCCGGTTGCAGCATGCCGATGCCAATCTCTGGCGTGCAGACAAGCTGGCGGCCATCGCCGACCACCGGCTGGTGCAGCAACATCTGCGCGTGTGCTCGGAGAACAGGCGCGCGACCGGCAACTGCGGATATTGCGAGAAATGCGTGCGTACGATGATTTCTCTGGAACTCGCCGGGCGGCTTCAGGATTTCGACGCGTTCAGGTTCGACGAGACGCTTCCGCAGTTGATCGATATGGCGGATCCCATCAGAGGACACCTCCATTCGGTGTATCGGATGTTCCTGAACCGCGATCTACGCCCTGAGGTCTCCGCGGCAGTGTCGCGCTGGCTCGCCCGCAGTCAGGCGCCGCGCCCCGGTTGATCGAGGGTCTGGGAAGCCGAATTCATCACGGCACGTATCGCCAGCCGTGCCCGCAGGGTGCGCTACGAGGCAGGTTCTCCAAACCCGGAAGAAATCGAGGTCTACCGCGACGCGCTTCCCGCCGAGTGCGTGGAGCGCTGCCTGGTTCTGGGAATGACGCCTGAGTTGCGGGCCCTCATGGCGGGACGGTGTGCGGCGCTGGTGTCGGTCGATTCCAGCGTTGCGGCAATTGCCGAGTATGGACCTTGGGTTGCGTCTCCCCGCGAGACGATTGTCGAAGCGGACTGGTCACGATTTTTGCAGCAAACCGGGCAGCGCTTCCATGTCATCGCCGGCGACGGGATATGCGGCAATCTTTCCGGCCGCGACGCAGCGGGTCAGCTGTTGCAGGCTATCCAGGACCGCCTCGCGCCGGGCGGTGTGTTCGTCACGCGCATGGCTCTGGTATCCGGGGTATTTGAGGCGGCGCGATGGACGTGGTCGGCGCCCGCCGAGCGGTTTCGCGCAGGCGATATCGGGGAGGCCGAGTTCGGCTTGACGCTACGACTGTTCGGGTTCTTCCGGCGGTTTTTTGACGTCGAGAGCGCCATACTCGACTGCGCCGGGGTGTATCAGGAGATTGCAAGCCTGTGCGACTCCAGCGCCTTGAGCATGCGCGAGCGCGAGATCGCCTTATGTTAGGTGTTCAGGGGAAAGAACTGGCTACCCACACAAGCTGCTTGGGAGGAACTACTTGCCGAAAGCGCCTGGCAGGTCATGCGGCGGTCACTGCGTGGCATCTTATGGCACGCATACTATCCTTTCCATGTTTGTTCCAAGGCGTAGTGCAGATTGACAAACGTGCAGTCAACGGGACGATGAGCGGATCACTGGGGGCAAGCCCGGAACCGGGCATCAGCTTCGTACAGTGACTACCTTGCCGAATCGGGACCAGCAAGTTTCCAGCGCCTATCGACCGGCCTAAGCGTCATTGGTGGTGTTCATCCCGGCAGCGCTGGCTGAGCAGCGCTTGTCGCCACGGGGGGTGAAGCTGCACCGCGCTCTTTGCTTTAACCAGAACAGCGCGAGAATGATGGCGTACATTCGTCTGCCGATCGAACGGCCGAGTTTGTAACGCCTGCGGATCGCCCATTGCTGGAACGTCATCTTTTCTGGCTTCTTGCGATGTTCCTGAAAAATACGCCGGCGTTCGGTCTCTATGCTCGAGATAAATTTCTTGTTCTCGCTGATCGGGTAGGGCTGGACGGCAAGGATTCTCAAACCGGTTTTCCAGCAGTTATCGATCACATGGTCGTCAATGGTGCCGCGGACCAGGGGGGTGGCATGAGCCAGTAATTTCTGCGCGCCTGTGCGGCTGATACAACCGGCTTGTGTGCCACTGGCGCCCTGGAGCAAGACGCTCAGCTCGACATTGTCGTTCAGGTCGCAAAGCCGAAGCGACGGGGTGGGGCCCAGGCCAGCCAGCCGGATGAAATCCCATTTAAAGGGGATGGTGTCGATGGCTGCAAGAATGCCTGTCAAGTCGTCATGGATGTCGACATCGTCCTCCAGCACCACAGCCCAGGGAATATCCTCCTCGACCATCTTTTTCCAGATGCGCACATGACTGAGGTAGCAGCCCACCTCGGAAGGGGACATCGGCCGCGCGATCTGGCCAATCACATATTGTTCATCGTACTGGGCGAGTTCGCTTGGTGAAAGCCTGGCGCCATCTGTGGCCGGAAATATTTCAAAATCGATGCCGAGTTTATCGAGTTGAGCGGCAATGCTCGCCTTGCGGTCGCTGCTTCTTTCCAGGTTGATGACAAACAGGGGAGGGAGAAATGGTTTCGTATCCGACATCGGCTCAGAAAAACAGAAGTACTTGGGGGGAGGGCTTGAGCATTGTAGTGCGACTCGACTTGAGCAGCCCGTAGCGTTGTTCAGGCCATCCTCGCATTGGGGTATCTGCCTTCGAGGGAGGTCTTCCACACGATCGAGAGCTTGCCGTAATTATTGTCCAGGATCTCGACCTCCAGCCCCAAGAGGGTCGCAGGCAATGCAACATGAAGACGATCGGTGCGAACGGATTTCACGCTTCCGAGCAGGTTGATCAGGTCCATCGAAACCTGATCACACCCTGCCCGCTTCTCACATCGGGTTAGGTAGAAGTCCATCAGATCCTTGTCACGCGATTCGGGATGCTCGGTTCTGGCCTCCACATCCGAGCGAAGAATCTCGAGTCTGCCCGCGCCATCCGGTCGCTGTCGGGACAGGGCGCGCTTCCATTTCTTGCGTCGCTTGATCCAGGGTCGGTCCACCAACAACGACAAGTGATGGGCGAGGGTTTGTGTCCGTTGCCGCAGGACCGGCATGTCGAGCGCAAGCGCCATGTCGTCGACGAGTTGCGAACGGGCCCGGGGGGCATGCCGACGTACATGCTCGAGACTAAGCTGGTCACGGCACAGAAGCGTGAAGCGTTCGTCCAGGCGATTGAGCAGTGCTTCGTTGCCGCGGATGGTATGGGGGAGCAGCAAACAACGCCTGACCTGTTGGTCCAGGCAGGCTTGCAGCGCATCGGCAATGAAGCGATAGGGCGGGACCAGGTTGCCTCCACCGCCGAGAATGATGGTGCCGTGGCGAGGAAAGTTTTCGGGTCGTGTAACCCTGGGGGTTATCCCGACACGGTCGAAGCATTGCCAGGTTGCCGTGGCGATCAGGGCGTCGCCGGCGTTGCCGGGGTTGGGGAAGTAGAGTGCTCCCCCCTCGGCAGGTAGCCAGTTTTTCAGGATGTAGTCGATTTTGTTTTGCATTGCGATTGGATTTTTGCTTCGGATCGACGAATTAGATTCTGGAGCGCGCGTTCCACTCTGGGATCGGGGCAACCCACCAGTTCTCGCCTCAAATCGAGGCTCAGGACATTGGTGATCGGCGGCAAGGCCTCGATTGCATCCGCAAGAGGTTGTTCCTCGGGCATGTTTTCCAGATGGAAGCCGGGCCTGTCGCGGTGAAGATTGATGCGTGTCATCACGCACTTATGGCAACGGCCACAATTCCCCGTTTCGGATATGGCTTCCCAGCATACCTGGAGATGGCGCTTCACCAGTGGCGCGGCGACAGGATGATGTACAAGGCGCCGGAGCTTTTCGGAGCGCAGGGTTTCCTGGCCCACGTGCCTTATGGCAACCCGGCTAGAAGACCATAATGGGTCAAGGTCCGGATGGGAGCCCCAGGGGGCAAGATTATTTTCATGAACGCTCGACGAGATAAGGAATGTGCCGATGCTGCGCTCGAGAAGGTGCCCGATGAAGGCCAACGCCCCGCCATGGGTCCAGTCCCAGGGTGACTTGCGATAAAGCCGGTGCTGCCGCAGGTCGGTCGTGATCATGGTCCAGTCCTTGCCGGTCGCTTGTGCCACCGCAGCGAGGGAGTTTTGTACTCGCCGCAGGGTTTTTTCCTGACTGCAGGGAATGTCGAATCCGGCAGCGAAAACCAGAAGGTCCGGCTCCTGCCTGGAAAAAAAACAGGAATAGAAAGAGTCCACCCCCAGGCTGAGTGCAAGGCCGGTTTGCGGTTTTTGGGGCGCAGTATGTGTATAGGGCGTGAAGCGGGGAGGGGGGGCATGCCAGTCCCGCCATGTGCTGAACAGGTCCAGGATCTTTCCTGCGCCCGCAAGCCAGTTCGCGTCAATCGAGTCGCCCTTCAGACCTTTAGATATCGTGGTTGCCGGCAGCAGGAAGGCGGTCGCCAGTGCTTCAGGGGAAAGCGAGAGTGCCGTTCGCTCGCTCCGGACATGGAGCGGATAGCCGCATACTTTGGCCTTCAGATCATGGCCTTCGAGGTGCACATCAGGAATGCGGACAAAATGCCCCGCTCGGCACGCGATTTTTTCGAATAAGCTCATTGATTGCTCCGATCATGTGTGCGCCACGGCTGCTTGCAACATGCGATCACGGCGTGCCGATGCCACCCTGGCAGTACGCAAAGTCCGAAGCCCGCGTCTCCTGTTATTTCAGCATGGGGTTTCATCGCTTTTCCAATGGACCAAATACCTGGTCGCGGAATAGAACTCTTGGAGTGTTACGGTTGCCTGAAACTCGCAAAGTTGTGACACCTGTCTCCATTGATCAGGAACGAGGCGTGCAGGTCATCCGCCGGTAAAGACCCAAGGTCTGTTCCAGCATTTCGTGCAGCGGATAGAAATCGCCCTCCGGTACCGGGTTTGGCTGTTTTAACAACGCAGCGACCTGGTCCCCCATCGCATCCTGATCGGCAAGCGGCAGCAGTCCGTCAGGATAGATCGCGCGCAGGATCTCTCCCACCCCCCCATGGTCATAACCCGCTGTCGGCACCCCCAGCCTCAGCGCCTCCAGCGTGGTGCGGCCGAAGGATTCCGGCTGTGTCGAGAGCGACAGCACCAGATTCGAAATTGCCAGAATGTTTTTCAGGTCGTCGCGCTGGCCGGTGAAGCTGATGTCGGTTTCCAGACCCATGCTTCGCACGCGTTGAAGGAGTTCATCGAGGTAGCGCTGCTTGGATGAGGAAGCACCGCCTACGATCAGGCCATGTGCCGGCAAATTCTGGCGTTTCAACCGGGCAATCAGTTCGATGAAATCTTCGTGCCCCTTGAGTCGGGTGATGCGGCCGGGCAGGGTGACCAACAGCTTGCCGACGGCCTGGGGAAACTGGCTGAAGAATGACTGAAGCCAGGTGGCCTCGGGTTTCCAGCCGTACGGATAGCTTCTGCCATCGACCCCGCGATAGATGACCTGAATGTGCGAGGGTGGAGTGTCGGGGAATTCGCGCAGGATGTAGTCGCGCACCGTGTCGGAGACCGCGATCACCCGCTCGCCCCGGGTCATGATGGCGCTGTAGGGATTGACCGAATACATGCCATGCACGGTGGTGACGAAATGCGGTCGATTCTCCGGCTCCATTCCCTTCCAAGCCATATAGCAGACCCAGGCCGGCATACGCGAACGGACATGCAGGATGTCGACCCGGTTCTCGACCAGAAACCGGCGCAGCCGCAGCACCAGCCGCAGGGTCGACAGGCGCTTGCGGCCGATGTCCCAGGCGACGTGCTCGCTGCCTTCACGCAGCAGTTGCTCGACCAGGCGGCCGCCGGCGGACATGACGATGGAACGGTGTCCATGCTCCACCAGGTATTTGCCCACTTCCAGCGTGCCGCGCTCGACTCCGCCAGACTCCAGTGCAGGCAGCACCTGCAATACGGTCAGTTTTTTTTCTTCAGCCATTCCAGTATCCAGTTTGCACAGCGGTCGGCTTCTGCCAGGGGGTGAAGGTTGGGGAGCAGTTTGCCGTGCGCGCACCAGTTCACAAAGCGGGTAATGCGCTGGCCGTCGGCTAGATGGGCGATGGCCCAGCCGATGCGGCTTTTCGGGTTGACCGGCAGGTCAAGCACACCGACCTCGGCGCCTGCGGTCAGCGCTTCGTAAACCATCGAGGCACTGTCCGGGGTGACCCATACCGTGCCGCAGCCGGATAGCTGCTCGGGCAACCAGTCAGGCGCGGTGGCGGTGTGGGGGATGACGGTCAGATTGGGGGCGGTCGGCAACTGCGCCAGAAAATCTGCCGGGGTACGGCGCGAGGTGGTCAGCGTCCAGTTCACCTCGGGCGTGCGCGTGACGATGCTCCTGATCTGCACCTGGATCGCGTCGCTGTCCCACTCGAAATGTTTCGACACGCCGCCGATCAGCAGCAAGCCGCGGTTCGGGTCACGCCCGGGTGCCGGCCGGACGCGATTGATCGCCCCCTCGGTCAGCAGCGTGTGCGCATCAGGTTTGACGCCGTCGTGCTGAGGCAGGATGCACAGGTCGAACCAGCGGCGCGGCAGGCTCGGTTTCATCAGCACCACGGCGCGCCCGCCTTCGGCCCGTCGTGCGGCCAGCAGGGTCATATGGGTGGCGTGCCCCGTACCAATGATCAGATCGGGAGCGGGAAGCGATTGGCCGGGCAGGTTCTTGAACAGCCATGCAAGCCCAGCGCGCCAGCGAGGCAGGGCAGGGTAGAGGTGAATTTCGCTGGGTGTGGCGCACGCCAATGCCTCGGCCAGTCCGCGCGACTGATTTTCGTGTCCGGGCTTGCCGTCGGTCACCAGCCAGACGACCAGCTTGCCCCCGGGGTTCATTGCGCCATGGTCCAGCTGCGTTCAGCCGCCGCCTGCCAGCGATAAGGCGCTGGGTCGAGCGCGGGTGTGCGGCCCTCGATCAGGTCAGCCAGCAATTCGCTCGACGCCGGCGCCATCGTCACGCCGTAGCGGAAATGCCCGGTGTTGACATGGACGTTGTCGAAATCCGGATGGCGATCGATGACCGGGAGGTTGTGCGGCGAACCCGGGCGCAGCCCCGACCAGTGCTGCACCGGCTGTGCATCTGCCAGCGCAGGCAGCAGTTCGGCCGCCTCGGCATGCAGACGCAGGCGCGTGGCAGCGTCGGTCGACTTGTCAAATCCCACATCCTCCAGCGTGCTGCCCACCAGGAGATGGCCATCGCGGCGCGGGATCAGGTAAAGACTGTCGCGATACAGGATCGTCTCGAGCACACCAGGCTCGAGCTTGAACAGCAGCATCTGGCCGCGGATCGGGCGCACGTTCGGTACACCCGCCAGCCCCGGCAGCCCGAGCCCCGACCACGCACCGGTCGCGAACACGAAGCGGTCCGCCGCGAACTCGCCTCGGGCGGTGCGGATGGCTGTCATCCGTCCCGTCCTGGCCATGACCGACTGCACTGCGTCATGGGAGTGGATCGCCGCGCCCAGCCGGGTGATTGCTTCGCGCAGTGCCGCGACCAGAAGCGGATTGCGTACCTGGGCGATATCGGGAAGCCTCAGGCCGTTGCCGCTTGCGCAGGGGATGGGCTCGGTTGGCAGACCGTGCGCGCGACACCAGGCGACTGCCGCATCGGGCCGATCGACGCCGAGCACGTTCATCCCGCAGCGCCAGAACTCGGCACTGTACCCGGAGCGCGCTTCGATGCCCGCTATCCAGTCCGCATATTTGGCCATCGAGCGGAGTGCCAGCGTCGACAGTGGCTCGGCGTAATCCCACGGCAGCAGTGGCGAGAGGATCCCGCCGCCGGCCCACGAAGACTCGCCGCCGACCGCACCACGCTCCAGCAGCGTCACGCGATAGCCGCGCTCGAGCAAAGCCAGCGCCGTGCTCAGACCGCTGACGCCCGCGCCGACGATTAGAAAATGGTCATTCAAATCAATTGCCTGCCGCTTGGTAGGGGTGGGGCTACAACCAAAGTTGTATGTTCCTGTCCGGCACGCGGTGGCACCCTGAACGCTGTTCGAGTCGGATCAAGGGCGACGGCAATGAAACAATCAGGGGTCACGCTGATGGAACTGGTCGTGGTGGTGGCCATAGCCTCGATTTTATTTGCGATTGCGGTACCGGGCTACGCATATTTCGTCAGCGCCAATCGCATCGCCGTAGCCACCAACGATCTGGTCTCGTCATTGCAATTGGCGCGATCCGAGGCAATCAGGCGTGCTGCCCGGATTACGGTCTGCAAGAGCGACAACGCGATGAGTGCCGTGCCGTCGTGCAATCCGGCTGCTGCCTGGCAGGCGGGCTGGATCGTGTTTGTCGACGGCGGCGGCAAGGGCGTGATCGAGAGCACCGACCAGATCCTGCGTGTCTACGGGCCTGTCAATGTCATGTTCACCACCAGCAATTTCAAGACCTATATCAGTTATCTGGGGCACGGCCGAAGCCAGGGCCCCAACGGGCTGGCGACGGGCTCGTTTTCCCTGTGCCTGGCGGGCAGCCAGCGCAAGCTCATCCTCAACAACACGGGGCGCATCCGGCTGACCGCCGGAAAATGCTGAAACCGCTGTTTATCGGGAGCCGCATTCGCCGGTGTCCGTTCAAGTCAATGACTGGAATGCCGTTAATGCCCGTGGAGCGTTGGGCGGTTCGGCATGCCGTGTGTCCCGTCCGATATACGCAGATTCCCTGAAAAGTACCTTTCGTCGGGATTTGCTGGATGAACGAAAGCCTGGTCGCTAGGCTAAAACCGTGAAAAAAATGCAGACACTCATGGACAGGAATGCGGGCTTCACCCTCGTCGAATTGATGATCACGATTGCCATCGCGGCCATCCTGGTCACAGTGGCCGTGCCCAGCTTTCAGGGCTTCGTGCTGAACAATCGCATGACCGGCAATGCCAACGACATGATCGCCACGCTCGGTTACGTTCGCAGCGAAGCCGTCAAGCGCGCAGCGGACGTCACCGTATGCGCCAGCGATGACGGCGCCACCTGCTCGGGTACCTGGACGGACGGTTGGGTGGTGCTGGACAACGCAGGCAACGTGTTGCGAGCCCAGGATGCGCTCGGTGGAACCACCACTCTGGCGGGTGCCGGCACTATCGTATTCAACGCCAACGGCCGCATGACGACTCCCGCGGCAGCCACCACCCTGACCCTGTGCCCGGGCAAGGCCGGCATCCAGGGCCGTCAGATTGCAATCGAACCAAGCGGGCGTGGGCGCGTGGTCAGCGCAGCCTGT
>Ga0209288_10000228_pt1 | contig 17875 bp, 14 predicted proteins | sample PPLLaktember2015_4_FD_187261 | JGI IMG/M metagenome (GOLD analysis project Ga0209288, IMG submission 187261) | Freshwater sediment microbial communities from Prairie Pothole Lake near Jamestown, North Dakota, USA - PPLs Lake P8 Core (1) Depth... | ecosystem: Environmental > Aquatic > Freshwater...
GCCCGTTCTCACTTCCGGCTGGCTTTCAGCGATGTATTCCAGGTCCTGCGGCCATATATTGCGACCGTTGATGATGATCAAATCCTTTTGCCGGCCGGTGATCACGACGCTGCCGTCGGCCATGTAAGCCAGATCACCGGTGTTCAGCCAGCCGTCGCTGGATAGCACTTCGGCGGTCAGGGCTTCTTCGCCGAAGTATCCGGACATGATGCTGGGGCCGCGGACATAAAGCGTACCTACATGCCGCTCCGGCATCGGCTGGCCTTCGGGATTGCGAACCTCCACTTCAAAGCCGGGCAGTGGAGATCCGCATTTGACAAAGCTCTTGCTTCTGGTCGTCCGCAAACGGAAATCAGGGGCCAGCGGAGCAGCTTTCTGCTCCTCAGCCAGAAGCTCGGGGTCGACCAGATCCAGCTGAATGCCCCGTTCCAGCGGTGAGAAGCTGACCGCCAGCGAACATTCGGCCATGCCGTAACAGGCCGTAAAAGCATTCGGATTGAACCCGCTCGGGGCAAGCATATCGGCGAAACGCGATAACGGCTCCGGGCGGATGGTCTCCGCACCGACACCGGCCAAGCGCCAGGAGCGCAAGTCAAACTGGCCGGCCGTATCTTCCCGAAGCCGCTGCACGCAGAGTTCGTAGCCGAACGGGGGTCCGAAGGAGACGGTGGCATGATTCTGTGAGATGAGGGTCAACCACAAACGCGGCCGCATACCGAAATCACGAGTTTTCAGATAGTCGACCGATAACTGCGATGCCATCGGCGATAGGACCAGCCCCACCAGGCCCATGTCATGATAGAAGGGCAGCCATGACATGCTGCGATCACCCGGCCGAATTCTTGCGCCGTAACGAATGATGCTGGCCAAATTGCTCATCACGGTTTTTTGGGTGATCATGACGCCCCGCGGGAAACGCGTGCTGCCGGATGTGTATTGCAGATAGGCCAGCTCGTCAGGACCCGAAGGGCGGAGGGTGCCTGCCAGTTCCGGGTATTCCGAGAATTGTTCGGGAGTGCCTACAAATGTCAGCCCCAGTCCGTCGGCGGCTTCGCGTAAAAACGACATGAACATTCCCGGAGCCACCGCCACCTGGGCACGGCAGTTTAATAAAAGGCGCCTCAGCTGAGCGACGTAAGCCTTGTGGCCTCCCAGATGGATCGAAGCGGGCAGGGGAACCGGAACCATGCCGGCATACTGGCAGGCATAAAAAAAGCGCAGAAAATCAGGGTACGTCTCCGCGACCAGGGCCACCCGAGATCCGCGTTCCAGATTCAGCCCAATCAGTTGCCGGGCGATGGCTACGGCTTCCTCCCGTAACATCGCATACGGCAACACCGCTTCGAGTTGTCCTTTTCCGTTGTAGAAATTGGCGCCTGTCTCCCCTTGTGCCGCATAATCCAGGGCCGCTGCCAAAGTGGAGAAATCGCCATATCTCAACGGTAACTTGTTTTCGGTCGGTGTCGCCTCCATATCAATCCACTATCCTTTTGGGTTCCTCTTGCGGGTTCGAATTTCGTTCTGAGCATCTGCCCACACCGCAAAACACCAACTATGAAACGCTGCCGTTGGACCCCAAAGCCCCACCACAGCTGAAACCGGCAAGATAAATTTCGATACCTCTATCGCGTTTAATATACAATGTCAAATCCCACAACCCCCCGTGCTCCTTTATAAGAGGTTGATTATATCCTCAGAATCGTGAAAAAGCTAATCAAAAAAGGCGCAAAACTAATAATTCATGTTTCTTGGAAATGCAAGAGGTTCTTCAACGTCCCCCCTCACCTTGAAAATCGGGATGATCTGTGAAACAGTGAAATTCAAGTTTTCGCCAACCGGCCGTGTTTATTGAATGCTCACTTGGCAGCGGGATGCTCCGTCCGGTTGGCGGTCATCTGATCTGCAGATATATGACGCACGATTCCACTCAACGGTTTACGGCCATCGTTCTTGCGGCTGACCGAACGCCGAACGATCCTGTGGCGCTGGCGGCCCAGGTGCCCTGCAAGGCGCTGGCGCCGGTGGGGGGGCAGCCCATGGTATTTCGGGTGCTCGACGCCCTGGCTGCGACCGATCAGGTTGAGGCTTGCATCCTTTGCGGCCCGGCGGCGGCGATCGTCGCACGCGAACCGCTGCTCCAAGAACGCCTGGCTTCGCCCGCCTTGAGTTGGCTGCCGCCGCGTGCCACGCCCAGCACCAGTGTCGTCGCGGCGCTGTCCGCCGTTCCTCGCGGAACGCCGGTGCTCGTGACTACGGCGGATCACGCCCTGTTGCAGCCAAAGATGGTTGAGTATTTCTGCCGCCAAGCGCTCGCCGCCGGCTGCGACGTCGTGGCCGCCTTGGCGTCCTATCAGCAGATCATGGCCAAATACCCGGGAATGCGGCGGACCCGCACCCGTTTGAGAAACGGGGATTTCTGCGGCTGCAACCTTTTCGCCTTCTTGACGCCGGCAAGCCATTCGGCAGCGAATTTTTGGCGACGGGTTGAGAACGAGCGCAAACGACCCGTCAAGATGTTGCGAGAATTGGGGTGGCTCGTGGTCCTGCGCTATCTCCTGGGGCGGCTATCGTTAGAGGCTGCGCTGCAGCATATTTCCCGCCGGATGGAGCTGCGGGCGGGCGTCGTGATCATGCCATTTCCGGAAGCGGCCGTGGATGTCGACTCCCCCGGAGATTGGAACATTGCCCGGGGCATCGCCTCCCGTTCAGAACACCAGCTGTGATTTGCGAGGCAAGGCGACGCGTTGATTCTGCAACGTTACATCATTACGGAAATCCTCAAGCCCGCGGCAGCGATTCTCATCGTGCTGGTGATTATCCTGGCCAGTTACTCCGCGATCACCTACTTGGCTCAAGCCGTCGCCGGGTCGCTCCCGCCAAGCACCGTGGGGCTGCTCATCCTGCTCCGGATCGGCATGTCGCTGGAAGTTCTGCTGCCGACGACCTTCTACCTTTCGGTCGTCATTGCTCTGGGGCGACTTTACAAGGATTCGGAGATGACGGCTTTGTCGGCATGCGGGGTGGGGATCCTGGGCGTGGTGCGGCCGGTTTTCCTGTTGTCCCTTCCCGTCGCGGTGCTGGCGGGCTGTGCCTCGCTTTATATTCGACCGGAATCCTACGAAAAAATTTATCGCGTCATGGACCAGGCGCAGGCCGAATTCGACATTTCAAGGCTGGAAGCCGATCACTTTCTGGAGATCGGAAAAGGTAAGTATGTGTTTTTTGCCGAAGAAGTGGGCCACTCGCCGCATGGAGCCCAGCGGGTTTTCATCCGTGTGGCCGAGGGCGACAAACGTCAGGTGATTCAGGCGCAGCGAATGATTCAGGGCACGGACAGCGCCAAGGGCCAGCGGGTGCTGGTTTTCCGCAACGGGGCATTTTATGAGTTTCCGGTGCAGGGATCCCAGGGGGCCATCTCGCATTTCGACCAGGCGGAGTATCCCCTGCCGGACGACGCGGCTGCCGGGTCGCGCTACCGGCGCAAGGCGGCCGATAGCCAGGAGCTTCTGAAGTCCTCGAGGCTTGAAGACATTGCCGAACTGCAGTGGCGGCTGTCCACACCTTTGTCCACCGTGCTGCTGGCACTGGTCGGCGTGCCGCTCAGCAAAAGCAATCCGCGTCGGGGAAAATATGCCAAGATCGGACTGGCGATCATCATTTTTGCCACTTATTATCAGTTGTTTGTCATCGCCAAAACCTGGGTGGAAAAGGCGGTGGTCATCCCTTGGGTGGGGATATGGTGGGTGCCGTTTCTGATGGCGGTGCTGGCCGTTTGGCTGTTATGGCGGACGGGAGAGGTCTTTCTTCGGCGCCCGGCATGAACGACCCCATCAAAATCATCGACCGCTACATCGGCCGCAATACCCTGCAGGGGTTTTTCCTGGTGCTGTCCGTCCTAGTGGTGCTCTTAAGCTTCATGGAACTTCTCGTCCAGGTCAAAGACATCGGCAAAGGCGGCTTCCAAATGCCGGATGCGTTTGGTTTCGTCGTTTTAACGATTCCCAAACGCATGGTCGACCTCATGCCGGTGGCGGCGCTGCTTGGAAGCATCGTCGCCCTGGGTCTGCTCGCCGATCACCAGGAACTCACGGCCATGCAAGCAGCCGGTATTTCGGTGCAGCGCATCGCGTTCTCCGTTTTGGGGACGAGCATTGTACTCATGCTGACCGCCGTTCTCATGGCGGAGTTCGTCGCACCGCCCCTTGATCAGGCCGCCCGCATTCAACGGTCTCGGGCCATCTACGGCAAGGCGGTGATGATGTCCAAGGAAGGGTTCTGGGTGCGGCACGGCAACGCCTTCGTGCATGTGGGCCGCACGCTGTCCGGAGAGAGGGCTGCCGATATCGAGGTTTATGAACTGGACGAAACGGGCCGCCTGCGGCAGTTCATTGCGGCCGCGGAAGCGATCATCGGTGATCGTCAAGATTGGCTGCTCAAGGGGATTCAGGCGAAAACCTTCAGCGGGGATTCCGTGGAGGTCCGGCCCATGGACGAATACCGCTTGAACTCTTTTCTGACTCCCGCTCAAGTGGCATTGCTTCAGCTTCCGCCCGACAGCCTTTCGCTTTCGGACCTGTGGAGTTATATTCGCAGCCTCGACGCGCGCGCCCAGAATTCCAAGGCCTATGCGCTGGCGTTCTGGCAGAAAGTCTGTCTGCCGGTCACCACCGGCGTCATGGTACTGCTGTCGCTCACCTTTATTTTCGGATCGACCCGCACCCGCAATGCGAGCCAACGGATTTTTATGGGGATGCTCACCGGAGTGGTCTTCCATTTGGCCAACCAGATTTTCGGGCATATGGGGCTGATTCTCAATATTCCGCCGATCCTGACGACGCTGCTGCCGGTCGGTTTCATCCTGATCATCGCCCTCAGGCTTCTCAGACGCGCCTTCTGAAGGCGCACCCGCCGCGTGCGTTCCGCCGTGCGTTGCACCGTCGCGGTTCCTCAAACGGCAGTTATTCTTCAAGGGGTTGAGGCCGCGGGCGGTATCCTGGATACAGATGCGGGTAATAATCCTTCCAGCGCTTCTGCATCCATAAATATTGATCCGGATGTTTTCGAACGGCTTTTTCCACGATATCCGTGATCCGTTGGCTGTTGCACTTCAGATCGTTTTTTAAGCTGCCCGAGCGCTGGACCGCCACGGGTGCGGAAATCTCGATCGTGAATGAGCCGTCCGGGTTGCGAACGGTGAACGCAGCAATGATCGGTGCGGCACAGCGAGCGGCGAGCATGGCGGCCGCCGGACTGACGCGCGTGCGGTGGCCGAAATAATCGACGGCCACACTCTGCTTGCGGGAACTCAAATCGACCATCAGGGCGACGATACCGTCTTCCCGGATGGCTTTCAGCATTCTGGGAAACGCCTTTCGCTTGGAAATGAGCTGGTTCCCGAAGCGGGTCCTGGCATGGTTCATCCAACGATCCAGCCAGCGGGGGACCAGCGGACGCACCACGATGTGAACCCGCTTGCCAAAATGGCTGGCCAGGTACTGAAGCCCGATTTCCCAGTTGCCCAGATGGGCGGACACGAGAATAATGCCCCGTCTGGCCTCCAGGGCGCGCATAAAATGGTCTTCACCACTCAGCCGGCAACGGGAAAGGATGTCGCCGGGCGATAGTTGTGCGCATTGTACCATCTCCGTCAGCGTCATTCCAAAATTATGGAAGACTCGCCGGGAGACCTCCGCGATCTGATGCTCTTTCCAGGAGGGAAATGCGAATTGCAGGTTGTTGCGCGCGATGGTGCGATAGGGCACGCCCAGCCGGTAGCCCATCTCACCGAACATGCCGCCCCAGCGCATCAATTCGCGCGGCCGAATAGATCCGAGCGTTCGCGTCATGAGGCCGCCGGGTTTAGGGCCCTGTTTCGTTTTGCAGCAAGCATTCTGATCCAGTAAAGGGCCGTCACCCATGAGGTGTTCATCTCCCGGTCGAAGGATTTGTCGGTCGTTAAGAATCGCGGCGTTTTCGGTCGGCCCAATTTCTAAAACCATACACTCCAGCCAATCCGTTTTCAAGTCAAGCAATCTGCTGGAATGGGGAGGCTTGATCCCGCGAGGATCGCCATTGACATCCGTATCCCGCGCCGGATCCGCCCATCGAATACCCTTCGAAGCTTGGACACCATCTATCTTGACACCGAGGGCGCTATCCCGTTATGCTGAATCAGAGCCGGGTATCCATTTCCTGCACATCGGGATAAATGCCAAAAGGGGGGCGGATTATGGCGGTGCAAACGGCATCCAATCTGAAGGCTATTCTCGATAGCTCCACGGTAAAAAGGGTGGTGGGCAATGTCAATCGCGAGTTGGCAGAACGACGGGCTTTCCAACCGCCCACCTGCAGCGTGTTCTCCCACACGTATACCATACTCGAGAATACCGATGTCTACCGCTTTACCGTCGACAAGGAGGCCGAGCGCCAGTTGCCCAACATCATCGGCAACCCAGTGCAAATTGTCCGCGGCAAGAACAAAGTTGGCAAGGATGTGAACGCGCGCTACACCCGCCGCCGCAACATCGGCATCGTTTTTTCAGGCGGCCCGGCGCCGGGCGGACACAACGTGATCGCCGGATTGTTCGATGCCGCCAAACGCGCCAACCCGGAGAACCGGCTGTTCGGTTTCTTGGTCGGGCCCGAAGGTGTCGTTGAGAACGAAGCCATCGAGATCACCCGGGAATTGGTGGACGCCTATCGCAACCTCGGCGGTTTCACCATGATCAAAACCGGCCGCGCCAAAATTGACTCCAAACAAAAGATCGAGCTTTCGCGGAAGACTTGCAGGGAACTCGGTCTGGACACCCTGGTCATTGTGGGCGGCGACGATTCCAATACCAACGCCGCTTTCCTGGCCCAGGAGATGGTCACTGACGGGATTCAAGTCATCGGGGTCCCCAAAACGATCGACGGCGACATTCAGGTGCGCGATGACCAGGGCCGCGTGCTGTGCGCGGTGTCGTTCGGATTCCACACGGCGGCTCGCGCCTTCGCGAACTCGATCGCCGGACTCTGCAACGATGCGAGCTCAGACATCAAGTACTATCACATCTGCAAAGTCATGGGGCGGGTAGCGAGTCATCTGGCGCTGGAGGTCGCGTTGCAGGCGCATCCCAACATCACCATCATCGGAGAAGACTTGGTGGACTATGTGGACGAGGAGCGTCTGGAAAAAGCGCGGATAGACCACACCACCGACTACACCGCGTTCGGGATGACCCTGCGGCATCTCTCCCGGCTGATCTGCGAGGGGATCGTCAAGCGGGCGTCGGCCGGCAAAAACTACGGCGTGATCGTCATCCCGGAAGGCGTGCTGGAATTCATCAATGAGGTCGAGGTGTTCATCATGAAGTTGAACACCATCATTGCCGACTACAACCGTACCCACGACCGGGATTTTCATTCGGCCTTCCCGCTGCTGGAGAGCAAACTGGAGTACCTTCATCGATTGGCTCAACGTTCGCGCGAGGACTCCGCCTTTAAACTCTGGAACACTCGGGACGAGGACCTATTTAACGATCTGCCCGAGTTTTTTCAGGAAGGGTTATTGACGGAACGCGACAGCCACGGCAACTTCCAGTTCTCCCAGATCCCCACCGAGAGGGTTTTGATGGGGCTGGTGCACGACTATTTGAACATCCTGAAGGAAAAGGGCGTTTACAAGCTTGGCATCTCCGCCCGCTATTTCCGCAAGACTCTGGAAAAAGCGCGGCTGGATCCGGACCGGATCGGGCCCGCCCTATTCAGTAACTACGGCGACGACGAATACTTTTTGACCAAGACGTCGATCATCTCCGCTAAAACCCTCCGGCAGGAGCTGGAAAGAGCCGGCCTGCTCGAATCCGATGACAAGGTTCCGAATGCGATCGAAAAAATTTACAAGAAAACGGTCCCCAGCTTCAAAACGCAGGAGCATTTCTACGGCTACGACGGCCGCGGCAACGACCCCACCCGTTTCGACTGCATCTATACCTACAACTTGGGCATGACCGTGTTCAGCTTGCTGGCCGACGGCGCCACCGGCCAGATGGCCGCGATTCGAAACCTGGAGCGTGATTTTTCGCTATGGGAGCCAATCGGCATCCCCATTGCGCCGCTCATGCATCTCGAGGAACGTAAAGGCAAATTGGCGCTCGTGCTGGAAAAAGCGCTGGTGGATACCAACTCGGTTGCCATGCAGGTGTTCAAAGCCCACCAGGAGAAATGGCTCGCGGCCACATCGGCCGAGGATCATTTTCGAAGACCCGGTCCGATCTGCTGTGCTGAGCAATTTGAGGAGGATCGACCTCTTACGCTGGAGTTGAACGCCCTTGCTCAATCGAAGCCTTGAAGCCGGATCGCTTTTCGGCGGTTGAACCCTCTCCCGCGGCGCAGCGTCTTTTTTCGACTGCGCCGTTGTTTTTAATCGAGAAACATCTGTCGCCCGAACAGGAGCTCAAAGCGGGCGTGGGCGGGGAGAGGGCCGGAGGGGAGGCCGGTCGGCAACCGCGATCGGTGGGCCAGGAGGGTCTGCGGGGCGCACCCGATGGGCCGTCAGCGGTACAGATTTTCCAGGCGGCTTTTCTCCGGCTCCGACAGAAGGCCGAGCTGCACCAAAAGGTCTCCGACGCCGTTCTCCCGCAGTTGTGCGATCTTCATAACGGCTTCGGGCTTTTTCTGGTGAAGGCTGAAAAACGTGTAATGCAGATTCAGTTTGGATTTCTTCAGGAGGTAGATGTTTTGGATGACATTGGCATCCTCACCGTAGAAAATGACATGATGGCTTAGGAGGAAATACGTCGCCGCGCCGACGGCGGCCAAGAGGAGATAGGTTTTGATTCGCGACCACATGACTCGGTTCCCTTGAAGCGAGGAATTTGATAGATTAGAAAGTACGACGTCTATGGTCAGTTTACCAAGGTTCGCCTCATAGGTCAATTTTTCGGACCGGGAGGATGTATGCGCATATTCAGGCGGCTTCGCTCAACCCACGTGGACATGGCCGACTCCATGGTGCTGACCGCAATTTTCCTGGCGGCGGCTTATTGGGGACTTGAGGCCCTGATCAACTTGTTTTCGCCGGAGGAGATCAGTATCTACCGGGAACTTTTCGGGCCGAACGTCGGTGACATGGGCATGCGCATCATCGTTTTGTGCCTGTTTCTGATTTTCGGATCGCACGTCCAGTTCACCATCAACAACCGCAAACGGGCCGAACAGGCCCTGCGGGAAAGCGAAGAAAAATACCGGACCATTCTCGAGAGCATCGAAGAGGGATATTACGAGGTCGATCCGGAGGGGCGGTTCACCTTCGCGAACGACTCCACCAGCCGGATCCTCGGACAGTCTAAATCCGATTTGCTCCAAATGAACATTCATCAGTTTCTCATGGATGAAAGCGATCGCACCTTGATTGACACGTTTGGGCAGTGCCGCCGGACCGGGCGGCCGGTGAAAGCCTTCGACTGCGAGTTGCAGCGCGAAGGGGTGGTGCTGCACATTGAGGGGTCTGCCTCCCCGTTGCACAGTCGAACCCAAGCATGGATCGGTTTCCGGGGCCTGCTGCGGGACCGAACCGAGAAAAAGCGGCTTGAAATGGAGTTGCTGGAATCCTTGCGCAAGCTGCAGCACGCACGGGCGGCAACCATTTTAGGGCTGGCCAAACTGGCTGAGTACCGCGACGAGGGTACCGGAACGCATCTGGAGCGGATTCGGGAATATGCTCGGCTGCTGGCTGAGGAGATGGCCAAACTTCCTATCTATCGCGGGCAGATCGATCAACGCTACATCGAGGACATCTATCAGTCCGCTATTCTGCACGACATCGGCAAGGTCGGGATTCCCGACGCGGTGCTGCTCAAGCCCGGCGAACTCACCGACGAGGAATTCGAGGTCATCAAATGCCATACCGTTTTCGGCGGGGACGCGATCACCGCCATCCAGTCCCAAATCGAAGGCCGCTCCTTTCTGAACATCGGCCGTGAGATTGCCTACAACCACCATGAGAAATGGGACGGCTCCGGCTATCCGCGCGGGCTGCGCGGCTCGGACATCCCCCTGGCGGCCCGGATTGTGGCGGTGGCCGATGTCTACGACGCGCTGACCACCAAACGCTTCTACAAGGAAGCCTTTTCCCATGCCAAAGCCATACAGATCATTTCAAGCCTGAGGGGGACCCATTTCGACCCGGAGGTGGTGGACGCCTTTATGGTTTTGGAGGCGCAGTTGAACCGCATCCGCGAGGAAAAGCTCAGGCACGAGAAAAAGGTGATCCCGGCCGCTCCCGTTTGCCAGCAGGGATTGCATCAGGCTGCGGCGGGCATGTGATTAGGATGGGCTGCGCCGCCGCTGTTATCCCCCGGCAATCCGCTGCTCCGGTTTATGATCGGACCGAATGAGATGGTTCAGCTGGCGGTCTGATTCTTGGGTGTATGGATGGACAGTCGGATCCACTGGCGGTTTGCGATGAGTTCGACGACCTGCTCGGGCCTCACGGGCTGATCGGCGGCCTTTACCGATAGACAGCCGTCCCACGCCCAGCTCTGCTGGCGCTTTAGAAAATCCCTCAATCGCAGCCCTTGAACGAGGACTCCCCGTTTCAGAAATTCCGGCCCCAGTTCGCGTGCGACCATGTTGAACAGTTTGAGCGTTACGAAGATTTCGCCGCCGCCGGCGTTCTGGAGTTGCGTTTCGTGGGAGATCTGCCGACGCATGGGAGCATAGATGCCTCCGCGGCGGAGGACGGCTCCGGCTAAACCGGGCATGGCGGCTGAAAGTGCCAGGGTCGAGCCTTCCGCTACTCGGGCCGTGTTGAAATCGTCTAAGGCTTTGCCATTGAGGAAAACGGTCTGGACGCGCTCTTTCAAGTAGGCCGGAGAGACACCGGCCGTGTTAACCAGAAACTCCTGGACGCTCTCGCCGCCCAGACCCTTGAGGAGAATGCCTTCTCCCAGGAGAGGAAGAAAGCGTGAAACGGCATTGCCCGCCATCGTCAGGGTAATGTCCAGGATGTCGGAAGTCGGTTGAGTGGGCGTTTTCATGACGGTCTTTCCAGCAGGCGCGGGTATTCGGATGGGCTTTAAAATGTCAGGGGAGGCGTTGCGCCTCCCCTGACATTTTAGAATGATCGAACCCGCCCGGGCTACCAGTTGAACACCTGGTCCAGGTCCGAGTCCTTGACCATAAATGTGACATCGTGGGGCGGCAGTTTTTCCTTCTTGAAATAGTCCGGCAGCCGGTCCATCTCTTTGGTGAAACCCGCCTTTTGGTTGAATTCGCGCTCCATTTTCAGGATGGACTTGCCCAGCCCGACCACATCGTCGCCGGTCAGCTTCTGGCCGGTGAAACTGCCCAGCAGATCCAGCAATGCCTGGAAAGTGTCGGGCTGGTCCAGGATGGCAAAGGCGATGAAAAGACACATACCGGTCGAATCGATGGCGGCCGTGGCGATTTGAAGATTGCGGGACAGCTCGATCTGGCCCTCGGGCTTTAGAGGGTTCACGCTCCCGCCGACCCCCAGGATGTTGGCGGTGACCGCATAGCCGGCGGTGTGATCGGCGCCCTGGGTGGTGGTGGCATAGGTGACACCCATGCCCTGAACGCCACGCGGATCGTAGGCCGGCATGGCCTGTCCCTTGACGACCGGCACGCGTTCCACGCCGAAGACTCTTCCGGTTACCGCCGCGCCGTTGCCGAGGATCCGTCCGAGCGGAGAACCCTTGCCGACTTCCCTGACCAGATTGATGGCCGCCTGGGCATCGCCGAACTTCGCGATCCCCGCCTCCATGGCCACGCCGATGGTGGCGCCCATTTCGATCGTGTCCAGCCCGTAATCGTCATCCAGGCGGTCCAGCATGGCGATGGCGTCGAGGTCGTCGATGCCGCAGTTGCCGCCATGGGCCCAGACGGTTTCATATTCGGGCTGCTTGGTCAGGTAGTGGCCGTCCTTGTCGAAGTAGGTGCCGGAGCAGCGAATGACGCAGCCGCGGTGGCAGCCATGGGTAGCGGAGCCTTCACCGCCGCGGGTGTTTTCAGTTTCAGCCTGGGTTTCACCGCTGATTTTGGAACAGCCGTCGAACCGACCCCACATGAAGTTCTTGGTGGGGTAGGCGCCGGCTTCGTTGATGACGTTGGTGAGCACGTTGGTGCCGTAAGTCGGCAACCCCTGACCCGTGACGGCGTGTTTACGCAAGCCCGCCACGAAGGCCTTGTTGGCCTCCTTGAATTGATCGGAATCCTTGGGGCTGCGGACCGAGCAGCCGGCGTCATCGACGACGATCACTTTGACGCCTTTGGAGCCCATCACGGCGCCGACGCCTCCGCGGCCGGCATGACGGGTGGGCCGGAACTCCATGTCGGTAAAGGCGACCGAGGCGGCTGCCATCTTCATCTCCCCGGCCGGCCCGATGGAAATGCAGCCGACCTTGTCCCCGTATTCGGCTTTCATCTTCTCGGCCACGGCATAGTTGCCGAGCATCTTCAGGCTGGCATCCGTCTTGATTTCAACCTTGTCCTTATTGATGTAAATCCGGTAAAGCGAGTCGTCTTTGGGCTTGCCCTCCAGCACGATGGCGGAGTAGCCGAGCCGGCCTATGATCTGCGACGGCTGACCTCCGGCATTGGCCTCTTTAATGCCGCCGGTCAGCGGGCTTTTGCAGCCGACCGAGATCCGGCCGGACATGGCGGCGGCGGAGCCGCTGAGAAGACCTGGCGCGATCACTAATTTGTTGTCTTCGCTCAGCGGGTGGCAGGTGGGCGGGACTTCCTTGGAGACGATGGCCGACGTCAGCGCGCGGCCGCCCATGCCCGCATAGCTTCCGACCGGCTCGGCCTGGGCCTTGGGTCCGCCGTCGGCGCCCATGTTGATCCTCAGAATCTTGTCCATGGCTACCTCCTTGGGTTCAATGGGATTGCATCTCTCAACCGGATCCGTCTCCGCTGGCGTCAGGACCAGGAGTCGAATTTTTGGTTTCATTTCCTCCTGTTGTCATAACGCGTGTGTCTCGGTAAAGTCAAGGAAATCGAGAAATGACCGCTCGGCGGTTCACCCGTTGCGCTTGGAAAAGAAGTCCATGAACGCCACGAGCGCATCCACGGCTTCCAGGCTGACGGCGTTGTAGAGCGACGCCCGGCACCCGCCGACCGACCGGTGGCCTTTCAGGCCGCCCAGGCCGCTTTTCACCGCCTCTTCGATGAAGCGCTTTTCCAGGTCCTCGCCGCCCAGGCGGAAGGTTACGTTCATTTGGGATCGGCTGGCCGGCTCGGCTGTTCCGCGGTAGAATCCCCCGCTGGCATCGATGCACCCGTAAAGGCGATCGGCCTTGGCGCGGTTGACGGCCCCCATTTTATCCAATCCTCCGACGGTCTCCTCGATCCATTTTAAAACGAGCTGCACGGCATAGATCGCAAAACACGGGGGTGTGTTGTAGAGGGAATTTTTGGTCGTGTAGGTCGTGTATTTGAGCATGACCGGCAAGTTCTCGGGCACGCGCGCGAGCAGGTCGTCGCGGAGGATGACCAGGGTCACGCCGGCCGGGCCGATGTTTTTTTGCGCCCCGGCGTAGATGAGGCCGAAGGGGCCGGTGTCGAAGGGCCGGCTCATGATGTCGGAGGACATGTCGGCGATGAGGGGCACCCCGGTGGTATCCGGGAAGCGGGACCATTGGGTACCGCGGATGGTGTTGTTGGAGGTGATATGGGCGTAGACGGCATCTGGGTTGAAGGCGATCCGGCCGGGGATGTAGGTGAACTGCCGGTCCTCGGAAGAGGCCACCACCTGGATCGGTTTGTTGAGGCCCCGGGCCTCCTTGATGGCGTTGGTGGACCAGGTGCCGGTGTTCACGTAGTCGGCGGACCGGCCGTCGGCCAGGAAATTCATCGGGATCATGGCGAACTGCAGGGTGGCGCCGCCCTGCAGAAACAGGACGTGGTGACGGTCGCCCAGTTTGAGGAGACGCTGGGTCCGCTGAACGGCATCGCCCAGGATGGACTCGAATTGCTTGGAGCGGTGGCTCATCTCAACGATGGACATGCCGGCGCCCTTGAAGTTCAGAAACGATTCCTGAATTTCTTCCAAGACCGGCAAGGGCAGGGCGGCGGGCCCGGGGTTGAAATTGTGGATTCGATCGGCCTTCATGACATTCACCTCCATGGATGTTATGTTTATCATGGCATTTCTACCGTACCGTGCCGAGAAGTCAAATTCTATTTGGGTGAGGATGCGTGAGTCCGTTGACCCGTCCGCCCGCTGGCCTGTAAGGGCGTTGCGTTACCCAACGGGTGGGAGCGGCTTTCCAGCCGCGATGATCGATAATCCACGAGTCCTGAAGGAGAATTTTGGCATGCTCAAGATATTCGACTATCCTTCGCCGGCCGCCGAAAAGGCACTCGCGCGCATCGCTTCGCGCGGGGTTGCCTTCACGCAAAGGGAGCGCGCGGCGGTCACCCGGATCCTCGATGATGTAAAAACCCGCGGGGACGAGGCCCTGGTGGATTACACCCGGCGCTTCGACGCACCGGCCTATTCCCTGAAAGGCATGCAGGTCGGCAAGCGCGAGTTTGCCGCGGCGAAATCAGCGGCCGATCGGACCTTTCTGAGAGCCCTGAATCGGGCAGCGTCTCAGATCGAAACCTTTCATCGCCGCCAGCTCAGATCGGGCTTTGTCAGCCTCGACCGCCCGGGAACGATGCTGGGGCAGCTGGTCCGCCCCGTGGAGCGCGCGGGCGTCTATGTCCCGGGCGGCCAGGGGGGGCGAACGCCCCTGGTGTCCTCGGTGCTCATGGGGGCCATCCCCGCGAAGGTGGCCGGAGTGGAAAAGATCATCATGGTCACGCCGCCGACCGCCGAGGGGCGGGTAAACCCGCATCTGCTCGTTGCCGCGCAGAAGGCCGGGGTCGACGCGGTTTACGCGGTCGGCGGGGCCTGGGCCATTGCGGCCCTCGCGTTCGGCACCGCCACCATCCCGAAGGTGGACGTCATCGTCGGGCCGGGTAATGTCTACGTCAGCCTGGCCAAGAAAATCGTGGCCGGCACAGTGGGGATCGACATCATCGCCGGCCCGAGCGAGGTCCTGGTGATCGCGGACGACTCGGCCGATCCCGAATTCATCGCCGCCGATCTCCTGGCCCAGGCCGAGCACGATGCCAGGGCCTCGGCCGTCCTGGTGACCCCCTCTGCGGCGCTCGCCGCCGGCGTCCGGTCCGAGGTGCAGCGGCAGCTGGCGGAACTGGCCCGGGCCGATATCGCGCGCGCATCGGTTGAGCGCTTTGGCGCGATCTTCGTGGTGCCGGACGAGACCCGCGCCATCGATCTCGCCAACCGGGTGGCGCCCGAACACCTGGAGTTTCATGTGCGCGACCCCTTTGCCCGTCTGGGTGAAATCCGCAACGCCGGGGCGGTGTTCATCGGCGAATACACGCCGGAGCCGGTGGGCGACTACGTCGCCGGTCCCAACCACGTGCTGCCGACCGCCGGCACGGCCCGCTTCGCTTCGGCTCTTTCCGTCGACCACTTCCTCAAGCGCACCAGCGTGATCCATTATTCCGCCGAGGCGCTCCGGCGCGAGGCCGCGGACATTATGCGCCTGGCCGAAGTCGAAGGCCTGGACGCCCACGCCAACACCATTCGGCGGCGGCTGGCCCGGCGGGTGGACAAGTAGGACCTTATCTCGGAAAATGATCCGAATCGACAGAATAGATCATCTCGTATTGACCGTCCGCGACATCGCCGCGTCGTGCGCGTTCTATTCGCAGGTACTCGGCATGGACATCGTGAACTTTGGCGCCGGCCGGAAAGCACTCTCATTCGGCGTACAAAAAATCAACCTCCACGAGCATGGGAAAGAGTTCGAGCCCAAGGCTGCCTGCCCAACTCCAGGCTCGGTAGATATCTGTCTCATCACCGCCACGCCACTTGCAGACGTAATGGGCCATCTACGTGCAGCCGGCGTTGCTGTGCTTGAGGGCCCAATTCAGCGCACAGGGGCAACGGGTCCGATCATATCGGTCTATTTCAGGGATCCGGACTCTAACCTTATCGAAGTTTCAAGCTACTCCGATGCCTAACGATTCATTCGGGCAGAAGTCGTTGTAGGCCACGGCTTTATTTCAGGAGTCAGGCCATAATACCGATAAGCAATCCTGATCTGCGCGGTTATGGTCCAACGCGCTTCTTATCTGCGAACACCCCGCGTTCGGGTCAACAGGCGGTTTTGGCTCATGATCTGCTTGCATAGATGGATACGCTCAAGGTCGCGAGTGCCGTGCTTGCCGGATATGATTGGGGAGGACGGGCCGCATGTATCGTAGCTGCTCTTTGGCCTGAGCGTGCGCGCGGGCTTGTGTCGGCAGGAGCTTACACCATCCAAGACATTCCAGGTTCGATCAAACCTCCGACGCCGGAGAATGAATTTCGCTACTGGTACCAATACTATTTTCACTCCGAGCGCGGCCGGGCAGGCCTGGCTGATAATCGCCGTGGCTTTTGCAGACTTCTGTTGAGGCTGTGGTCTCCTACCTGGGATTTCGATGAAGAGACCTACACGCAGACCGCTGGCTCCTTCAACAATCCGGATTTTGTCGAAGTAGCCATCCACTCCTACCGGCATCGATTTGCGCTCGTACCTGGGGACCCTGCGGTAGAGGAAACAGAGCAGAGCCTAACCAGGCAGCCGAAAATCTCCGTACCGACGATTGTGCTCGCGGCGGCGTTGCCTCTTTAGGCGGCTCGGAGCACCACGATCGATTCTTTACGGGGAGATATGAACGACGAGTGATTTCTGGGGTTGGTCACAATTTGCCCCAAGAAGCTCCGCGCGACTTTGCAGAGGCGGTGTTGTCGCTCATTTAAACGAGCGGAAGAATGGTGAACTTTGAGCCGGTGTTCTCCGACCGGAATCGTACCGCCGTCGGCAAGCGCCCGGTCGATGACCTTGCCTGCAAATGACGGGTGGGCCATGACAGGTGCGCTGAGTCGCGATCGCATTTTCTCCAGAGCGCCGGTATGATCGGGGTGTTAGATCGTGATGGCTTTGCAAATTATCGCGGTCTCAGCGAATCGGCTCGATGCGGTTTTTGCACTATTATCGATAGGGTTTGTAATCCGTATACCCCTCAGCATCTGGAGTATACCATAAGGACATGTCGTCTGCCGGATTAAGCGGCCAATTATTCCTAATAATAGTATTCAGCCATCAGCTCATTGGGTATGCGCTCCACACCGGCCCGCCCCCTGGTCATCGGTGCCAAAACGATTCCGTTTTTAAGATTGAGGTCTCCCAGCGTTAATGGTTCAAAAAGCTCATGGGTCGTCATGATGTTCTCCCCTGCCCAATTGCAAAAATGGAAAGCGGGTTAATTTTCGTCTCGACTGCTTGAGAGTTACAATGGGCGCCGTTATCCTACCCTAAGGCCTTGTCTGATCATTTGGCAAGCCTTGCTTTCCGGGGCGGCCAACATCACGACTCCAATGATTATGAGCGGAATTGAAAAGATAAAACCGACTACTGGCAACACAACCAAACTGAATGCCTCGGATGTTTCATAAATCTTCACGTGAGGAAAGTCCTGCCTTGCCTGATCCAAGCGTTGAGGATGCAAGTCACTAACGGCTTTAAGGGATAAACCGGTTGTGTGTTGAACCCCGAGCCCGTGACCCTTGCCTACGTTTGGCGAATACCCCAGCAATCCCACTCCCAGTTCACGATTCTGTTCGATATATCCGGCAAGCTGTCGCATCAGACGGTAAAGAATCTGCTGGAACATCGGATTTTCATAGGCCTGCAATGTCGTGCAGGCTGCTTGCCCCTTGCCGAACCAACGGTGGGTCAGCACTGGGCTGTGATTGTAATGCCAGTCTGCATAAAGGATGGTTTCAAGGCTTTATCGATTTTTTTTT
>Ga0209288_10000229_pt1 | contig 17854 bp, 13 predicted proteins | sample PPLLaktember2015_4_FD_187261 | JGI IMG/M metagenome (GOLD analysis project Ga0209288, IMG submission 187261) | Freshwater sediment microbial communities from Prairie Pothole Lake near Jamestown, North Dakota, USA - PPLs Lake P8 Core (1) Depth... | ecosystem: Environmental > Aquatic > Freshwater...
ATATTTAAAACGGTTCAACCAGGTGATTTACGAAAATTATCCCGATGTTCAGACGATCGCGGAAGAATCGACCGCGTGGCCGATGGTGACCCGCCCGGTTCACCTGGGGGGACTCGGTTTCGGGATGAAATGGAATATGGGCTGGATGCACGATACCCTGGAATATTTCACCAAGGATCCGGTTTATCGGAAATATCATCATAATAATCTTACTTTCAGCCTGCTGTACGCTTTTACCGAGAATTTCATGCTTCCCTTGTCGCACGATGAAGTCGTGCACGGCAAAGGGGCTTTACTGCGCAAGATGCCGGGGGACGACTGGCAGAAATTCGCGAACCTAAGGCTTTTGCTGTCATTCCTGTATGCCCATCCGGGGAAGAAGCTGCTTTTCATGGGCGGGGAATTCGGTCAGTGGGACGAATGGTACCACGAAAAATCGCTCGACTGGCATCTGACTCAGTATCCGCCGCACCAGGGGATTCAAAGAATGGTCGAGGATTTGAACCGGGTTTATCGCAACGAACCGGCCTTGTACGAAATCGATTTTTCTTTCGAGGGATTCCACTGGATTGACTGCACCGATTGGGAAAAAGGGGTTATCTGTTTTATTCGAAAAGGGCATGATCCCAAAAACGATCTGGTTGTGGTCGGCAATTTCACTCCGACTGTCCGCGATAATTATCGAATTGGATTCCCGTCGCATGGGTACTGGGAAGAGATTTATAACAGCGATTCCGAGCTTTACGGCGGTAGCAACCTCGGCAACCTCGGAGGGGTCAACACCGTTGCGGAACCGATGCATGGTCTTGACCAGTCGGCGACACTAATTCTGCCGACTCTTTCACTCCAGATATTCAAACGAAAAACGGAATAGGCCGACAGAAATTTCCTGTTAAGCCGCCCCGCCGGCTAATTACCTGAAATTGTTTGCCGATTAACAGGTTATGCGGTATTCGGATATCAAATTCGGTTTGATTGGACCTTACGATGCTTGATTCGCGTTTATATGGTATCCTGATGCCGGTGGCTTCGCTTCCCGGCCCCCACGGAATCGGGGATTTCGGCGAGGATGCTTATCGTTTCGCCGATTTTCTGCATAAAGCCGGGGCCGGAGTCTGGCAAATCCTGCCTCTAAGCGGGACCAGCGCCGAGCTGGGGAATTCGCCATACAGCAGCTTTTCGGCCTTTGCGGGAAATACTCTTTTTATAAGTCCGGATATTCTGCGACGGGATGGGCTTTTGACCGATGCAGACCTGCACGATGCACCACGCTTCAATTCCGATGCAGTCGAATACGATAAAGTTTATGAATATAAACTCGAGTTGCTGAATCGTGCCTGCCGCAGATTCGCAGGGCGCGGAGGTGACGATAGCTTCGGTATATTCTGCGCCCGGCAATCGTCCTGGCTGGATGATTATTCCCTCTATATGGCCTTGAAAAGGAAGTTCGAAAACAAGCCGTGGTACGACTGGCCGGAAGAATTCCGCGACCGCAGGCATAATGCTCTCGACGCGATTCGCAAGGAACTTGCGGTCGAAATCAATCTCCAAAAAATCGGCCAGTACCTTTTCTCGACGCAATGGCAAAGACTCAAGGCATACTGCAGCGGAAAAAATATTAGGATATTCGGTGATATCCCGATTTATGTCAATTCCGACAGCTCGGATACCTGGAGCAACCAGGAATTATTCAAACTCGATTCCGACCGTCGCCCGTCGAAACTTTCCGGCGTCCCGCCCGATTATTTCAGTAAAACAGGTCAGCTATGGGGCAATCCGGTTTACGATTGGAATAGACTCCGGGAAACCGGATTTGCCTGGTGGATGAATCGTCTCAGCCGGATGTTTGAATTGTACGATGTTCTGCGCATCGATCATTTCAGGGGCCTGGTGGCGTACTGGGAAATCGAGCGGGGCGAGAAGACCGCCATTAACGGACACTGGGTCAAAGCACCTCACGAAGATTTTTTCGCCCGGATTCATAATACATTCAACGGCGCTCCGATTATCGCCGAAGATTTGGGGGTAATCACGAAAGATGTCGAGGAAGTCCGCGATAAATACGGGTACCCCGGTATGAAAGTCCTGCAATTTGCCTTTGACAGCGGCGACGCCGGTCACGGATATCTTCCGCATAACTTCATTGAGAATTGCATCGTTTACACCGGGACTCACGATAATAACACCGCTCTGGGCTGGTATCGCAATGATGCCTCCGATGAAGTCAAATCAAGGCTGATTGATTATGCCGGGTGTGATGTTAATGAGCAAAATGTAACCCGGACCATGATCCGCCTGGCCCTTTCCTCGGTTGCATCGTGGGCGATCATTCCGATCCAGGACTGTCTTGGACTGGGAAGCGAAGCGCGTATAAATGTCCCGGCCTCCCCCAACGGTCATTGGAAATGGCGCCTCAGGGGTGAATTGTTGAGCGAGCAGTTGTCAGCCAGCCTCAACCATACGGCCCAAATCTACCGCAGAATTACCCGATAGTGCTGTCAGTTTTCTTTCGCTTGCGTTAACGGAACCGGAAGGGGCGAGCGGACATGCAAGTCTCTTTGCGGGAACGGGATTTCAATTTTATTTTCGCGGAATTTCCTGACAATGGCGCAGTTTATATCCGAGCGGACCGTGTAATACCCCGACGGCGATGCCATCCAGACCCGGAGCTGCATGTTCCATGCCGAATCGCCGAAACTCATCAGCAGGACCTGGGGTTTGGGGACCTTCAGAATACCGGGATTTTCATCGGCTACTTCTTGCAGCGTTTTTAAAACCAGGTCCAGATCGGAATTGTACGAAACCCCCACTTCGATATCCATCCTGATCTTGGGATCTCCATACGACCAGTTGGTGACCTTTTCCGATATGAATTCCGAATTCGGCACGATGATGGTGATATTTTGAAGAGTCGTAATGGACGTGGCCCTCATATTGATGGCCGCGACTTCTCCCTCGACATTTCCGACCGTTACCCTGTCGCCGACCTTGATGGGTCGCTCAAAGAGCAGGATTATCCCTGAAATAAAATTCGAAGTGATATTCTGCAAACCGAATCCGATTCCGACCGAAAGCAGTCCGAAAATGACGGTCAGCGACGACAGATCCAGCCCGACGAACTGAAATGCAATCAAAGTCCCGATTACCATAACAATGTAATGGCCGATGCGGGTCATATTATAGCGAATGGAACGATCGATATTGAAGCGGATTAAAAGTCTTTTTAACAAAATACGATTGATAATTTGTGACAGGATAAAAACCGCGATCAAAAAGATAATAAAAGTAAGCACCGATGCGACCGTAATGGGCTGCTGGTTCAGGGTAAACAGGCGGTAATCGAGGATGGCTTTGAAAGTGTCGACGACGCTATCGTATGATTCTACCATTCAAGGGCTCCATGTATCTTTTCAAAAAATACGGAAAAATCCCCGGCAACTGCAATTTCAAAAAGTGCAAAATTACCGCTTCTCGAAACCGGGGCATTTTCCGGCTTTACGAGGACTCGGGGAAATTGTGGCTAGATCAAGCCCTTAAACTGCCCATCGGGGTAAATCGAGGTCCCAAAGGCGGTTGCCTGCGGAGATTTCTACCGGAATTCTGGGATAATCACTAATTATAATCGATTTTTAACGTATTTGACCGATGAAAGTACTTGACCTTTGGGAACAATTTCCTATCTTCGGCGGTCTTCATATTGGTCAGACGTGTTTTTTTTAACCAGTTAGGATTAGACGATGGATAAAGGAAGTATACAGAAAATTAGAAATATCGGCATTGTCGCCCATATCGATGCCGGTAAAACCACGACCACCGAACGCATCCTCTTTTTTACCGGGATGATTCATAAACTCGGAGAAGTCCACGAGGGGCAGGCGGTCATGGATTTCATGAAACAGGAGCAGGACCGGGGAATCACGATTTCTTCGGCTGCCATCACCACTTCCTGGCTTGACCATCAGGTAAATATTATCGATACCCCCGGCCATATCGATTTTACTCTTGAAGTGGAACGTTCTCTGCGTGTCCTGGATGGTATCATAATGGTTTTCTGTGCCGTCGGCGGAGTCGAACCGCAGAGTGAGACGGTCTGGCATCAGGCTGACCGCTATAAAGTGCCGCGGATTGCTTTTGTCAACAAAATGGACAGGACCGGCGCCGACCTTTATCACACCGTCGAGATGATGAACGAAATGCTTGGGGCCAATGCGGTCCTGTTCCAGATGCCGATAGGGGAAGAGGAAAAGTTTGAGGGAATCATCGACCTGCTCAAATTGAAAGCGACTTTCTACGATGGGTTACAAAGGGTCGAAAAGGATATCCCTTCCGACCTTCTGCCGAAAGCGCAGGAACTGCATGATAAACTGGTATCGACCCTGGCCGATTTCGATGAAAATCTCGCCGAAAAATACCTCAACGAAGAAGATATCATGCCCGAGGATTTAATAAAGACCGCTCGGACTGCGGTACTGGAAAACCTGATTACCCCGGTTTTTTGCGGAACGGCTTTCAAGAATAAGGGAATTCAGCTTTTGCTGGATGCCGTGGTCAATTACCTTCCCTCGCCCATTGATCGCGGGATGGTCACCGGAGTCGATATCGACGACCACGAAGCCACGCTTTCCCGCCGTCCTACCTTAAAAGAGCCGTTTTCGGCGCTTGCATTCAAGATTATCAATGATCCTTTTGTAGGGCAGCAAACCTTTATTCGGGTCTATTCCGGTGAACTGAAAGCAGGCAGCTACATTCTCAACGCCACCAATGGCGAGCGGGAGCGAGTAGGACGTATCATGCGGATTAAGGCCGGGACCCGGCAGGATATCACAGAAGTACAAGCCGGGGATATCGCGGCGCTAATCGGCATGAAAGCAACCTCGACCGGAAATACTCTCTGCGATGAGGAAAACCCGATTCTGCTTGAAAGTATCAATTACCCTGAAACCGTTCTCGATTTACGCATCGAACCGGTCGACAAGAAAGACCGGGGCAAGCTGGGGATGGCGTTGAATAAATTAACGCTTGAGGATCCCTCGTTTGCGGCCAAATTCGATGATGAGACCGAGGAAACGATTATTTCCGGTATGGGAGAATTGCACCTTGAAATTATTGTCGACCGTATTAAAACCGAACACAAAGTAAACGTCAATGTCGGACAGCCTGCGGTCGCTTTCAGGGAGACAATTACCTCCGAAATCCAGCATGTTTATAAATACAAGAAGCAGACCGGCGGCAAGGGGCAGTTCGCGCATATCGAATTCCGCCTCGAACCGAATCCGAGAAAGGGGAACGAGTTCATCAATCATGTTGTTGGGGGCCACATCCCTCGGGAATATATCCCCGGAGTCGAAAAAGGCTTTATTAACGCCGCCGAAAAGGGGCTCCTTGCCGGATTCCCCATGGTCGACATGAAATTCGTTTTGCTCGATGGGTCCTACCATGACGTCGATTCCAGTGAAATGGCTTTCCGAATTTGTACGTCCCGTGCCTTGAGGGATATCGTCCACAAGGCCGGCCCGCAACTGCTGGAACCGATCATGAAAATTGAAATCAATACTCCCGATGAATATATGGGAGATATCCTCGCCGATATAAATCGCCGCCGGGGCAAAATCGAGCGTCTCCGCCGTTTCCGCAAAGGATCGCAGAAACTGAATGGAACTGTCCCCCTGATGGAAATTTTCGGATACGCCTCCACTCTCCGGACTCTTTCCAGCGGACGAGCCAGCTTTTCAATAGAATTTCTGAATTACCAGCCATTGCCCAATAATATTAAAGAAACGGTTATTGAGGAACAGCAGGAAAGGCAGAGACAGCGCGCCTCGGCCTGATTTTGCTTGTTGATCGGCCGTTCAATTATGCACTCTGCAATTTCGGGCTGTCTTCGTATATAGTGCATTAGTTGTGGTGGGATTTAATTTCTTCCGGGGAAATCGCATATCAGGTCTGAGTGCGATTGCCTTGCTCCGGCCCGAATTTCACCCGATGAAGACCCCGCCCGATTTTAAAGGATTAAATGAAATATGAGGCTGAATAGCATAATAGTTAATTCATTGACCGCCTGTATCCTGATTTTCGGTTTGGGGCAACCGGCTGGTGCTCAATGGACGAAAGTGACCGGATTGACCTACGGGGAGGTCCTTGACCTTGAAGTCAAAGATGATTCCCTTTATTTCACTTTATGGGATGAGGTTTATCGATTTAATCCGGATGTAAATACCCCCTTTCTGATGGGTTCACTGGGTGCGGGAAAGGACATCTGGTCGTTGTCGTTTGCCGGTGACCGTCTTCTCGCGGGCACTTTCGGATACGGGGTTTACGAGTCGTTTAATAAGGGAGTCAATTGGACGGCCAGAAACGCCGGCCTGAGCGGGGCCGCCGCCCGTTCGGTATCCTGCATCGCCACGCGGGGAGACAGCGTTTACATCGGAACCAGCGGTGCTGGGATTTATGTCTCTACGCTTGCAGGAAACCTGAGTTGGGTCCCCTACCGTAAAGGCCTAGATTTCGAAATTTCATGGGACATATACAGCCTTTATAATTGGCAGGGCATTTTGTTTACCGGGGCAGGAATTAATGCCTTTATATCGAGAAACATGCCGGATTCGGATAACTGGGAAGGATATCAATTCGGAAAATTTCAACCGATCGGTTTAGCCATGTTCGGTTTCGGACACTTCGGGAATCTTTTAATCGGAGCCGCGTATAATGGAATTTATACCAGCCTCGATAGCGGAAAAACCTGGTCGTATTACCCGGCCCCCATAATTATTGCGTTAAGCGGCAGAATCCTGCAGTTCGAGAACCGGACACTGGCCATGCTCAGTCATTTATCCCGGGGCACTTATATCTGGGAATTGAAAGAGGGCAATTGGGAATTATTCGATTATCAATCCGATCTGAGGGTATTCGATTTGGTTTATTTCAAGGGTCGCTTGTACGCCGGATGTCCTGACGGGCTTTACTACTTGAAGCTCGATTCTACGGGACATGAACCGAACGATCCCAATCTCCCCTCGGAAATATCGCTGGAACAGAATTATCCGAATCCTTTTAATCCCGTTACCAATATTGAATACCGCCTTCCCGAAAGAACTTCGGTATCAATCGAGGTATTCAATTCGGCGGGACAAAAGGTCGCGACTCTCGTGGACGGGGAACGACCCGCCGGGAGGCATTCGATAAAATGGGATGGCACCGACGACTCCGGAATTCGCGTATCATCGGGGATTTACCTGTATCGTCTTAGTGCCGGGAATAATAGCGAATCCAGAAAGATGCTGCTTTTAAAATAACCCGGGAATATTCTAAAGAATCAGGCGAACAGATGAGTAGATTCAGTCCAATTGTCGGATAAAATTTAGAAGTAAAACAAAATGGAGGAATCCTCGGACGGCAATCCAAACAGCCGAGGAATTTCGGGGTTATCCAAAACGACGCGACTGTATCGCTACTTAAGCCGCCGCCCGGTATTTCTGCTTTTTTCGAGCTTCCCGAAAACTGATTAAACGGCCGGAATCCTCGTCCCATAGTCTGAAAGTCAAAGATTTCAAACTGGATATTAATCCGATCGGTTTGGCAAGTTTCAACGCCGGTATATTTTTTTGGCATTTAGGCAATTTGTAGTTGGGTATACATGAATTTAAATGATGAACATGATGATAGCCGATATTGCCGGTAAACCATCTCAATATGCCCGGGAGTTTATAAAACGATCCCCCCAAAATGGAAGCCGTGACAAAATCCCATTGCGGATTTCTTTCCCAATATACACCTTCGAACTGGTGCTGAACATAGAAAAGCCATACTCCGGCCACATGAGCGAAAAACAATGACAGGAATTGTATTAATAGAAAGGCTTTCCAACCGATCAGAAATATCATCCCCGCGGTCAACAGGGCCAGGGCAAAATTGGTAGCATAGACGCTGATTCGTTCGGTCCGGGCGACATTTTTCCCGGCGATCCGGTTACTAAGCAGGGTAATAGCCAGCGGACCGAACAGGAACATGATAATCGGGTTCCGATACAGCCGATATTTAATCCGTTCTTTCCACGACGCCTGTTCATATTCGTTAAGGGTCATCAACCAAACATCCCCCTGGCCCCGCCTGTCAAGATTGCCGGAAGTGTTATGGTGTCGAGCGTGACTTGCTCGCCAGCGATGATAGGGAGTAAAGGTCAGAATTCCGGTCAATACGCCCCAGAAATCATTTGCTTTTTGGGACCTGAAAAAGGACCGGTGGCCGCAGTCGTGGAAAATAATGAATATTCTGATTAGAAAGCCGGATAACAGGATAATTATCGGAAGAGCTATCCAGAAAGAATAATCCAGAGCCAGGTATGCCCCGTAGAATAAAATGACGTATGGTCCTATCGAATTTATCATTTGCCAGATACTTTTCAAGCGTTCCGGTTTTTGATAAACCGCCATATCTCGATGAAGTTTCGATTGATCGATTGCCTGCATGCGCGCCAGTGCGGTATCTTCATTTATTGATTTCAAAAGTCATCCCTTTATAAAGCACTTAGTTTAAAAGTATACGTATCCGAATTGATTCTCGTCAGTCTAAGGAAAGCCGAGATATAAAAAAAGGGGACCGAATCGAATCCGGTCTCCTTGATAATCAATTCCCGGGTTAACTCGCCCGGGAATTCCCAATTTCCTGCTTAATAGGGCCTGCGGCTGCGGTTTTCGACACGAGGCTTTGCCTCGTTGACGTTCATCTCGCGTCCGTTAAGCTCATGGCCGTTCAACCCGCTGATAGCGGCGGAAGCCTCTTCCTTGACAGGCATATCGACAAACGCAAAACCTCTCGGTCTTCCGGTTTGCTTGTCCATGATAACGTTGACGGTTGAGATTTCACCATAGCTCTCAAAAGCCTGGCGCAGTTGATCTTCTGTCGTTTCGAACGACAAGTTGCCGATGTAGATGTTCATTCTACACTCCGTTTTGAATATTCCGGAGTGAACCTCTATTCATATAAATCGATTCCTTCGGAATTAAATACAATTTGCGCACCATTGCGCGATCAATTCGAGATTGTGCTTTAACGGAGAGTTGTAGATTAGGACAAGACTTCGGTAAAGATCGAACTCAAATTAATACCAACATACTAGTATACGTTATTCTTCGACACAATCCTACATTTAAATTAGCATGATTATGTTTATTATTTGTAATAATATCTGAAGGTTTTCCAAAGGCTGGCATATAGTTACCGAAACGGCAGGTGGTTTCTGATAACCTAATACAGACCTCGGGAAAATCCAAGCAACCACATTTATTGGGATTATTCAAATCGAAGAAAAGCATTTCTCTGCAAAATAGTGCCGATTTTTTGGCCCAAACGACAGGCGATTTTTATTGCGCCGGCTCCTGATCGTGAAGAAAGGTCGATTAGTCGGTTCGCTTCTTCTTGAAATCTTCGATCGCCTGCTGGATACGGCTCTTGAATCCATGAGGAGCTACCCGGCCGCAAAAGCCGGTTCCATCGCTATTCGGTTTACACATGCGGAAACACCAGGGAGACCTGTTTTTGGTCAATGGGCAGCCCAAATAAGTGTATTCTTTCAGACCCTTTCGAACGTTGACTCGATTGCGGAATTTGCGGGGAGTTTTTGGTGTCATTTTGTATCCTCGTTGTCAAATATAAAAGCGGATTATGTTCCCGTTTTTGCCTTACCACTGTTTTGTGTCCGGATGATTCCGGCTATCAGAGGCTGTAACCGGAAAAAAGGGGTAAAAGTTCGCTGTCTTATACGGATTTTTCGTCAAAAAAGCGCCGGGATTGCTATTTGGCGAGCCGTGGTGCAGGATAAAAGATAAGCAGAGGCAACCCCACCGCATCGGTGAGTTTCCGTTGGATACTTATAATTCCGGGTAAATTAAAAATAGCGGTGCAGGGACTTGAACCTTTATTACACTTTTCTCTACCGATAGAAGGAACCTGGCCGGAGTCCTTTGAAACGTCTAAAAAAACTGGTTAAGTTACTGAAAATTGGTCTCTTATATATACAAGCCTTGGGAATCTTCCGAGCAATGTAAAGATTAAGATGGGTCCCTATCCTTACCCCCCTACCCCTGTGTCAGAATAGACGCGTATCTTGTTTATTTTCTTGCTTTTATGGTGCGGCGCACAATGGTTTTCCTTATCAATCCCCTTATATATGGAACTTAAAAGCTTGCTATTTTTATTCAGTACATTTGGATCCCGCCACCGTTTCAATTTTTGCAATGAGCTGTCTGCTGATTTCGGTCGCCTTTTGGAATTAATATTAAATCACCATAGTATAAGCCAAATTCTGCCAAGGTTATTGACTACCTACTGCTCCAAGTTGTATATTTCCCGCGTTCGACTAAGGTTGTTTCAACAAATGGGAAGACATGGCAGCGAGAGATAACTCCGATGCTGAAGTAATTCGGGTTTTTCTGAAATGTCCCGGGAGCAGGTCCGCGTTTGATGCCTTTTTTCAATTATGCTTCCGGGTTACCTTAAACTACCTGAGATATAAGAAGCCGCAGTTCAAATCCTTCTCAGACCAGTATAGCGACTTCAATCACTTTTGCCGCGATACCGCAATCGATATACTTGGCTATCACTTCGAAAGCAAACCGGGTCGTCCGTTTTACCTGATAATCGATTATTTTCGGCATCGAACCAACGGCGACTATGATTCCATTGCCGATGAGGACCTGCTTGACCTCTTCAGAGTTCAGCTCTTGCGATTTATCCGCCAGAAGATAAGCCATTTCAGAGCCGAGGAAGACCCGCAGATAGAAAACCTGAAACGGCGCTTTAAGGATATCCTCCGCGAATCATATTATCATTCCTTGAAAATCGGAGATAGCCCTGAAAATATTTGTCTGGAAAGTGAACAAGACAATTTGCGACACGATAAGCTCCCTGTTTCATTTGAAGCATTGAAGGGAATCGCGGGAGAAGCCTTCTATAACTCCAAAACCCGCACCGAATGGTGTCGATTAATTTTCGAGCTTTTAAATAAGCGGACCGACTTGCAGAATTTTGTCAAGAAGTATGAAATCCTGACAGCCGTGATAGTTATAAATTCGAATTTCGTCAGCGAAGTTTTCGGGGATATCGCGGATGCACCTCATTTCAATATTGAAAGAGCCAAGCGGCTCGCCTACCGGGAGATTCCTGATATATTGGATTTAATAGAGCGCGAACATATCGAGCGATTCAAAAGGAAAGGGCGGCTTAGCGATCAGGAAGCGGGCTGGGCTCGACAGGCGGTGGAGCTTTATCTGAATGATATGGCAAACTGCGGCGGGACCGATTCAATCCCGACATATTTTTGTGAGACATTCCCATCCGATTATCATGAAAGGTATCTGAACGATTATAAATACATTTTTGATACCACTTTGGGGGCAGCCCGCCAGAAGCTGCTGGATTTTTTGAGGGATAATCTATGAATTTCGGTTTCGGGCTCTATATTATTGCAGAAAGGCAGGGGTGAAATGCATCCGTTGCGCTCGAAATTAAGAAGATATGTCGATGGCACCCTTGGTGATACCGAATTACGGGAAATCTCGGCACATATCGCGGAATGTGAATTTTGCCGAGAATTCTGCGATGACTACCGTGAGCTCATAAATTCATTGAATGCCGAGGCAGATACTTCTGAAATCGGTAAGTTGGGAGATCGGCTGTTTTCTCAGGCTTTTCCTCCGAAAATAATCGAGCTAAAGCCGGTTCTGGATGAACCCCTCAAACCCAAATATTCCCTTGCCGCCGATGCGGAGCCGGAAAAGCGCTGCGGAATCTACAGCCTGGCTACCCTCGGGTCCGAAAATCCCGAGGTCGTCCTGCGAGTCATGCGCAATGCCGATCATAATCGGGATTATCTGGAACTATTGGGTGCTGATTCCCAGTACGTATCGAATGTTCTGATTGAAATCCCGGAACTGGGGCGGGAGGTGTTGACCAATGCCGAAGGTCGTGCCGATCTCGAAACGCCACTCCCCGAACAGGTCGCCGGAATGAAATGGCGGATCAAGCTGCCCGAAGCGTCATTTTCTCTTTCTCCCTTGAAGTATGACCCTGAAAAGACTGAATATGCTCAGGAACAAATCCTTCAGACAGACAGGCACGACAAGGTCCAAATTCGTTTCGAAGGGAAAACTTCCGGCAAGAAGCTGAGCATCAGATTACTTGAGATCGAGGGACGCAAGGATTTCGGTCCGGTTCGAGTTGTCATCGCCCAGAAGCAGATTTCGCAATCTCATTTGGTGGATAAAACAAATCAAGAAATCCGCTTCGATATGTCCGACTCCTCGGAGGAAATTCATATCAGGCTGTTCAGCAATGGGTGAATCGATCCTTCAATTTGCCAGGGATTTCGAAAGGCTCAAAGTCGAATTCAACGACGCGAAGCCTCACTCCGCGAAATTGAGGTTACTCCTGAACTTCTGGCCGAAAATGTCGGTCCATCTCAATGATCCCAAATACAATAGTTATCTGCTTGAATATTTCCCCATGTACGCCAGGTGCTGTTCAGACAACGTATTGGATGATATCCCGATCAAAGATCATTTTCAGATTATTGACCTGCTTGAACAGGGAGAAGGCCGGGTAGCTCAGGCAGATACCGTTGCGAAAGTCCGCCACGCACTGATTAAAAAGTACTTCTATGTCGGCGACCTCGAAAGCGCCGTTAAGCAGCTGGAAGCTGCGACCGGGCATGATTTCTCAATCGATAAGGACTTAATTTTAAGCTCGTCATTCGATGAATATGATATTTTTAGTCAGGTATACGAAAAATCCCGCGACAGCCATCCTGAAATCCATGAAACTCTCAAGAAAATATATATCGAATGGGAGGGAGAGCGGGAATCGGTCAATTTCGAAGGGGCCAATTGTCTGCTGGTGGAAAAGGACGGTTCGGGCCAGGCAGGCTGCGGCAAGCTGCAAACCTTGACCGGGCAGGCCGAGTTACGTGCAAAGCATTATACTCTGGACGATCTCTCATTCAATGAAATGCAGAGGACACCGGATGACAGGTTCGTGGGGGTGATATATCGAGGATTCAATGCCGTCCGTAAGATATTCAATTCTCAGCGAATAAAAGAAAAAGGGGAGTACAAGTATCACGCTCATTTTTATCTGGAGGACACGGATGAAGAATATACTGGCGATTCCATTGGCCTCGCTGCGGCGCTTGTTACTTATATTCAATTGTTAAAACCGGACACCACCCGCTACGATAAGTACATATCGGCCGAAGCCGCCTTTACGGGAAGCATCGACAGCGAAGGTAATATTCTACCGGTGAACGAAGACACTCTTCCTGCAAAGCTCGATCGGGCGTTTTTCTCGCCGATAAAGTATCTAGCAATACCTTCTTTAAATATGAAATCGGCCGAGGCCGCGCTCGCTGAATTGAATCGAATTTATCCATACCGCAAGTTGTACTTAATACCGGCAGACACTCTGCATGACATTTTAAGTAATCATAATATTAACAGGGATGAAAAGCTCTGCCTCGGCCCGTATCTGGCGAGGAAGGCCAAGAAATATAAGCTGCGTAGTGCGGTTGGGTTTGCAATGATATTCTTCCTGATCGGCTGGTATATTCTGGCGGAACTCGCCCCAAAGACATTTGATCCCTGGTTCGACTGGCGGATTGATCATTTGGAATTTTATGGGGCAAAATTCAATGTTGTTAACAGGGATGGTTACATATTCTGGACTTCTCCCGAATTCCCGCAGCCATTTAAAGGCGAAAATTTCACAAGAGAATTAACCAGAAATTACTATTTTAATTATAATGTGGACACCGATGGGCAGGAAGAATTATTTTTTACACCACCAATTCTCGGAACTGAAGCAAAACTATACCTGTATGACGACGATGGGACAATCATATGGGAGAAATATGCATTTGCAATTTCCAGTTATCCAGGAGATTCAAATAACCAATTTTATATTACGCCATCATTATTGCCGTATAGGGATTACCAAGATAGGCAGTGCATATTGACTGTTTCAGGAGCGTCCTACCCTATGAGAAGTCAATTTCTGTGTTTCAATCAATCAGGCGATATAGTATCAGGACCGTATATAAATACCGGAGCCGCCGCCTTTTCCTATGGAAATGATTTTGATTACGATGGGAATAATATTCAAGACATATTGATATTTGGTATCAATAATAGAGCAAATTGTGCTTTCATTGCAGTAATTGACCCAAACAATTTATCCGGTGTAAGCCCCCCTTTTGGCGACGATTTATTCAAAACAACAGGAATGCCGAGGGGGAGCCAGCTGGTTTATGTTTTATTCCCAAAGACTCGTCTATCATTAGGGGAAAATATACGCAATGTCGTCCTCGACGTAACGCCTATGAAGAAAAATGGGGGATTTGAGGTTCGTGTTTCTGAAGGTGCCGGAATTCTTGTTGAAGGAGAAGTAATTATCTCACCCGACAGATTACCCATTTTATACTATAGGCTGGATAGAAATTTTATACCGACATCCGTTGCCTTCGGCGACAGACAAAAAGAGCTCGAAAACCAATATTTATCTCGATTAAATATAGAGCAATATAATGACGAGCAAGCCCTTTATGACTCGCAAATAAATGAAATTATTGTCTACCATGGCGATTCCATTGTACATCATCCAACTTCAGGTGTTAATTATTATCATGATACGCAGTAGCCTTACTACTTTCCCGAAATAATTCTACAAAAGCCCAAAATAGTCACTACGTCCTAATTGATTCTACAACAATCAAATTCGGAGGTTTAAATGAATATTGTGAAGAATCGAATCTGGCTATTTATTTCATTCTTGGTTTTGTTACAAGCATATGATGTGGGATATGGACAAAATTTGATCAATAATCCTGATTTCGAAGAAGGATTAAGTAATTGGAACCCTTGGCACTTTCCAACTGGCTGGACGACTGATAACTCAAATCCAGCTTCGGGGAATTATTCTCTTATATTTTCATTTCCAAATGGTGCAGGATATTATGATGCAGCTATTAGATCGTATGAATCCTTAATGCCGATTGAATTAAATAGGCAGTACCTAATATCATTTTGGCTTAGGGAAAAAGATACACACGATACCTATGAGCAAGAAACAACTATACTTGATTTAGTGTTGCTAATCGATGGCGAAATATGCCAATGTCTTCCCGCTAGCTTCCCGACTACGCAATTCGAACAATGGACATACCATGAAGCCATCGTTGAATTTGATGACGAAGGCCATGTCCAAATCGAAATTCAAATACATGGCTATGCGACATCGGAAAATCCAGAATTTTCTATTGATAATATTTTTTTGGGCCAGTATATCAACAATAACATTTTCATACCGCCAATCCAAACCTGCCTTACCGAATCCGTCCTTGAATATGGCCTTGCAGTCCCGATTTATTATAACTCCCAAACTACAACTGCCGGGTTGCAATTGCCATTCTCTTGGGACAATCCTTTTATAACATTGGATTCGGTTTCGTTCATAAATACCGCGTTAGAGACCTGGACTGGCAATTATACGATTGATAACATTAACCGGACTCTGTGCCTTGGCTATGCGGATTTAAACGGTGATGTTATTCAAGCGGGAATGGATACGGTTCTGGCACGGCTTTATTTTTCCGTGTCCTGTACTCCCGGTCATACCGGCGACAGTGTATATATCAACTTCAGCACCACCAATCCCAATTGCGATGATTTGTTATTCGCCGATGACAGTCAACCTGCAGTTGGTTTTACTCCAACTGTCGCTTTCGAAGATATCCTGATAGAGGACTATGTCCCCGGCGATTTCAACAATGATTGCTTAATAAATATACTGGATATAGTAAATCTGATTAACTACAAGTTTAAGGGCGGTCCTGCGCCGATCCCTTATCGTTCCGGCGACGTCAACGGCGATTGCGAGATAAATATTCTCGATATCGTCTACCTTGTGAACTACAAATTCAAAGGCGGGCCGGCACCGGTTTGCGGATGTGCTGTTGAAGGTGAGGAGGGGATTTATAAGCAATTCGCGGGAAAAACCAGCGGTGAGTTGGTATCTCAAATCAATAGTGATATTACTACTCTGACAATAAGCACCTCGGTTCCCATCAGCGGCCTTGAAATGATTCTGAAATCTCTCGACGGTAAACCGATTGAGATCACCCGTCATCCGAATGGGATGGAGGTCTATTATAATCAGGTTGGCCAGACCATCACACTTGGCCTATTAGATCTCACCGGGAATATTTCAATCGGACCCGAAGACCACGAACTGCTGACGATCAAGGGCAATATTGAAGTGGTTGAAGTCCTCGGAGCCGATGAAGAAGCTCAGGCAGTTCACCTGAACATTGTCAACAGAAACGCAGACAATTCCAATCTCCCCACCGACTTCGCCCTCGAGCAGAACTATCCCAATCCCTTCAATCCTGTCACCGAGATTTCGTTCAGTCTCCCGGTTGCTTCGGATGTGAAGCTGGATGTATACAATATCATGGGGCAGAAAGTGGCCTCGCTTGCCGAAGGTCAATTCGAAGCCGGACGGCATTCGATCAAGTGGGATGCCTCAACCTCGGCCAGCGGAATCTATTTTTACCGCATCAAGGCCGGAGAATTTGTCGAATCACGTAAAATGCTTCTCTTGAAATAGGGGGGTATTGATTTCGGAAACTCACCCTGGGGGCGGGAGCACCGCTCCGGGTGGGGATCCGCTTCAATCGGCGCAATCGCCATAATTAAAACACGCGTGTTCCCGGCGGGGTCAGTGCTCTTCCCGCCGGGTTTTATATTGGCCTTAGATGATTAATTATTTATTATGACTCTGAAATTTCTACAATTCACATTACGCGGGGGTGGTGTGTTAAAACTTCCTGAATTTAACAATGCAATTGAATCACTTGAAAAGTGTGATCTCAAAGATGAGGATTATATTGAGCTTAAAAACGAATTATATGTAGTCGCAGTTAAGTACGCTCAATTAAGGGTCGAATGGTTTCTTTCAAATGAAAAGAAACGCTTAGAAATCGATATTGAACGCACCAGAACTCATGATGCCTTAATTTCCGCTTGTGATAGTCTCAGCCGATATATGGCTAAACGCGGCGCAAACAGCTCATGGAGAAAAATTATAGGAACTGATCGTCGAGAAATAGGCGATTTTGCCTGCTATCTCCATTATTGGCTCGGAATAAAGGCAAGGTAGCTTGGTATTGCCCCAACCCCCAAAAAGTATTCTTAAACCCACGGCCAACCCGGTTGACATCGGTCGTTCACGATAGATCGAACCGGCCTTCATAACCACCATCATAAATTCCATTTTTTAAATCTATCAGCCGATTCGAATAGGGCGACCTTATTATCGGGTAGGCCAGATAAAACAGACAGCCGGAAGCAGGTAATCGCCATTCGTATCGCGCCCACTCATTGAAATTACAGGGACTATTACGCAGTAGGAAGGTGGTATTCCGATAACCGTCGATTTGAAATTGTGCGAATTCCGCAAGAATTATCTCACCGCTGAAGCCGCCCGGACGATTAAGAATCAAATCAATCAGTCCCATGATACAGGCACAATTTGTCCCACCTGGGCCGGCTTTTGACCGTTGGGATTGATGACCACAACGTCATCATTTCCTATGAAATTTTCGATACCGCCGAAACGCATGTCGATCACTTTCTGGATGTTTTCGGCCGGAGTTCCGTTTTTGGCGACAAAGACACTGGATGAAATCGACGCCCACGCGCTGGTCGGCTGCAATAAAACGGAATCAATTAGATATCCCCCGACGATAAGGCCGGATGAGATTTTTCCTGCGCTTTTCAGAAAATCACGCCTGTTAATTATTTTTTTGTTT
>Ga0209288_10000231_pt1 | contig 17805 bp, 16 predicted proteins | sample PPLLaktember2015_4_FD_187261 | JGI IMG/M metagenome (GOLD analysis project Ga0209288, IMG submission 187261) | Freshwater sediment microbial communities from Prairie Pothole Lake near Jamestown, North Dakota, USA - PPLs Lake P8 Core (1) Depth... | ecosystem: Environmental > Aquatic > Freshwater...
GTCGATGCCGAAGCGCCGGGCGACCTCCGGATTGAGATCTGCGGCGCGAATTCCCAGCTCATCGGCTTCCGGCGTTGCACCTTTCACCGTCGGCTCCGTATCCTTGCGCTCGGTCAGCTGCACTTTCACGGTCTGTTCCTTGCCGTCGCGCAGGATCTGCACCGGGACTTCTTTCCCGACCGGCATGCCGGCCACCGCTGAAGACAGCTCGCGGCTGGTCCCTACCGGCTTGCCGTCCACGGCGACGATGACGTCCTTGACTTTGATGCCCGCTTTGTCGGCCGGATCTCCCGGGAAAACCTGGGTCACCAGGACCCCTTTCTGATCCTTGAGGCCGTAGTACTGGGCCAGCTCCGCCGTCAAATCCTGAATCCCGACCCCCATCCAGCCCCGTGTGACGCTGCCGTGCTCCTTCAGCTGCGCGATGATGGTCTGCGCCAGGTTCACCGGAATGGCGAAGCCGATCCCCTGCCCCTGGGCGACGATGGCCGTGTTGATGCCGACGACCTCGCCGTTCATGTTCAAGAGCGGACCGCCGCTGTTGCCGGGGTTGATGGAGGCATCCGTCTGGATGAAGTCGTCATAGGGGCCGGCTCCGATAAAGCGGCCCTTGGCGCTGACGATGCCGGCCGTGACGGTCTGCTCCAGCCCGAAGGGGCTGCCCACGGCGAGCACCCAGCTGCCGACTTCCAATTTTTCGGAGTCGCCCATCTTGAGTGCAGACAGGTCCTTGGCGCCGTCGATCTGGATCAGGGCCAGATCGGTCTTGGGATCCCGGCCGATGACCTTGGCATCGAATTCGCGCTCGTCGGGGAGCCGGACCTTAATCTGATCGGCGCCTTCGACCACATGGTTGTTGGTGACGATGAAGCCCTCGCGGTCGAGGATGAATCCCGACCCCAGGCTGCGCTGCTTGAACTCCCGGCCCGGACCGCCCTCGCCGAAAGGATCGCGGTTGCCGAAGGGATTACCGAAAAAGTGCCGGAACACCGGTCCGCCTTCTTTGGTGGTTTTCACGGTGCGGATGTTCACGACCCCCGGCTGCACTTGCTTGGCCAGGGCGGAAAAATTGGGCAGAACCATCTGGTATTGCGTGTCGGCCCCAGCGGTGTCCTTGGCCTCGGCGGGAACTTCAAGACCATAGCCCCAGATGAGGGCCGCCATGAGTGCAATGACCATCCCCATTTCCAGTTTTCGAAAAAAGCTGTTTTTCATTCTAATGCCTCCTTGCCATGGTTGTTCGACGCGGTGGTTTCGTTTGAGCCGGCATAATGATAAACGCAAAACCTCACCGGAAGATGACTCGAAGATGATCAAAATGTTATCTTCGGAAGAAAAGCGCTGCCGGCGTTGGCGGGCGCCGGCAGCCGGGGGATTGCGCCGGTGGTTAGATCGATGCCCGTTTCTTGCGGAACTCTGTCAGGGAGCCGATGGATTTTCTGAGTAGGATCTCGGAATGGCCCTCCACAATGAAATCTTTGAGCTCGCCGACCACCGTATACCCCAGGTTTCGGTAGAAGCGCTGAGCCCCGTGGTTGAAGGACGAAACGCAGATGAACAGGTTGGGGTATTCCCTGAAGACCCGCTCCTCGGCGAACGCAACGAGCTTCCGGCCCACGGAGCGGCTTCGCCATTGCGGCGCCACGCAGATCGACTGGATGTAGCCGACTAATCCGCCGTGCAAATTGAGCACGATGAAGCCGAGAACGTCTGCCCCCCGCACGGCGACGTGGATTTCCTTTTCAGGAGAGGCAAGGGTGCGCAGGGAGGCGGAATAATTCCGTTGCAAGCTGATCCAGGGCTCGGACGCCGCCATCATCCGCGCGCAGGTATCAATCTCGGGCGGCCCTGCGATCGGCCGTATGATCATCTCAGAGGCCATTCTGCTTCTGCTTCAGACCGCCCATGATGCCGCGCACAGCCGCCGGCAGGTCGGCCGGCAGGACCACCACTTTGGCGTTCTGTGAGCCGGACACGTTGCTGAGGGCCTCTACGTACTTCTCGCCCAGCAGGTAGACCACCGGCAGCTCGTTTTGCTGGATCGCCTCGGTGACCTTCTGAATGGCGCGCTGGGTGCCTTCGGCGAGCACCACCTTGGCCTGGGCATCGCGCTTGGAGGCCTCGAAACGGCCCTCGGCTTCCAAGATGGCAGCGGCCTTCTGGCCGTCGGCGCGGGTCACTACGGCACGGCGTTCACGCTCCGCGGCCGCCTGTTCCTCCATGGCCTTCTGCATCGTGTCCGAGGGTTTGATGTCCTGGATCTCCACAGTCTTCATAATGATGCCCCAGTCGGCAATGTCATCCGATATCGCCGTCTTGAGCTTGGCCTTGATCGCATCCCGCGAGGACAGGGCATCGTCCAGGTCCATCTCCCCCACGATGGAACGCAGCGAGGTCTGGACGAGGTTCTGAATGGCGAGGATGTAGTTTTCCACGCCGTAAACCGCCTTCTCCGGTGAGACGATGTTGATGTAGGCGATGGCGTTGACGATCAGGACGGCGTTGTCCTTGGTAATCACCTCCTGCGAGGGGATGTCGAGCACGATGTCCTTGGTGGTGACCTTGTGGGCGACCGAGTCGATGTAGGGCATGATGATGTTCAGTCCCGGGCCCAGGGTCTTGTGGTATTTTCCGAGCCGCTGAACGACCTGCTTGCTGCCCTGGGGCACGATCCGCACCCCCAGGACGATCGTTATCAACACCAGAACAACAAAAACCGCCACCATCACCATCCCAGGCATAGGGTCCTCCCATTTTCGATTGTTGGGCCAGTTGGGTTATTGCTTTTATCGCTTGGCCACGATCAGGGTGTTCCCGGAAATATCGGTGACCACCACCCGGTCGCCGACGGCCACCGGCTGCTCGCAGATGAAGGGCCATTCCTCCGATCCCAGGACCGGAGTGGTGAACCGCAGCAGGCCGCGCTGGTCCTGGGAGGGGGCCTTGATGACCTGCCCGGCCTCGCCGACGATGGCTTCCCGGGATATGCCCGCCTTGGTGCGATCGGCCATCAGGGGCTTGAAGAGCTTGAACCACAGGAATGTCATCAGGCAGGCGCCCAGGGCCCACAGAAAGAGCTGCCACGTGAAGGTGGTCGCAGGAGCCACCAGCAATACGCCGCCCACGATGAGACCGGCAAGCCCGAACCAGAAGATGGTGAAGCTCGGGACGAGGAGCTCGGTGAGAATCAGAATCATGCCAAAGACAATCCAGTGCCAGTATTCGGGCTGAAGCCCCATGGTTTCATCCTGTGAGGAGAAGTGCACGGTGAAAATAATAGAAGTATACTCCAACCCTTTTTTCTATGCAAATCGGCGGTTGTGGCGGGGTCTCATCCCGGCTGCCGGGTTTTTACGAGCCGGCTTATGTCGTAGCCTTTCTGCCGCACCCGCTCCAGGATGCGCTGATAGCGTTCCTCATCCATCTGCGGCGTGCGGCTCAGGATCCAGAGGTAGTCGCGGCCGGGGTGGCCCACCACGGCGTATTCGTAGTCAGGCCCGAGGTCGATGATCCAGTAGTCGCCGCTGAAGGGCCAGAAGAACTGGACTTTGAGCTTGGCGTTCGTGGCAGAGTCCGTTACCCATGCTCTGCCCCTGGCCGAATCCAGCCCGCCGTCCGGCGTTTTACGGCATTGGTTCAGAACGTCGATGTCTCCGTCCGGACGGAGGCTGTATTCCGCGGTCGAATCGACGCAGCCTTTTTGGAACCAGGTCGGAAAACTTGCGATCTCGTACCATTTGCCGACATAGCGGCTGAGGTCGACTGCCGGCACCACTTCGAGCGGCGGCTGCGGCGCAGCGGCGCATCCCATCCAGAAAATCGCGAGCATCCACGCTGTTTTAAAGGGCATGGGGTCGACCTTATAGACGAAAGTTGAACTACTTTATCGCAGCTTGATCAGATACCCCAACGACCGGCCAACGCTTTATTATCTTCCCATCAGGCTGGGCAGAAACAGCGCAATCCTGGGAAAAACGGTCAGAAGGACGGCGGTTGCGATGATCGACGCCAGAAAGGGGACTGCGCCCTTGAAGATTTCCGCCATGGGCACGTCCTTGGCGATGCCGGCCAGGGTATAGACGTTCAGGCCCACCGGAGGGGTGATCAGGCCCGCTTCCATCATAAGCACCGCCACCACTCCGAACCAGATCGGGTGGAAATGCAGCGAAACGATAACGGGGAACACCACCGGCAGGGTCAGCACCATCATGGACACCGCATCTAGGAAACAGCCGAGAGCCAAGTAGATTCCAACGATGATCACCAGGACCACGTAGCGCGACACCGCGAGACCTGCGATCCAGGCCGAAACCGTGGTCGGGATGGTCGACAAGGCCAGAAAATAGCTGAACACCGTGGCTCCGGCGACCAAAAACAACACCATGACCGTGATCCGGGTGGCTTCGAGCAGGCAGGACACGACCGCCCGGCCGTTCAAGCGCCCTTTGAGCAGGACGATGACGAAGAGCGCGAAGGCCCCCACGGCGCCGGCCTCGGTGGGGTTGATGAAGCCCAGATAGATCCCGCCCATCACAAGGAAGAACACCAGCGCGGTTTCCCAGATGCCTTTCAAGGCCAGGATCTTTTCCCGGAGCGTGACCTTTTCGGGCGAGGCCGGGGCCAAGGCTGGGTTGATCTTGACCCACCCGATTACCACCGCCGCATAGGCGGCAGCGAGCAGCAGCCCGGGCAAAATCCCTGAAATCAGAAGCTTGCCGATGGACTGTTCGGTCAGCATGCCGTAGACCACAAATCCCAGGCTGGGGGGAATCAGAAAGCTCAGCGTGCCGCCAGCCGCCACCACGCCCGTCGCCAGCCGCGGGGCGTAGCCGAAGCGCCGCATCTCGGGCAGCGCGATGTTCCCCATGGCAGCGGCAGCCGCCACCGATGACCCGCTCACCGCGGCGAATCCGGCGCAGGCCGCAATGGTCGCCACCCCCAATCCTCCCGGCAGGCGGCGGAACCACTTGTCGAACGTCGCGTAGAGCTCCCGGGTTATGCCGGCCGCTCCGGCAAAGCTGCCCATGAGGATGAACAGGGGGATGATCGTGTAGGGGTAATGGGACGCAACGCCATAGAGCGTTTGCGCCACAATGGGCAGGGCGGCGGGCAGAGCCGAAAGCTTCCAAATCCCTAAAAAACCTACCAACATCATCATGAATGCGATGGGCATGCCCATCAGCAAGAGAACCACCAGCAGCAAGGTTCCCAGCACGCCGACGGCGATCGGGTCCATTAAGATCTCCCGGCGATTTTCAGTACGGATGCAATGAAGTCCAGCAGAAGCTCCAGCCACAGGAGCAGGCCGCCGACGGCCACCAGCAGCTTGAAGGGCCATTGGGGCACCCGCAGCTGGTCCGACACCGCTTTTTCGTGAATCCCTTCAAGATAGCCCTGCCAAACGAGGATGGCGATGATCAAGAGCCCGGCGAGGCTCGTCGCCGTCTGGAATATGGCCTGGGTCCTGGCGGCGTAGCGGCTCGTAAGGAAATCAACCCCCACGTGGCCCTTGACCTGCTGGGTGTAGGCGGCCCCCAGCAGCACGATCACGGCCAGCATGTACTCCGAAAGCTCGAAGGTACCGGGAATGGGTTTGTCGAAAAAAGACCGGCCCACGGCGTCGCCCACGGTGATCAGCATCAACGGGATGGCCAGGAACATCCCTAAAAAACAGGCGCCGTAGCTCGCTTGGCGGACCAGCTTGCGGAATCTCTCCAGCGCTTCCATGGACTCCCTTCTCAGCTATGAAACAACCGGCCCAAGCCACCGGCTGCCGGGCAAGGGGGGCCGCCTCTTCAATTACGCCTTCTTCCACTCCGGGGGACATGCCACGACCTGGACATTACGCTTTTCGCATTCCTCGTTCATGATCGCCACGGCTTTCCGGGCCGGCAGGCCCTTGGCTTCCAGATCCGACACCCACTTCCGGGTCACTTCCTGGAACCGCCCATACCAACGCTGGGCTTCATTCTTTGAAAGCTCCACCATTTTCACGCCTCCCTGGGTGATCTCCTCGATCAGCTTGGGGTACTCGCTGCGGGTGAGCCCGCCAGTAGTGCGGAAGGGGTTGGTGCCCAGTTCGTTGACGAGCTTCTTCTGGTCTTCGGACAGCTTGTTCCAGGTGCTCATATTCATGACCGTGCCCTCGGAGACGCAGCCGAAAGTGGTGACGACACCGTATTTGGCAACCTCGTGGAGCTTGAAGGCCAGGATGACGGGCGGACAGGTGACGATGCCGTCGATGGTGCCGGTTTCGATGGCCATGTAGACATCGCCTGGAGGCATGAACACCGGCTCCGCACCCAGCGCTTTCACGTAGTTGGTCTGGTGGCCGCCGGGCGTTCTGAGCTTCAAGCCCTTGAGGTCTTCCATCTCGGCGATCGGCTTTTTTGTCCAGATATAGGACTGGATGCACCCGTTGAGCTCGAGAACTTTTACGTCCTTGAACTCCTCCCTGAGAATTCGATCGTAGACGGCGTTGCCGATGTCGACGGCCAAGTCCTTGCCATCCACCCAGGCCGCCAGCGAGAGGACATCCGTCAGCGGGAATCGGCCCGGAGTGAACGTGGCCGTGAAATAACCCATATCTGCGAGGCCCTTGGCCACGATGTCATAGTGGTCCTGGGCTTTGCCCAACGCCCCGCCGGCAAACAGGGTGTAATCCAGGCCGCCGCCGCTCCTTTTCTTCATCTCATCGAGCATCGGTATCCAGACGGTCTTAGTTTCGCGGCTCAGCGGCGGATGCCATGTGCTGAACTTGAGCTTGACGGCTTCGGCCAGGCTCGGCCGGATGCCGTAAAATCCCAATCCCAGGACAGTGCCTCCGATGAGGGCTCCTTTGATAAAATTCCTGCGGCTCAACTCAGTGCATTTTTCGCACATGGTTCATCTCCCTTCAGTGATGAAGCAGGCCGCGGTGCCGCCGCCGGCGGATTGAGCATCGGGAGCGCTTGCCGCCTCGGCTGGTGCATCCTTCCCGATCAGGTCTTCACGGATCCGGTAGCCATACCGCTCGGACAGCCCGAGCCGCCGAACGACGTCCACTCCCGCGCGCAGGGCGCTGCCGGTCAGGTTCAGGTACGGTTTACGCAGCCGGCCGGCCGGAAGGCCCAGCACCCGTGCCAGCGACTTGACCGGCACGGGGTTGACCTTCGAGTAAGTGAAGTGGATCAACGGCAGGAGGCGCAGATAGGCCTCACGGAAGTTGACCGCGTCCTCGATGGTGCTCCAGGGCTTGGATATGATCGCCATTTCGGCCGGGGCGATGTTGCCGGTCATGTTGGCCGTGCCGTGGCCGCCCAGGGACATGACGGCCGGTACGAGCCCCAGGTTCGGCGAATCGCAGCACATGAGCGACAGCTCCTTGCCGGCGGCCAGGATCTGGGCGATCTGCCCGGGCCGGGCCATGGCCTCCTTGTCGATCACGACGTTGGGGTGATCGGCCAGGCGCAGGATGGCTTCGGACGGGAGGTCGGTGCCCACGCGGATGGGGTTGTTGTAGATGCCGATGGGAATGGGGCTGGCGTCGGCCACCTCCAGAAAGTACTGCAGAGCCGCATCCACCGGGGCGTAGACGTAGGACGGCACGGTGACGACGGCGCCGTCCGCCCCGGCTCTGGCGGCGTATTGAACCATGGCGATGGTTTCCCGGGTGTTGTTCGCAGTGCAGCCGTAGAACAAAGGAAGGCCGGACCTCTTGAACTTAACGGTTTGCGCAATAATCAGGTGGCGTTCTTCCCTGGACAGCAGCGAGACCTCGCCGGTCGAACCCATGATCAGCAGGGCGCTGGTGCCGTGAGCGGCCTGAAAGTCGATGAGCCGGCCGAACCCCTCGATGTCGGGCGACCCGTCCTCTTTGAAAGGGGTGATCAGCGCTACAAAAGAGCCCCTCAGAATTCGCTTCCCCATGAAATTCCCCCATTTATTCAGATGTGCAGGCTGTTGTTGAATCAATTCCTTGGCCGCAAACGCAGTCTATACGCAAACCCTGGGGAATTTCAATGCAGATGGCGAGGCCCAAGGCGCGGGGCCCCCGCCGAGCGAGGCGTACTTCCTGTGCGCCGCAGTGTGCGCGGGGTGAAGCGCAACGCCGCGATTGGGCTTTGGGCCTCGCCATCAGTCGATGAGGAGAAGGGTTTGAGTCGCGAGTCCCTGCAACACGGCGGCCGAAACGCTTCCCAGCAGAAACTGCTTGATCCGGGACAAGCCGCGCTTGCCCATCGCCAGGGTGCCGAAATCACCACTCCGGAGTTCGTGCAGGATCGTGGCGGGCACATTCCCGCTGAGTGCGACCACCCGCAGCGAGAGGGGTTTTTGCCACCCCAGGATTTTGTGAATTTCACCCCATCGCTTGAGTGCTTTGACTTCCGCCGCCCCCTGAAGCACATGCAGAAAAACCAGTTTGAACTCCGCCTGGGTCATGAACGATTGCTCCAGGTGGCGCAGAACGAACAGGCTGGCCAGACCGAGATCCAGAGAGACCAGGACGCGCTCTCCGCGAGATGGAATGATACGTGCCCACGCTCGGCGACAAATAGCCGACCCCCTCGGAAGCCAGCGCTTCGGCGAATGCCAAGGCCTCGTCCAGATCGATGCCGCCCGGAACCCACTCGCGCAGCAGAAGGCGAAACCCCACAAGAAAACCCGACGGAAGCCGGCGTTTGACTTCCCGCACCACCTGCAAGGGGAAGCGAATGCGATCCTCGAAGCCCACCGCCGTCCCGGAGGCGTCCTTGTGGCTGAAGCCCGACAGGAACTGGGTCAGCAGGTAGCCGGTGGCGCCGTGCAGCTCGACCGCATCGAATCCGGCGGCGCCGGCCCGGGCGGCGGCATCGCCGAAAGCGTCACAGACCGACTCTTTTTCTTCCGCGCTCATGGAACGCGTCCACGCGGCCGCCCGTTGCATGAAATCACGGGTGAGCCCGAAGCGCTGCTCCAGAGGGAAGAACTCCATGAACTCCTTCAGGCTGGCGAGGTGGAAGGAAGTGAACAACACGTCGGCCCCCGATAGAGATCCCCGCAACGCAGCTGCAGCCGAGCGGATGCCAGGCTGTGCAGCCGACGGTCAGCTGCCGTTCAACGTGGGCCCTCGGCCGGTTCGCCTCCGACCGTCTCCGGCGTGGGCTCGGCCGTTTTCGTCGTCCGCCAACCCTTGATCACCGGCCGCAACAGGATATAGGCAATCCCCAGGGTGAGCAGGATTCCCAGAACGAGCACGAGCACCCGCTCCAGGAATATGGCACCCACCGCCATGGCGCTGAGAAGCAGCGCAATCACGATCAGGCGCCAGTCGAAGGTGATCCCGGCCATATAGATCGACAGGGCGATGATGAGGGTCGCCGTAGGCCCGGCCGCCTCGGGCTTGAGAACCCCCTTCTCGATAAAACGAAACAACAAGAAAATGGCGGTGGTGGTTCCGATCCAGAGCAGCACCTGGTGCTGCACCACCTTCCACCTCAGCAGCGTGAGCCGCTGGCGTTCATATAAGCTGCACAACAAAAGAGACAAGAGGCCGAAGGCCGGTGTCACCCACAGCCAATATGCCAGGCTGTGCTGTGCCCATAAGGGCGTGGTCGCCAGACCGAAGCCGCAAAGGCCCAGCAGCAGCGCCAGCAGAATTCCGCGGCCGACAAGCCGCCAGTTGGTTTTTCGGGGCAAGGGCGCCGGAACCGGCTGAGGATCCGTCATGGTCAGCTCCACGTGAATGGGTTGCAGGGCCGAGAAGAAAAATACGGTCTGACAGCATCAAATTTGTATTTCATTCCGCTGCGGGTGTCAACTGCAGCCCGCCGGCCGCGGCAACCGCAAAAACCGGCACCCGTCACTCGTAGCCCAACTCGGCCAGGCGCTCCTCGCTCATCCCGAGAAAGTGAGCCACTTCATGGACCACGGTGATTTCGATCTCATCCTGCAGCTCCTCCCGGCTGGTGCACATCTCTTCGAGCGGCTCTTTGAAGATGAAGATCGTATCGGGGTAAAGCGGCGGCTCGCCCACGGTGCGCTCGCTCAACGGCACGCCCCAATACAGCCCCAGCAACGGCTCATCGGGCGGATACCCCATCTCCTCGAGCATGTCGGGAGCCGGCCGCTTTTGCACCGTGATTAGAATGTTGTCGAGGTACTGCCGGATCTCCTGCGGAATTCTGCCGATGGCTTCTTTCACGATCCGGTCGAACTCTCTATTGCCGAGCTTCATGCGATTCTCTTCTTTTTGAAGATGCCGAGGTGAATTCCGGTGCTATGGAAACTGGTTAAAATTAAGTTAGGGTTGTGTTAGGATGTTATTATAATTGGGTGTTTGTCAATATAATGTCCACCCTACGGCAATGGAATTCAAATCTAACATACCAGGTTACCTGTTCGATCGGAAGGACTACGAGCTGATCCAGATCGTCAACGACGTTCTGCGCAGCGCCAGGTTCGCCCGCAAACTGTATTTTCCTTATTTTCATCCCAACGGCATCAAGGAGATGGCGGAAACCAAGGGCCTGCGTTCGGCTTATGCGGTGGCTCAGCTGTTGAGCTCGCTCAAAATCGGCGGGGTGGACGACCGGCTGAATGCCCTGCGATCGCTGCGCCTGGAAGTGATCGATACCGCCGAGGGGCCGATGCCCAAAAACACCGCCCGGGTGCTCTTGGAGATCATGAAAAATCTGGTGCGGGCCTATGGCGACTCCCGGCACCAGCTGGAGCTGGCCCACGATTTCCGGATGACCGCTTCCGGCAAACCCCGCATCGTCCGCCGCCAGCTCAAGCAGCACCACTTGCTGGAAATGCCCGAGGAATGGAACCAGATCGCCTTCGACGACCATGTGCACGACGTCAACACCAAGGGCCGCAAATCCTCGACCCACCTCATCATGGACGCCTGGATCAAGGGCATCCGCCGGCTGCGGGTCATCCACTACAACTTCATCGAACCGCGCTTTGCTGCCGAGCTATTTGAAGCCGCCAGGATCCTCGACATCGACGTGCGCATCGGCATCGAGTACTCCGCCCGCTTCCGGGACCGATACGTTCAGCTCATCTGGGTGCCCCGTGGTTTTGCCGACGCTCAGTCCTTCCTGTGCTTCCTTGCCGAGCCGCCGGTCATGGGCCTCATGGAGGCCGGACAACGGGCCTCTCGCTATCAGCAGGAGTACGTGATCGGCCTACTCAAGAGATTCAACACCGTTCACCGTCTGGACCTCAACCGCCGCCTCGACATCACCATGCTGCCGATCGACGAAGCGGAGTTTCTCGGCTTTGTCGGCATCGGACAGAAATCCAAACTGCACCTTTCCAAGTTTATCCACGACCAGCTTATGAGATCCCTGCATTGGCGCATTGCCTCCCTGAAGGCCGAGCTGCGCACGGTCTCGCCCGAAAGGCAGCGCGAGATCAACGCTTGGGTCGATGGTCTGAACCGCATGGACCTGGAAACGCTCATCGACGGATACCTGGAGCAGTCCCAGAACCTGGAGATTGCCTATCCGGATCAGCCTTTCAGGGGGCCGGAAGTGCCCGAGCTGCTGCGGCTGACCGCCCCGGAAATCCTCGGCCGACTGGCGGCCCTGCATTCCGGCTACCGCGTTACGCTGAACCTGACCAACTTGAAGGTAGAGGATGTCCTGGAGCTGCTCTACGACTGCCAGGGCATGATCACGCGGCTGGAGATATTCAACCTGAAGGATTATTCCGCGGGCAAGACCGGGCATGTTTCCGAAATCAGCCGTTTGATGCAGGCGATCAACGAAGGCAGCGTCATCCATCTCAAACAGGTCATCCGCGAAATGATCAACCGGCTGCGCGACCCGGCTGCTCCCGGAGAAAAGGGGCAGATCGAAAAGCTGACCTCCATTCTTTACGACATCGACACGTTTAAGTCCTACTATGCGGGCCGGTCGCTCAAGGCCCGCATCGGCAGCGACTCGACCGGCCGATCGGCTCGGCTGCACGGCATGGGGCTCGCCATCATGGAAACCCTGCCGCGCAGCGCTCAGCGGGAGATTGCCAAGTACCGCGCCGGAGACGGCCGTGAGATCATCCCGATCCAGATGACCGCTTACAAGACGCTGAGCTTTGTTCCCACTTCCGGCGCATCAGCCTTCGTTCAAGGCCTGCGGCGCCGGTTCGGCGCCGGGCCTCTGGGGTTTCTGCTGTCCACGTTTAGGGTCAGCTGGCGCGTCGAGGCGAAAGACACCCGCATGGCAGTCCCGGGCAACATCGTGACCCTGGGTGGGACGCAGAAGGTTGTCGACAACGGCCTCTCCCTGGAAACGGCCGCCGCCGTGAACGCCCCGAGCCCCTTGCGATGGCGCTTTCTGAACTCCCGGCTCAAGAACGCCCTGAAGGTCCTCGTCGGGTTCATCCCGGCGTTCACCACGTTTGCCCTGACGAAAGACTGGTGGCTCCTGGCCTACGGCGGCGCCTTCATCTGGTTCGGCATCACGGGCCTGCGCAACATCGTGCAATCCGTGCTGGGCGGCGGCGGGTTCCGCCGATCCCCCTTGCTGAACTGGAACGACTACGTCAGCTGGGCCCGCATCACCGATTCGCTCATGTACACGGGGTTTTCCGTGCCCTTGCTGGACTATTTCGTCAAAACCGTCGTCCTGGATCGCGGTTGCGGCATCACCACGACCACCCACCCGGTGCTGCTCTACACCTTCATGGCGCTGGCCAACGGGATCTATCTCTCCAGCCACAACCTCCTGCGCGGGCTGCCCCAGGGAGCCGTGTACGGCAATTTTTTCCGCAGCATCGTTTCCATTCCGGTGGCCATCCTCATCAACATGGCCGCCGGCGGCATCCTGGCCGCGAACGGGGCCTCCGAGGCTGCGGCCGTGCTGCAGAAATGGGCGGCCATCATCTCCAAGACGGCTTCGGACATTGTCGCCGGCTTTATCGAGGGCTTGGCCGATCGACACCGGAACATCAAAACCCGCCTCCGCGACTTCAAGGGCAAGTTCGAGCAGTTGTTCGACATCTATGCCCAGCTGGAGCTGATCTTCCCGGATGTCCAGACCTTCGCCGTCCTGCAGCACTCCAACCGCCTCAAAAAAAAGGCCAGCGTGGAAGCGCGCGATCTGGAAAAAATCATCATGATCCACGCGCTCGATCTTCTCTATTTCTGGATGTACCAGCCGCGGGCACGCACCGCTCTGAGGCAGTTCGTCCACGCGTTGTCCGAAGACGAGCGCCACATCCTGGCGAGTTCCCAGTTCACGTTGCAGCGGCACCGTGAAATCAGCCAGATGTTCATCGACGGCATCCTCGGCAACAATTTTCCTCGGCCGCTGTCATTTTATCTATCCCGAAATGCCGAATACCTTGAAGCCATCAAGCATCTGGTGTTCGGGGAGAATTTCACCGATCCCTTGGCGGAGCCGGCGATCGCCGAGTCCCTGGTAGGATCCGCCGCACCCATCCGGGAATGCATCGGCCCGATCACGCCGCCGCCGAATTGAAAGTCCCTCAGCGACACACGGCCTTCAAGCGGAAAAAGCGGAAGAAGAAGTTGTCGATGGGGAGGATCTCAATGTCGCAGAATCCGGCCTCCGCGGCATATTGTTTCAGCGTGTTGCTGCGCATCACCGTCCCGGTCTCGGCCGATTGACCGTCGGCCTTGCCCACCGGCAGGCAGTGCAGCACGCTCCAGCCGTACATCATCCATTCCACCTCGTTGCCTTTGGCGGTAAAGCGGTCGCCCACGCGCTCGTCCATGACGATGACCGATCCTCCGTCTCGAGCCAGACCCAGCATGGTTCGAAGCGCAGCGACCGGATCGGACATGTCATGCACGCACTCGAAGGCCGTCACCAGATCGTAACGCCCCCGCAGCGCCGGGTCGGCGGCGTCCCGGCGGTGGATCCGGACCCGTTCGCTTAGGCCGGCTTCGGCGACATTCGCCTTGGCCAACTCCACCGACGCCTCATCGAGATCATAGCCGTCCACCTGAATGTTGGGGTAAGCCTGGGCCATGCCGATGCCGGACCAGCCGCCCCCGCAGCCGATGTCGGCCACCCGCGCCGGAGGATCGGCCATAAGCCGCTGGTGCACATCTGCAATCGAGGGGAGCCATTCGGACCCCAGCTGACGGAGGAACATCGCCCGGTTCATGCCGGCCTGGCCGTCCCGGAAGTCCGCCCCGTAGTATGGGTATGGGACGCCTTTTCCGCTGCGATAGGCCTTCAGCACTTGGTGCATGGGCCGGACCGCGCCCGCCACCATCTGCACCAGGGGCGTCAGGTAATTGAGGCTGTTGCGATCCACCAGAACTTCCTGGTGCCCGGCCGGCAGGCGGTAGCGACGGGAGCGGGCCGCGGCGTTTTCATCCTCCACCCTCAGGATGCCCGCCACCGTCTGCTGCTCCAGCCATTCGCGGACGTAGCGCTCGTAAGCGCCGGTGCGAGCGGCCAACTCCTCCGAGGTAGCGGGCCCGTGCTCGCTCAGCGACCGGTAAAACCCCAGGCGGTCGCCAATGTAAATGGTGAATATGTCGAAGGTTCCCGCGGTCGAGGCCAGCAGGCGTTCGACGAAGCGGTCTCTTTCCTTCTCCGGTGTATCGATGGAAGTGTTGTCCATTGGAATCTCCTTTTTCTACCCCCTGCGGCCGGGTTGAAAAAGACCAGGCCTGCTGCTCAGGAAACCGAGGGTGGCGCGGGCGGCGCCATCCTCTCGATAACAAAATCGATCGGCTCCATTTCTTTGTTTCCCCCCTTTGACAAAGGGGGGCAGGGGGATTTTGAAATCGACTTTCTAAGGCGGTTTCTGGATAAACGTAAATGCTAATCTTTCAGCTGCGGCTGTCAAGCGGATCCGGCTTTTGGCTGAGCTTCAGACGAAGGTGGATGTTGAGGGTGTCAGAAACCGACCCGAACGTCTTGCGGTTACGCATCCATCGAGCACGGCAATGCCTCCGTTCACAATGACGGCCTTGATGCCTTCAGGCGCCCTGCGCGGATTCTCATAAACCGCCCGGTCGGTGATTCGTTCAGGGTCGAAAACAACCAGATCGGCAAACTGGCCCTCACGCACCAGCCCCCTATCTTTCAAACCGAATTTCTGCGCCGGGAGGCGGGTCATTTTGCGCATAGCCTCCTCCAGGGTCATCACCCGCTGATCGCGCACATAACGACCGAGGATGCGCGGGAAGGCGCCATACCCACGTGGGTGCGGCCGACCCTGGCCGGGCGGACAGGGGATGGCGTCGGTGCCGATCATGCCCTGCGGGTGAACCAAAGCCGTCAGCATGTCCTTTTCGGCCATCATGGCGAAGACCATTATTACATTGGCATTCTCGGCGATCAAAAGGTCGAAGAGCACCTCCAGCGGATCTTCTTGACGCTGGCCTGCGATGGTCGCCAGATCCATCCCGACGATCGGATCGGACCGGCCCTGGCCGAGCGCGCCGATCCGAATGGCGTTGGGTCCGCAGGCTTGGACCCAGTTTTCCCACGTGGTGGTGTCTGTTTCGATGTCGTGGCGGATTCTTAGCCGGGTTTGGGGGTCTTTCAGATTGGCGATCAAACCATCCCCTCCTTGGGCGTGCGCCCAGCGCGGCACGAGCGTGCTTAGAAGGGTACTGCCTTCTGTGTAGGGGTAGCAGTCGAAGTGAACATCCATTCCCTCGCGCCGGGCTGGTTCGATCCGAGCAAGCACCTGATCGATTTTCCCTCGGCTGCCCGGGGTGAGACCGATGACCTTCAAGTGCGAAATCTGCAGGGACACGCCGCTGGCCTTACTGGTAGCGAGGGCCTCGTCGACCGACGCATCGATCAGGCCGGCGGTCTCTCCGCGCGTGTGGGTCGCATAGAGCCCCTGGTAATCTGCGACCACCCGGCACAAGGCCTCGATTTCGGTTTGATCGGCATAGCAGGCCGGAGGGTAGATCAGACCGGAAGAGAGTCCAAAGGCTCCAGCTTGCATGGATTGATGCACCAGCTGGCGCATTCGTTCGAGCTCGGCCGCGCCGGGCCGATCGGGGCTGTTCCCCATCACCGCCATCCGTACGGACCCATGGCCCACCAGCGGCACGATGTTGTGAGTCAGGCCGACGGCTGAGCAGGCTGCCCGGTATTCCGCCAGCGTCGTCCAATTCCAGGCCAGCCGGACGCCGGGCAGAAACCCTGCCATGCTCCCGGCGCGAAGGCTGCGGAAGCGATCTGAAACCGGGAAGGCGGTATAGCCGCATTGGCCGATGACCTCCGTGGTCACTCCCATGCGCAGCTTCTCATGCTCCAGGCCCTGGGCCAGCAGTGCGAGGTCGGCATGGGAGTGAGAGTCGATGAATCCGGGCGAGACCGTCATCCCGGAGGCGTCGAGTTCGTCTTGCGACCAGCCGCCGGGGAGGGTCCCCAGGCCTTCGATACGCCCGTTGCGAATGCCGATATCGGCTGTGAAGACACCACCGCCGCTACCGTCCGCCACCTGGCCGTTTCGGATGATGAGGTCGAACTTCATGCTCGGTTGGTGCTCATCGGTTGCGGAGCCGCACACGCATCAGCTTTTCGAAAAGCCCCCAAAGCCCCCCCCGGGCAAATAGGACGAAAAAGACGAACATAGCCCCCATGATGAGCATCCAGCGGTCCCACAGGGCGCTGGCCACGTCCGAAGCCAGAACGATGATGAAAGCACCGATCACCGGACCGAAGAGGGTCCCCATTCCGCCGGTCAGGACCATCATGACGATGTTGCCCGAAACCTCGAAATGAACATAGTGAATGTGGGCAAAGCAGATGTACATGCAGTAGAGGGACCCGGCCAGCCCCATGAAAAAGCCGCCGATGACAAACACGGCCATCTTGTAGCGACGCGTATCATAACCGATGGCCTGGGCGCGCTGTTCGTTTTCGCGAACGGCCATCAGCACCTTGCCGAACGGCGAGAGCGTGATGCGCCGGATAGTGTAGAACGCCGCAATAAAAAAAACGAACGAAAAGAAATAATAGGCCAGCGAAGATTGGAGGCTGACCGAGAAAAGCCCGGGGATTTCCAGATTCGGGCGCTTGATGCCGGTCAACCCGTTGTCCCCGCCGGTCAGCCCGCTCCATTGAAAGGCGATGAAATAAATCATTTCGGCAAAAGCCAGCGTCAGCAGGACCGAATAGCTGCCGCTGCGCTGGGTGGCCAAAAACCCCACCACCAGTGCCAGCAGGGACGCCGCCAAAACGCCCATGGCAATGGCTGCAAACAGATTCGAGGTCAGGTGCAGCAGGGTGAGCGCCGTTGCGTACACCGCTACCCCGAAAAAGGAGGCCTGGCAGAACATCATCACGCCGCCGTAGCCGAGACACAGGTCGAAGGCTACGGCGGCCAGCGCGAAGAGCATGATTTCGTTGGCCAGGGCCGTATAGGGCAGCACGAACGGAAATACGGCAAACAGGCCCGCCAGCAGGATCAGCAACCGGTGGCTCAGCCACCAGCGATTCAGCCATGCAGGTTCGGTGCAGGTCGGCATAGAAAACGCGTCCTCTTTTAGTCCCGTATTCCCATCAGACCGCGCGGCCGAATGAGCAAAATAGCGGCCATGACCATGAAGATGATGATGACGGAAGCGCTGGGCATGACGAGGGTGACCATGCTCTGGCTCAAACCCACGATCAGGCCGCCCGCGACCGCACCGGCAAAGCTGCCCATACCGCCGATGACCACCGTGGCAAAGCAGATCCCCAGAATCAGATCCCCCATGAACGGCTCGATCCCGCGCATGGGGGCGGCCAGCACCCCGCTCAGCCCGGCGATGGCCATGGCCACCCCGAAGGTAAGGGTGAACACCCGCGAAATGTTGATCCCGAGACAGCTCACCATTTTGAGATTCTCGGT
>Ga0209288_10000232_pt1 | contig 17717 bp, 19 predicted proteins | sample PPLLaktember2015_4_FD_187261 | JGI IMG/M metagenome (GOLD analysis project Ga0209288, IMG submission 187261) | Freshwater sediment microbial communities from Prairie Pothole Lake near Jamestown, North Dakota, USA - PPLs Lake P8 Core (1) Depth... | ecosystem: Environmental > Aquatic > Freshwater...
TAAACATAACAGAAAAGGAAATTGATAAGGGCTTGACTATTATCAGAAAAGTTCTAAGCTTTACCACGTCCAATAACTAAAATATATATTAACTACTTGCACAGTACGGCTCCTTTGTTGGAGCCGTAACTGTTTTAAATTATTTTTAAGTATGAAACTTTACATTGTAAGTACACCAATTGGTAATCTTAAAGATATTACACTCCGTGCAATAGAAACTCTTAAGGAAGTTAATTTTATTTTATGCGAGGATACCCGTACTTCCGGTAATCTTCTCAATCATTTAGAAATCAAAAAAGATCTAATTTCATTAAACGCTTTTAATGAAAAAAATAAAATTGATTTTGTTATAAACAAAATTTTATCAAATCAAACTGCCGCCTTAATTTCTGATGCTGGAACCCCTTTAATCTCTGATCCTGGTGTTCGTCTTGTTTCCGCTTGTATTGACAATGGGATAGAAATAATTCCAATTCCCGGAGCTTCTGCCTTGCTTGCAGCTTTAAGTATGAGCGGATTGCCAACTGATTCTTTTCTGTTTGAAGGATTTATTCCACAAAAGAAAGGAAGACAAACAAAACTTAAAGAATTAGCAATCGAACCAAGAACAATTGTGCTTTATGAATCTACATATAGAATTGAAAAATTATTAAAAGAATTAAACGATTATTTACCAGAAAGATTTATAGTTGTTTGTAGAGAAATTACAAAAAAATTTGAAGAAACATGGCGCGGCTTTCCAAAAGATTTAGTTGAATCGTTTCATGAAAGAATATCCAAAGGTGAATTTGTAATTGTGATAGCTCCAAAAGATTGGAAAGTAAAAGAACACTAATTTGAGTTTAGATAAGTGTAATCCTTAATCACAGTATCTAAAAAGAATAAGGCATTCAATTCGCTTTGCACACCCATTTTATTGGCAATACCTGTTTTAGCTTTTTCTAAAATATTCTGATAAGAAATCGCATCGGTATTTTTTCTATGATTTATCACATCTCTAATGATTTGAATATCTTTTTCTGAAAGTAAATTTACTTGTGGAAAATTAACTTCATAGTTCTGTATGGTTTTTGGAATTAATATTTCTTCAAGTCTTACTTCTTGCCTTAGTTTAATTACGGTTGTATTTCCAGCAAGATCACCAAGCCTCTGCCCTTTTCCGTTTATCAACATTGTTATAATTCCAACCGAACCATAAGTAAAAAAAACATCAAGCGGTTTTAGTAACCACCGCAAAAAATAACTCCCTATTCCCGGTTGAGACCCATCAATTTTTATAACTTTTATTTTCATAATTCTTTTGCCGATTGATTGTCCATTTAAGAATACTTCGCATAAAAAATCATAAAAGAAAAAAGGCAGATATAATATTATGAATATGGCAGTAGGGTAATAAAATGGTGTACCTGAAAATGTATCATTTAAAAATAAAATCACGAATATCATCGCAAAAGCATAGCCGAATAAAATTAATAAATCTAATATTTGTGCAACCACCCTATCACCAATGCTGGCAATATTATATTGAATATCTACGTTCTGAGTTGTTTCAATTCCAAGGTTTTCCATTAGATCATTCCACGAGCTTTTAGTTCAAGATATTTATTTATTGTGTTTATGGATAGCTGCTGCGGAGCAGTAAGTATTGATTGAATACCAATTGAAGCTAATTCTTTTTGGATTATTTTTTTTTCGTAAGCAAATTTTTCTGCGATAGTTTTCTGATAGATTTCTTCCAGTGAACTGACTTTATGATTTATGATTTCATCAAGTCCCGAATTTTTAAAAAAGATAACTATAACTAAATGAGATGCAGCTAAACTTTTAAAATATTTTAATTGCTGTTTTAATGAATTTGCTGTTTCAAAATTAGTGTAAACTAAAAGTAAACTTCTTTGTTTTATTTTTGATTTAACAATGGATGCAAGATTTTCATAATCAGATTCCAAATAATCTGTTTGCAGTTTGTAAAGAAGTTCAACAATATTTTTCATTTGTAATGGATTTCGTTCTGCTGGTAAAACTGAAGTAACTTTATTATTAAATGAAACTATTCCAGCTTTATCTTGTTTTAATAAAGCGATATTTGAAATAACAAGTGAAGCATTAATTGCATAATCAAGTAATGACATTTCAACAAAAGGCATTTTCATTGTTCTGCCCATATCGATAATTGAATAAACCTGCTGGGCTTTTTCATCAACATAGTGGTTTACCATTAATTGTCTTTTGCGCGCTGTTGCTTTCCAATTTACAGTGCGATAATCATCACCCTGTACATATTCTTTAATCTGCTCAAACTCCATTGAATGACCGATACGCCTAATTCTCTTTACTCCAACTTCAACCAGCCGATCAGATATGGCCATTAGCTGATATTTTTTCATTTGAATATAAGATGGATAAACAGCAGCTATCTTATTCTGCTCAAACCGATAGCGACGACAAACAATATTTAGAATAGTTGACACATAAATATTCAAAGCGCCAAATTGATATTCACCTCGTTTAACTGGTCTGACATTATAGGTAAATATTTTGGAAGTGTTTTTCTCAAGATCGGAGTTAATCTCAAAATTTCTTATTTGAAAAATGAAAGGAAGCTCATCTATAATTATTACTTTTATTTTGATAGTATAATTATTTGTTAAGATTACTTTTATTTCGTTTTCATCTCCGTTTGAAAGTCTATCAGCAAGAATCCTTTCAGCATATACACTACCCTTCTTCAGAAATAGTATTAATGATTCAATAATTATAATAGTAATGAATGCGATTAGAACTACTTTTGCGACAAAGAAAAGAATTGCTATAAAATATCCAAAGAAGAATAATAAAACTATTCCAATAACAATTAGAAGAAATCTTGAAGTGAGGTAAAACTCCTTTAGAATTCTCATTACCTTGGAACCTCAACACGATTTAAGATTTGCCGTATAATTTCATCCGCATTCTTCCCTTCCATCTCTTTTTCAGGTGTAAGAATTATACGATGTCTTAAAGCAGGAAATGATATTTCTTTAACATCGTCCGGAATAATATAATCTCGACCTTGTATTGCTGCCATAGCTTTTGCTCCAATCATAATTGCAATCGAAGCACGTGGAGAAGCACCAAGATACAAATCGCCGCTTGTTCTGGTTTGATTTACAATATTTGCAATGTATGCTGCAATCTTTTCTTCAATATGGATTGAGCGGATTTGAAGTTTAAATGACGCCAAACTTTCTTTTGTAAAAACTGATTTTAGGACATTTAAATCATTAACAGATTTTCTTTCGTTGTACTCAAGTAATATTTTTATTTCTTCATCAAGATTTGGATAAACCATCTCAATCTTAAAAAGAAATCTATCTAATTGTGCTTCTGGTAATTTGTATGTTCCCTCATGTTCAATAGGATTTTGTGTTGCAAAAACAATAAATGGTTTTTCCATAAGATAAGTTTTGCCATCCATTGTAACCTGGCGTTCTTCCATAACTTCAAACAATGCTGCTTGTGTTTTTGCAGGCGAACGATTTATTTCATCTATCAAAATGATGTTAGAAAATATTGGTCCTCGTTTAAATTCGAATTCCGAATTTTTCATATTAAAAACTGAAGTCCCAAGAATATCAGAGGGCATTAAATCAGGTGTAAACTGAATTCTTGAAAAATCAGCAGTGATGGTTTTTGCAAGAATTTTTGCCAATAATGTTTTAGCTATTCCAGGAACACCTTCAATCAGAACATGCCCATCGGCAAAAATTGAAGCAAGCAAAAGCTCAATGGTTTTATCTTGCCCCACGATAATTTTTCTTATTTCTGTTTTAACCTGTTCAACTGATTCTCTTAAAGCAGTTAAATCCGTTCTGTTTTGCAAATTATTTTCCATACGCACCTGTTTTTATATAAAAGTTTTCGATTTGATTATTTAATTCCAGTAATGTTTCTTTTTTAATTGAAGTTGAAATCGATACCAGATTTATAAGATTAAATATCCTTCTTATTTCAGTTACTTCAATTCCACTTTTTTCAGAAATCTGCTTCAATAAGTTATCAGTAAGATGCAAAGTTTTAAGAGAGTATTTTGTTCTGATGAAATCTAAGTAGTATGTGATTTTTTTATCCGCGATATTTTTATGATTAGACTGTTTGAAGTATAAATTTCCTACGGTTCTAACAAACTCCATCGTAGTATTGGATAAAGGTTTTATAATAGGAATTATTCTCTGATTCCGTCTTCCTTTGAAAATCACAAAGAAAATTAATGAAATTACTAAAGTAAAATACGCCCATTTTAATGCAGGCTGACTTAGGATATATCTTATTGGCGTACTTTGATATTTATTTACTTCCTTATAATACTCATCCCAAATAATATCTCTAACTTTCAGATATGATAAACTTTTAAAGATATACTCTCGTTCAGCTTTTAATAAGTTATGGTTTGTAAAAATATTTGGTACAGCATGGAGATAAAGATTTCCTTGCCCAACTTTTGCGTTTAAGAAATTCGCATAACCAATATCGCTAGTTCCTAATACAAAAACATTGCTCGTATCAAACGAACTAAAATAATGGTCGTAATTACCTCTTGTAAATTTATAATCTACATCTCTCTTAAGTGCAGGATTAGAAAAATTAACATTTACAGAATCAAATCCAGCAAAGAAAGAATAATTTGTAGAGATTCTTAAAGAATCGGTTATAAATTTTCCAAATGAATTAGCTGCAATAAAAACATCGTTTCCCTTCTCCAAAAGTCCTTTTAATATTTTCGTATCAAGTTCATCTGGATTAAAGCTGCTGCAGATAACAATAATATTTTTGTTTTCAATTTTTCTTTCAGAGGTAATATTGTAGAATGGAAGATTCGTTGATTCGATTTTCTTATTTGGAAATAAATCTGATAATTGGTTGTATAGGATATAAGAACCAAATGGAATTTTATCATTCTTTGAAAAACTTGGACTCCAATCTGTTGGTTCTGGTGTAAACATTTTTACAACCACCAAAACCAAGAAAACAATAGTTACTGGAATTATAAATTTCAGATTTTTCATTTTTGCATTGCTTCCAATGTTGAGTTGAAATCCGAATAATAATTTTGCAAATGCAAGTATGCAGAAAGATCAACCTCAAATCCACCATACCATATTGATTCAAAATCAGTTGTAATTTTTTCAAACTTTGATTTTAAATTAATTAGTTTAATTTCTCTGAGGAATTCATGATTTGTTTTATCAATTTTCCAATTAATTATTTCTTTATCAGAGAGGAACTTCAAAGATCTTAAATAATTTAATCTTACAGCATATCGATAATTCTTATTTTCAATTGCATCCTCAATCATCTTTTCATAATCTATTGAGTGAATATCCTCTAAAGACTCTGAGACATTAAGTTCGTTTTTGTTTGAAACGAACAACCCTTTAATCTCAGATTTGTAAATTCCAAAAATAATTGCAATTACAGCAAAAGCTATTAGAATATATATCAAGATATCCCACGCAGTATAATATGAATCATATTCGGTTAATTTATAGAATTGACGTTTCAACCATTCCATAAGTCTTTCCCATAAGGTCATGGTAGATTCAGGATCTTCAAAATATCTAAAGTCCTTATCCTTTAGATAAGCCTTGATCTTTGTTGAATCCACCGAACGAACAACAATGTTTGAAGAATCGTACTGAATGGAATTGTACTTTGTATCAATTGTAATGGAATTAATTGTTAGTGAATCACCACCCAATATCTGTTGTGATGAATCGTTATTAGATTGAACCCCTGCTTTTTGTGAATGAGCAGTTTGTGCAGAAATTACCCTGTTAAAGAGAATAACAAATAATAATCCAGCGATCAGTATGAATTTATATTGAATCAATTTTCTCCAGCAATCCTTTTGCTTCTTTTTGTTCTACAAGACTGAAATAATGAAAAGCAATCGCTACCAAAGAAATTGAATAAAAAATAAAATTAAAAGCCGCAATTATTGAAGTTACGATAAATATTATCTCAGTTAGCCCGTCCACTCCGTTTCCATCCATAGAATTAAATGCAACAGTAAACATTGCTATATATTGTGGAATCTGAAACAGAAACCCCATAAATCCCTGAATAATGCTTAAAACGAAAATCAATCCAAATGTAAACCACCATTTATTTTTGATTAGAAAAAATGACCTTTTCATGGCTTCTATTAAACCAATTTCTTCATAAAGTGATGCAAAGTAAATAACTGTTAATTTGTTACCAAGATAGACGATGGGAATCATCACAAGAAAAACAAGCGGAAATATAGCAAAGGGATTATCCTGCAAATTAAAAATAAAAATCAAAGGCAAGAGTATTATTATAAAAAGAATTCCTAGCAACAATCCTACAGATAAAGTTATACCAAGAACTTTAAGAATATTTGATTTAACTCCATTCCATACTTCATCAATCTCAATTACCAAATCATCAGTTCGTTTTAAATAAATTAGAATATATGAATAAACCACTGAGATCATCGTTAGTATAGAAATAAAAATAGAAAGGATGTAAAGCAATGTAACTATGCCAAAATCTGAGAGTGATGTGGTAGTTGATGTAAAAGAAAAAATATTTTTCTGATAAAAGCCGCCAAATATTCCAGTTAAAAGGATAAATGGTCCAACAATAAATACAATTGATTTTCCAAGCTGCCTAAAATTCTCACGAAGGAATTCAAAAGTTGCATTAATGATTTGTCCAAAATCTCTATAACGTTGAAACTCAATTTTTGATGGATTCATTTTTTACTCTTCTATTTAATTTTAGAGGATAAATTATTACGTACCAAATAATAAACGATAAGGATGAAAATATTATAAGTAGATTTAATATGACCGGCATTTGAGTAAATCTTGTAACAAATGATTCAAGAAATCCTGCAACTATAAATAACGGAATTAATCCTATAATTATTTTTACACCATCTTTTGCAGATATTAAAAATGATTCTCTTCTTGAGTACGTTTTGGGAAACAGAATTGAATTTCCTAAGATCAAACCTGCTGCACCTGCAATAACTATTGATGATATTTCTAAAGTTCCATGAATCCATACGATTGATAATGATTTAAATAGTAAACCTTGTGTGTAAAATAAATGATGAAAAGTTCCAAGCATTATTCCGTTATAAAGTAAAAGTAAAATAGTGCCAACTGATAAAAGCAAACCCGCCGTAAAGGCATAGAATGATACTCGAATATTATTAAACGTAATTCCCATAAACATATCAACACCGTTCATCTGCTTATAAACAGCTAATGGATCATCATTCTTAATATTCTCTTGTGTCATATTAACATAAGAATCACCCAGTATCAGTCTTACAAATCCAATATCTCCTTCTGATGATACAACACCTATTACAACGGCAATAAAAAATACCAAAAATGAGATGAGCAATTCTTTTCTTCGTATAAAAAATATTTCCGGAAGTTCATATTTCCAAAATGAAATAATTCTGCTGCGTTTTTCTTTTTTGTTTTTATAAACTGACTGATGAAGCTTGGAAGTTAATGTATTAAGATATTGAGTTGTTTTACTTTGCGGATAAAATGTTTTTGAGTAAGATAAATCATCAGTTAAATGAATAAATAATTCAGCTAATTTATCAGGATCTTGAAACGATGTTTTCTTTGAAAGGAATAATTCAACTTCTCGCCATCGTTCGGAATTATTTTTTATAAAAATTACTTCTTTCAATTTTCCCCAGGATATTAATTTTCATCTTCATAATTAACGATAGAACGAACATCATACGGTTTTAACTTATCTCGTCCGTTTAAGAATGATAACTCAACAATAAAAGAAACTTGCACAATTTCACCACCAAGTTTTTCAATCAGCTGGCAGACTGCATTCATCGTTCCTCCAGTTGCAAGAAGATCATCGTGTACTAATACTTTATCTCCGGGTTGAATTGCGTCTTTGTGCATTTCAAGTCTATCTTCGCCATATTCAAGTGAATATGCAATCGATACTTTTTCGGCCGGTAGTTTTCCAGGTTTTCTTACTGGTATAAATCCGCAATTAAGTTTATGTGCAAGTACGGAGCCAAAAATAAAACCGCGTGATTCTATTCCCACAATCTTATTAACCTGCTTTCCATTTATAAATTCCAAAAGTTGATTAAGTGTATAACCAAATGAAGCCGGATTTTTTAGAAGAGTTGTGATATCTCTGAACATTATTCCGGCTTTTGGAAAATCTTTTACATTTCTGATATGTGATTTTAAATCCATTTATTTGTCCTTATTTAGAAAAGAATCAATGTTTTTTTTGAAATCTGCAGTCGATCTGCTAATTGTGTTTAACCCAATACAATGGTTTACCGCTTCATTAACTGAAAGATTTGAAATTGTGTTAATCATTTGTTTTGTTAATCTAGTACTTTCAACCGAATTGCGATTTATTTTATCTGCAAGTTTTAATGATTCATCCATTACATCTTCAGCAAGATAATTTACAAAGCCAATTTCATAAGCTCGTTTGCCGGAAATGTTTTCACCTTCTAATAACAATTGCTTGGCCAATCCTTCACCAACTTTTTTTATTAAAAAGATAGAAACGATTGCTGGAATGAATCCTATTTTTACTTCGCTGTAGCCAAACTTACTTTTTTCTGGATGCGCAACAATAAAATCACAAACTGAAGCAAGCCCGCATCCACCAGCAATTGCCGAACCATTAACTGCTGCAATAGTTGGTTTAGAAAATTCATAAATCATTAAAAACAATTCTGCTAATGATTTTGAATCATTATAGTTTTCAATTGAAGAGTTTTTAGAAATATTTTGCAGGTATTCTAAATCTGCACCGGCACAAAATGTATTTCCTTCACCGGTAATGATCAATGATTTTACAGAATCATCTTTTTCAAACTCAACTAGTTTATTCTTTAGTTGTTCAACCATAAATGGATGAAGTGCATTTCGTTTTTCCGGACGATATAGTGTTATAATGGCAGTGTTATTTTTTATTTCTGATTTTATCATTTGATAATACTCGAATAACTATTTTTCATTTATTAAAATCCTAATTTGTCATTTCGAAGGAGTTTGCGACTTAGAAATCTGAAATAATAATACTCAGATTTCTCTCCCGATGAATCGGGATCGAAATGACATTTTAAAAATATTTCGTTATTAAAAACATCTGAAAATAAACTGAAATGAATGCCAATAAAACTCCCGCTACAACTTGTGAAAGATTATGACATTTCAATTCAATTCTTGACCATCCAACAATTAATACAATCGGTAACATTACTATTGCAATCCAACCAAAAGCCAAAGTAACTGCTCCAAATGGTCCGGCCGCTCCCATTGCGTGTGCACTGATTTTCCAGAATTTATTAATAATAATTGTAATAATTGTATTTGAAATATAGCAAAACCAAAATGCGATTGAAATAATATTTAACTGATATTTTATCATCAGCAATAAACCAATAAGATAAAATATAATCGCAACGATGAACGGGAAGGTACGCTCTTCTTTAATTGAAGCATCCTGATCAGCAAGTTTTCCTTTTTTTCTAAGTATTAGAAAAAGTACGATCGGTGCAATGAATCCAAAAACCAGCGCTGTTAAAATTGTTACCACTTGTTTACTTGGTTCAGATTCCAGTTGGAATGCAAATATCGTAAAAATGATTATTGTAAATGATGGCGGAACAAATAATGTTGAGATGAATCGTGCGAGTTTATGTGAATAGAATAATTTCAATATTATGGTATCTAATTACACTTTAATAAAACTAAATATTCTAACTTATCACACTGAGTGGCATTGCCATCGAAGCGTGACCATTTATCAAAGAATCAACATTTGTCATCCTTCGACTCCGCTCAAGATGACAAAAATAATCAAAAAGATAATTCTGTTTTTTTTAGCTCATCTAAATATCTTAATAAAGTATCTTTAACAGGTACGTAATCTAAAAATTGCATAAGCTCATTTCTGATTTTTGATGCATGATGCATTCCTTTAAGATATCCGGAATAAAATTTTCTATGCTCTATAACAGCTCTGCGCTCTCCTTTAATACCGATTGCTAAATCCAAATGACGGAGACAAGTATTGATTTTCATTTCATCATCAATCTTAGTATGGATATATCCTTTTTCTAGAATTTCTTTTGCTTCAAGAAATATCCAGGGATTTCCAATCGCACCACGTGCTATCATAACTGCATCTGCATTTGTTTCATTAAATGCCTGCTTAACATCGGTTGCATCGAGAACATTTCCATTAAGTACGATTGGAATAGAAGCTGCTTCTTTAACTTTTGGAATCCAACTCCAATCCGCATCGCCTTTATGCCCCATTACACGAGTTCTACAATGAACTGTTAGTGCTTTTACTCCAACATCCTCGAGCCGCTTTGCAACTTCAACAATTTGAATTGAATTATTATCCCATCCAATTCGTGTTTTAACAGTTACTGGAAGAGAAACAGAATCAACTACAGCTTTAACAAGCTGAACCAAATATGGAATGTCCTTTAACAAAGCAGAGCCTGCTCCGCAACCCACAACATTTTTGACCCAACAGCCGGCATTAATATCAATCATATCCGGATTTTCAGCTTCAGCTATTCTTGCAGCTCCAACCATAGATTCTATACTGCTGCCGTAAATCTGAATTCCTACTGGACGCTCTTCTTCAATTATCTTTAATTTGTTATGTGTCTTAGCATTTGAACGAACTAAACCTTCGGAGTTTACAAATTCTGTATAAACAACATCAGCGCCAAGTTCTCTCAAACCAAACGAAAAGAAATGTCTGTAACATCTTCCATTGGTGCGAGTAAAATGGCTTTATCTATTTCGACTTTTCCTACTTTGAACATCTATATTTTTTATCTTGTAAATGGTTTTATTTGATTTAATTCTTTACTGATATACTTTGAAACATAATAAACATCGTACTGAGTTTGAAGATTAAGCCATAACTCCGGTGAAGTTCCAAAATACTTAGAAAGTTTCATTGCCATTTCTGAACTTAAATTTCTTTTTTCATTTACTAATTCATTTATACTTCTAAATGAAACGCCAATTGCTTCAGCTAATTGTGACTGAGATATTTCTAAAGGTTTTAGAAACTCTTCATTTAATATCTCGCCGGGATGAGTTGGTTTTCTTTTTAGTTTTAACATAAAGTACCTCAATGATAATCTATATTTTGACCTCTAATGCATCTGATTGATCAAATCTAAATACAATTCTATATTGGTCATTAATTCTTATGCTATATTTTCCAGAGAACTCACCCTTCAATTTTTCTAATCTATTTCCAGGTGGAATTCTTAAATCTGTAATTATTTTTGCAGCATTTAGATAATCCAATTTTCTCAAAGCTACTTTTACAACGGGACTTGAAAGAATTACAGATTTGCCACTAATGAATAAGTTTTCTGTTGCTTTATCTTTAAATGATTTAATCATACTATAACGCTTAACGTTATACGCAAGTTAATGATATTTAGTCTCAATTTCCAAGGGAATAAAAATGAAAGGTTACAGAATGTTTCTAATCTAATTTAATCTTTTTTGGTAGATAAAAAATCGTTAATAAAAATATGATAAATGTAAATAGTGCTCCTGTTAAAAAAGGAAACGGGTAACCTAAATATTCAAATGCAAATCCGCCCCACAACGGACCTAAAACTCTTGCGAATGAAGAAAGTGACTGATTCATTCCCAGCGTAATTCCTTGTTCTGATTCCGATGTTACTTCTGAAATCAAACTTAGTACAGTTGGCTGAAATGTTCCTGTTCCATAAGATAAAACCACGGACACAATTGCTAATCCCAAAAAAGTTCCTGCGTAAGGAATCATTGCAAGCGCAGCCATAATTAAAAGCGAGCCAATGATTAAAATCATTTTCTTAGACATCATTTTATTTATTCTACCGATTAACCCGCCTTGAATAATTGCAGAGGATAATCCAATAATTCCATACATATAACCGTTCTGCATATCTGTAAAACCGTAAACTTTTAACCCAAGTAATGCAAAAGTACCGTATATGTTAGCAAATGAAAATGTAAGAATGAAAAAAAGTAAGACAAGTATTGCTAAATCTGGTTTTTGCAAAATCTTTTTCATTGCTGCAAAATCAAACAGCTTTCTTCTTTGCGGATGAGCAGATAAATCCTCAAATTCTGCTTTTTGTTTAAGTGATTCCGGCAAATAAAATATTGTAAGAATAAAAGCTATCAATGAAAATCCAGCAGCAACATAACCCGTAACAGCGTAACCATAACTTGATAACAATCCGCCTATAAGCGGACCAAAAACAAATCCTAATCCAAATGCGGCTCCAATTAAGCCCATTCCTTTAGAACGATTTTCACGAGTTGTAACATCAGCAATGTAAGCCTGAGCAACACCAATACTGCTTCCTCCAATTCCAGCAATAACTCTGGAAACTAAAAGTAAGATGTACGAATCTGTAAAGGAAAAAACTATGTATCCCATAGCATTAAGAAAAAGACAGACAACAATTACAGGTTTTCTTCCATACTTATCAGAAATTTTTCCAAGTACCGGATTAAACAAAAATTGTACAAAAGAATAAATAGCAATTGCAATTCCAATTGCAGCTTCATCAACATGCAATTCTTTTACGGAGAATGATGGGAGAATCGGGATGAGAATTCCAAAGCCAAGTAAATCTATAAACACAGTTAAAAATATTAATACCAGCGACGATCTATTTTTCAAATCTAATCTCTTTGCTCTCTGAGTTTTATATTGTTTGTGTACTTTGTAATTATATAACGCGTATCATTAAAAGCCTGATTCATTTTTTCATTTTCAGTTTTAGTTAATCTGATTGTTGTATCTGCAATATTTGTTGATGGCAATACCACATACTCTTTACCATTTGCAGTATTCCCTTTAAAAACCCATGTTGGTAAAAACTCAACTTCATTTATTTCAAATTTATTATTCACAAAATCTTTTCTAATGTTTATTGTCAAAATCATTCCGGCATCTTTATAACGTGCTTGTTGGTTTGAAAAGAAATTACCCATTGAGTAAGCCACAAATCCTGAATCAAGCTTTGCATTATTGGTTTTATAAAAATTAATCGGCTGTAAAACATGCGGATGTCCGCCAATAATTATATCTGCTCCAAGTTCAATCGTTTTGTTTACAACTTCCTTTTGAAACTGAACTGGTTCACGTGTGTATTCTTCACCAAAATGAAAATGTACCAAAACTAATTCTGCTCCATTTGTTTTTGCAGATTGAATATCTTTTCCAATCAATTCGTAATCAATTAGGTTGATTAGATAATTTTTTCCTTTAGGAATTGGATTTCCATTCGTTCCATAAGAATAAGCTAGAATCGCTATCTTAATCCCCTTCACATCAAAAATACGGATTGAATCTCTATCTCGTTGTGATGCATAAGTTCCAACGTATTTAAGACTTCTGGAATTGATCTCATCAATAGTGTTTAGGATTCCCTTTTCGCTTCTATCTAAAGAATGATTATTAGCTGTTACAAGTAAATCAAATCCAACATCTTTTAATGCTGTAATATAAGAAGCTGGAGTATTAAAAAATGGATAACCTGTATAACCACCGTTTTCTTTTCCTGCTGTTACGGTTTCTAAATTACCAAATGTAAAATCTGACATCTCTAAATATTTTTTAACATTTCTGTAAACAGGATTAAAATCAAAACTATCTTTCCCAACTTTTGCGTATTCAAACTGAGGACCATGACACATTAAATCTCCAACAACAGAAATGCTGATGGTAACAGCACTATCAGGATTGATAATTCTGTTACTTTCTTCAAATCTTAATGTTGATGGAGAATTGAATACAAAGAAGGATAAAATTGATATTGTTATTATTACAATTTTCATATAATAAAAATAAGGCTGAGCTATTTCTAACTCAGCCTTAGTAAGTTTTTGCTACAGAATACTCTTATGGTTTTGGAGTTTTTCTTGCAGCTTTAACGTCTTGAACGTCATTTCGGACTTCCTGACATAATTTTCTGAGATCGCTCAAGCCTTTGCGCACGCGTGTACCTGCAGCAGCTTGTTCTTTCACATAAAATTTTTGGAAATCGCCTTCCAAACTTTGAACGAATTGTACGAGTTGATTGAATTTTTCCATGAGAACCTCCTATGAATGTGTGAATGAATTAATTAATGTTTTCCAGTATTATTTCTGCAATATCTTTTACAGTTACTTCTTCTGTTTTTTCAAAATGTTTTACTCCGTCTGTCATCATCGTCATACAAAACGGACACGCTGATGCTATTGTATCTGCATTCGTACTTAAAGCTTCTTTGGTGCGCTCTTCGTTTATTCTTCCGCCTTCTTCATCTTCTAAGAACATTCTTCCGCCGCCTGCACCACAACAAAATCCTTTGCTTTTGCTGCGTTCCATTTCAACTAAATCTAATCCGGAAACTTTGTTTAATGATTTTCTTGGTGACTCATAAACATCATTATATCTTCCAAGATAACAGGAATCGTGATAAGTTACCTTATGTTTTTCACTTTCTTTTTTTTGCTGGATTTTTCCACCAGCCAGTAACTCTTCAATAAACTGAGTATGATGTTTAACTTCAAAGTTGCCTCCGAATTGCGGATACTCATTTTTCAATGAGTGAAAGCAATGCGGACAAGCAGTTACGATTTTCTTAACACCATAATTGTTTAATGTTTCTACATTTTCCTGCATCATCATCTGGGCAAGATATTCATTACCAAGTCTTCTGGCTGTATCGCCATTACATTTTTCTTCAGTACCAAGAATTCTAAAATCAACACCGGCTTTTTGCATTATAGTTGCAAAAGCTTTAGAAACTTTTTTGTATCTGTCATCAAAAGAACCTGCACAACCAACCCAGAATAGGATCTCACCATCTTTATCTTCTGCCAAGGATTTGATATTCATTCCTTCTGCCCATTCTGCTCTGTCAGCAGGATTAAAAGCCCAGGGAGAAAAATTAGTTTCCAGACTTTTAAACACTGGATTTAATCCAGCGGGAAATTCAGACTCTGTTAAAACGAGATTTCTTCTCATATCAACGATTGAATCAACGTGTTCAATCATTACAGGACATTCCTGAACACAAGCCATACAAGTTGTACATTCCCACAACTGCATATCAGTTACATAATTGTGAACCAGAGTTTTTTCAAACAGCTCATCTTCAGTTTTTCCTTCAAGAATAAGCGGAGCTTTTTCTAAAGTTCTTTTCCTGATATCAACAATTATATCTCTTGGTGAAAGCGATTTTCCAACAGTGTTTGCGGGACAAACCGAAGTACATCTTCCGCATTCTGTGCAGGAATAACCATCTAAAATCTGTTTCCAGCTAAACTGATCAATATCCGCAACTCCAAAAGTATCTGCATTTTCATCATCAAGATATAATTTCTTAATTGTATTTCTAACAGGATCCAAGTTTGCAAAGAACACGTTAGGTATAGAACTCAAAATATGCAAGTGCTTTGAGTACGGCAGATAATTCAAAAATCCAAAAATCAGTAAAATATGCATCCACCAGAAAAACTCATACAAAAATGTTGATGTTGAATTTGGACCAGTAAAAAATAATCCGCTAATAAAAGCAGAAACTGGTCTTAATTCAGATTCGTGATAAGACATTCCATTATTCGCAAATCCTGAAGCATTTTGTCCGTACATCGAAATCACAATAAACATAATCAATGTAAGAATAAATGCTGCGTCTTTCATTCCATGATCATCAACAACTAATCTTGGTACTCTTTGAATAAATCTTCTATAAAGCGAAAAGATTATTGATAGAATAACTAATAATCCAAATAAATCCTGAACTAAAGTTATTACTGTGTAAATCGGACCAAGAAACGAAAGTGAAAACGGTGAATAAAATCCTTGTAATATCGTTTCAATTACCGCAAAAATAAAAAGAACAAATCCCCAAAAAATTAAAAGATGCAATGTTCCTGCAACAGGATCGCGTAATAGCTTAGTTTGTGCAAATGCAATATTCCAAACTCGCTTTAGTCTTGTTGGAACGTTATCAAATCTATCATCCTTCTTTTTAGCGACTTTAAGATATTTAATAAGATTGTTTACACTGTATGCAAAAAATCCAAAAACTGCTAAAAAAACTATGATAAAAATGATGTTCTTTAATTCCATAAAAACCATTTATTAAACTTTAAGTATTTTAATCTTTTTACGAAACTCAATTTGATTGTCATTTCGACCAAAGGGAGAAATCTGTTTATTTAATTGTTGAAGATTTCTCAGTCGAAGACTTCTTCGAAATGACAAAATATACTCTTTTCAGACTTTAAATAATTTTCTTATAAAATTTTCTGTTTTAGATAAAACCAAATCAAACTTTTTATTACTTCCCTCAAAAGGATGAACAATATCAAACGTATGACCGCAAGTTGCAAGTTTTTCGAATTCTGTTACTGATTTATCACTCCAATTATAAATCTGTTCACCTTCTGCAATTGGAACAGTTAAATCTTCTGTTCCGTGTAGAATTAATAACGGCCTCTGCAAAACTTTAACTGCTTTTTCAATACTTAATGAACTATTTTTATTTGTCTCAATATCCTCTAACGAAGCTACATTCATTTGCATCATCTGATTTGTTCTTGAATTTAAAATCTCAACAAATCCTTTTTTTCGCCATTCTGTTTTTTGTCGTTCAGTATATCTATCAAATTTTGCAACCGATGCCCAAATGACATAAGCTTCGACCTTTTCAATCAAACCGCTTAAAAGAGCAACTCCACCGCCACGACTATGACCAACCAAAACAATCTTATCAAAAACATTTTCTTCAAAAAACCCATTTTTGTAAGCATTGATAACTTGAACAAGTTCTGAAACTTCTAGTGAAACTGTGTTTTTCGCAAATTTATCTAAACGATTAAAATCATTTCCTTCATCATCAATGCCGTTATGCGAAAAATTAAAAGAAAGAACAAAATAACCTTTATCTGCAAAGTGCTTTGCACTGTATGGGAAGAAGCCCCAATCTTTAAAACCTTTGAATCCGTGAACAAAAATTAAACAAGGTGATGATTTTATATTTTCTAAACCAAATGCACTGATGTTAAGAAAATCCCCTTCTTTCGTTTTTAGCCTAAATTCTTTGTTCATCGGTTTGAAATATAGCAATAAAGGATGAAAAGTCAATATTTTTTAAAATTTTGAAGGAATTAAATTTCAAAAGGCAAAACCCTTAATTTTAAGCAATTTTTAACGCTTTATTTTCATACTCGAATTATTTTTATTGGAAAAGCCAAAAATGGTTATCGGCAGTCACAAAGTTAAAGATAATGGTAAGTGTAAGGTGGATGAATAGATATTACTAAATGCTGTCTTATCAGTCGAGTTTAATTTGTCATTCCCGTGAAAACGGGAATCCATAAAACCTAAAACAAAGTAGATTCCAACTTTCGTGGGAATGACATTTATATTCATTGACTTTTTAAGAAACCTCTTCAAGAATTAGTTGTTAATAACGACAGACTCAGGCTTGGATTCGCCATGGCGATCTAAGCTACGAAAGAACATTCTCTATAATTCCTCTTTTACTTTCTCAGTTCATTTAGTTATTTTTTAACAGGAATAAACATCATTATTTCTTAATGTAATGAATCCAATAAAAAAACATCTATTAGTAATTCCTTCTATTGATATT
>Ga0209288_10000245_pt1 | contig 17024 bp, 29 predicted proteins | sample PPLLaktember2015_4_FD_187261 | JGI IMG/M metagenome (GOLD analysis project Ga0209288, IMG submission 187261) | Freshwater sediment microbial communities from Prairie Pothole Lake near Jamestown, North Dakota, USA - PPLs Lake P8 Core (1) Depth... | ecosystem: Environmental > Aquatic > Freshwater...
AGGCCAAACCACCTCGCGCGTGCGCGTTTCTCTTTTAACTTCTCTATTAATTTCTTTATTCTTCTTATCTATTATGTGGACGTTCGTGTCGGTACCCCCATGACGTTCGTGTCGGTACCCCCCCGACGTTGGTGTCGGTACCCCCACGACGTTCGTGTCGGGGGTTGACGTTCGTGTCGGTAGGGTCGCCGTGACGTACCGCTTGATGGTCTCGCCTTCTTGCTGGATGCGTACGGACAGCATGCCCGCATCGTGCAGGCCTTGGATGGCCCGTGACACGCTGCGCGGTGAGATGTCGAGCATCTGCGCCAGCTTCGCGTTGGAGCGGTAGGCCTGCTGCCCGTTCTGCTGGAAGGTCCACGCGTCGGCCCAGATATACAGCTGCACGGCAGAGAGCCGCCGCAGGTGCGCGGCAGCCTCTGTCGGTAGCTGGAGGTAGTTGTTCACCGTTGTCCGATGCTCTGCAGGTACTCCTCGTGATACAGCACCTCGCCCATAATTTGGGTCTCGGTGACGTTGCACTGTTGCACCATGGTCGGCATGTGCTTCAGCAGCCCTCGCGGGTTGCGCTTCAGCCAGTTGGTGATGGTCTGCGGGCTGACCTTGAGCTTGCCAGCCGCCATGGTCAGGCTGCCGTAGTGTTTGTTCAGAAAGGCTTCCATGCTGCTCACTATCATGTAGTTTTCGTCAGAAAGGCAGGTCATTGGGCGCTGGTGCTGAGGGTGGTGCCATCCGGTTGGTGGTGCGTCCTGCGGCTGGCTTTTTGGCCGCCTCCGGAGCAGGTGCAGCCTCCGGCCTGCCGGCGTACTTCAGCTCCACGTAGTGGCGGCCCTGCCACTCCCGGCTGTTAAGCCAGCACTCGAGGGTGATGGGGTGATCGGCCACCAGTGCCAGGGCTTCATCCACGTCGTCCTTCTTGAACGTGACGGGGTAGACGTTGCTGCCGCTCTCGATGAGCACGTCGCAGATGGTGAATCCGGAGGGGTAGGTCTTGGGCTCTTGCACCGCCTTTACGGTGCCGTTAATAGTTAGTTTCATGGGTAAAGGATTTGATAAAACGTGCCATTTGGGTCTGTGTCCATCGGCCGCGGGAATCGGGCCGGTCGAGGTGCGCGATGAGGCGCAGGTTGAGGTGGTGGTAGGTCTGGTCATCCATCGGCCCGTACATGATGGCGTCGAGGGTTGCCTCGTCGTCCCACAGGACGGTGCACTGCATAAGTGACTCAAGGCGAACACGTCGCACCTCGATTAGCGTGGTGCTGTCCAGCTCTGCCTCGTCGAAGAAATCGTCAAGCTCGCTCATCGGGATCGCCCAGTATTTCGTCCAGGATGGCCTCGACGTCGTTGGTCCACAGCTTGCTTTCGAGGTTGCGGATGCGCGCGTTTGCTTTTGCTAATCTCCACCGCAAATCAATGTTATTCACTAACAAATAACCGAGGACGAGGATGCCTGCGATCCACAGCCATATGCCATGCAGTTCGCTTATCATAGCTCGTCCTCACCTACCGCGCCCAGTTCGTACATGCCCACCAGCTTGAGCACCACCCGCGACAGCGCGCGCTTCTCGCACATGGCGACGGGGTAGGGGTTGGTGTTGTTGGCCTTGCTCGTCTCCCCGAAGCTGGAGATGAAGTGCGGGCTTCCGTCCTTGCGTGCCATCGTGCCGGTGGCCTTGATGACGTACCGGCCGGCCTCCGGGTCTGACCACTCGAGCACCGTCTCAAAGGTCACCACGATGCCGAGGTGCGCCTGGAGGTAGTCGATGCCCTGCCGGGTCACGATGATGAAGCCACGCTTGTCCTTGTGGAAGTGGTGCGGCGCCATGTTGTACGCCGCTGCCAGCTTCCGGAATTCCTCAACTGGCTGTCCCATGGATGCGTCGGTCGATGAGGGTGAGTGCCATCCCGATGCCAAGGGACAGCTGCGGGTTGAGGGCGCTGATGGCGCTGTTCACGCCTTCTAACTCTGCGCGGAGGTCGCGCATGGCTTGGATTGTTTCGGGTGTCATTGCTTGATGGTTTCAAGGTTGATTGCCTCGTCTACGGAGATGGGGTCGAAAGGTTTCCATCCGAGAATCTCGAAGGGTCCGCGGAGTGGGTCAGTGCCCCACCAGCGCGCCTCACCTTGGATGGTGCGATCTACCTGGTACCGGATGCGCGAAGGGTCGCCTATGGCTTTCCAGCGGTAAGCGATGAGGCACCAGGTTTCCTGTGTAGGCAACTCTTTCCAGTGCTTCCAGGTTGTGAAGTCGATATCAGACATTGTGGGTGTGGTTTGGGTGTTAGTGATGGGATTTTCCGCCAACTGTTGCTGCTCGTACGGCAGCAGCTCTTCGGCACGCAGGAGCACGTTGGCGACGTGTGGGAACTCCTCGAGCAGCTTGCGGTTGCGCTCCAGCTCGTCGCTGATGTAGTCGATAAGCACCTGTAGTGCTGTTCTCATTTCTTGTCCGGGTCAATCTTGCGGATGCGGTCCCAGTGACGAGGCTTCTGTCCGTCCTCTTTTGTCCAATAAAATCCCCATTCGCTATTATGATGCACGAACGTAGCTTCTATCCAATGTAAATCCCCGGCGTTTTGAACTTGCACGCGTTCGCCGTATTTGAACTCACTCATGACTGTTGGATACGCTGGTGGTCACTTGACGTCACAGATTGTGACCTCGTGTTGTTGTAGTACGCCGTGCGCAGCTTCTCGCGTAGCTGGTACTTGAAGTCCTCCAGGATGCGCTCGAGGTCGCGCTCCCATTGCAGCTCCTCCTGCCAGGCGTTGAAGCTCTCAGGCGCCCGCTCCGGCATCGACGTAGACGCGATGCGCGGGCCGTTGGTGGTGTAGTGGTTGTGTGCCATCACTTGTTGAAATTGAATCGTCCGGGGTGTTTGGCTTCGATGCGTTCCTTTAGCTCCTGCACCAGTTCGGTAAAGCGCTGCTCGTAGCGAAGTGCCTCTTCATAGGCTTCCTGTGTGTAATGGCGTGGCATCAGTCGATGTCTTTTAGGTCGTTTAACACTTGCTTGGCCTTCTGCACGACGAGGTAGTCGATGCTGCCTGACTCCACCTCCACGATAAAGCTGTGGGCGATGGCGTACATCTTGCGCAGGTTGATGTAGTCCTGCTCGAGTGCTCGGTAGTCCATCAGTCGCCGCTGGTTTCGTCGAGGTAACTATCAATCACCGCCAACACGTCGCTGCTGTGCTGCATAAGCTCCGTCACGTCGATGTTCAACTTGCCGCACCACAGGGTGGCCTTTGTGACCTCGATGTAGCTTTCATCCGATCCCGGTCCGCTCGTGTCGGTCCACGCTTCAAACTCAATCTCAAAAGTCACGTCGTCGACATCCAAGTCGGCGATGGTCATGGCGATGTAATCTTTCACAGGGAGATGCTTTGAAGGTTCCAGTATGCGGTGTCGGGGCTGAATGGCATGAAGCGGAGGCTGGCGAGGTTGCGGCTGACCTTCTCGTCGGCAACGAAACCCTGATCTGTGATGTACTCGATAGCACGGTTGGCCACAGCCACGAACGGGTGCCCCACAAGGCCGAGCACGTTCACCAGGACAAAGCAGCCCGCGCCGCTGATGCTGATGTTGGCATAGGCCACGGCGTCGAGGGTTCCCAAAGCGTGAACCACCTCGTGCCAGTCCTTGATGCCGGGGTTGTCTTTGGCGTCGAGGTCGACCTGCACGAGGCCGGAGCTGTACTGGAAGTCAGCAGCCCGGCGGGTGTGGAACATGCCGTGCGGCATGATGGCCGCGCTGTCCTTCTTGTTGGCCCGGTGCTCGTGGTTGGTGGCCAGCCACTCGCCGAGGTTGACGGAGTGCACGTGTGGTGTCATTGCACCGCGGCACGCGCTGACGGTTACGTCGCAGAGGTTCATGATGTGTGTCTGTTTGATTTGACTCGGCAATGTTACAGCCAGTTCCGCATCCCTGCAAACTTTTTGCAAACTTTTTTACAGGTAGGGGCAAATAAGTAGCCCCACCCCCCGTTGGGGGCAGGGCTCACCAAATCAAACAGAATCGCCTATGTGTAGTGTGCGTACTACTCCGCGAAAGATAGGCATAAAGGCGTCACAGCCACCGCACAAAGTGCAACGGCCTGCCAGGTGATGCCATGGGCCATGATGTCGCTGCATGCGGTGAGCGCGATGACGCCGCCCACTGTCCGCTTCGCCGACCACCGCCGTAGGTCGCCCTTGGTCTTGAAGACCTCCGTGAAGTCGAACCGGCTGACCAGCTTCAGCAGCGCCTGGACGCCAGGGTTCACGGCTTCGGCGTGGGCGTCTTGCCCACCACCACCGCCATCAGAATCCGCCTCAGGATGTCCACCACCGTGTCGTCCTTCGTGGTTGAGGTGAGGGCCGAAATGGTGCCCATTAATCCGATCAGGGCCAGCGCCAGCTCTGCCCAGTTGTCTGCGAAAAAATCCCACATGGTATGGTATTGGTTAGTGTGCTTCTGTGAAGGTAGTAACAACCTTGACTTGCTCTGTTTCGCCCTTGTACATGCGCTGGACGCACGCATCCATCCACCACCCGCCCAGGCGTGGCTGCGCGAAACCTTTCTCCACTTCCCACCCGGCGAATCGGTCCAGCATCTTGTAGCTGCCCAGCTTGACGTGGTGCACCGTCTCCTCTCGCAGCTTCATGTTTTGCCCGATGCGCTCCACGGTCATAGGCACGTGCCACTTCTGGTGGGTGTGTCCGCTCACGATGACGTCGGCATCCGGCCATTCCTTCTGGTCCAGGTCGACGTTGAGGACGCCCTTGGAGCGTGGTGCGTTGCCTCCGTACCCGTGATGAAAGTGCATCAGCATCGGCATCAAGCTCGTGTTCCTGTTGCGCGTCAGCTGCACCTTAATCCACCCGCTGTAACTGCCTGGAGAAACTATGCCGCCCATGCCCTGGCACAGCCTGTCGATGGGTGAGGTGCTCAGGCGCTTCTCGATGTTGGTCTCGTGGTTGCCGCGGCCCATGAACAGCCACCGGTCGGCATAGGGCTTCAGAAACTCGATGCTGTCGTTGATGACGTCGTCGAGGTAGGTGATGGACTTGTATTCCGGTCGCAGTCCGCTGTAGCTGCGCCGTGGATCGTACATGCCCTGCATCAGGTCGAACCAGTCCCCAAAACAAAAGACCGCGGCGTCTTTCGCCACGGCCTCGTCGAGGTGCTTCTTCAGCCTGTCGCGGTCGCACTTGACGCTGTCGAAGTGGACGTCGGACAGGAGCAGGAATCGCGCTGGCTCGTTGGTGCTTCGCAGGTAGCTGGTGGACCATGTGGTAGGCCCATGCTGCACGAGCTTAGTATGTCCAGATGACCTCTTCGGGGAGGCTGGGGTCGTTGTCGACATGGATAAAGGTGTTAGCCACGCCGATGCGGTTGAAGCCTGCACCGAGCAGCCCGAGGATGATGGCGTAGCGTTTGGAGCTGTCGGGGCAGTGGATGTCCGCTGCGAAGCCGCGCAGGTGTGCGCTGTTCTTGGCCGTCTTATAGCCTTTTTTCGCCAGGCTGTTGTGGTGGGCCTGCGTGCGGTACCCGCTGTTTATCTTGAAGGGCACCCCGGCGAGGTGGCGGGCCTCGTCAATCATAGCCAGGAACTCCTTGTCCATCTTCGCGCCGCTGCCGGGCGCATCGGGGCTGTCGAACTCGGACAGGTGAAAGTATCTCATGCGGTGTGTGAACCAGTTCAACGCTCCAGGCGAGCTACCAGCTGCGCGAGCGTGAGCTCAATTTTGTGGATGCTTTCGACAATCTCCTTGAGCTGCCGGCGTGTCTCGCTGTCGTTCAGCTCCAGCTGTATCACTCGTCCTTTGAGTCGTGCGACCTCGTTGCTCATCTTCACGTAGACGCCTACAACGGCGCCCAGTGCAGCAAATAGGGAGTACAGTGCCTCGATATCCATGCGGCGAATATAGTGCTACAGAATTACTTGCCCTGTCCTTTGTACGGCTTGCGCCAGTTCTTCCCGCGCTTATGGGTGCCCTGCTTTGTCTTGGCGTGTACTCCGGGCCTGCTTACCTGCCGCTCGATGCGGACGGGCTGTGCCTGTGCTTTAGCCTTCGCCATGTTGAGGGAATGGGTTGGGGTCAGTCCAGTCCGGTTGAGCTATCAAGTCGAGAGCCTCTTGATAGCTTATCCAGCGGTCGTTGACGTCAAAGTTTGGGGCGCGTTCTACTATGTAATACTGTCCATCTCTTCTCGCCCGCTGGGTTTGGGCAGTGCCCATAAGTCCATCAAACGGGATTCGCTCAAATACCTCGCGGCTTACTACGCGGTAGAATCTTTCAGAGTCCATAGAGTCGGCGGTGTGCGTTGTAGTTCTGCTTTACTTCTGCTGCGGTCAGGCCTTTGCCTTTGTAAATTCTGATTTGAGCAACTTTGCCGTCAAGATAAACGCCGGGCACGTTAATGATACGGCCTACGTAATACCGTCCTCTGTCAGTAAAAGATGCACTCAAGGTGGCGGTTTTATCCAGCGAGTTGTTGATGTATAGCCGCGTTTGATTGCTTGCGGTGCTCGTTCTGCTTAACACAATGTGATACCAGTTTCCGGTCGATAGGTTTGACGTGCTCGAAAAGACGTCAGACGTATTTCTGTAAAATCTCAAATTTCCTCCGGCAGTAATGTAGTCAGTGAGGGATTCACTCGTTGATGCTGACGTAATACGGCGCGGGTCCAAAATTGATGGACCGGTGATAATGGTGTCGTATTTTACCCATACCTCCCATGTAAAAGCACCAGTCCCAAACCCGAACGGCGTGCCCGTGGTGCTCGCATCTTCGGCATAATCGTTTACCCCGTCTAAATCAAAGACGCCTCCGTTGTCTGTGCTGTAGGTAGGAGTGTTGTACAATGTCGCATTGTTAGCGTTCGTCGACAGGTCGGTCCATGTGCTGCCGCTTCCTCCGTAGCTGTTTGGATTGTGTGCGGACAGATACAGGGACAGGTTGCTCGTCACAATGCCTGGCGTTTTTGCCGCACTAACTGCCTTTAGTAGCATCATATCAGCTCACGTTCTCCGGTAAGGGTCCACACGTTCTCCGCCACCCGTTTAAGAGCCACTACAGCGTAACGCGCCGCGGTCTTCAGTGTCTCGCTGCTGTTAATGGTCACGCCGCTACCGGCTGCGATAGTTATCTGCCCCGTGTTGTTCTGCTCGAAATATATCTCCGTGTCTGCCGCCCATGTCACGTCTGCCTGCGGAGGCACCGTAATCGTGACGGCCGTCGTGCTGGTGGTTTGGATGTAGTCGCCTGCATCTCCGAGCACGAGGGTGTAGGTGGTGCCGGACTGGGTGCGGACGGCGCTGTAGCTGGCGCCTCCACCGCTTGCGTCGGTTGCCCAGGATAGCGTGCCCGATCCATTTGTGGACAGCACCTGCCCGCTTGTTCCGTCTGCTGTAGGCAGGGTGTAGGTGACGTTTGCAGCCAAGGTGGTCGGCGCTTGTATCCCTACATAGTTGGTCCCGTTAGCGGTGGCTTCGCCCAGGCGTATGACCGCGCCGGTCGAGGCCGTGCCGTTGGCCACGCTGATACCGTCCTCGTCCACGCTGAACATGATGTTGTTGTCGCCGTCCTTGACGCGAAACGCTTGCCCGCTTTCGTTGTCGTCGTAGTCCAGCACCACGTCGACGTTGCCGTTGGAGCGGATGAGTAAGTCGGACGGGTCGGTAGGCAGGCTGTTATCCGGTCCGATGGTGGTGGTACCGCCGCCGGTGAAGCTAATGCTCGTGACAGTTAGCGAGGTGCTGACGACGGCGTTGGTCAGGTTGGCTGTGCCGCTGGAAGAAACGTCTACGCATGAGACGTTGGCCAAAGTCGTCAAGTTGCCGGTGGTAGCGGTCACAGAACCCACCACCAAATCGGTCCCGAGCCCAACGGTCACCGTGTCAGTGCTTGCGTCGGTGGTCAGGACGACGTTGCTGTTGGCTGCGGCCAACGTCAGCGTGTCGTTCGTGCTGTCTGCCGCGACGGTGCTCTGCCCACTCACCGCCACGTTGCCAAAGGCGTTGGCACCCGTCGCGCTGTTGGTGATGGTCAGCGTGTCGGTGCTGGCGTCCGTGGTTAGCGTGATGCCCGTACCTGCTGCAATGGTCAGCGTGTCGGTGCTGCTGTCGGCCACGATGCTCGTCTGCCCCGCCACCGCCAAGGTCTCGAAGCTGTTGGAAGCCGAGCCCGATGCCGCGATTGTGATGCTGTCCGCGCCTGCATCAGTGGTAAGCGTTACTCCTGTCCCTGCAACGAGGGTAAAAGTGTCTGTCTTGGCATCAGCTGCGACCGTCGTCTGTCCGCTGACGGCGATGTTGCTGAATGCGTTCTGATTGACCTCCGCACCCGTAGCGATGCCGGACAGCTTCGTCCGCTCCGCGCTGGTCAGGTACAGGTTGGTGGTGCCTTCTGCAAGGTCGTCCGAGGTGGTTGCCCCGGCCACGTCCGTGTTCTCTGCCAGCGTCAGCGCCACCTTCACCCCTGCGCCGGAGCTGTACAGCTTGATGTAATCGTTGTTCTGTAGGTTGATGGGTTCCACCATCAAGTCGACGTCATCGTCCGGCAGGCTGGTCGCGGGCACGGTGAGCAGCACCTCCGTGGATGTGCTGTGGTCGTAGACGGCGAGGTGGTACGTCAGCGCTCCGCCGCTTTCGTTTGCAATCCGGATGGACTTGACGTGCGTCGCCACCGCCGTAGCGGTGAAGACGGTGTCCGGCGAGGAGGCGTCACTGGTGGCGGTGACGAGCTTGTAGTTGATAGCCATTTAATCTGCAAGATAGAAAGCCCAGAAGTTGGAGGTGTCGCCGGTCCCTACGGAAAGCCCGTCCACAGTGGTCTTGAGGGCGCTGACGTCCACGCCGTCGACGGTCCCGGTGATGGTGATGGAGCCGGTAATCTTGACGCCGCCGGTGACCTCGAGCGGCGCAGTGGGTGTCTCGGTATTGATGCCAACCAGCCCGATGCCTCCGGCGGCAGTGGCCGTCATGGTCAGCACGCTGTTTGGCGTGGGTGTAGCGTCGTCCTGCAGGTACAAGTCCCACGCGCCGGGCGAGGATTCGCGCAGCCCCATGAGTGTGTTGCCGGAGCTGGAGGCCATCGTAATCAGCCCTTGCGTCAGCTCGACGTTCATGCCGTCCAGCTTGCTTTCTTCGTAGGTAATCTTAGTGCTGCCAAAGTCGTCCCCTACCGGTTGAAACGTATTGTACAGTTTCGTCACCAGGCTGTCGACGTCCTGCAGGTCTAAAGACAGATCTAATATATCAGCACTCAATGATGCGCCCTGCAGGTTGCTGCTGATTTGCGCCTGCAGTGATTTGCCCCCACCGTCGCTGGTGAGGTTTTGAAACCTTGGACCTTTACGGATGCGCTCATCTACTGCGACAGTGATGTCGCCATCCGCCGCGTGCAACTCGTAAAGCTCAAGGTCTTGCAGTCGCTCCTTCGCGTAGTAGTTCAGCGTGTACGGCGCATACCTGCGGCCGTCATACGTGAAGGTGCTGTACATCTGTGGCACCGTTAGCTGCACCGGCAGATATGCCTGGCCGCTCTGCCGAAGGCGTGGTGTATTTTGCCCGAAGAGAATTTCGCGCACTCCTAACTCATGCAAATCCTGCGTGCCTGTGGTGATGACGGAGCTGGTCCATGTCGTCGGATCGTCCCACGTGGTGCTGCCTGTCTTTACTTCAATACGTCCTATTGCAATGGTTTCAAATGCGTCCCCAAGGATGACGCGCTCCTGCTCCAGTACGGCAGTGTTGGCATTTGAGCTGGTCGCGCTATATGCCACGGCGTCCTCTGCTTCTCCGCTGTACTGTAGGATGACGTAGGTGGTGGGTTGAGCTGCGTTGGTTTGGTCGGTATTCACCCCGGCGTCAAGTTCCAGCACATCAAAATACACGGTAACCTCAAGGCCGGAAAGGTCGGCAGGCAGCGGCGGAAGGTCGAGCTGGAAGAATTGCGCGTCAGCTATGTTGTCGGTAGCAGCATTTTGCGGCGCGCCGCTAATTGTAAATCTATCGGTTGAGTTAGTAGTCCACGAAGCCGTCTGTGGCGACGGGTAGGTGTACGGCACAGCTTCTCCGAATGGTGGCAGGTATGCCGTTGCTGCCGTGTTTGTAACCGTGTTGCGCAGATAGCGGTTCCCGCATTTGACGCGCAGCTTGATGCGCCGCTGAAATCGGTAGTTGTTTTCCCCAGGGTAGTCACTGTCTTCATTCCACACGTTATGCAGCAGCAGCCGGAATACTTGGCCGTTGGCATAGTCGAATTCATTGAGCACCACGGTCGTCGTGCCATGGTCTGCTGGTGCATAGCTGGCAACGAACGCCGGCCCTGCGTTGTTATGCTCAAATAGCCGCCGCACTTTCTTCAGCGGCAGCTGGTACCCGTACTGCCAGCCGCGTAGCTTTTTGATACCGACGCCGATGTCGATGTTCGTGCTGACGTTTGAAGCACTCAAATAGTCGCCCTGCTTGTCGTATGCCAATGCGGAAAGCGTAGCACTTGCGACCTGTTTGCCTACAGGCGTAAACCAAAATGTGCCGTTGGCCTGATAGATGCGCGCCCCCAGGCTGATAGCAAACTGTGCCAGGACAAAGGCAGCATCATAATAGTTTTTCTGGTCCGTCTCCTCCTCGTAATTGTAGAAGGTTGCATGCGTCACACGCAAGTTGCTGTAGTAGTCCCCCGTTGTGATGTTGCCAGGCGTGTAGCTTGCCACAGCCCGAAGGAACGGCGTGTCATTAGCCCACAGCGAAGTGGTACGCAGCTTGGACAGCGCCAAGGTGAGGTGCTTAATAAACGTAAAACCGAATCCCGCATTGGTGTATGGCGAGCCGTTGTCGTTGTACAGGATGTCCTTGAGGTTTGCCAAGTCGTCCGTCGCTCGGATGCGGTTCTCGATAGGATACGCTTGGTCTGCAAGCATCAGCTGCTCGGCAAGTATGACGCCGCCCCAATACAACGTATCCACCCCGTCAGGGTCAAGTCGTACGCTTACGAGGTAGCGTCCTTCAGGTGCAAGAATTAAGTCGGAAAGAAAGTCGCTGTGGTCACTGTTCTGCTCAATTAACGTGAACTCGAGAAAGCTGCCGATGATAGGCTCGTACCTGGTCTCGACGTTCCCTTCATAATTCAGCACAAAGCCGTCGGCACCTATAGTAAAAGGAATGACAGCACCCGTGTAGGTGTCGTCGTGGATGTTCACCTGGTATGTGAGTCCCAAGTTGTCGCTGAATTCGGACTGCAGACGAATGGCCATTAGTATTTGGTGCGGTTACGGTTGAACGTGGTGCGCTCGTTGCTGATGACCAGGTCGCGCCCCTGCAATCTCCCAGTGACGGTGACGTTGGCGTTGCTCTGCCCGGCTCCTGCCATCTGCAGGAACTCGCCCATGCGCTCGAAGGGGATGATGGCCTCCTTGCCGCTCCGGTTGTCGCCCACCATGGCGAGCGTCGGGCCGGTGACGAGGCCGCCCTGCGCGAAGGCAGGCACCTTACCGCCAGCGCTTTCGCTTAGGCGGGTGCGGGCGTAGGAGCCGAGCGCTACGAGGGCGATACCTGCGGCAACGGCGAGGACGGGGTTGAGCGACTGCAGCGCTTTCTTAATCCCTTCGACGGAGATACCTACGCCGATGGCAATCTTTCCCACCTGCACGGCCAGGTCGGCGAGGGTGCCCAGCACCATGCGCCCGAGGCCTTGCATGCCGTCGCCTGTAGCTATCGCGGTACCGAGCATCTCGCCAAAGTTGTAGGCCATGCTTTCGGCTGCCTGCTCCACGGCCTGGCTTACCGCGCTGTTGAACTCCGCCGCTGCGTCGCGTGCCCGGTTGAAGGCTGCGACGTATGCGTCCGCTCCTTCGATGGCCTCCTCGGTGACGGACTCGTCCGGCAGTTCCAGGTCCATGAGGTTCATAGGAGCTTCCGGCGCGGCGCTCTTTCCCAGGATAGCCTCCGCCACGGACGGTCCTTCGCCCAGGTCGGCGAGGGTCAGGGCGGTGTTGTTCATCTCCGCGTTCAGGTCCTCCAGCGCCTGCTGCTCGGCCATGTACGCGGCGGTGGTGCGGCGGAAGGTCTCGTATGCAGTGTCGCGTGCGGTCACGTTGTTGGTGACTGCCACGGTGTTCTCGTCCTGCGCCTCGGTATTTGACTGCAGCGTCTTTGTGTCCTGGATGCGCTGCTGCTCCTGTTTGCTGGCCGTTTGGTACACCTTCTGTGCAGCCAACTGCTGGCGCTCCAGCTCGGTGACCAGCTTGCTCGTCTCCACAATCTGCCGCGCGGTGCGCTCAGTGACGTTGGCCCCTTGCGACTCGGCGGCGCGCTTGAGGTTGTCGTATTTGGTGCGAGCGTTCTGCAGTTCACCGTTTAAGCGGCTCAACTCCTTGGCGGCCTCGTCCATGACGGAGCGGCCCGACTTCCCTGCGACGACATTGTCGAAGTCCTGCTTCGCCTTGCGCGCGTTGTCGGTCTCCGTCTTGTACAGCACCATGGCCGCCACCAGCACGCCGACAGCTGCTGCTGCAGCCACGTACGGGTTGGCGAGAATGGACAGGTTAAATCCAAGCTGAGCGGTCTTAGCCGTCAGCAGGGCGCCCTTGATAGTGGTGTAGGCGTTGATGAGGCCAGCCACCGCGATAAGGGTGGGGCCCAGGACAGCGAGCAGGCCGCCGACCACGAGCACCGTTGCCTTTGTCTCATCGCTCCAGCCTTTGATAGCGTCCACCGCTTGACGCACGAAACGCACGAGCGGCTTGATGGCGTCGTTAATAATAGCGCCGAAGTCCTCCGACAGGTTGCCGATTTCGTTGGCCAGCTGCGTGTAGGGGTCGACGTTGGCCGCGGCCTCCGCTGCTCCTCCGAACTGGGTCTCTAGCTCAGCCAGGATGATGGACTGCGCCCCGGCTACGTCGCCGCTTTCCGTGAGCGTGGTGATGAGCTCTTTCTGCTGTGCGGTGAACTGCACCCCGGCGCGGCCGAGGGCCGTCACGCCTTTGATAGGATCGTTCAGCGCCTTGCCTACCTGGACCGACGCGCTTGTCAGGTCCGTGCCTAGGCGGGTCGACAGGTTGAGGATAGCCACCTGCGCCTTGTCGAAGTTGGTGCCGGTGACCTTTGTGAAAGTGAGCAGGTTGGCCGTGACCTCCTTAAGGATTTCGTCGTCGTCGTACAGGCTGATGCGCTGCAAGCCGCCAGCCAGCTCCTCCAGCTGTGCCACGCTGCGACCTGCGGCCATGCCCGTAGATTCCACCGCGGCCTCCACCTGTGCGATAGCTTTGGCGCTGTCGACAGCGTTCTTGGTGGCCAGCGCCCCGAACGCCACAATCGGCGCGGTGAGGCCGAGCGACAGCGACTGGCCCAGACCGTTGAGATCGTCTGCCGTGCTGCGCAGGCGCTTTGCTACACCCTGCAGAGCTTTGTCCAGCTCTTTGGTGTCGGCGCCGAATATGATATTAAGTACCGCGTTTCTCTTGGCCATGCTTCATAGTTTTTCCCATGCGGCCAAACAGGTCGGCCATCTTGGGGGTAATCTTCGGGGGTGGCGTGGCCCTGCGACGCTGCGAAGCGTACGGGTTGAAGTCGTTCCACTCATACGCCCGTGAATTCTTTCCGCGGTGGATGTTGGCCTGCATGGCCATCATCGCCGAGGTCCGCATCCACGCCAGCTCGTCGCTGTGCTCGTATGTGCGTAGCATTACCATCACCTCCCCGAAGGTACTACACCAGAAGTCGGGCGGCTTGAGGCCGCGGCGCAGAGCTTCGACGTACAGGGCTCGGAGCGTTAGCTCTTCCGTGGGCCCCGAGCCGTCGCTTTTTTTGGCGCGTCGAGAGCCATAGCCAGCCCCACCTTTTCGGTGATTTCTGACCAGTCCGTAGAGCCGAAGAGCACGCTGAACTTCTCGAAGGTTATAGGCGGCTCGCTGTCGTTCAGGACGGCAGCCGTCCGCACCCCGGCCCAAATGAAGAGCGGCAGAAACTTCAGGGGCTTCTCAGCCAGCGCCTCCTGGAATGTGGTGAGCGACAGGTCGTGCTCCTCGCAGACGAGGTTCACGGCGTGGAGGTTCAGGAAGCACGGAAGCTCGAGGTCGCCCCCGAGCTTCACGTCGAATTGTCCGCGGAGCGTGTTAGTCATGCTCCGAATTTACAGCGACTTAGTCGTTGTTCGTAGTAAATGCGACGTTCGTGTCGTCAATCGTGGACTTCGTGATAGAGCCGTCGCCCTCGAACTGCACCGCGAAGGTGGCCACCTCGTTGAGTCCGGCGGTCTCCTCGTAGCTGGTGATGTAAGCATCACCCCACAGCATGACGTCTCCGTCTACGCCCGTGGTCCATGCGATGCGGACCTTGGTCTTGTTCTTCCAGATGTCGAACAGCTCGGCCGTGTTCTTTGCTCCGGCGCTGACGCTGCCGTACTCGATGAGACCGTCGCAGGACATAGACCACGACAGGGCGCTGGTCAGGATTTCCCGCTGGCCGTCGTTGTCTTTGGTCGTCGCGTCGATGACTTCCATAGATCCCGAGAACGAGCCGGAGGTCGCGCAGGCGATGAGCTCGAAGTCGTCGTCTTCCGTAGCTCCGTCCCCGAAGGTGGGGCCTGCGTAGGTGAGCCCTGCGTCCGGCAGGGTGGTGTTGGAGATGTACACGCCGATGGCGTTAGAGCGGACTTTTCCAGTAGTTGCCATGATGGTTCAGATTTTTCGTGAAGATAGGGAGTGTGAATTATTTGCTTTTGCGCTGCACTATGCACCACTCGCTTCGGTGGCACAGCAGCGTGATGCCGTCGTACGCTCGGTCCATGGTGGCGGTAGCCGCCCCGTCGATTTCCGCGTCGTCGGCTACGTTGCCGCGTATGACGAGGCTGCGGCTGTTGCTCAGCCCTTTGCCGGTCTTCACGCGAATCACGCGCCCTTCGTTAGACGCGACGGCAGGCAGGCGCAGCGTGGAGGTAGCCGAGCCGGAGGCAGTGGCGTAGTCGGCAAAGAGCGCGTAATCGGCGGCGGTGCAGGTGTAGCTGAACCCGTTCACCAGCGCCAGGTCTTGGATGCGGTAGTACAGTGCTCCGCGTATGTTGAGGTCCGAGCCCATCGCCGCCGAGGTCGGCAGCTGCACCTCGCCGCGCTGGAGGTGCACGTCGAACTGCATGGTGATAGTGAAAAGGTCGTCCGCCTCAAAGATGTCGGTGGCCTGCGTCGCGAAGCGGAGGCTGCTGATGTCGCCGCCGAGGTAGCCATCGAGCGACAGGCGCACCACCTCGCCGAGGTCGTAGCATTGTTTTGGCGTCGTGCCTATAGCCGTCACCTGCACCAGGTGCTCGTCCACGGTGGCCAGCGCGTCGTGGGTGTCTACGGGCGTGGTGTTGGTCAGCTGAACCACGATAGCAGGCACGGCGCTGCCTTGTAGTCGCGCCAGCGGAAAGATGCGGTCGGCGGTGGTGACGGCCGTCACGGCGGCGTCGGCCTTCAGGATGTCGATGATGTGGTTGATCATTTGAAGCCTTGCCTGTTTTTGAATTTTAGGATGCGGTCGATGGCGATGTCGCGGAACTTGGCCTCCGCCTGGTCCTGCGTGAGGGTCCAAGCGTCCTCGATAAAGTTGTTAGCCTCGGTGCCTGGGTGTTGGATGCCTGGCTTCTTTGGTGTCAGCCACTGCGACAGGCGGTGCACCTTGCCGCTTTCCTCGTTGCGTACGGTGAAGTGTTTGCGGCGTCCGTCTTGCAGTTCGCGGTTGGTACGCAGCCCTGGCTTTGTGCCACCGGCCACGAGGTGGGCGTACTTGATGGGACGCTGCAGCTGTGGCATACCGCGGTCCATCCACGCCGGAGCCGGGAGGTAGTAGCTGGTCTTCGGGTTGACGCGCAGCACCACGTAGGTGTAGCGCTTGTCCTTGCCTTCGACCACCTGTATAGCTTTAGCGAGGTTGCCCGTCCGGGCGCTGGCCATAGCGTTCGTCTGTGCCTGGCGTTTGGTGACGCCGAGCGCGGTCTTCATAGGACCGATGAGGGCCTTGGCGCGGTAGCGGAGCGGCATGCTCATCAGCTCGTCCTCGATGGCCTTCAGCTGGCGCCCGTCAAAGCCGAAGCTGCCGAGCTGCGATTTGATGACCTTGGACTTGGGCCTGATGTCCATCAGTCGCGCAGTTCGGTGATGAGCAGCAGCCCTTCTTTGCGGCCTATCTGCACCACGCCCACGATGTAGTAGTATACGCTGTCGTGCATGATGCGCATGGTGGTGTCCACGTCGGAGCGGTAGCGGACCGTCCACTCGGTGCGGTTGAGCTGCACCGTCTTCATGACCTCGGTGACTTCGCCGCTGCTGCGATCGCGGCGCGACGCCCACACCTCCGCCAGCGTGCCCCACGTCGTCACGTCGTAGTTCCAGTCATCCTTCACCGTGGTCAGGCTTTGGATTTCTACGCGGCGGTCAAGCGTTCCTATCCTCATGGGTGCAGCAGACGGTAGGGTGAGAGCAGGGCCTCCACCGCAAAGGGTACGGCGGTGGCGATGGTGCCCGTGACCACCTGCTGGCGGTTCTCGTAGAAGTGTCCCACGAGGATACGGATGGCCTGCAGGATAGGCTTCGGCACGGACGCCTCAGGGTAGCCGATAGTCATGTTCACCTGCACCCGGTTGAGCGCGTCGTCGTACAGGTCCGGCGGGCTAACGAAACGGATGCGTGCAATCTGGCTATTCAGGTCAGAGTAGTAGTAGCTCGCCCCCAGCGTCTGCGTCGTGTTGGCCGTCGACAGGTAGGTGATGGAGGTGATGCTCTGCACCGGACCAACGGTGATGCCGAGCGGCGCCCACGCGTCGGCGTAGGCTATGGCTGCGACGTCGCCGAGGCGGATGCTGCAATACTCCTCGCACCAGGTGATAGCTGCCTGGCGTAGCGCGTCCATCAGAGTATCCTCGTCGGCGCTGTCTACGCGGCAAAAGGTCTTGAGGTCCGCGACGGTGATGATGTCGTTGAGCACCGGGGTGCCCGTGACCTTGACGGTGGTAACCATGGCCCGAAAGTACGAAAGCCCGGGGGAGTGCCCCGGGCCTTCG
>Ga0209288_10000247_pt1 | contig 16990 bp, 16 predicted proteins | sample PPLLaktember2015_4_FD_187261 | JGI IMG/M metagenome (GOLD analysis project Ga0209288, IMG submission 187261) | Freshwater sediment microbial communities from Prairie Pothole Lake near Jamestown, North Dakota, USA - PPLs Lake P8 Core (1) Depth... | ecosystem: Environmental > Aquatic > Freshwater...
CAGCGAGCCGGTTTTCACCACGCCGTGATGAGCAAAGACCTGGGCCTGGATTTTCTGCGTGTCCTCGACTTCGAACTGGCCGTTGATGCCCTGCAGCGCGCCGCGGTCGCCGACCTGGCCACCGGATTCGGCGTAGAAGGGAGTGTGGTCGAGCACCACCACGCCGAGTTCGCCCTCCTTCAATTCATTCACGGCGACGCCATCCTTGTACAGCGCGAGCACGTTGCCGTCGTGGGTCAGCGTGTCGTAGCCGTGGAAACTGGTCGGGTCTCCCGAGTATTCCAGGCCGGCGCCGAGCTTGAACTTGCCGGCGGCGCGCGCCTGCTCCTTCTGCCGCTGCATGGCGACATCGAATGCGGTGGTGTCGACGCTGACGCCGGCCTCGCGGCAGATGTCGGCGGTGAGGTCGAGCGGGAAGCCGTAAGTGTCGTGCAGCTTGAACGCCAGCTCGCCGTCGAAGATGCCCGCCGCGGGCAGGGCCTTCAATTGCGATTCGAGGATGCCCATGCCGTGCTCGATGGTTTCGAAGAAGCGCTCCTCTTCCTGCCGCAGGATGTCCATCACGCGGTTCTGGGCGGCAACCAGTTCGGGATAGGCCTCGCCCATCGCCACCACCAGATCGGGAACGATGCGGTAGAAGAAGGCGGCGCGTGCGCCGAGCTTGTAGCCGTGACGGATGGCACGGCGAATGATGCGCCGAAGCACGTAGCCGCGGCCCTCGTTGCCGGGGATGACGCCGTCGACGATGAGGAAGGAGCAGGCGCGGATGTGGTCGGCGATGACTTTCAGCGAGTTGTTGGTGATATCGCTGGTGCTTGTCTCGCGCGCGGCGGCGGCTATCAGCGCCTGGAACAGGTCGATCTCGTAGTTGGAGTGCACGCGCTGCATCACCGCGGAAATGCGCTCCAATCCCATGCCGGTGTCGACGCTGGGCTTGGGCAGCGGATGCATCGTCCCGGCCTCGTCGCGGTTGAACTGCATGAACACGTTGTTCCAGATCTCGATGTAGCGGTCGCCGTCCTCGTCCGGCGAGCCGGGCGGGCCGCCGGCGATCTCGGGGCCGTGGTCGTAGAAGATCTCGGTGCAGGGACCGCAGGGGCCGGTGTCGCCCATCGCCCAGAAGTTGTCGGAGGCGTAGCGCGCGCCCTTGTTGTCGCCGATGCGGACGATGCGATCCGTCGGCACGCCGACCTCGTTGGCCCAGATGTCATAGGCCTCGTCGTCCTCGGCGTAGACCGTTATCCAGAGCTTGTTGGTCGGCAGCTTGAGCACGTCGGTGAGAAATTCCCAGGCGTACTTGATCGCCTCGCGCTTGAAGTAGTCGCCGAAGCTGAAGTTGCCCAGCATCTCGAAGAAGGTGTGGTGGCGTGCGGTGTAGCCGACGTTCTCGAGGTCGTTGTGCTTGCCGCCGGCGCGCACGCAACGCTGCGACGATACCGCGCGGGTAAAGGGTCGCTTGTCCTGGCCGGTAAAGACGTCCTTGAATTGCACCATGCCGGCGTTGGTGAACAACAGGGTCGGATCGTTGCCCGGCACCAGCGGGCTGGACGGCACGACGGTGTGGCCCTTGGAGGCGAAGAAATCGAGGAAGCTCTGGCGGATGGTGCTGCTTTTCATGGTGTTGTAATGGCGTTGTGCGTCGACGGCGGGCAAAAAAGGATTGTATCCGCTAAAGTTCCGCGATTACAGGCGGCAAAGGCAGCGAAAATGGACGAAAACGCAGTGATCGCAGCGACGCGGGAATGGATCGAAAAGGCCGTGATCGGCCTCAACCTGTGTCCGTTCGCCAAGGCGGTCTATGTGAAAAACCAGGTGCGCTTCGTGGTCAGCCATGCGCCGCATCTGGACGGCTTCCTCGAGGATCTCGACCGCGAACTCGATTTTCTTGCCGCCGCCGATCCGGACCAAGTCGACACGACGCTGCTGATCCACCCCACGCTGCTGCCGGATTTCCTCGATTTCAACGATTTCCTGCAGATTGCCGAATCCGCGGTGGGCGAGCATGGGCTGGAAGGGGTGATCCAGATCGCCAGCTTTCATCCGGCCTTCCAGTTCGAGGGCACCGAACCCGACGACATGGGCAACTTCACCAACAGGGCGCCGTTTCCCACCCTGCATCTGCTGCGCGAGGCGAGTATCGCGCGGGCGGTGGCTGGGTTTCCCGAAGCCGAAACCATCTACCAGCGGAATATCGAGACGCTGAAGGCGCTAGATCATGCTGGATGGCGCGCCTTGTGGCGCAAACCCTGACCTCAGTCCAAGCGTAGGCGGCAGGGGGTAAGAAATTTCTACTTGCATGAGCCTGTTCGCTTCATTAATCTAACGTTCGTTAGATTGTAATCATGTTAGGCGCCCCATGACCGACCCCAGCCGCATCATCAAGGACCGTCTCTATGCCCATGTGGCGCGCATGGGCAAGGCCATTTCCAGCCCCAAGCGGCTGGAGCTTATTGAGATCCTCTGCCAGGGCGAAAAGACCGTCGAGCAGCTTGCCGCCGACGCACAGATATCGGTCAAGCTCGCCAGCGCCCATCTCAAGGACTTGCGCCAGGCGCAACTGGTGGAAACCCGACGCGACGGCAAGTACATCCATTACCGGCTGGCCTCGCTGTCGGTGGGTGATTTCTGGGTGGCGCTACGGGCCCTGGCCGAGGATCGGTTGGTCGAACTGCAACTGGCCCTGGCGCAACTGGCCGAGCACAGCGAGGAACTGTCGCCACTTGCCCCGGAGGAGCTGCTGAAGCGTGCCGCGCGTGGCGAGGTGGTGGTGATCGATGTCCGGCCGCGTGAAGAGTACGACACCGGGCATTTGCCGCACGCGCAATCGCTGCCGCTGAGCGAGCTGCGTTCGCGCATCAAGGAGTTGCCACGCAACAAGCTCGTGGTGGCCTATTGCCGCGGACCGTTCTGCCTGTGGGGCAAGGATGCCGTTGCGCTGTTGCGTGGACAGGGCATCGAGGCCATGCGCCTGCAGGACGGTGTGCCGGAATGGCGGGCCGCGGGGCTGCCGCTGGAAACCACAAACAACTAATCAGGAGGCTTGCCATGTTTTTCCGTCAGCTGCTGGCCAAGGAAGCCACCCTGTCCTACTTTTTCGGCTGCGGTTCCTGCCATGTCGGCGTCGCCGTCGACCCGGTGCTCGGCGATGAGCAGTGGTTCATCGACGAGGCGGCGAAGCAGGACGTCAGGATTACCCATGTGATCGATACGCATGTCCATGCCGACCACTATTCCGGCGGCCGCAAGCTGGCCGAGTTGAGCGGCGCAGCCTATTGCCTGCATGCGTCCAACGCCGGTCGCGTGAACTACCCATTCGAGCCGCTGATGGACAAGCAGCGCATCGAGGTCGGCAACGTGCTGGTCGACGTGGTTCACACGCCCGGCCACACGCCCGACTCCATCTGCCTGGTGGTGACCGACAAGCGCCGCACGGAAGCGCCGTGGTTCGTGCTCACCGGCGACACCCTGTTCGTCGGCAGCGCAGGCCGCCCGGATCTCGCAGGCAAGGAGACCGAGATGGCGGCGCAGCTCTTCGATACCCTGCAGCAGCGCTTGCTTACCCTGCCGGCGGAGGTCGAGCTGTATCCCGGCCACACCTCGGGCAGTGCCTGCGGCGCAGGCATGTCGGGCAAGCCGATGTCGACACTCGGATTCGAAAAACGCTCGAATCCCTTGCTGTCGATGAGCCGTGATGAATTCGTCGCCGCGCTGACCGAAACGATCCCGCCGCGTCCTGCGGAAATGGATCGCATGGTCACCTTCAACCTCGGTAAGTGAAAGTGTCATTCGCCCGGGAAATGGCCCAGATGGCGGACGAGTACCGCTACGGCATTCGCCAAAACCTCGCCCAGTTCTCGCACCAACTGGTGCAGGTGTTCTTCGTCGGCCTCACCATCGGCATGTTCCGCACCGTGGTGCCGGCGCTCGCCGAATCCGAGTTCGGCGTCGCCAAGGGCTCGTTCATGATGCTGATGGCCTTCGTCACCGCCTTCGGCTTCGTCAAGGGCACACTCAATTTCGTCGCCGGGCGCATGTCGGAACGCATGGGCCGCAAGAAGGTGCTGTTCATCGGCTGGCTGGCTGCGGTACCCATTCCCTTCATGATCCTGCACGCCCCGAACTGGGGCTGGATCGTTGCCGCGACCATTTTGCTGGGCGTTAACCAGGGCCTCGCCTGGTCGATGACGCAGACCTCCAAGCTCGATCTCAGCACCGCCGAGCAACGCGGCTTCACCATCGGCCTCAACGAATTCTCCGGCTACTTCGGCGTCGCGGTGGCGGGCATCGTCACCGGCTACCTGGCTACCGCTTATGGGCCGCGAGAAGGGCTGATGCTGTTCGGTGTCGTGGTGGTAGCCGCCGCCGGGCTGCTGACCTTGCTGTGGGTGAAGGACACGCTGCCGTGGGCGCATGCCGAAGGCAAAAAGCACGCCGCCGGATTGATGACCGGACCAACGCCGCGCTACCCGTCCAATATTTCCGCCACGCCCACCACTTGGGAAGTGTTCACCCTGATGTCGTGGCGCGATGCGCGCATGGCCTCGGTCAGCCAGGCCGGTCTGGTGGAGAAATTCGTCGATGCCCTGGTGTGGGTGTTCTTTCCGGTCTATCTGTATCAGCACGGCCTGAGCCTCGCCGGCATCGGCTGGGTGGTCGGTGTCTACGGCTTCGTCTGGGGCATGTCGCAGTTCCTCACCGGCCATCTTTCCGACCGCATCGGCCGCAAGAAACCCATCGTGTGGGGCATGTGGCTGTGCGGTGCCGGCGTCGCCCTGGTGCTGCTGGGCGAGGGCGAATTGTGGTGGTCGTTCGCCGCCGCGATGATGGGATTCGGCATGGCGCTGCTGTATCCGACGCTGTCCGCAGCCGTCTCCGACATCGCCCACCCCAACTGGCGCGGCTCGGCTATCGGCATCTATCGTTTCTGGCGCGACCTCGGCTACGGCATCGGCGCGCTGCTGCTGGGGGCGGTGGCGGCACTCGCCGGCGGCATCGAAGCAGGTTTCTGGTTCACCGCCACCGCCATGTTTGTTTCCGGCCTGATCGTGCTGCTGGCGTGCGAGGAAACCCACCCGCGCCTCAACCCGGCCGCCGATTGATTTTTTCAACAAGGAATTCGCATGAACAAAGCACTCATTGCCCTGCTGGCCAGCCTCTCGCTGCTGGCTGCGCCCTCGCATGCCGAGGACGATCCGGCCGTGGTCGACGCGCTGTCCGGTTACATGGACTTCGCCGAGTACGGCAGCAGCCTGATCTGGCCGGAGCAGATCCCCAGGGAGGACTGGAAGAAAGTCTTCATCGTCGACGCCCGCGATGCCGCGCAGTACGCCAAGGACCACATCCCCGGCGCTATCAACATCGACTGGCGGCAGGCCGTGGCGCGCCGCGCCGAACTGCCGAAGGACCGCATGGTGGTGATGTACTGCAATTCCGGCTCGCTTTCGGCGCAGGCGGTGTTCGCCCTGCGCCTGCTCGGCTACGACAACGTCAAGGTGCTGCAGGACGGCATCGAGGGCTGGAAGAAGAAGGGCGGCTTCGAGGCCCACGCCCGTGCCAGCCAACCGGCCGGGCACTGATCCCTGCCAGGCTTGCCCAGTGCGGGCGGGCTCATTGGACCATTCCGCAATCGCTTCGCAGAGGCGATCATTCAGTCTTTCCATCCGCGCCGAACCACCATGTCCAGACAATCGAGCATCCTTGAACTGCGCAATGCGCTGTCGTCGGTCATCGTCGGCCAGCAGAATCTGCTCGACCGGCTGATCATCGGCCTGCTCGCCGACGGCCACGTGCTGGTCGAAGGCCTGCCGGGGCTGGCCAAGACGACCGCGGTGAAGACGCTCGCCGCCGCCATCCACGGCAGCTTCCGTCGCATCCAGTTCACCCCCGACCTGCTGCCCGGCGACCTCACCGGCACAGATGTCTATCACGAGGGCCAGTTCGAGTTCATCGAGGGCCCGCTGTTCCACGAGATCATTCTCGCCGACGAGATCAACCGCGCCCCGGCCAAGGTGCAGGCCGCGCTGCTCGAGGCGATGCAGGAACACCAGATCACGGTGGGCGGGGTGACGCGCCCGCTGCCGCCGCTGTTCATGGTGATGGCGACACAGAATCCGCTCGAGCAGGCCGGCACCTACCCGCTGCCGGAAGCGCAGCTCGATCGCTTCCTGCTGCACGTGTCGCTCGACTACCCCAGCGACGCCGAGGAACTCGACATCCTGCGCCGCGACCGCGCGCATGCGGCGAGCGCCGGCCATGTGCCGGTGACTGCGGTGATCGATACCGCCACCGTGCTGGCGGCGCGCGCAGAGGTGCAGCAGGTGCACGTGTCGGATGAGGTCGAGCGCTACATCGTCGCCCTGGTGCGCGCCACCCGCGCGCCCGGCGAATGGCGCGCCGACTGGGCCAAGGCGGTGGACGTGGGCGCCAGTCCGCGCGCCTCGCTCGCCCTGCTGCATGCTTCGGCCGCTGCCGCCTATCTGCGCGGCCGCGACTACGTGACGCCGGACGACGTGCGCGAACTGGCCGGCGATTGCCTGCGTCATCGCATCACGCTGAGCCTCGACGCGCGTCTGCAGAAACTCGATCGCGACGCCTTTGTCGCCGGTCTGCTCGAGGCCGTGCCCGCGCCGTGAGGCTGGCGAAACTCAGGGACTGGATGCGCGGGAATGCTGCGCCCGATTCGGGGGTGCGGCTCCACGCACCGCTGATCGCGGCGGCCGACATGGCCGCACTTGCCACGCAGGCCAGCCTGCTGACGGCGCAGCCGCTGCGCGAAGTCCACGACCACCATGCCGGCGACTGGGCGTCGCGCTGGCTCGGGCGCGGGCTCGACTTCGAGGAGTCGCGCCTCTACAGCCCGGGCGACGATATCCGCGACATGGACTGGCGCACCACCGCGCGCACCGGCCGCGCCCACCTGAAAGTCTATCGCGAGGAGCGTCAGCCGCTGGTGCATCTGGTGGTGGATCGCGGCGCGACGATGCGCTTCGGCACGCGCCGTCGCCTCAAGGTCGCCCAGGCGGCAAGGGTGGCTGCGGTGCTGGCCTTTGCCACCGTCGGACACGGCGGCGTGATCGGTGCCACGCTGTGGGACGATCAGGACGAAACCCTGCCGGCACGCCACGGCCGTCTGGCAGCACTCGGCCTGATAGGCCAGGCGGCGACGCCGTGTCCGCCGCTTGCCGACCCCGCTCCGACCGACGCCCTGCAGCATGCCGACCGTCTCGCCGCGCTGGAAGCCAGCCTGCCGCGCGGTGCGCGGCTGGTGCTGATCAGCGATTTCGCCTGGCTCGGCGACGCCCACGAGACCCTGCTGGCGCGGCTGGCGGAGCGTTTCGACGTGACGGCGGTGCAGATCGTCGACCAGGCCGAGCGCGCCCTGCCGGAAATGGGATCGGTGTGTTTCCACGACATGGTGAGCGGCCAGCGGGTGTGGCTCGATACCGCGCGGGCTTCGCTGCGCAGCGACGTTCGCAACGCTTTCACCCAGCATCTGGCGACGCAGGCCGCGCGCCTGGCCCGCGCCGGGGTGCGCCATCTGCAGGTCGGCAGCGAAGCCGACGATCTGGTCGCAGTGCTGGTGCATGGCTGACCCGCGCAACGAACTGGCGGACATCATCGCGCCGGCCGCGCCCGCGGTGGCGGCGACTGTGGGCGGCGGCGCTCTGCTGCCGTGGGCCCTGGCGGCGATGGCCTTTATCGCGACCGTCGTTCTGGCTGCCTGGCTGTGGCATCGCCGCCGCCCGCTGCGCGCCCTGAACGCGATTGCCGTTGCCGCGGCGCAGCGGCAGACCAGTCCCTCCGCGCTGGCGGCCCGGCTCGATGCCTGGGCGCGCATGCGTTTTCGGCTGGCGCGGGTGGAGGCGGCAAATTGTCCGGCCCGTCTCGATGCAGACGCCTGGTCAAGCTGGGCCGAGACCCTGGAGCAACTGCGCTTTGCCGCGCCGAAACCCGACGGTTTCGAGGAACTGGCAGCCCTGTGCGAGCGCGCCCGTCAATGGAGCCGGCATGCTTGAACTGGCGCAGCCACTCTGGTTGTTGCTGTTGCTGCCGCTGGCGGGCTGGGTCGGGCTCGCCTGGCGGCGCGCGCAGGGCGAGGCGCCGGCGGTGGTGTTCAACCATCCGGCGCTGCCGCTGGCGGCGGTCACGCGCCTGCCGGCGCCCAGCCTGCGCTGGCCGGTGGTGTTGCGCGGACTGGCCTTCGCCCTGTTGGTGCTGGCGCTGGCGCAGCCACGTGAAGTGGGTGACTGGATAACGCCGCCTCCCGAGGGACGCGACATGGTGCTGCTGATCGACACCTCGCTCACCATGAGCATCAGCGACTTCAGGCAGGGCGAGCGTGAAGTCGAACGCATGACGGTATTGAAGGAGACACTGGGGCGCTTCATCGACGGCCGGTCCGGCGACCGCTTCGGCGTGATCGTGTTTGGCAGCGAGGTGGCGACGCTGACCCCGCCGACCTTCGACCGCGCCCATGTCGCCGCGCAGATTCAGCGTATCCAGGTCGGCATGGTGGGCAACGACACCGCGCTCGGCGATGCGCTCGGCATGGCGCTGAAACAGGTGCGCACGCGACGTCTGCGGCCGGCCATCATCCTGGTCAGCGATGGTGCCGACAGCAACGCCGGCACCCTGACGCCGGCCGAATCGCTGGCGGTGGCGCATCAGGCCGGGGTGGCGATCCATGCCCTGCAGTTCGGCAGCGACCCGTTTGCAGCGGGGCGCGCAGCCAGCGCCGGGTCCGCCTTGACCGAGTCCGACCCGCAGCCCGATCTCGCCGACCTGGCGCGGCTGACCGACGGCCAGTATTTTTCCGTCGCCAGCGCCGACGATGCCGAGCGGGTGATCCAGGCAATCGATCGATTCGAACCGACTCTCTCGCCGCCGGCGCAGCACCGCCAGGTGCGCGAGTGGTACTGGGTCGTATTGGCGCTGGCGGCCGCTTTGCTGGTCTGGGCGCGTTGGCTGGTTTCCAGGCGAAGCGCATGATCGATCAACTGCAGCAACTGCACTGGCGCGAACCGCTGTGGCTGCTCATGGCGGCGGTGCCGCTGCTGTTCGGCTGGTGGCGCAGCCGCCGCCGTGCGCGCTTGCTGCGCTACGCCGACGCCGAGCTGCTGCCGTGGGCGGCCAGCCTGCCCGCCGCGCAAGCAGCAGCCTGGCCGCGCGCGTTGGGACATGCGCTGGCCTGGCTGCTGCTGGCGCTGGCGGCGGCCGGGCCGCGGCTGCCGCTCGAACTGCGCGAGGGCCAGGCCACGCCGCGCCACCTGCTGACCGTGATGGCGGTGCTGGACCTGTCGGCCTCGATGCGCGCTGCCGACATCGTTCCGGATCGCCTCGCCCGTGCGCGACTCGAGCTGCTCGACTGGCTGCCGCGTCTGCAGGGTGAACGCGTCGGGCTCATCGTCTATGCCGGCGAGGCGGGCATGCTGCTGCCGCCGACCGATGACCCCGAATTGTTCAGGCGCATGCTCGACCAGGCCGACCCGCGCCTGATCGAGGCACAAGGCACGAACCTGGCGGCCGCGCTCGACCTGGCTCGCACGAAACTCGAAGCTTCGCCAGGGCAAGCCAAGGCCATCCTGCTGGTGACCGACGCCGAGGCCGACAGCGTCGACGATGCCGGCCTGGCTGCCGTCGAGGCCCTGCGCCAGGCCCGGCTGCCGCTGTTCGTGCTCGGCGTCGGCAGCGAGGCGGGCGCCCCGGTGCCGCTCCCCGACGGCGGTTTCGCCGAGGACGACGCGGGCCAGGTGCTGAGCCGTATGGCCACGTCTGTCTACGCGCAGTGGGCGCAGGCCAGCGGCGGCCGCTTCGCCGCAGTGAGCGATGGTGATGCCGACTGGGAAGCTCTGCATCAGCGCGGCATCGCCTCGCTGCCGGGCGACCCGACCGCGCCGCAGGCCTCGACCGCGTGGCGCGAGCTCTATGCCTGGTGCCTGGCGCCTGCGCTGGCCTTGTTGATGGCGCTCTCCCTGCCGCGACGGGTGGTGGTGCTGCTCGCCCTGGTGATGCTGCTCCCTGCGCTGGCGCCGCCCGCCGCGTGGGCCGACGAGGCCACGGCATGGAAGGCCTGGCAAAGCAAGGATTTCAGTCGTGCGCAGATCCTCTATACGCAGGCAGGGGGTTACCGCGGCCACATGGGGGCGGGCGCGGCTGCCTGGCGCCAGGGCGAGTATGCGACGGCGGCGCGCCACTTCGGCACCGCCCTGCTGTTGGCGGAGAACGAGCGCCAGCGAGCCGACGCGCTCTACAACCTTGGCAACGCCCACTACGGCCGCGGCCAGTGGCAGGCCGCCTGGGAAGCCTTCGAAACGGTGCTGAAGATGCGGCCCGGCGATGCCGGGGCGAGCGCCAATCGGGACCTGGCATGGCAGCGTCTTGTCCGCCAGCGCCGCGAGGCACCGATGCAAAGCGATCTCGGCGGACGCCGCGGCTTACTCGCTGAAGGCAATATCCAGCTCGACGGCCAGAGCGGCCGCATGCCCGACGATCCCGAGTTCGCAGCGTCGGGGATGCAGGTCGAGCGCGACGCGACGGCGGCAGCAGGGGCGCAGGCGGCGGGGACGGGCGTGACTGCGGAACGGCGAGCGCCGACGGTGGATCCGCAACTTGCGGCGTCCGGCCTGAAAAAGCTCGATCGCCTGCAGGACCGCCCGACCACCCTGCTGCAGAACCTGCTGAAGCAGGATGCCCGCCACGATGACGCTGAGCGACCGCCATGGTGAAGCCATTTCTGGCCTTGATTCTGCTGGCCGCAGGCGGCGTCGACGCAGCCTCGTTGAGTGCGCAGCTCGACCGCAACGCGGCGGCGCTGGGTGAGCCGCTGAGCTTGACCGTGCAGGCGCAGGGGATCAGCCTCGACGCGCTCGACGTCGCGCCGCTCATGGCAGATTTCGAGGTGTTTTCGCGCACCCTCAGCCGCAGTACGGACAGCGAAGCCCTGGTGCTGACGCTTTACCCGCGCAAGGCTGGCAGCCTGCAGTTGCCGGCGCTGACCCTTGAGACACGTAGCACTGCCGCACAGCAGATCACCGTGACCGACGGCAGCGACAGCGTGCCGCAAGTAACGGCCACCTGGGTGCTTGAGCCGCCAGAGCCGCGGGTCGGCGAGCCGGCTCGCCTCAGCCTGGCGATCTGCGACGATGGCGGGCTGCAGTGGCGGCGGCCCATGCTGCCGATCCAGAGCGGCCATACCTTGCGCGCCCTGGGCGAGGAAGAGGGGCCAGCCGAGCACGCTGGCGAGCCCTGCACCCTGCAGCGTTTTCATTGGGCGCTGTTGCCTACCCGGGCGGGGGCCGCCAGCATCGACCTGCCGATGCTCGATGCCAGCCGCTTCGGCCAGCGCCTGCGTTTTCCGGGCCCATCGATTACCTACCGGGCCACGGCGCTGCCGGCCTGGCTGCCGGCGCAGGTGCCGCCGGTCGCAGCGCAGATCGTGGCCGAGCCGCTGCCTGCGCGCTGGCCGCTGGGGCGCCCGCTGGACCGGCGCTTCGAGGTTACCGGCGGCTACAGCGCGGACGGCCTGAAGGCGCTGCTCGCGCTGCAACTGCTTGATTCGCCTGCCCTGGGCCTGTATCCGCCGCTGGTCGAGGTGATGGAGAACGAAGACATGAATTCGCCCCTGACGCGTCATGCCGTCACTTTGTTCTGGCTGCCGCGTGCCAGCGGCGAGGTGATCGTGCCGACGCTGCGCCTGCCCTGGTACGACACCGAGCGCGGGCGTCTCGCTGCAAGCGTGGTCGAAGGCAAAACCCTTTCCGTGTTCGATCCGCGCTGGCAGCGCGCCAGGCAGGTCGCAGGCGCGCTTGCCTCGCTCGTCCTCGTGGTCGCCGGCGTTTGGCAGCTGCGCCGCATGCTGGGCTGGCGCCTGGCGCGTCGGCGGGGCCTGCGTGCAATCCGCACGGCAGGCGACGTCGCGGCCCTGGCACGGAGCGTGCGGAGCTTCTCGCTAGGGGGTGAAGACACCGCGGCAAGCCTCGATGACTGGCAGCGCCGCCTGCGTAAGGAAACAGGGCAAGACGCCGCAGCGGCAGTGCGCCAGCTCGAACAACAGGCTTACGGCCTGGTTGGGAGCGACCTCGACGCGCTGAAGCAGGCTTTTCTGCGCCCGCTCTCGGCGGTCCGGCCGAAGCGGAACCGGGGTCCTTGAAGACGACGACCGCTCGCGGAGGAAATAAAAAAACCCCGACTCGCAAGGAGGCGGGGTTCATCAGGGCGTGCCCCGGGGCTTGCGCCCCGTTTTCCGGAGGCCTCCGGGTCAGGACAGGCTTCCCCGGTAGCTGGAAATGCCCGGGTTGTTCTTGCCGATGCCGGCGATTTTCGGCGTGTTCAGCTTGACATCCTTGATCACCTTCTTGTCGCGCAGGTAGCTGGCGACCACGTCCCAGATCGGCTCGCCGGTGACGCCTTCACCCACCGGTGCCCAGCCGGCGACCTTGTAGTTCTTGCCTGCTTCCACCGGCTTGCCCTTGATGCGCATGTCGGTGATGCGCTTGCCGATGCTGGCGTTGGGATTGACGGTGTACTCGATGCCGCCGACACGAACCATGTCGCCGCCCTGCTGGTAGTAGGGGTCGGCGTTGAACAGGTTGTCGCAGACGTCTTCCATGATGGTCTTGATGGTCTCGCCGGTCATGGTGTTGAGCGTGGTCTGCGGGTAGGTGATGGCGGTCTGGTCCATCAGCCGTTCCATGGTGATGACGTCGCCCGGCAGCAGCGTGGTGCCCCAGCGGAAGCCCGGCGAGAAGGCGGCGTCGGCGCCCTTGACGGCCATCAGCGCATCGACCAGCACCTGGTCCCAGGTGCCGTTGAAGTTGCCGCGGCGATAGAGGAAGTCGTCGGTGACGGCGAGCTTCTCGTTGAGCTTGTCCTCGTAGGGCGCGCGCACCTTCTTGATGAAAGCAGCCATGTCCTGGTCGGGCGGCAGCAGGTTGGAGAACACCGGCAGCAGGCGATACTTGTAGCTGGCCACGCGCTTGCCCTTGACCTCGAAGTCCATGACGCCGAGGAACTTGCCGTTGGAACCGGCGTTGGTCACCAGGGTGATGCCCTTGGCATTCTTGACCTGCACCGGTTGCGGCACGCCGTCGTGGGTGTGGCCGCCGAAGATGGCGTCGATTCCGGTGACGCGGCTGGCCATCTTGAGGTCGACGTCCATACCGTTGTGCGACAGCACGACCACCACCTGTGCGCCCTTGGCGCGTGCCTCGTCGACCCATTTCTGCATGCTGTCGTCGCGAATGCCGAAGCTCCAGTCCGGCACCATCCAGCGGGGGTTGGCGATCGGGGTGTAGGGGAAGGCCTGACCGATGACGGCGACCTTGACGCCGTTCTGCTCCTTCATGGTGTAGGGCTGGAATACCTGGTCGCCGAAGTCATTGGTGACGACGTTCTGCGCGACGTAATCTACGCCGGCCTTCTTGAAGTCGCCGTTTACGATTTCCATCACCCGCTCGGCGCCGAAGGTCGACTCCCAGTGCGGCGTCATGATGTCGACGCCGAGCTTGATGCACGCATCGACCATGTCCTGGGCGTTGGTCCACAGGGAGGTGGCCGAGCCCTGCCAGGTGTCGCCGCCGTCGAGCAGCAGGGCACCGGGACGCTGTGCACGGATCTTGTCGACCAGGGTCTTGAGGTGGGCAAAGCCGCCGACCTTGCCGTAGACCCTGGCGGCTTCGGTGAAATCGAGATAGGTGAAGGCGTGCGCTTCGGCGCTGCCGGGCTTGATGCCGTACTTCTTCAGCAGGTGCTGGCCGACGATATGGGGGACCTTGCCGACTGCATCGCCGACGCCGATGTTGACGTTGGGCTCGCGGAACCACACCGGCAGCAACTGGGCGTGGCAATCGGTGAAGTGCATGAAGGAAACGTTGCCATGGCGCGGCACGTCGTAGAAATTGGCGGGCGCCTTGCCGGCCAGCGCGGACTTGCTGTCCAGCGCCATGCCGGAAGCGGCGGCAACGGCGAGCAGTTGCATAAACTCGCGACGGTTCATGTGCATAGGAATCTCCTCGGAGGTATACGGGGGAACATGAATTTCAATTTTGAACGGGCAGGAGAGGGCGGTAAATAGTAGCTCCGGCTCATCCGCGTAAACAAAAAAGCCCGGTTTCCCGGGCTTTTCTGCAGCAGCGATGCTTACTTGCGGAATACCGAAGCTTGCATCGGCAGGCCGTTGGACAGCGAGGAGTGGAAATACTCCAGGTTGTTCATGATCTCGCCACCCTGAGGCGGCGGAACCTGGCGAACCTGGCTGAAGCAGCCTTGATAGCGCTGTTGCAGCGTCACCAGATTGTCGCCGCCGCGGAACACCGGCCAGTGCGTCGCATGGCCGATGGGCGGCGAGATCAGCTCGGAACGCAGACGCGTGCCGCCATTCTGCACGTGGCAACTGGCGCAGGCGAAGTTGAGCTGACCCTTGCGGGTGTAGAACGTCTTCTTGCCCGCGTTCCACGCTTCCATGGCCTTGGGTCCCTCGACCTTGATGTTCATCAGCATGCCGTCGGACAGCGTGCGCATGTAGGCGGTGAGCGTGCCCATGGTCTTCATGTCGTTGACTTTGTAGGCCTCTTCGCCGTTGGCGACGCGGCAGTCGTTGATGGCGTCGTGCAGGGTGATCACCTTGCCGCGGGCGTCGTCGAACATCGGGTAGTTTCCGGCGATGTTCTTGCCGCCGTTCGGCAGGCAGTCGGCGTAGGTCTTGCCGCTCTTCAGCGGGGTCTCCCACATCTTTCGGCCCTGGTCGACTATTTCCATGAACGGCGGGAACTCCATGATGGCGTCGTACTGGGATTTGCTGTCGGCATCGAATGCCAGTGCGCCGTAGACGTAGTCCTCGACTTTGACGTTGGGGTACTTGGTGGTGAAGTACTTGATCAGATCCTGCCGGTCCTGCTCGGGTGTCGCATGCGCGGTGGCCGCGCCGAGAACGATCCCCAGGCCCGCGATGCCGGCGATCAGCTTGGTGATGGTTTGTTTTTTCATGCCTTCCTCCAGAAACCTGTGAATAAATCGGAGCGGGGCACTGTGTGCCCCGCCCGTTTACTGCGCTGAATCTCAGCCGACGGTCGCTTCGGCGGAGTTCTTGTCGCCCTTGTTGTCGTTCCAGTTGACGGTGACCTTGTCGCCTGCCTTGGCGCCCTTGACCTTGAAGCCGAGGTAGGGGTTGCGCGACACGCCGCCGCCCATGCCTGCTTCCAGCACGGTGGCGCCGTTCAGTGTGGCGGTCACATCAGTGATGTAGTGGGCCGGGACCAGCTGGCCGGTCTTGGCGTCCTTGCGCAGACCGGTTTCCATCGGGTGGTTCATCAGTACTTTGATATCGGCAACGTCACCCTGCATGGTGGCGCGGATTCTCATCGGTTCAGCCATTTGGCATTCCTTTCCTAAATTATGTTCAGTTCAATACGGTTCGGTCGGATGGCGGACGGATCAACCGCCGCAGCCGCCGATGGTGACCTTGACTTCCTTGGCCGCCACGTAGGTCTTGCCACCGGCAGTGACGACGGCACGCACCAGCGAGGTGGCGCCCATCTTGATGCGGGTCGAGACGAAGCCCTCGGCGCCGCCCTTGAAGCCGAAGTCGGCGACCAGCGGGGTGTTGTTCTTCTCGGCCAGGATGGCGATGGCGGTGGTGCCGGCGATGCCGCTGGTGATTTCCACCGGGACCACGGCACCGTTTTCGGCGATGTCCGGGGCCTTGATGGTGATGTCCTTGGAATCGGTCGGAGACGGGATGCCCATGGCGCTCATGGCGTCGGCCATGGACCTGGCATCAAAGGCAGTGCGCGGGGATACGGCGAAGGCCTGGCCGGGCTTGAGCAGGCCGGCGGCAACTGCCACGGCGACGGTACCGGCACCGGCGGCACCTTTCAGAACGTTTCTGCGAAGTGAGTTCATCAGCAAATCTCCTTGGTTAAGTGATTAAAGACCGTAAATAAAGTCAACAACCTTGTCGATTTCCGCTTCGGTCAGCACCTGGTGCTTGCCGAAGGGAATCATGGTGGAGCTGGGGTTGAAGGCGGTGGCGTCCCAGATCTGGGCGCGCAGCTTGGCCTTGTCAGGGAAGCGGGCGCTCATGGCGATGAGGGGAGGGCCATACAGGCCAGTTGATTCCGCGTCAGGCACGGTGGGCATGCCATGGCAGGCCAGGCAGTTGCCCTTCCTGTTGTTGAACGCGAGTTCCTTGCCGGTCATTTCCTTCGGTGCGGCGGCGGCCGCCTGGGCCAATACGCTGGTGGACAGCATGATGGTGCTGATAGCACAGGCCGCGGTTACCAGATGCAACTTCCGCATAGTCATCCTCCTATTATTTGACGGGGTAAGTAAGCGTTTACCGAGGGTAAGGGCATCGCGGTTCACGCTATCCAGTGATGGATGGGACATAGCATAGTGGAATTGGTTTTTATGGCGCAAGACGAAGCGCGGATATTTCCGCCAGAAAATCGGGGTAAATTCCTACCAGCCGCGCCAATGAAGGGATTCAAGGGAGGCGCCTCAGGGATTGCGCTGGGCCTTTTGCATTTCCTGCCATGCGCGCCGTCGCGCCTCGGCCGCGGAAAGCTCATGAAAACTGCCGTCCCCGGCCTTGATGCCGAGCGAGATCTGCTCGATGGCGGCGACCAGATTGCCGGACAAGGCAGCAGCTTCAGCCTGTGCGCGATGGCTTTGCAGACGCTGTCCCAATTGCGCGTGGGCCTTGGCGGACAGGGTCCACAGACGCCTGTCGTGCGGTGTCTGGTTGCGCTGCTTTTCCAGGACGGCCAGGCTTTGTTCTGCGCGGCCTGCATTCAACAGCGCCTCACTATAGCCATAGAGCAGGGGCCTTGAACCCGGGTAGCGCGCCAGACCCGCCTCGAAGCGCTGCAGCGCCAGTGTGGGCTTGCCGGCTTCTAGCGCAGCTCGGGCGGCCAGTTGGTGGATCATCGGGCTGTTGCCGGACGATGCCAGCAGCGCCTGGACCTGGGTTTCTGCGGCGCGATAGTCGCGTGCC
>Ga0209288_10000253_pt1 | contig 16639 bp, 30 predicted proteins | sample PPLLaktember2015_4_FD_187261 | JGI IMG/M metagenome (GOLD analysis project Ga0209288, IMG submission 187261) | Freshwater sediment microbial communities from Prairie Pothole Lake near Jamestown, North Dakota, USA - PPLs Lake P8 Core (1) Depth... | ecosystem: Environmental > Aquatic > Freshwater...
ATTCCCTAGGGGCGACCGTCTCATAAAAATTACCCCCCCCACGTCAGGATAAAATGTGGATAACTTGTGGACATGTGGATAACTTGTGGATAACTCCAAAAAAGGACGTGGATAACTTGTGCATAACCATTTTGGGACGCATTTAGCAGTTATCAGACGTTTGCAGAGTTATGGTGTTCTTTGTGGCAGCGCTTGCACAGCGTCTCGAGGTTGCTCCAATCATTCCACCGATGCGGCGCGTGAGCACGCTGCACGATGTGGTGCACCTCCTCGCCTGCGAGCCCGCATCGGTTGCACGCTGGGTTCCGCATAAGCCAGTGCCGACGTATCCGCTGCCAGTTGCCACCGCTGAAGCCTGCGACATGGTCGGCCTCAAAGCGCCTCGCGTTGGGAAGACTCGGCCTCGGGTTGAAGACGGGTATTTCCACGTTGGTACTCCTCCACGAATCGGGGTAGGTCGTCTAGGCGGATCATCAACAGCCACGGGCGATGGCTTGACCTCATCAATACCGCGCACGTCTTCTTCCCACGGCTATCGGTGAGCGCCTGATCCAGAAACGCGTACGGGTTCAAGCGCTCGACGCGCTTCACTTCCCACCAAACGTCCATACGGTCACACACGACGTCGGGGTCTTTGTGCCCACCAAAACGGTTTGCGTACTGGGTGACTCGGCGACAGTCGATACCGACGCGTGCTAGCACCTCGCAGGCTTCGAGTTCCCCACGCTTTCCCTTCTCGCGGCTCGATCGTGACATATCCACAGGATATCCACATTTAGCAGCGATGTCTACAGTCTATCTGTAGTCACCCGAGCGACTGCAAACCCCCGAAGGGTTTGCTTGTCGTTGTTCCTTTTAATAGGCAACCACAATTACAATTCTCCCTGCACGACCCTCACAAGCACCTTACGACGGTTGCCAGCCTTGCCTGTGTCCTGTGCGACTTCCTTCACTTTGTTGGTGTTAATCGCCTCCTGCGCCAACCACCGAGCGTGCGACTGCGTGACGCCGCGCTCTTGCGCCTTCGCAATAAGCAAGGTCTTACTGCTTTCGTTATCCACGACTTCGCGCACGAACTCCTCAACCGTCATCGGCTGGGCCTTGCCCTTTTGCGCTGCTTTCTTCGCTGTCCACAGGTCGTCTAGGTTCAAACTAGGGTCCACGGTGACGAACGGTGGGTTCAGCCTCAGCCCCACGGCCATCGGCCTGCGGCTCGATCGGCACTCACCGCGCAGCACCACGCAGCCTTCCTCCATGTGCCGTAGGAACGCGAGGTGGGTATCCGTAGCCCGTGCGATGGCACCAGCCCCCGAGCCGACGTCGGTGGTGGCCTTATTCGACTGGTCGCCCTTCGATGAGTGGTGCACGTTGATAATGGCAGCACCGCTAAACTCGGCGATGCGGTCGAGGTGGTTGTAAACGCCCGTCATCTCGCCGTTGGCGTTCTCATCGACGCCATTGAGGAATCGGTAGAAAGCGTCCAGTGCGATTACATCGAACGCGCCGCGCCCTGCGGCCCGTAGCGTGGCCTCGACGTCCTCGAGGGTTGCCATGCGCCCGCGAACGAACGCCACGCGTACACGCTCGTCAAAGAGCTCTTTTTTGATGCCAAGCGCCTCGACGACGTTCGCCATGCGGTTCTTCGCAGTCTCGGGGTGTAGTTCGTTGTCCACCAAGAGCACCCTCGACTGAGTGCACTGGCGGCCGAGCCACGCGCCGCCGCTCGCGAGCGCCGCGATGAGGTGGTACAGCATCCAAGTTTTGCCTGTCTTGCTCGCGCCGATGAAGTTGCAGATTTCGCCCCTACGCAACAACCCGTCAACGACAAACGGGCGCATCGGTGGCACACCGTCACCGATCGACGGTGAGGCGATTTCAAATGGTGTCGGCTCGTTCATACGATGTACCTCGCGAACGGTGAGCCGCGGTGCAGCACTTTCCAATCCTCGGAAATGTTCAGCCACAGGCGCTCGGTGTGCCGAGGGTCCCAATCCTCAGGAAGTTCGGCGCACAATCGCGCAGCGTGCTCGCACAGGTCGAGAAACTCTTGGGTGTCGTATCCAGCCATCGCCGCCATTGCTGCGTCATAGGCCCCGAGCGCGCCCGCACAGATCAACTTCCACTCCCCCTTCCTATCTCTCATGTAGCCCTCAAACGGCCGCCACGCGCCCATGTGGGGCCGCCAATCGAGCGCCCTGCGAAATGCCGCGAGTTCACCTTCGCTCATGCGTTTGGCTTCTCGTCGGCGCTGAAATTCAACCCACACGCGTACCTGAGCACACAACCCGCTCACCTCGCTTGCACTCATGCCGTACTCAAGCCCTGCGTAATGCGCGGCGAGTTCCCACGTGCACTGGTGCTCGCGTTTCGCGGCCTTCACCTTCTCGGGTAACTCAAACGCGAGCGCCGTCGGTTCCTTCGGCGGCTCGTCCATCCACAATTTAGCGTCCATGCGTGTTGCCTCCGTAAAAAGCACAAGCCCCACGCGGGTGCACGTGGGGCTTGCTCAAGGAGCCACGCGGAGAGGCGGCCGCGAGGGGAATGGTTCAGAACGGGATCTCGTCCGACTCGGCGAGCGAGGTCGGGAAAGGTACACGCTTCAGGTCGGCTCGGCTGACCACTGTAATCGCGTTCACAATGTGCTTGTCCTTCCACGGCTTCAGGACGATTTGCACGCGATCGCCCTTCCCGAGCGGGTCCACGGCTTCGGCCGCCTTCATGTCGTACCAGTCCCAGTATTCCTTTTGGAGGTTGCCGGCTTGGTTCCACTCGATCCCGATGCGCGCTCGCGGGGTTCCCGCCTTGGTAGCCCCTACGTCCCAGTAGCAGACCGTTCCATCGCGGAAAGAAAGGCGGGAATCGGCCGTAGCGGCGTCCGGCTTCACGGGCGCGCCTTGGCCCTGCGCTACGGGCGCGGGCTTCTGCGAGGCTTCTAGGCGGTTCAGAATGGCTCGAATCTCGGCCAGTGCTTCACTCGATGTCATTTGGCATTTCCTCTGCTGTTACGGTTGCGACTCGGTCGCCCATCATCGCAAACAGGTGGCCGCAGCACAGGCGAAGTGCCCGCCCTGCGGCACGGGTCGAGGCCATCGCTCGTCGTGCGAACTGGGGGCGACTGCCCCACGGCTTCTCGTCGTCGGTCACAATCCCCGAGCCTCGGCCGATGACGACACCAGTCGAGCGCTCAAGGATTTCGGCGGTGGCCTCCCATCCCTTTATGCCGTCAATGTCGAAGCGCTTAACCTCGACCTCGCGCACGGCGTAACCGCAGCCCGAAGCGAGCGCCGTAGCCCCCGCGACTTGAACGTATCGCTTGCCTTGCAGCTCGATCGAAAAGGTGCGCACGATATAGGAACCCATTTCTCGGGCTACCTGAGCCTCAAACCGAGCACGTGTCAGCGGCGTCGGCTCAATTGATACTGGCACGATTTCGTTAGTCATTGTGTGCGCTCCCTTCCGGTCGCCAGTTTGTACACCAAGTCCTCCAGCGCCACCAAACGCCGCAGAATCAAACGAGTATCCGGCCCTTTTTCGGTGGCCGCTAAGTTTTGCGCCGTGCGCAAATAGGCTTCGAACCGAACGCCCGCCACGCGCGGCTCGCCTTTCCCTTCTCCACGCACAGCAGCGCCCATTTTCAAATCCTCCGGCGCCATGTTGTCCACAACGTGCCTACGCGTGTGCTCGAGCCCGTAAATGTTCTTGACTAGTACGCGCGCCTCATCGGGCGTGACCCATTCAGGGATATTCATTCGATTTTTCCTTCCGTTGGTGTGGACTTCGCAAACAGCGCCGCTTCGAGCGCTCGAATGCGAGCCGCGCCCGCGCGGAGCGCTTGCGCTAGTTTGCGGTCCGCGGCTTCGTTCACCCTTGCGTAGTAATAGAGAACGTCGGCCTCATCGTCAGCGTCGGGCGTGCGCTGCGCCGTCGGCAGCACGGCATGGTGGAACGCGTAGCAGTGTTGGTGGACATCGCCGCCCTCGCGCCAGCGCTCGTCGCGTTGTTGTTGGGTGGTTTGGCCGCTCATTTCTCCCCCTTAAAGCAGTTCCAGTTAAGAAATTTGGCGTAATCTTTTGAACTTATCACCCCGTGTGCCATGTGCCTGCAAACTTCCCGACGCGCCTCGTCGCGCTCGGCGCGTAGCCGTTCGATCTCGTCGGCGGCCTTGTTGCACAAAGCGGCATCAAGTCCACCCAACATGCGCAGTCGCGTCACGATGTCTTCCGTGCCGCTCATTTCGAGTCCCTCCAATCAACGGCACCGGCGAGCGCTGCGAACACGAGCACGAATAGAGCCCACGTCATGCGCGCACCTCGATCGTTTGGCCCTTGCGCTCTTCTCGGCGCAAGTAAAGTTCAATGGCACGGCGAGCGTGCGCAGCGAGCGGCTTGCCGTCCTTCTGAGCAAGTGCACGCAACCGCGCGTACTGCTCGAGTTTGACCCAAATCGGCTGACCTTTAAGTTTCTCGCGTTGTGGTTCGGTGGGCTCGCTCACGCTGCCACCTTTCCTTCCAAGCGAGCAATGAGCGCTGCGTAGTACGCGGCACCTTCGACGCCTTCGCGCTGGCAGTACGCCAGCCCTTGCTTCGCCTTCTTCAAGCGAACATCAGTGCGATTCTGACGGGTACGGCAACGACGTGATTTCTTACCTTCCATGTTGTGTTCCTTGCGGCTCGGCCGCGATTGAGCCCGAAGGCTAATGCTTCTTCGGCTCGCCGTCAATGCCCGCATTAGCCGAAGTAGGGAATTTTTCGTTCAGCGCTTGCCGACGCTGAGCGCAGCCGCCGCATTTGCCCACCACGGTCTTTACGACGTGTTCCACGCCAGTGGCCTGTAGCACTCGGTGCACGGTGTCGCCGAGCCCTCTACTAGGACCGTTGTAGTGCTCGCAACGATCGCAAGCGGTCACAATCGGAAGCCCGAAGTTTGCGATGCCTTCCTTGCCACAGAAAGCGCCGCGAGCGTGAGTGCATTTCATGTGATGACCACCGCCATCGTTTGTGTAAGCGAATCGGTGTAACTGAACTGGTAACTACAAACCGTGCCGTCGCCCGTGATTTGATCGACGCAGATACCCTCGAAACTCAGTTTGCCAGTTTCGCACACGCCCTGCGTAAGTCCGTTGCAAGTCATTTGGCCCGCGCAGCCGCTGATATTCGCGTTGGTGCACGGCATCAACAGTGTTGGCGTACTGACAGACGGCATTGCGTAACCACCACACGCGATGTTTGTGGTCCACACTGGATTTGTCCATGTGAACGCATCCGGGCAGCCGCAGTCGCCTGCGATGCTGAACCAACGTAAAGACCACGCGCTATCGCTCGTTGTCGTGCCGAGCGTCGGGTTGCACGCAATGATTTCTTCCGTAAGCGTGTCGCTACCTGTGAGAATTACCACACCTGGATCGGCCACCGGATTGGTGCTTTCAGGCGTAAACGAAATCGTCGGCCGCGCGCAGCCGCACACATCGCAGCAGTAGTACGTAATCGCTGCGCGTTGCCTCGATTGTGGAACGATGTCACCCAAGCAACATCCAATGATTGGCCCAGGAAACTCGCTCGGTGGAGCGCCAGCAATAACGCGCGGCGTGCCCGTGTAGGTGTTCTTACAAATCAACTTGAAGTAGTTTGCGTCGCGCGGGCGACAATCACAACTCATGTTGTACACAAGCCCAGTTTCGTCGGGCGGTATGCACGCGCTGCATGGATATATCCAAGTCGGATCACTACAGAACGGCGGGCACGGGCATACAACGTCAAAATCCTTCGGCTGCCATGCCCAAATTGTGTACTGATACGACACGCGAGCATTCGGGCACCGAAACGTGCGCGGTGGTGTCAAAAATTCCGCGTCACAGTTGTTGCCGTGCTGTGTGAAATTGCCGACGCTCTCGATTGTGTAGGTGTACGTAGCGAGCGTGCACACCTGCCCAGTATCAAATGTGCGCGTGAGCGTTCCTGAATACGTAATGGTGATGCTGTTTGGCGCCACGAACGTCGCGCAGTTCTGCATATCGCAGCAGTCCACCGCTTCGCCGCAGCAGCACCAGCGGTGATTACTCATGATTCACCCAATCGTATTGCACGACCGTTTGCCCCTCGAGGTCGGCAGCGTCGATCCAACCGACATCGACCATGTCGGCGCCGTCAAGCATCGCCACGCGGACGCTCCCCTTCGCTTCGATGATTAGCATCGGGCTGTCGGGTGCGGCTACGTACTGCGGCCCGCACCCGTTCAGCGATGCGAGAGCCGCCACCCACAACGCGTACCACGCGAGGCGATGAAAGCCACTTAACGAGCGAATCGAGTACAGCGCGGACGATTTCATATATCACTTTGCGCCCGCTTGCTCGCTCGAGACTTTGTTATCTCGTGCTGAAAGCAAGCCGATGCCTGCCATGCAGGCCGCAGCGACTGCGCCCCAGTCAGGCAAGGTAAGCGGGTCCGCGTCGAATAAAGCGCCGACTGCGGTGGCGATAGCGACGACGATTGCAGCAATGCCCGCGGTGGTTGTTCTCCAACTTGTCATTTCTGCCCCCTGAGGCGCTCAACCTCGGCTTCGAGATATCGAACTCGCTCGCTAAGCATCGCGATTGTTTCGCGAAGGCTCGCGATTGTGCCATGCAGCCACGCGCTCGCACCGAGCACGGCCACGAATGGCGAGACTAACTGTGCAAGTTCGGCAAATGTCATCGGCGTTCCCCCGGATCGAGTGACCACAACGTAACAGACGCCGTTCCCGAGATCGCGGCAACCTCGATGGAGTTTGGCGCGTTGCAGCCTAGATCCCAATGCAACCCAGTCGAGTCGCCGAGAATCACCATGCTTGTGCCGCCGCTCACGCGTAGAAAGATGTTGTTTGCGGCTTGGATAAAGCAAGCGCGCTTCGCACCACTCGCGGAAAGCGTGGTGTACGTCGTCGAAACGGCAGCGTTTGTGCCTTCAAGTACTACGGCCATTTATGATTCTCCCGGATCGTAGGAATACACAGAAACTTGTGTGGTCGAAGCGCTCGTAGAACGCGCGAAAAGCGTAGATGGATTAGTCACGCCAAGGTCATAGCGTGCGGCCGATCCACCTGAGAGCACAATCGCGCCCGTTCCGCCTACGTTGTTCGCAAGCGAGATTGAGGTATTTGGAGCGATGAACAAGCGACGGTTTGGAGCGCTGGACGCGAGCGCGACGAAAGCGCCCGAGTTGGCGTTTAGTGAGGTGTATGCGTGGATTTGGAGCGGCATTTAGCAAGTCCCGTCTAGTGCGTTTTCGACTGCGAAGAACCAAATCGGGTTGCCGTTGGCGCGGCGTCCCGGGAAGAGCATCACGTACATACCAACGGCCACGGGCATCACGTTAAAGCCCGCGGGCACGTTTGCGGGGTCGATGTTGGGCCCGATGAACGTAAGCGTGTTCGCGGCTTCGGTCACGTTCAGCGCCTCGCCGTAGTACCACGGTTCACCGAGCGGCCCGCTGAACACGTACTGATTCGACGTGCCAACGTTCGCTTGCGTCCACGTGTAGAGCCATCGGTTGACTTGCGGCGCCGGAAGCGCGGTATACCCAGTGATCTTGCCGAGAATCCAGGGCACACCTTCTTGCATCAACCTATTGCGCTCTTCCGACGGCAGCGCCGCGGCCATTTGCGCCGCGTTATTTGCTGCCACACGTTGTGAGTGCGTTTGAATCATGGGTAGGTGATGAAAGAGCCTTCGCGTGCGATTTGCTGAGCAAGCGTCGGATCAGAACTCAGGTCGAAAATCGTCGTGAGGTTAATCGCCGAGCGGACGTTTGATTTCCACGTGACGGTCTCGGCAGCGCCGTTGGAATCGAGCGCTGCCTTGCCCCACACGTCGGTCTTGGGTTGTTGCTCGCATAGCAACCACTCATCCCACCGGAAGTTAAACGTGGCGCGGTAGTACTCATCCCGCACGTGCGCGACGTTCGCCGTTTCGCATAGCACGGTATTCGCGCTGCTGAAATGCGGGAACGCGGTGGAGTTCCACTTGTTTGCGTTGGTGCCAACCTTGTCAAACACCGTGACGAGCGTGCGCGCTGCGCCGCTTGGTTGGTTGCTGCAATCAACGATCATGCTGATACGCATGGTCATTTGCGAGATAAGCGCTTGGATCGGCTTGCCCGCGTAATCCACCTTTGTTCCACCGATGTCGGTGGTGGTGTTCAGATTCGCGCTCGGGCTCGTGGAGAAGGAAGGCGAGCGATACATCAACACGCTGCGCGGCGTCGCGTCCAAGTCAACCTCGACTGGCAGTTGAAGTTTCGCAAGCCCACTACCTGTATTCCACGTGTAGAGTTGGTCGTACTTCGCGGTCACGTCAAACACGCTTGACTCGGTGTTCGGCACTGGCGTGGCCGACACCGTGCGCAAGCGCATCATGCCCATGCGCTCGGTCAGCACCATCGTGGCACGCAGTGATGAAAGCGGTGCACCAAACGCACCGAGCACTAGCGCCATTTGCGTGGCGTTCTCGACATCGACCGTGCCGTTCATCGTCACGCGGCGCACGACGGTATATACCGATGCCTGCGACGGACCGCCCTCGCTGAAGTTCTGTGCGGTGATCGCGCTGCGGGAAATGGCGGTTGCTGCTGGCATGGTTTACTTGCTCATCCAACGCAGGATATCCATCGTCCACGATGGCATTTGGTTCATCAACCCGATTGACTTGTTTACGTCTTGCATTGCGTCGCCGCTCATCATTTGCGACTTGCCAAGCGCGCCCGCCTCTTGCAGCGATGCGCCGCCGAGCAATGCGCCAAGTTCAGTAGCGAGCGATTTCGGAAGTTCGTTGATAATGACTTCCGCGAGCGATCCGCCCTGCGTGGCCAGCCCTTGTGAGAACGCTTCGCCGATACCCATCGCGCCCGCTGGCGTCGCGGCAGGCGCGCGCGCGGTGATTTGCTCGGCGACCATGCGCGAGAATCCAAACTCCTCGATTCGCCTGCGCTGGTCCATCCGCGTCTCTTCGAGCGCCGCGCCTGCGCGCTTCCGAACGTCGGGAAGCGATTGCACCGCACCGACACCCATAGTTGCAGCACCAAGCGCAAGCCCAGCGACACCCAAACCAAGCCCGCCGCCGCCCATCGAAAGCAATGTTGCCGCTCCCGAGAGCGCTCCAAGCCCGCCGCTTGCGATTCCAAACTTGGAAAGCGCAGTGCCCGCTTTCGTGGTGTTTGCAGCGAACCCGCGCAACTGGCGGTTCGTTGTTTCTGTTGCCGCGTTTAGGCGGTTCAGTTCGCGGCGTGCGGCATCGGTCGCAGCCTGCAAACCCTTTGAATCGCCAGTGATGGCAATATTAATGCGGTTGATTTTAGCCAAGGCCCGACTCCTTCAGCGCTTTTTCAACTTCAGGTGCAACGTATTGGGGAGCCATTGCGCTCAAAATTGGTCGGTATTTCTTGATCCAATTGCGAGGACGCGAGTAACCGGCTTGCACAAAGTTCAGTGCCTTGCCACGCTCTCCCCGTTGCTTCAGCAATATCTTTTCCGCTTGCGTGGTTGCTCGCTTGATCGCGTGGCCATTCTCAACCCAGCCCTGATACCAGTGAGGGGTGAGGTAGGTACCGTCAATGCGCTTGACGCCGACGGCCATCCACGTCACAAGTCCCTTGCTATAGCCCTTGACCTTAGTAATCACCGACCACTTCAAGTGCACGTTTGGACGTACTGCTTTCCGCACGTACTCCGTGGCAGTTGCGCGGCCAAACGGTGCGGTGGCTTCGAGCGTCTTTTTGGTGAAGCGTGACCACTTGCCGAGACCGCGGCGCATCGCGTTGCGCGCATCTTTTTGGCTCAGCATCAACAACTGGTGATTGACGCGCTGCAGCGCTTGTTCGTCAATTTCGCAGCCGATCGCGAATGTCTTGTTTCTTGAACTTGCTGGCGATGTCATGGGAGAGTCCCTTATGTCCTTTCATCGCGAGCAAGACTGCGAGCGGGGTATCTAAACGCACCTGAATTTGCGCCGCACTCAGGATTTCGCGAGCGGCGCTGGTAAGTCCAATCCCTCCACGTAGAGCGGCTCGATCAATCGCGCAAGCCGAATCACGGTCGGTGCATTGCAAAAGTCTTTCACGTAGTCGATTGACACGAACGCTTGCCGGCCGTCGGCTTGCAGCAAGTGCTGAAACACGTACCACGCGGGCATAAACTCGCCACGCGCTTCGGCGTCTTGCGCAGCGATGAAATGCGCGACGGTAGGCCGAGCAAGCGTAACCGTCCCACCGTCGAACTCCACGACGGCAGGACGCGAAAGGAAAGCATCAATGATTGATGGACTCATGGCACAATAGTAATCGCGTTCGTGGAGAAGAGAAGCGTGCAAGTCAGACGTGCCACGTCATTCGGCGCAACCGACAGCGACACGTCTTGCACGTACGCTTTGCCTTTGATTGACTTGCCCGTGGCCCAAATGACCTCGGCTTCGTTAATGATGGTGCCGCTGTCGATGTTGGAAAGCACGGCAGCATTTGTGCTTGCCGAGTCGTAGAACAACTCGAGTTGCACCGTGCCTTCCTTGAATCCCTGCACGTGGTGCTTGTGTGCATCCCCGATAGCGGTCACGTCGATTTGCTGGCGGGTGACGTTCACAGTTGCGGCGCTCACGTCGTCAATCGTCGTGGCGCCGAACTTTACACTTGCTGCGGTGGTTGGTGATGGCATGGCTTATGGTCCGTCGTAATAGATGCTGTGGGTGTTCTGCGCGACGTAGAGGTACGCCTCATCGCCGTTCTCGGGTTGCGGGTCTTGCAGCGCTTCGAGCGTGTTGCATACGACCGATGCCGAATCGAGCGCTCCAAGACTCAGCAGCGCTGCGCGTGCTTGCGCTGCCACCGTCATCGCGGATGTTGGCGTGTCAGCCACTGCGTTGATAGTCACGTCATAGCGGCAGAGTTTCGCGGTGAGCCCGAGCACGGCACGCTGCGCGGTGGTTACTTCAAACGTGATCGCCGGCACGGTTGAAGTCTGCAAACGCGTGCCGAGGTAGACACGAGAGCCCGCGTCGGTGTTGCCGTCGAGCCATTCGACAATCTTGGTTTCGATAGCCATTACGAAACCTCCACGGCGTCAATGATCGCCACGCGTCGGCGCTGGTCCATATCGCGAATCCCTGCAATGCGGTAGACCTTGCCACCGAATCGCAAGCGATCCACCACAGTCACGGAGAGTCGGCCGATGTTCGGCCAACGCGTGCGAAACTCCATGCTTCCGACGGTCAACACACCATCAGCCACGAGCGATTCGCTTGGCATCGACTCGCGCATATCGCAGCGCATATAGCCTGCACTGCTGAAGACCGTGGTGCGCCGGCCGAGACCGTCGAGCGATGTCACCGCTGGCGCTCGCATCACTTCAACTCGAAAGCGTGTGAGCCCCGAAGAGATCATCGGAACGGCCCCCGAACGCGCAGGTGTTCAAGCATGAACTGAGCGCCAAGCGGCACAACCACAAGCCCCACGGGCTGCGCGGCTTCGGGGTTGTTGTAGTAGAGGCCAACAAGCGAAACGATGGCTTGAACCACTTCGTTCGGCTCGGTGGCGTAGCCCGCGACGTAGGTGACGGTCGCAAGCGTTCCCTCTTTCATCGCGGGAGTGTTGATGAACTCGAGCGCTGCAAGGTCTTCCGATGTGTCCACCCAGTAATCCGTGCCGCTCGTCAACGTGACCGCACCGCCGCTCGGGTCGGTGTATGCAACCGAGGTAAGCGATACGTACGGCTGAACTGCAAACACTGTGCGCTTCCATTCGCGCAGAAACATCGTGCGCGATGCCTGCGTGAGCGTGAGCCCTGTGTATCGCTCAACCCACGACGTAGCGACACCGATGAGCCGCGTCAGCTCGGTGTCATCGTCGCTGTAGTCGATCTTCAGCGCCGCTTTTACGGTTGCAAGTGATACTGCCATTTAAACCCGCGATGGGGGTTTCCCCCCACCGCGAGCGAGGTAAGAAAAAAGCGCTCCGTGAACTGCTGCTATCAGCAGGTAATCGCAGCAAACGCGTTTGCGAGCATGATCTTGGAATCAGTACGCGCGTACGTGTAGAGAGTCACTTGGTGAGTGCTTGCCGCCGAGTACGGGTCAACAAGCGAAGTCATGCCAGTGCGGTCGAAGATTTCGAAGTAGTTGAAGTCGCCGACAACAGCCCAGACAAGGTTGTTGGTCGTCGCGGTCGGCACGTACTGGCCGACGCGATACGGCACTGCGTAGATGGTGCCGGGCACGCCACCCGAAAGGCCCGCGATCTCGCTCACCTTCCAGATGTAATCGGTGGTGTTTACCTTCATTTTGCGGATTTGGCGAAGCATCGTGTCGCTCAACAGCCACTGGAAACGCGGAGAGTTGCGGTACTGCGGCGGGACAAGGTGCACAGTGTCGATGACCTTATCTGCGTCAGTGAAAGCACTGATCGCGGTGCCGCCTTGGTCGTTGACTTGCGACAACGCAACGAGTTTCGTGTTCATCGAGGAGCCCGCCACGCCTTCTGGCTGGCTTGAGCCAGTTCCGGTGGTGTAGGCTTCCTCCATCTTCAAGCCCATCGAAAGACCGATGCGCGATGCAACCCAATCGAGTCCGCTGCCGATGCCGCCTTGTCCGATCGCATCTTCGATGAACTCTTGCGACATCTGCGTTGCGCAGACGTACTTGTATGGAACCACGCTGATCGCCGTGCCGAACGTCGGATCGCTCGCGGTGATTGGTCCACCTTCAGCCACGAGGTTGGTCGTTGGCAAGTTGCCTTCAACGGTGATCGTGCGCTTCGAGTCGATCGACGTGACAGGCGACATAGAACGAAGCACGTTCGACTGGTACATCTTCTCAACAATGCGGCGCTCAAGATCGGTCGGAATGCCGGCGCCCGAGGTGCTCGTTGAGAGTGCACGCATTTCTGCCTGATCTCCACGCGCGACGGCCGAGAGCCAACGCTTGGCGTATTCAGGGCTTGAGAGATCGTGCTTGACGTCGGCCACCTTCGGCGCGCGAGCGCTGAACTGCGGTTGTGCGCGCTCTTCTTCGAGCGCCTTCAAACGCTCTTGCGCAGCGCGAAGTGCAGCGCGGTCGTTTGCTGCACGCTCGACAGCGTCAAGGTCGGCGTCGATGCGAGCGATCTTCTCGCGCTCTTCACCGCTGCCGCGGATTTCGACGTGGTGGGTCTTCGCGCCAGTGCGTGCGGCGAAGCCCTCAAGGGTCTTGCGGTACTCGTGAACGGTGCTTTCGATGTTGTTCAACTCTTCAGACATGGTCTTTCATCCTGTGCTTGTGAATCTCGAGCCGCAGCGCCGCGGCTTCAATGGCAGCCGCGGAGACGCTCCGCAGGCTCGAATTGGTTTGGGTGCTGTATGCAGCATCAACCACAACGCTCAACTCAACGAGTCGAGCGGCGGTCACGGTGCGTTCAGTGCGTCGCGGGTTCCACTCGTCTCGATCGACGTAGAAACCAAACGACATTTCTCCGCTTAAGTCGCCACGTTCCAGCAACGCGCGCACGTCGTTGCCGACGCTCGTCTCGGCGAGATCCGCGGTGAAGCGCAACCCGCTTGACGTGTCGTTCAGTGTCAGCGTGCCGCTGCGCGTGCGAGCGAGCAATGCGCTCGCGTTGTGGTTGAAAAGCAACTTGATATCAGCGCCCGCGAGGTCGCCAAAAGCGCCACGCGCGATGCGCTCTTTGAATTGCGGGTTGAATGGCTCGGAGATTTCACGCGACCACTTGTTATACGGAATGGCAAGCCCTGCGAGCGTGCGGCCCCCTGGTGCGCCGATCGTGACGCTGCGACGTTCAAGCGAAGTCATCGACGCTCCCTGCGCTCGTGTCGCTTCCGAGGTTTGTTTGGCCGCCGCCCGTGCCCATGTTTTTGGCGATGATGGGCTCGTCAAGCCCGTCAAGCGGCGCAAGGTTCAACCAATCGCGCGCCTCGTTTCGCGTGATAATTCCCGATTCGACACCAGTGCGAAGCGCTGCAAATTGCTCGGCGAGTGGCGGTTGTGAAATCGTGTCAGCGTCAAACGATGCCGTACCAAACGGGGCAAGTTTCGCCACGATTTCGGCCGACCACGCTGCAAACCAATGCGCCAAGCAAGAATCTACGTAGCGGCGCGAAGACCATTCCATCGTGCCGTACGCGCCACTCATTCCGCTTTGCTCGCTCAAATAAGCGGTCGGCACACCGTAAATACGTGACACGTCTTCGACGCTGTATTTGCGAGCCGCAGCAATGCCTGAATCGTCAAGCGTGCTGCTGATACGCTCGACTTTCATACCTTCAGAAAGCACCAATGGCTTGCCCGCGTTTGCGGCGCCCGCGTGGTGTTTCATGTAGTCCTCTACCACCATTTGTCGCGCTGGTGCGCCCATCGGGCCTTGCGCGACGATTGCAATCTTCGGGTTGCCCGCGTTTTTCATTACCTCGAGTTGCGCTTGCTCCTGCGAGGCGAGCACACTCAAAGACGTGCGGCACAATCGCACTGGCGATTCACCCCACAACCCGTCAAGCCCGATGGCTCGAAGGTGAAGCATCGACGACATCGGCACGTCACCGTAGAGCCGCGTCTTGTAGACGGGCTCCGGCTTGGTAAGGTCGAGCGTGACGCTTTCAATGTCGAGCGGCAACAACTCGAGCAACTCGCCACCGAGCGTGCGGTTGATGACTGCAAACGCATTGCCGTAAAGCAGCGCTTGCATCGTGAGCGCTCGACGAAACTCAAAGCCATTCTGCCAGCGGTTGGGTTGCTGGAGCAATGCGTTTGCCGTGCGCTCGCTCACGTCGAGCGGCACGCGTGCAACGTCGTTGGCGATGAGCGAAGCTGCGCGGTAGACGGGCGTATATGCGAGCGCCGTACCCGGCGTAATCGTTGGCATACCCACCGAGTCGAAACTCGTGGGAAGGAGAACACCGTGTGTTCCCCAGTGGCCGAGCCATCGTTGCAACAGTCCACGCAGCATGGGCGTATTTGGTGGGCTGCGACCGCGCAGCATTGCACCTAAACGCTATTGCTTGAAATATTCTTCTGCTTCTTCGTCGTACACCGAGCGCTTCGCTCCTCCCCATACGTGCGTGGCAATGATGGACGCCACCAGCGGATCAATCGCGCAGAATTCGCGAGACTTAATCGGGCGAATGTTTCCATTCTGATCGCGCTTGGCGTGCGCGTCGGCACACGCGCGGCGCAAGATCGGATCATCGCCGATCACGAGCCGCGAGCCCGCCCATAGGTTCTGGAATAGGTTGCAGCCCGGCCCGAAGGTGGCGATACCCATGCGGTACACCACGAGCGGCACACCGTCGGCTTGCAGTTGTTCGGCGAGATACTTCGAGCCCCATGCGTCGTAGCCGACGGCCTTGACGTCGAACTCGTCACGCACTGCGAGGATTTGAGCGCGCACCGAGTCGTAATCAATCTCGCGGCCGGGCGTCAATGTGATCTTGCCATCGGAAGCCCACGATCGGATTGGGTATCGGTAGTCCAGTTCACGCTGGGCGACTTCGGCGCGTGGCCACCAGTAGTGACCGCGTAGCGCCACGCGGCCGTTCTCGAGCGGCACGGCCACAACCATTGCGGTCATGTCAAGCGATTTGGAGAGGTCGAGCCCCACCCATGCGGGCTTGCCCCTCAGCGCTTCCCAGTCAATGCGCTGACCGCCCGGCCATAGGGACATGTCGAGCCAACCGCCCGTGTTCTCATCGCACCTCGCGGCGTGGTAGCGGGCGAATTCGCCACGCCCCATCGCCGAGCGCTTCATTGTGTTCCACGATCGCTTCAGGCTTACCAAGTCGGGCTGGCCGTGCTCAAGGCCAGGGTTGGCCTTTACCCATGTCGATTCATCCTCGAGCGGGTCGGTTGGATCGAGCCCGTACAGCATCGGCAGCACGGTGTCATCCTCGAGTTCCCCGCTCAATATGGCTTCGCCTTGCTTGACAAGTTCCGCGTAGTGGTTCTCGGGGTTGCTGCCGGGGGTGGTGATGATTACGCCAGTGCTTTCGCGGCGCTTCGCGCCCGTGGTGAGAAGCTTCGTAAGGAATCGGCCCTTGAATTCGGCCGCTTCGTCAGCGATCCACAACGACGGGTTCAGGCCGTCTAGCGAGCGCTCGAGCGCGGGTAGCGCTGTCATTTGACAATCCTGCTCAAGGCGCAGCACTGCGTGTGCGCGGGCGATGAGCGTGGGGTCGCCCAGCCGCTGGGCCATGGTCCGCGCGGTGTCCAAGCAAATTTCCGCTTGCTCCTCGTTGTTAGCGATGACGTGCACGCGGCGGCCCTCGCCTGCGAGGAGGTCAAATAACGCAAGCCCTGCCATCAAAGTCGTTTTCCCGTTGCCACGAGCGACTTGCACCATGGCGAGTCGGCATCGACGGCGGCCGTCGGGGAGCCGCCAGCCGACGATGTTGGCAAGCACAAACAACTGCCACGGGTGCAGCTCGAAGGGCTTGCCGGAATCCTCGCCAACCAGATTGAGCGAGCGGAAGTGTTCGGCGACGCGGTCGACATCCGGCCACGACATGACAAGATCCGAGCGCTCGAGGTCGCGCCGAAATCGCTGCGCTGCCGCGTAAATCCAACGGCCTGCGGGGGTGCGACCGTCAATGACGGCATTGACATAAGCAAGCACCGCAGCACGCGCACAAATCACGTCCTCA
>Ga0209288_10000254_pt1 | contig 16588 bp, 35 predicted proteins | sample PPLLaktember2015_4_FD_187261 | JGI IMG/M metagenome (GOLD analysis project Ga0209288, IMG submission 187261) | Freshwater sediment microbial communities from Prairie Pothole Lake near Jamestown, North Dakota, USA - PPLs Lake P8 Core (1) Depth... | ecosystem: Environmental > Aquatic > Freshwater...
GGTCGCGGCGTCGGTGATGCTGTGGCTGGACGAGCGGGACGAGGCGAAAGGTCAGGCTCGTCGTCGGGGCTGGTAGCCTGCCCGATTTCCTGCTCGATGATGACCGGCTCGAAGATGAGCTGATCTCGTTGCTGGGCTGGCGGCTGAGCCGCGGTGGAGCTGAAGATGACGATGGCCCCCAGGACTCCGATGAGGAGGCTGGGGGCCATGCCCTTTGCTATTTCACGACGATCCATGATCGTGCCTTACCTTCCCTCCTCGTGATCACGCCTTCGCGCTCCAGCACGCCGAGGTGGTAGAACACGGTTGCGGGAGGAATGCTGGTCCAGATAGCGATGTCCCGGACCGAGGGGGGATACCCCTGACTCTCCCGATACAACACGAGGAAATCCAGGATGCGACGCCGCGCTCGGCGCCCATCTTTCGTCGTCTTCATGACGGGCTCGGCATGCCGTAGAAGCTCCGCAGCTTGTCCACGCCGCTGATGGCGAGGAGCACAACTGCGGTCCGGTCATACCGCTCCGGTTTGTCGAGCCGCACGGCGCGGTTCGTCAGGAATTCGGCGGTTCCATTGATGCTGTTTCGCAGTACGCACAGGGAATACAACACATCGAACTCCCTGGGGGCGACCTTCCTGAGCTTGCGGAACGACCGCGTAGCTCTGGTTCGAGATTCGGTGTTGCCGCGCTTCTTGGCTTCTCGATGACAATCGGGACAGGCGCAGATCGGGCCCAGCCAGCGGATGAAATCCGCGTGGAAAGCAGGGCCGCCTAGACCATGTCCGGCATCGACTCCTCCGGCATGAACTCGGAGAGGAATCTCCCCGACCCATTCATCGGCGAAGAATTGCAGCCATTGAGCGGTTTGCTGCAGGTCGGACTTCTTGATGGATAGGGTTACAGCTTCGGCCATCGCCCATTCGCCATGAGACCGAAGCCCCAGGCGCGGGCTCCCCGGAGAGGAATCAGGAAGGACTGATTCTTCGGCCCGGCTTCGAGAAGGGCAATGGTGGCGTCGACCTGGTGGATTTCCTCTGCCAGCTCGGCAGCGTCCACGGTCCAGCGTTTCTTCTGGGCGATCTTGCGCTTGTTGACGGCCGCTGTGCGCTTTGACCGCAGGGCGTTGATCACGGCAACAAGGGGGACCTTGACGTAGTTCTCGGGAACGTCAGGCTCCGGAGTCGGTTCGGGGGTTGTACCCTCCAACGAGGACAAGTTCTCCGCTGTCATCAACGGTGTACGCCTCCACTTCCTTGCGCTCGTCGAGCGCCTTGTTCACGATGTGGCCGGTTCCGCCCTCCATCACCTTGTCCGGCGAGAAGATGGCGATGATCCGGTCCGAATCGTTGATGAGGTTGAGATCCCGGATGAATGCCCCTCCGCGGGCTGGGCCATCAACCTTGTAGACGGTGAAATCCCTGCCCAGATAGGCGCAGGCTGCTTGCACGAATTGGTCGACGCCCCACTCCTTCGTGTTCCTCGTGAGGATGGTGCCCTTTGTCTCCTGCACGAGCGTCATCAGCACCGGCGGGGAGAAGCCGGTCGAGCCGACGATGGCTGTTTTCACTTCAGCAGCTCCAGCGGTACCCGTGCCTTCGGCAGCCATGCTCGGGCGTGAATCCCGCACACGATCTTCTTCTGGTACGGGGTGGCGATCAGGTATTTCGCAGGATGCATGCACCTCCGCATCCGCATGGTTGTCGGGTTGCGAACATGCGCATCGCACCAGGCGGTTTTGGTCTTGGCCTTCACGGGTAATCGACGGTGACAATGACCTGGGGATGTTTCACCCCCACCTCCTTGCTGCGGACGCAGGGCAGGAAGACCTTGTCGTTGACTCCAAGCCCGATGGCGATGGCGTCGTTGAGGGCCTTCAACACGTTGTCGCAATCCATGTCGCGCTGCAGCTCGAGGTCATACATCAATCGGATGTAGCCATCGGTATAGGCCCAGCCAGAGGGCCTGGTTGTCCTGACGATAAGCGTGGCTGCTGCCTGATATGCCTCCGCGTTGGCCGTTTTGCGGACCGGGCGTCGAGGGTTGCCCCGGGCGTACATGTGGTTGACGCTGGGGGGCTGACCGGGAATGACGACCTGCCAGCTCACTGCAACGGCTTTGGCGTCGTAAGCGCATCGATGAGGTAAACGAGCATCCCCACGACGATTGACGCAGCAGCCGCATAGACAACGAGTTCGCCAAAGAGCTGGTACAGCCCATATGCCACGAGAATGAACGCGAACGCGAACACCGTCGCGGCAAACGCCAGCGTGATCCGGTTGATCATGCCCACCTCCGCTTCCCTGCGCAGGATCTCGAGCACGTTCGTGCTCGGCCTGCCATCCATTCTGCCCATCGCGGGTGGAACGTCTGTCCACATACGATACAGGTGCTGGTCAGCTCTTTGTGCGCTTGAAATTCGCTCGGGGTCTTCGTGAATTTGCGGCGATTACAGGACAGGCAGCAGCGAACGATGTTCTCCGAGACGTTCGTTCCCTTTCGGTCCCAGGGAATGACGTGGTCGAACGTGCCCTGCCCGTCCTCGAGCGTCACGCCGCAGTAGAAGCAGCTCTTCGGCTTCACGGCCAGCTCCACGGCGCTGATCGTGCCGACCACCCCCAACCGGCGGGCCTTGGCATTCATTGCCCCGGCCAGCCGGATGAGGCGGCGCTGCTCCGTTGTCTGGGTCATTCGTGCTCGTGCCCCCGGACCACATGGCAGACGGTGCAGATACTGCCCCGCCTGACCAGCATGCCGTCGACAACGACAAACCGAGGAACCCAGTCATGGATGCCGAGGATGTGGATCAACCGATTCAGAATGGCTTTTCCTCCTCGCTTTCCCACGGTTTTTCCCACGGTAACGGTGCTCTCTTCGCCTTCGGCCCCTTGATCAGTTTCTCGATGGTCATCTCCGTCATGAGTTTGGTGCGGGCCTCTTCCTGCTTGGCTGCCCACTCGGTGATCTTCGTGGCGGTGCCCGAATAGCCGACCAGGTCGCCCCAGCAGTTGACGATGTTCGTCAGGACGGCGCCGTAATGCTTGTTGGCGCCAACGTAAATGCGGACCTCGCCATGGCTAAAGCTCACCCGCAGGCCCTGCGGGTTCGTCATCTCCACAACTTTCCCGTCAGTCCGCTCGAAGTACCAGATCGTCGACGCGGCCCCCTCGTCGGAGGACGGCGGCGACAGCTTCTCGACAGGCTCCGAGGTACTCGCGGAGGAGCGGACGGTGCGCCGTCGCCCAGCCGTCGAGGTGGTGGTGGTGGCAGATCGTCGCGAGGTGGAAGTAGTCACTGGGGGCACGTTTACCCATCCTCCCGTACTTGTCCTGGACGTGGTCCAGCGTCAATGGCCCGCGACAGGATGTCGCCGAGACGTTCGAATCGAGAATCGGCGCCAGGCACGTCCGGTCCCGCTCCAGCACCAGCTGGCGGAGTTGCGGGGTTACCGGGTCGCTCGCGGGCAAGGGGTTTGTTCTCCACGCGGTCGAGAGCCAGCCGTTTGGCGAGGACGCGGAAATAGCCTACGGCATGGCTGGCACTGGTTGCGTCGTGAATCGTCTCCTCGACGCACTTCCAGAACGCCAGCGCGCAGTCTCGCTCGTCGTAGGGACAATCGACGCTGCGATAGGGATTGACGACCGAGCAGTGCTGCTCCTTCCAGGAAAGGCGCAGGCGGCTGAACGGTGCGCCGCGCAAGAACCGCTTCGCCCAGTGGTGCTGAACATGGCGGTCGATGTCCTTGATGATCTCGCCGCGAAACACGCAGGGATGGCTTGCATACCGGCTTCGGCGAGGAGTAGACTTCATGGCCCCACCCCCAGATCGAACGCCGGTGATGCCCCCGACCGCAACAGCGGGGCCCGTATCGTTGCTCTGTCTGTGCCCATTTCCAGGCACATCGGAGAAACGACCCCCGCCCTGTGGCCGCAAGGCCAACGGCGTGAGCTTTGCTGCGTACTCGAAGGCAGGCCCGACAGCGAACAGCTCACGAAACGTGCATACCGGCTGTCCCGTAAGACCATGCGGCATGCATCACCGTCCCCTTCGAGGGGGCGGTGTGCCCCGGACGAGCCCAGCACCTTCGGCATCATCGGGGTGGAGAGGTACGACGGCGGTAGCGCCAAAACTTCTTCCCCGTTGAATCCTCGTGGTGCTCGTGCTCGATGAACCACCACAGGCGCAAATCGTCCATTGCCGATTTGTAGTACGGCTCATCGAAGAGCTTATTGAACGCTCTCTGGATATCCGGCGCGTCGAGCCACTCCTTCCCCCTTATATCGAAGAGCACTTCAAGGATTTCGCGCTTGTCGACGAGGGTATCTCTGCTCATCGCCGGATCACCCAGCCTCCGGGGTGGCAGCCTTCGCAGCTGCAGAACCAGGAATACGCCGAGATGTCATACATCCGGTGACCGCACTGCGGGCATTCACTTTCGGCCCGGGATCCAGCCTTTGGGGAAACTCCAGACGTATTCATGGACAATGGAATTCTCCCGCGCATCTTCACAGGCGCGGCATGGGACGAGACTTCCTTCCTCGATGTACCCGTAAACGTTGATTTCGCCTCGGATGCCGAGGATGTCGCAGACGGAATAGCAGAAGGCTTGCGCCTTCGCGCTGTCAAACGTGTAGTAGTGGATGTGCGGCTCACCCGTCACCTCATTCTTGATGTGTGCTGTTACCGCGTAGAGGGTTGCCACTTCGTGACTCCATGTCCGGCACATTCCGTGCAGGACTTCTCCGTGCGCAGCCCTGGTTGGACCCCGCTTCCTCGGCAGCGCTTGCAGCGCAGCGTCATGCCGAATTCCAATTTGCGCGGCGGCTCGACGTAGACCTCGCCGACCGCCAGCCCGCCACTCCTGACGGGCTCCACCTCCGGCAGGATCAACTCCTCGGCGTAGTGCTGCACCTCGCAGTGATACTGCTCGCCGTACACCGGATGCTTGCTGACGTAGGCGCGCTTGATGAACTCCTGATACGGCACGCTGAACCGGCTCGTGCCGTACACGTATTCCAACGTCCCCTCGTGCTCGGCGAAGATGGAGTCCACATATCGCTTGTCCCAGCCAGGCGCCCCGGTCTGCTGGTAGATGTGGGTCTCCTTCACCGGGAGGGGCTTTTTGAGGATCACCGTGCCGTCGTCGAGGTCGACGAGCCGCAGGATGACCTTGCCATCACGAATGAGGGGGGTTTCTTTCACTTCTTCCACCTCACGCAGATGCAGCAGGCCCCGTTGTCGACAAGCCCCTTACCAAGACATAGCTGGCAATGCCGGTGCTTCATGGCTTCTGCTTCCCGCACTTCCAGCAGCCGACGATCCGGTCCTCCGGATTGATTGGGCTCAAGATCCAGCGGTACATGTGCCGACCTGTGTGGTTCTGATACTGCAGGTATTTGCGGAGCGCTCCCTGCCAGGCCAGCTGGTCAATCTCGTGCATTTCTTCAAGTGGCTTCAGTGGTGTCATCGCCATGTGGGCGCTCCCATCCAAGCTCGTCCATCATTCGAGCGGTCTCCCGCCAAACCCGGGTGATTGCCCGGAGGCGGGCGCGATACCACGCCTTCTCCGCCTCCGGGGTTTCGGGATCTGACTTGGCCGTCAAGCAACGGCCTCTCTCCTCATAGAGGATGCGCAGCAATTCGGCCGATGTCTCTCGTTCGAGGCGGACCCGGCCGAACCGCGGCGCTTCGTACTGCTGGAACATTGCCAGCTCCTTTGGGTTATGCCTCCGACTTCTCGAGAGCCACGATGAGCTTCCCGAGATCATCGGCCTTCTGGTCGCTGAGCCAGCCCTTCAGCTGCTTGCTCGCCTCTGCGGGGTCCGGGTCGAGGGTTGGCACCTCGGCCCCGAGCACCGCCTCGATGACGCCGGAGAGTCCGACGGCACCCAGCTTCAGCCTGCTGGAAAGCGCGGCGATGCGGGCAATCTGGAGGCTCGTCGCGAAGGTGTTCTTGCCGCCCTTGGTGACTTCGGTTCCATCTGCCGGGCTGACCACCGGAGTGGGTCCTCGAACAGCTGGGCCACCGACGGGGACGGGCGCATCAGCAGGACGTTCTGCCTCGGCGCCCTCATCGAGATCCAGTGCGGATTCAGTGCCATAACCCGCAACAGCGAGGGCGCGTGCGATGGCACCCGTCTCGGCCTTCTCCAGGAAGTCGGAGAAGTTCTCGCTGTATTCGGACTTGACGCCGGTGGCGATAAGTCGACCAGCCTCGTCATAAATGTTGGCCCGGACAACGGCAAAGCCTCCCTTCACCCGACCGGGGCGCTCGAAGATGCCCTTCTCGAAGACCTCGGTGTAGGTGTCGATGGTCCAGTCGGGATGTGGAACCGGCAGGCCCCGCATCCACTGGATCCGGCGTCGGGCAGGCAGGTACGCCTTGCCCTTCAGATTGAGGAAGTCATCCTTGTCGGGTGTCCATCTCGCCGCTTCCTCGTCCGGCACCTCTGCGACGACGGGCTCCGGAACCGGGGTCGGCTCCGTCGGCTCGGCCATTGGCGTCTCCTTCTTGCGGGGGATTGTCAGCTTGGCGGCGGCCAGCTCGGCAGGGACAGACCCGCCGCACATGCCGCATTGCCAGGACCCACTCGGGAAGGTCCGGCTCGGGTCCAGAACCGGCCACTCGCAGGCGCATTTCGGGGGCCTACCGCGTCGCCCGGTAGGCGGGGCAGATGTCGGCATAGCCACACCAGCTACAGCTTCGGTTGAGGAGTCCGTTGGGAGGGAAGCTCCCAGCGTTGATGCCGTCGCTGACGGCCTCGAGGACTCCAGCAAATCGGCCAAGTTCACCGTCATCGACGGTTCCTCCTTCTACGGGCAGGTAATACGGCTTCTTCGTGCGGATGAGGTAGTCCAGGGTGATGCCCGATTCCTCGGTTCCGCTGTGCTCCCGGAACAGGACGGCGTAGCCGGTCATCGACAGTCGATACATCGACTCATCGGGTGCCTTGGCGCTCGTCTTGGTATCTCTGATGCGATTGTTCTGGTCGGTCAAGTCGATGACTCCCGAATAGGGAATCCCGTTGACCAGCGCCTGCATCGGCTCCTCCACCAGGACTGGCTGGACTTTCGGGGCCACCTCGGTCTGGTAGATCTGCGTGAGCTTGATGCCGTCGTCCTTCGCTTCGCCCTTGTCCTCGTCGTCCTCGGCCTCCACGACCTCGCGGTCGTAGGCGGTGGCGAAGGCGTCGAGCACGTCGGCTTCGGGCAGGTCGACGAATGTCTCGCGCTTCTGGCGGTAGTTGACCTCGATGGCCTCGTGGGCTGCTGTGCCAATCACCATCCGGACCCGAGGCGGGCGCCGGATGCGCTTGACGTAGGCGAATTCCCATTGGAGACCACAGCGCAGATACGTTGCGAGCGACGATCCAGAAAGTACCGTGATGTCACTCAAAACAGCCTCACGTAGATCCATTTCCTGTCGTCCGGAGATATCGCAGCGCGTGGACCGGACTTGGTGGCCAACGGATAGAAATCCGGGTACGAGCGACGCCAGAACTCCTGCAGCCTTCGGTCGGACTTCAGGATGAACGTGATGATCGGGCCCGTTCCCGGGACCTCCGGAACCCAATTTTCGAGGGCTCCGGGGAACCCAGACGGTATGTTCTTGTAGCCCTCGATGACCATGTTGGCATCTCCTTTCAGTACATCTTCACCCAGAGGTATCCTGTGCCGCCGATGGGGACGTACTTCACGAGCTGTTCGCTGTCGAGCCAGTCGAGGAGGTCGACGTACCCCAACTTTTCCCAGTATCTGCGAACCGAGATTGGCTCGCAGACAACGAGGATGCTTGGTTCAGTGCCGTTGAGTCCATTGTTCGACGACCAGCCTTCCATTCCCGGAACGGTCGTCATCTCCTTTACGTGGACGTAGGGCTGAGCCATTTCGGTCTCTCCTGATCCAGGAATTCGTTCAGCCACATTCGACGCTGCTTGCCAATGTTATGGAGCACATGCGTCGACGTGGTTGCTCTGGGGTTTTCCTTGGCGAGCCCGAGAATGCGTTCCCGGGCTCGCTGCTGGCGGGCGGTGCGCCTCCCGTCCGGGGGGAGACGCATCGCCTCGTCGAGAAGGATGCGATACCGCAGAACCAGCTCTCGCTGACTGACGGTTTCGCGCGGCTGCGGTGGCATGGAATGTATTTTATCCCAACACATTCTACTTGCCAAGCGTGGTCTTGATCCAGGTGATGACGATGCGGTACGCGTACTTCGCCGGAACACCCCGCATGACGAGGTCGTAGTACATCTGCGCCCACAACGTCGCCATCTTCGTGATGGCGGCTTCGTCGTATCGCTGATCTTCTGGCTCAGGCTTGTCGGTCACGAACCGACCTTCTCCGCGATGCGCTCGTTCCAGCGCTTCTGGAGGCGCTCGTAGTTGAACTTCAGGTCGGCATAGCCCTTGGCCTTGTCGCGGGCCGCATTGAGCTGCTCGAGCAGGTGCTCGTTCTTGTTCTGCAGGCCCGAGATCAGGGGAAGGACGAGGCTGATTGTCTCGAGGAACTCGTCCCGCGGCAGGCTGATGGCCTCGAAGAACTTCTCGCGGTCCACGGCCAGCCCCATCGTGACGAGGGTCTGATACTCCTTCTCGACTGCCGACTGGCGGTTGGCGTACTGCCTGGCCGCCTCGACGAGCGCGGTGGGCTCATCCTTGCGGAGCGAAGCGAGGGCGGCGAAGGACTTTTCCGGTTCGGGACCGGCGATGGCTCGCGTCTCCTCCTTCTCGGAGGTGGCGATGGTCACCGGCTCCTCGACAATGACCGGTGCCGGTGCGGCCTTGCGCCTGACCGGCGCCTTGGCGACGTAGCCGGGTCGCTGCTCGTATTCCCAGGTGATGCCCTTGGCGACCCACTCGTTGAGAAGCCGCTTGGCCTCTTCCTGGGTCTTGACGAGCTTCCAGACGCTCATCTTCCCCATCCGGCGCTTGCCGTCGATCAACGGGTTGTAGAGGATGGTGGAGTCGAGGATGCCCAACTCGTTGAGCACGGTCTTGAGATTGATCATCTGCCACGGCGGAGCCTCGATGGCCTTGGCGACTCCCTGATAGGACGCCGGAACCAGCTCCTTGTCGTAGCCCATGAGCGCGTACATGTCATCGACGATGGTGAGATAGCGCTCGGTTGCCTTATCGCGGGTGGTAACCATTTACACAGCCTCCTTGTACGCCCAGCGTGCTGCGGGCGTCATCGATGAGCCGGGGGGAAGGGTGGCTCGCACGCGGAGCCGGTCATTGACGGTGATATCGCTGGAGATGACCATCCCGAAGGTCCTGCGGGCCTCGGCGACGGCATAGGCGCTCTGCTCGTAGGTGGATTGCCAGGTCGGGGTGTCTCGGTTGTGCCCCAGCAGAATACCGCCGCACATCTTGAGGAAAACATACGCCCCCGCTCGTGTCATTCGCTCCCGATACCAGTGCACGGTGTTCCGGGCGGTACCTCCTTTCCAGTGACGTTCGGCATTGCCCCATTCGCAGGGGCCTTCACACATGTCCACGCCCAGGCGGCGGGCCATCTCGGCGTAGGTGATCTGCATTAGCAATACCCACCCTTTCGCATGGAGTACCAGCCATTCGGAGGGCCGACGATGAGGTGGTCGTCCATGATCATGTCGAGCATATGGACCGCCGCAACGAGACCCTTTGTCAGCTTCTTGTCGACCTCCGTCGGGGTGAGGTTGCCGGATGGATGGTTGTGGACGAGGACAAATCGGTCGGTGCCAGTGAGCAGGACCGACGACAGGACAGCCGGGACGCTCACGAACACCTCGTGGAAGCCGCCTTTGGCGACCGGCACGACAGCCCGAACGTTGCGATCCCCATCGAGGGTCACGACCCACACTTCCTCCTGCGCCCGGTGATGCAGGCCCAGGTCATAGCACAGCTTCGCCACTTCGTCGCGGCCCTCGAGCCGCATCGAGCGGACGAGGTTGAGGTTGACTTCAACGAACGGGACGGTGCCCGGCGGTGATTCGATGTGGATCATGTGCCCTCCTTGGTGAGGCGAGCGTATTCAGCAACGGCACTCCCAGCAGCCGATGCCATATCGGGAGAGTCGGTGCCGAACTGTCGCTGCAGGCCGTATTCGATGGCCGTCTTGAGCCGCTTGATGTCGAGAGCGGCAGCCTCGGCTTCAATGGCGAGCACATGGCGGTGCATGTCATCCGGCCCAGCGGTGGCGTTGATGCGGACGCGGAACGCTCGCAGGCCACTATCCCAGTCAGAACGGTCAATGAGCCATCGTCCGGCCCTGGTCGCTGGTTCAGGAAGGGGCATCGTGTCCTCCTTCACTCGATGTCGATGTCAGGGATGATGATGGTCGGCTTCCAGATGACCTTGTAGTGGTCGGTGGACACGTTTGCGCCGTCCAGCTGCTCGACGAAGTAGGTCACGTTGTCGGACAGGCCGAGGAAGTGCTTCTTGTACTCCGTCGGTCCCACCTTGCACACGACCGTCAGTTCCCCGGCGTCGTCGTAGTTGCCCAGAGAGCAGTAGCCCTCAATGGTGAGCATGTACGACTCGGTGATGCCGTTGTAGAACACGATGCGCCGAAGGATCTGGAACTGGTCTGCCGCCTTCGACACGTTCTCCGACGCCACGTCGGCATCGGTTCCGCATCCGGCAGCCGCCAGCGCGACGGCGAGCCCCAGGGCAACTGCTATTACCTTCTTCATTCCTCGTCTCCTTCCTTCAGCGCGGCGCGGAGGGCGTCGAGCGCGCTCTGCCCGCCGTGATACGGGCGCTCGTCAATGACCCCCCGTGCTGCCTCCTCGATCTTGCGGAGGCTGGCGATGGTGTCTCCCATCGTGTTGATCGTGTCCGTGTAGGCGGCAAGTTGGTCGAGGGCATCGTTACGAGCCGCCTCCATGCTCATTGACATCGCGGCTTCTCGTTTCAGCGCCTCCCGCAGCCGGGCGATCTCGGTTCGCAGGATGCGAGCGGGACCGGGGTGCAGCAACGTTTCCACATCACGCAGCGCGGCTTCGACCTCGGCCAGCGCGGCGGTTCGAGGGTCATCGGGCTCGGGTTCAGGTTCCATGCGGACGCCAAAGTCCTCGAACCTGTTCCGGGTCATCGCTTCTCCTCCATCTTGAACGGGGTCTCGATGACGACATCGAAGTCCGGATGGGGGGGAAGGTGAGGATCTTCTGCAAACCAGGCGGTGACCCTGAAGTCGCCGTCCTTTTCCTCCACGGAGATGGCATGAGCGCCAAGCCGGAACAGCATGTCGCTCAGCTTTTTCCGAAGACGATTGGCCTTGTTGAGCGTAGTCATTTCGCCCTCCTTTCAGGTCAGCTTGGCGAGGAGCTGCTCGAGGACCCGCGGCAGCGCCTGCGTTGTGGTGTAGGGGATCCAGCGCTTGAACATCGCGCTCTGGCGGGCTGGGTCGAGATCGGAGTCGATGGCGATCTGGATGACCTCCACACCCTGCTTTCGAGCCCAGTCATCGACAGCCTTGACGTGCTTCATGCCAGGGCCGCCACCATAGTTGTAGCCAGCCGGATAGCCGTCAGCGAGGACGATGACCACCCGCTGTTCGGTTTCCTCGCCACGAGTGAGGATCTCCTGAACGACGGATGCAATCGCGTAGCCGTCGTAGTTGTTCTGGTGCGGCAGCGAGGCAACGAGACCGATGCGCGACATCGGATCTCCCGGCTCCCACAGCCGATACACCTGGCAATCGTTGCTGCTCTTCACGTTGGCGGTGTGACCGAACACCTTGGTCGTGACATTCTGCATGTCACGCAGTGCCCAGACGAACAGCTGGGCCAGCTCCTGCGCTGTCGTCAGGTTCCTGCCGATCATCGAACCAGAGAGGTCGACGAGCAGGCTCATCTGCACCTTCGGGTGCACGGCGACGACCTTCTCCTCGAAGACCCGGTAGTCGCTTGCCGTCCATCGCCACAGCTCCTCTTCATCGAGGTTGCCTTCGCGCTGGAGACGATTGGCAAACTGCGGCAATTCCTGGCGGAACAGGAGTGCCGCCTTCAGGCGAGCGAGCACCGGATTCGGCTTGCCGATGTACGCCTGCCGGGAATACGTCGTCTCCTCGGGCTTCGAGACGTAGACCTCGGGCTTGAACGAACCAGTCGGCATCTTGACGGGGCATTCCTCCTTGCGAAGCTCCTCCGTCACCATGCGCTCGACCGACCTGGATTCATCCGGCTCGAGGCCATCCTCCGCCTCGGGGTGCGAGCAGAATTCGGTGGGCTTGAAGCCCATCTTCTTCATGAACTCGTCGATGCGCTCGACGAATCGCTCCCACGCGCCGAGCCGCTCGGCCTCCTCCTTTTCCTTCGCGGCCATCTTGTCCATTTCTTCGGCGGCCTTACCCTCGCCCTTCTCGTCGCTCTCGCCCTTCTCGTCGCTCTCGCCGTCCGCCTTTTCCTTTTCCGTGGCGATGCGAAGGTGGGTGATGGCCTCCTGGGCGAATGCCCGAATGTCCACCTTGCGGAAGTAACGCTCGGCCCAGTCCTTCCACCAGTCCAGCTCGGCCCGCTCCGTCGTACCCCACAGCTTCTCGGCTTCGAGCGGCCATTTCACTGCGGCGATGGCGAAGTTGACCTTGTCCTGCAGCCCCGGACCATAGGCAGCGGGCGGTGTGCCGCCGCTCTTGCCCCAGAGATATTCGAGCCCCTTGGCGAAGTAGTCGGCAAAGCCGGGGAACTTCTCTGCCGTCAGGCGCTCGATGCGGATGTCCTCGGCGAGGTTGCCCATGAGCGTGGCGATGGTGATCGGCTGAAGCGGCGTGGGCTTCAGCAGGAAGTCCCAAATCGGCTTCGTGTACATCGCGTGGCTGGCCTCGTGCATTCCCCACGCAGTGGAGATGTCGATTGCCTGCCCCTCGGTGAGCTTCTCGTCCTTCATCGGCTGCGGGTTGATGAAGATCTTGCTGCCCCGGAAGTCGGTGTAGCTGGCGCCCATCTCGGCCCAGTGCACCGACATCGGCGGGTCGGAGTCGTCGATGACCCTGATCACCGTCCGGATGGCCGACATCGCCAGGGCCAGCTTGGTTGCTCCAGTGCCAGCCCATGCGTACGACGACTTGCCGTAGCCGGTCCACCACTCCGAGAGGGAGCCGCCCTTCGTGCCCTTCCAGGAGTATTCGTCATCCTCGCCAGGAGTCCAGATGACGCTGCCCCGCTTGGGCGTATATGGCAGCGAGCCCCACAGCTTGTGCTTTTCGCGGAAGTCCTTGAACCAAGCCCAGAAGTCCTCGTCCTTCTCGATCTTGGCATTCACCTCTTCGAATTCCGTGATCTGCTTGCCGTTGAGCCAATACCGCTTGCCGTCATCGGCCGTTCGGTATCCGCCGTAGTTCTTCTCGCGGGCCAGCTCCCGGGCTGCCCGCTCTTCGTCCGTCTCCTTTTTGGGGAGCCAGCTCTTGATGTCAGTTGGCTTCATGAAAGCCTCCTCACGCAGACTTGCCGGAGACGATGAGCTTGACCATCGCCCTCTCCGACTGGGCTCCGCCGTCGTCCTTGTACAGCGGCAGAACGGTGTAGGTGAACGCCTGCACGACGCTCATGCCCGACGCCACGAGATACGCTGCGGCGATAAGCGTGCGGGTGGAGATCGGGGACTCCAGGTCCCCCGTGGTCCACTTGCGCCGCGTCTGCTCCGCGATTTCGGTCATGAGCTTCGCCTTCGGCGGATCAACGTTCGTCCTCGTGGTGAGGACCTTGATCTCCTCGTCGATGGGCGGGAAGCCCCGCTCGACCGTGTAGTTGAACCGCTCCCGGAACGCCCTGTCCATCTGGAAGGTGCCACCGAACGCAGCACCCTGGTTCGCCGTGGCCACGACGATATTGTCCGGGTGGACGATGACGTAGCGGCCCATATCGGGGACGAACAGGCTCTGGCTGCCGTCAAGGATCGGCAGCAGGACGTTGTGACGGGATGGATGGACCCGGTTGATCTCGTCATAGCAGACGATCCCCGGCTCGTATTCGATGCCCTCGATCCACTTCAGGTGCTCGGACATCACGAACTTCGTGCCCTCGGAATCGATTTCGCGGCGGCCGATCCACTTCTCCTCGGTGGTGATGGTGGCACAGTCCATCTTGTAGAACGGCAGCCCCTTGCGCTCGGCGAGCTTCCGGAGCCCCTCCGTCTTGCCGGACCCCGATGGCCCGGTGAGCAGGAGGTTGCCGACGACTCGTGCCTTGCGCTTGAGGTCGATGAAGTGGTTGAGGAAGCGGGTGTCCTCCGCCTTCTCGTACCAGTACGGCTCAGTGGAGCCCTCCAGCGCCTTCTCGACAGCTTCGGTGGAAAGCACCTTCTCGCCGTCGTTGACGGTGACGACCTTCTCCGCCGGGGCTTCAGGGTCGGCGGCCTTGGCCTTGGCCTTGCCCTTGGGCTTCGGCTCCTCTTCCAGCTTCCAGCCCTTCGCCTCGGCGAGGCGCTTTGTCATCATCTCCCGGACCTTGGCCGGGTCATACGCGACGGAGCCACGGTCGAGAACGTCCGTGGCCTCCTTGATCATCTTGTCGAGTTCAGCCTGCTGATCGGGAGTCAGGTCCCGAACGATATGCATGTCCATATACGGGTGCTCCTTCCGGATAAGCGAATGCAGCTTGCAGTCGCAGGTGTACGTGCGGTACTCGAGTCCAAGATCCAGGAGAACGGCTTCGGCTTCAGCGCTTCTGCCCGTTTTCATTGCTTCGATCCACTCCCTCGAGCCAATGATGATCACTTCAGAACCTCGAGGAAGTCGTCGCAGGCTTTGAGTACCTCTTTCTCGGAGGTCGCGATAGTGGTGCCCACGATGAGCGCGGAGAATGGGGCGGCGATGTCTCCCCAGCTTTTTCTCGTCGTGCGCAGGGCCACGATGAATCGCATGTATTCAGGCTGCTTGGAGAACGACCCTTCGGTGATGTCCGGCTCTTTGACGTACCCGGCGTCGCTGAGAGCCTCGTAGAGCGGGCTCGTCATCGAGCCAGCTTCGTAGGCGTCCCAGTTTGTCACGATTGACTCGAGCAGCCATTGCTTCGGATTGCGGTAGCCGCAGTCCCAGCCCACCCCGCCAGCGAGGTCTTCGATGACCGCCTTGGCATGTACGACGCGCGTGTCGAGTTCCCACTTGGCGATGGCGGCTGCCGTGTTGATGCGGGCCTTGTTGATGCGTGTCGATGCGTACTTGTCATACGCCTGGGCGATGGGCCGCATGACTTCCTCTGCCTGTCGTTGTGTCAATCCCATGTTGGGACCTCCTTTCGTGGTTCAGAAGATGGGTGTGTCGTCGATGGGCTCGGGTTCACGCCGTGCGGACGGGGGCCGCAGGAACTCGATGCTCGTGGCGACGATCTCGGTCTTGTAGTGGTTGACGCCGTCCTTCTCCCACTTCCGGGTCTGGAGCCTGCCCTGCACCATGACCGCATCGCCCTTCTTCAGCCCGGCGACGCGCTCGGCGGATTTCTCCCAGGCGATGACGGTGTGGTACTCAGTGCGCTCGTCCTCCCCGAACTTCTCGTTCGTAGCCACGGAGAGCTGAGTGACGGCCTTGCCAGTCGAGGTCTGACGCATCTCAGCGTCACGGGTAAGCCGACCAGCGATGAGAGCGATGTTCATGCTGTCTCCTTGCAATGTGTTACGAAGTGTACGCCTGTCTCACTCTGTTCGCAACCCGCGTGCGCGTACCGGGGTTCCGCACGTTTTCTGGTCATGGAAGTTCTTCAGCATGAAGTCTCCGTATGACCAGGTGATCATGCCCCACGCGGCTCCGAGGACGTCTTCGATGCTCAGATCAAGCAGCAACTCCACTGGGGCATCGTCGAACGACGCCCCCTCTCTCGACCAGGGCCCGATGCCGAGATACAGGTACTTCTGCCTGTGCGTGTCGTTCTCGCAGAGGATCGTCTCGAAGGGCACCCACCACGCGGGCGTGCAGAGCGGCCGGAGAGGGTATTCAGTCGCTTTCGACATTTTTGGCCAGCCAGTAGGTCGTCGGCGAGATGAACATGGAGCCCACTGCTGGGTCCAGCGTGTTCAGGCTGATGGCTATCCACCCCTCGTATGACCCGTCTCGAGTCGCAAACCCCAGGCACTTCAGAAGCCTCATGCTGGCTGGAGCCAGCAACAGATACGGCTTAGCGACCGGGTCGCCCTCTCGGGCTGGTTGGGGATATACGACCATGCCGATCTCCCCGGAATCAACGTAGTGATATCCGGGGATGACTCTCCTGATCATCTCAACGATCTCCATCGAGGTACCGCTTCTCCAGCTCCTCGAGGTTCTCGAAGTTCGTGCCAGGATCTTCGGTCACCGCAACGGCTGGCTCGGGTTCATCGACGGCCTCGACGAGCACGGCATCGGCGAGGAAGCGAGAGCGAATCTCCTGCGCCTCTTCGCGGTACTCGTCGGCAAGTTCGGGATAGCCGTCTCGTTCCATGCGCTGGGCGAGACGGTCAGCTCCTTCGGCTTTCCGTGACCAATAACGCTCCCACTCCGGGATCACGTCGCTGCACTCCTTTCTTCCTTCTCCTGTCGGTCAAATTCGCTGATGGCGGTCAGCAGCGCCGTCAGCAGAACCTCGGCATCCGCTCGGTTGAGGTACAGCTTGGTCGAGGGGGTGACGAACGCTGGCAAAGTGC